>Ga0209911_100060_pt1 | contig 120566 bp, 112 predicted proteins | sample FECB21metaG_FD_188301 | JGI IMG/M metagenome (GOLD analysis project Ga0209911, IMG submission 188301) | Cyanobacterial communities from the Joint Genome Institute, California, USA - FECB-21 (SPAdes) (version 2) | ecosystem: Environmental > Aquatic > Thermal springs > Hot (42-90C) > Microbial...
GCGAGTCCTGCAGCGGAACAAGGCCGATAACAATGATGATCCCTGTGATCGATTGAACGCTTGGCCCCCGCTGTGCGAACTACAGAATGGCCAGGGCGCAAGAGCCCAAAACAGGCCGGATATACGAGTGCAACCGCGCTGACGACAGGATCGAAAAGCTATTGCTCACTACTTGTGGGGAGAGTCCATATACACTTGTTAGGCTTGCATTGTCTTTCAACGTATGCCGCTCTTAGCTGTTCCTAATAAATAAGCAGCTATCAAGGTTAGCAAAACAACAAACCAGGATATGCTTTTGCTTTCAGAGCGATAATCGCGAGCGTAGTTTTCTAAGCCATATACACGCCAGTCGTTAGCTGACAAAGAGTATGCATTTATTGTCTTGCGCCAGGTAATGTTTGAGGTATGGCCAACCTTAAGTACTGTACCTGGCTTAAAACTACGCGAAATGCGGTCAGCGGAGAAAATACCCCGGCGTATGGCTACTTTCTCAGGCAGATTTTCCATGCGATAAAAAATGGAATCCCGGTTCTTAATGGAGCGCACGGTGATGATTTCTAAAATACGTCCCTCTGTGTAAACAAGATCTGCTTCTGATACGCCGAGGCTGCGCATTTGCAAGTAAGTAAATAAGGAAATGCCTGCTAGCAGTACTATGTTAACAATTATTTTCTGTGTTAGTGGCTGCATCACCCCACATAACCCCAGGTTGGGTTAATTTTTCCATTTTTCTCAATATGACTACTGGCTGAGTTTTGCATATGGGCCTAACTATAAATAGACACCAAATGGTGCATAACCTGCGGGCTGTTTTGGTGGATAACCTTCCTGATCATTTTCGAGATCCTTCTCTATCTCGCGGCCTGCATCGAGGCGATGGGGTGTTTGGCAGGTTATACACCATGTCGTATAACGGCTGGCAAGTGGCAATTACGCGAAGACCGGACGGCTCGAAAGGGCGTAGGGAAGATCGCGAGCAAGCTCGCTCCTACAAAAAACGGGCCGGGGAGGGGAAGGCGCAGCGGTGAGCCGCTGCGCCTTTCGTTTCAGCGGTTGAAGCGTTCGACCAGGGCGTATTGGCCCTGTGCGGTGTTGGTCAGGGCTTCACTGAGTTTGGCGGTGCTTTGTGCTTCGCTTGACGTCTGGTCGGCCAGTTGAGCGATGGTGGTGATGTTCTGGTTGATCTCGTCGGCCACGGCGCTCTGTTCTTCCGCCGCAGCGGCGATCTGGTTGGCCATATCGGCGATATTGGCCACCGAGTCGCTGATGCCGGCCAGGGCCTGATCGGCCTTGAGTACCCGTTCGACGCCTTCATCGGCCTGCTTGCGGCCGATTTCCATGGTCAGCACCGCTTCTTCTGCGGTGCGCTGCAGCTTGGCGATCAGGGTATGGATCTGTTCGGTGGATTCGGCGGTGCGCTGGGCGAGGGAGCGAACCTCGTCGGCCACCACGGCGAAGCCGCGGCCCATTTCGCCGGCGCGGGCGGCTTCGATGGCTGCGTTGAGGGCGAGCAGGTTGGTCTGGTCGGCGATGCCCTTGATCACGTCGACCACGCCGCCGATTTCATTGCTGTCTTGGGCCAGGCGGGTAACCGTCTCGCCGGTATCGCCCACCGATTGTGACAGGCGCTGAATGGCTTCGCGGGTTTCCGCAGCGATGGTGCGGCCTTCGCCGGTCAGGCGGTTGGCTTCCTGGGTGGCGATGGCGGTGCGGGCCACGTTGCTGGCGACTTCCAGGGTGGTTGCAGCCATTTCGTTGACGGCGGTTGCGACCTGCTCGGTCTCCTGGCGCTGGCGCTCGAGACCCGCGGAGCTATTGTGCGCCAGCTTGTCGGCTTCACGCGCCTGCTGGGTCAGTTGCTCGGCAGTGTCCTGCAGGCGGGTGAGGCAGGTTTTCAGGCGCGCTTCCTGGCTGAGCATGGCCATTTCCAGGCGCGCTTCGGCGCCGCGGCTGTCGGTGTACATTTGCGCGATCAACGGATCAGAGGTGGTTTGCTCGGCCAGTTTCAGCAGGCGCTTGATGCCACGGGTCTGCCAGGCGATGCCGGCCAGGCCCAGCGGTACGGAGAGCACGGCAGCGAGGATGAAGCCCCAGTTGCTGCCCATCCAGTGGCCGATCATGAAGCCGATCTGGCTGACCAGGATGAAGGGCATCCAAGCCTGGACGATGGGTAACCACTGGTTGCTGGCCGGGATGGCTGATTTGCCCGCGTTGATGCGGGCGTACAGCGTTTCGGCGCGACGCACTTGCTCGGCGGTAGGTTTGACGCGGACGGACTCGTAGCCGACGACCTGGTTGTTTTCGGTCACGGGCGTGACGTAGGCGTTGACCCAGTAGTGGTCCCCATTCTTGCTGCGGTTCTTGACGATGCCCATCCACGGGCGGCCCTTTTTCAGGGTCGTCCACATATGCTCGAACACGGCTGCCGGAACGTCTGGATGGCGCACGATGTTGTGCGGGGCGCGCAGCAGTTCTTCACGACTGAAGCCGCTGATGTCGACGAAGGCGTCGTTGCAGTAAGTGATCTGCCCCTTGGTGTCGGTGGTAGAGATCAGGCGCTGCTGTGCAGGAAAGGTGCGCTCGCGCTGAGTGACCGGCTGGTTGTTACGCATGGCAGGTATCCGTCGTTGTAATGCCCTGTCATCGGCCGACAAACGGCGAAGTTGAGGGCAAATCCATTTTTGGCGAGTGTAATCACTTTATGACTGACGTCACGTTTTTGTCACGACATGAGCCGTCCATGGCCCGACGGGGAAGCCCTACCGCCAGGCGCGGTAGGGCAGGTCCATCAGTTGGCGATCATCTGGCGCAGTACGTAGTGCAGGATGCCGCCGGCCTTGAAATACTCGACCTCGTTGAGGGTGTCGATACGACACAGTACTTCGACTTCCTCATGCTTGCCGTCTTCGCGGGTGATGATCAGTGTCAGCGGCATCTGGGGGCGCAGTTCCACGCCTTCCAGGCCCTCGATGGCCAGTACTTCCTTACCGGTGAGCCCGAGGCTGGTGCGGTCGGTGCCGGATTTGAACTGCAACGGTAGCACGCCCATGCCCACCAGGTTGGATCGGTGGATGCGCTCGAAGCTCTCGGCGATCACCGCCTTGACCCCCAGCAGGTTGGTGCCCTTGGCTGCCCAGTCGCGGCTGGAGCCGGTGCCGTATTCCTTGCCGGCGATGATCAGCAGTGGCGTGCCTTCAGCCTGGTAGCGCATGGCGGCATCGTAGATCGCCAGCTTCTCGCCGCTCGGCACGTGCAGGGTGTTGCCGCCTTCCTCGCCACCGAGCATTTCGTTGCGGATGCGGATGTTGGCGAAGGTGCCGCGCATCATCACTTCATGGTTGCCGCGGCGTGAGCCGTAGGAGTTGAAGTCGGCCTGGGCCACGCCGTTATCGCGCAGGTAGCGCCCGGCAGGGCTGTCGGCCTTGATGTTGCCGGCCGGCGAGATGTGGTCGGTGGTCACCGAGTCGCCGAGCAGGGCGAGGATGCGCGCCTGGCGGATATCGGTGATGCGGGGTGGATCGCCGGCGATGTCTTCGAAGAACGGCGGATGCTGGATGTAAGTGGAGTCAGCCTGCCAGGCATAGGTATCGGCCTTGGGCACGTCGATGGCCTGCCATTTTTCGTCGCCGGCGAAGACTTCGGCGTATTCCTTGCGGAACATGGCGGTGTCGACGTGGGCGATGGCCTGGGCGATCTCCGCCTGGGTCGGCCAGATGTCCTTGAGGTAAACCGGCTGGCCATCCTTGCCGGTGCCGAGGGCGTCGTGGGTCAGATCGAGGCGCACGCTGCCGGCCAGGGCGTAGGCGACCACCAGGGGCGGCGAGGCCAGCCAGTTGGTTTTCACCAGCGGGTGCACGCGGCCTTCGAAGTTGCGGTTACCGGAAAGCACCGAGGCAACGGTCAGGTCGGCCTGGGTGATGGCTTTCTCGATGGGCTCGCGCAGCGGCCCGGAGTTGCCGATGCAGGTGGTGCAGCCGTAGCCCACCAGGTCGAAGCCGAGTTGCTCCAGATAGGGTGTCAGGCCGGCGGCATCGAAGTATTCGGTGACCACCTTGGAGCCGGGGGCCAGCGAGCTCTTCACCCAGGGTTGACGCTGCAGGCCTTTCTCCACGGCTTTCTTGGCCAACAGGCCGGCGGCCATCATCACGCTGGGGTTCGAGGTGTTGGTGCAGGAGGTGATGGCGGCGATCACCACGGCGCCGTCTTTCAGGCGATGGGTGTGACCGTCGTCCTCGTAGTCGACCTCGCCGCTCTGTTTGTCGCCACCCACGGCAGTGCCACCGCCGCCCTCATTGAGCATGCGACCTTCTTCCTTGGCCGAGGGCTTGAGCTGGAGGCCGACGAAGTCGTCGAAGGCCTGGCTGACCTGGCCCAGCGAGACGCGGTCCTGCGGGCGCTTGGGCCCGGCCAGGCTGGCTTCGACGCTGCCCATGTCCAGGCTCAGACTGTCGGTGAACACTGGCTCGGCGCCTGGCTCGCGCCACAGCCCCTGGGCCTTGCTGTAGGCCTCTACCAGTTGCACGGTAGCGTCCGGGCGGCCAGACAGGCGCAGGTAGCCAAGGGTGATCTCGTCGACTGGGAAGAAACCGCAGGTGGCGCCGTATTCCGGGGCCATGTTGGCGATGGTGGCGCGGTCGGCCAGGGGCAGGTCGGCCAGGCCGTCGCCGTAGAACTCGACGAATTTGCCCACCACGCCTTTCTTGCGCAGCATCTGGGTGACGGTGAGTACCAGGTCGGTGGCTGTGATGCCTTCCTTGAGTTTGCCGCTGAGCTTGAAGCCGATCACTTCGGGGATCAGCATCGACACCGGCTGGCCGAGCATGGCCGCTTCCGCCTCGATGCCGCCGACGCCCCAGCCGAGCACGCCGAGGCCGTTGATCATGGTGGTGTGCGAGTCGGTGCCGACCAGGGTGTCGGGGTAGGCGAGGGTGACGCCGTCTTCTTCCTTGGTCCACACGGTGCGCGCCAGGTACTCGAGGTTGACCTGGTGGCAGATGCCGGTGCCCGGCGGTACCACGCTGAAATTGTCGAAGGCGTGCTGGCCCCAGCGCAGGAAGGCGTAGCGCTCGCCGTTACGCTGCATTTCCAGCTCGACGTTGTCGTGAAAGGCGCTGGACGAGGCGTAGCGATCGACCATCACCGAGTGATCGATGACCAGATCCACCGGCGACAGTGGGTTGATCCGCTGTGGGTCGCCGCCGGCCTTGGCCATGGCGTCGCGCATGGCGGCCAGGTCGACCACCGCCGGCACGCCGGTAAAATCCTGCATCAATACGCGCGCCGGGCGGTACTGGATCTCACGGTCGGAGGCGCGCTGGTCGAGCCAGTCGACCATGGCTTGCAGGTCCTGCGGCTGTACGGTCTTGCCGTCTTCGTTGCGCAGCAGGTTTTCCAGCAGCACCTTGAGCGACTTGGGCAAACGGTCGATGTTGCCGAGGTGCTGGGCGGCTTCGGGTAGGCTGAAATAGTGGTAGGTGGCGTCGCCGATCTTCAGTTCGCGGCGGCAGTTCAGGCTATCGAGGGAGGGCATTGCACATCTCCTTGGGCCCGCACGGTTCGGGCTGTATCTGATGGCGGCAGACCTTCAAGCTAGTTCGGCTTGGACGGTCTGGCTAGCGCATATCCTTTATCGGTTGTTATGCGCTGCCTGTCTTGGGTGGCCGGATTTCATCGGGACGCGATGGCCAGCGGCTTCGTAATCTGTGGGCAGCACATATGTAGCTGGACAGGTTTAGCGGCTCTGGGTTCCGGTCTCGGGTATCATGCGCGGCCTGAGGAGACCCTTTGATGAATACCCTGTTTCTGCATTGCCGCCCCGGTTTCGAGGGGGAGGTTTGCGCCGAGATCACTGACCTTGCGGCGCGTCTGGATGTACCGGGCTACTCCAAGACCAAGCCCGGCAGCGCTTGCGCCGAGTTCGTCTGCAGCGAGGCGGACGGCAGCGAGCGTCTGATGCGTAGTGTGCGCTTCAACCATCTGATTTTCCCGCGGCAATGGGCGCGCGGTGATTTCGTCATGTTGCCGGAGAGCGATCGCATCAGCGTGCTGCTCGACGCTTTGGCCGATTACCCGGTGTGCGGCAGCCTGTGGCTGGAAGTGGTGGATACCAACGACGGCAAGGAGCTCTCGACCTTCTGCAAGAAGTTCGAGGCGCCGCTGCGCAAGGCCTTGCTCAAGGCTGGCAAGCTGGTGGACGACGCCAGGAAGCCGCGCCTGCTGCTGACCTTCAAGAGCGGCCGCGAGGTGTTTGCCGGCATCGCCGAGGCGGACAACCAGGCGATGTGGCCGATGGGCATTCCGCGCCTGAAGTTTCCGCGCGAGGCGCCGAGCCGTTCCACGCTCAAGCTGGAAGAGGCCTGGCATCATTTCATCCCCCGCGAGCAGTGGGATCAGCGCCTGGCGCGTGGCATGACCGCCGTGGACCTGGGCGCCGCACCAGGCGGCTGGACCTGGCAACTGGTCAATCGGGAAATCCGCGTCACTGCCGTGGACAACGGGCCGATGGCCGAAAGCCTGATGTACTCCGGCTTCGTCGTGCATCAGCGCGCCGATGGCTTCACCTTCCGCCCACGGCATCCGGTGCACTGGATGGTCTGCGATATCGTCGAGAAGCCGGCGCGCACGGCGGCGATGATCGAAACCTGGCTGGGCGAGGGGCTGTGCCGTGAGGCAGTGGTCAACCTCAAGCTGCCGATGAAGCAGCGCTATGCCGAAGTGCGGCGCCTGCTCGATCGCATCGAGTCGGGGCTGGTCGAGCGAGGCCTGAAGGTCAGCATCGGCTGCAAGCAGCTGTATCACGACCGTGAAGAAGTGACCTGCCACCTGCGCCGGCATGGCAAGTGACGTTGTGAAGCGGACCTGCGCGCTGGCCATCCAGGGCTATGCGCGCAGGTGACCTGGATGTCAGCTTTGCGCGACAATGCGCGCCTGTTTGTGGAGCCCCTTATGTCCGAAGCCCTGACCCTCAATCACGATGACCTGCTCGACGCCAGCGGCCTGAATTGCCCGGAGCCGGTGATGATGTTGCACAACAAGGTGCGCGACCTGTCGCCGGGCGGCCTGCTCAAGGTGATCGCCACCGACCCCTCGACCCGTCGTGATATTCCCAAGTTCTGTGTGTTCCTCGGTCACGAACTGCTCGGCCAGGCCGAAGAAGACGGCACCTACCTGTACTGGATTCGCAAGAAGGCGGACTAGCTGCCGGTTGTATGCGGTGTGCCAGATATTCTGGCGGACTGTTCGCTTAGGCTCCTGAGTCCTCCCTACGGCCGTGGTCCGCAGTGCCGGCGTGTAGGGTGCGCCTTGATCTGTGTTTGTCCATGGTTATAGGTGCGCGCGGCGCACCTTACGGGTCTTCATCGTTCTCCGCTCTATTCCAGCCTGCCTGTCCCGGCGCCAGGCCGCAGCTGTTGAGCAAGGTCTGCCAGGCTTTGACATGACGCGCCGTGGCGGCGCGGAAATCCTGCCATAACGAATCCTGCTCGCCGGCCAGGCGCTGCAGGTGCGTGCGGGTTACCGAGGGGATGCCATCGATACGCTGCAATTGCAGCAGCACCGCCTGCCACTGCTGGCCACGCTGATCGACCTGGGCCAGATAAGGCTGCAGGCCGCCAGCGTAGAACTTGATGAAGATGTTCTGCAGGATGCGCCCGCGCGGCGTCGCCTGGCCCATAGGGCAGAGCGGGCGGCTCTGCTGGCGCTGTTCCAGCAGATCACTGCCGACGTCCAGGTTGTAGCGCAGGCTGGCCAGGCTGGTGATCAACTGGCCGCCTTGTTCGCTGGCATAGAGGGCGAAGAACAGGGGTTCCAGCTCGCCAGCACTCGGCGGCAGTTGCGTGGGCAGGCCGGCGCCGATGCTGGCCAGCCGCTGCAATGCGTCCAGCGCGGCGCTGTCTTCCGGCGTGTCCACCGGCAAGGCCTTGTCGGCGAAACGCAGGTAGTTCTCGAACTCCGGGCTGCCGTTCAGGGCATTCCAGAACACGGCTGGCAGTTGCTGACGCTTGTCGTTGGCCAGGCGCTGCAGGGTGGCTTTGAGGCTGGAGTCGTCCTGCAGATGCGGCAGGCAGTCGTCGATGGCGCGCAGCAGATCACCTTCGTAGCCAAGGCGCTGACTGGGCATCAATTGCTTGCCCAGGCTGCTGTTGCGCTGGCTGATCAACTGCTGCAGGCGAGGACAACGCCGCGCATCGATCACCAGATCGAGCAAGCCGATACGCAGCTCGGGAATATCTGAAAACCGCTCGCGTCGGGCTGGCAGGCGGTACTGACTGATGCTGCGATTGTCGAACGAGCGGACATCCGGCGCATCGAGCGAGCGCTGCAGGCGTTCGATATAGTCGCGTTGCAGGGCCAGGCCGTCATTGGCCGGGCCGCAGCCTGCGAGCAGGCACAAGCAGAGGAGTAAGGCGAGTCGGGTCATGTGCTCAGTCTAGAGCTGATGCCCGACCTATCCAATCACTCAGGCAGCCCGGCGAATGCGCTTGCGCGCGCTACGCGCCAGGCGCACGGTAAGCATCGCGGCGGCGCAGGTCAGCCCGACCACCAGCCCCTGCCACAGGCCACTGGGGCCGCTCGGCTCGCCGAACAGGTTGGACAGCCCCAGCGCATAACCTACCGGCAGGCCGATGCCCCAATAGGCGAACAGCGTCAGCAGCATGGTTATGCGGGTGTCCTGATAGCCACGCAGCGCGCCGGCGGCGGTCACCTGGATGGCATCGGAGAACTGGAACAGCGCCGAATAGACGATCAGCGTTGCCGCCACCGCGATCACCGTCTTGTCCGGGGTGTAGATCTGCGCGATCTGTTCGCGCAGCAGGAACATCAGACTGGCTGACAGACAGGCGTAAGCCAGCGCCACGCCCATGCTCACCCCGGCGGCGAAGCGCGCCTCACGTGGTTGGCTGCGGCCCAGCGCCTGGCCGACGCGTACGGTGGCGGCCATGGCCAGCGAGTAGGGAATCATGAACACCATGGAACTGAAGTTCAGGGCGATCTGGTGGCCGGCTACCACGGTAGCGCCGAGGCCGCCGATCAGCAGGGCGATCACCGAAAAGATGCTCGATTCGGCGAATACCGCGATACCGATCGGCACGCCGATGCTCAGCAGACGCTTGATCACCGTCCACTGCGGCCATTCGAAATGGGTGAACAGCGCGCTGGCGCGGTAGTAGGGCGCCCACTTCGCCCAGACCAGCATACCGATCAGCATGAAGCCCATCACCAGCGCGGTCGCCCAGCCGCAGCCGACGCCGCCCATGGCCGGCAGGCCGAACTTGCCGTAAATGAAGATGTAGTTGGCGGGAATGTTCAGCAGCAGACCGAGAATGCCCAGCACCATGGCCGGGCGGGTATGACCGAGGCCGTCGCTGAAGCAGCGCAGCACGTGATATAGCGCCACTGCCGGGAAGCCGCAGGCCACCGCGCGCAGATAGCCCATCGCCGGGGTGATCAGCTCCGGGTCGACGTTCATGGTGCGCAGGATGAACTCGGCGTTCCACAGCAGTGCTGCAGCGCTGCCGCCGACGGCCAGAGCCAGCCACAAGGCCTGGCGCACCAGCGGGCCGATGGCTGCCTCTTCGCCGGCGCCGAAGCGCTGCGCCACCTTGGGTGTGGTGGCCAGCAGGATGCCGGTCATCAGCAGGAAGACCGGCACCCAGATCGAGTTGCCCAGTGCCACTGCGGCCAGATCCTGCGGGCTGACACGCCCGGCCATCAGCGTATCGACGAAGCCCATGGCGGTATGCGCCAACTGGGCGATGATGATGGGCGTGGCCAGGATGAGCAGGCTGCGCAGTTCCGTGCGCACGCGGCCAAGGCGGGTGTCGGTGGACATTTCGATTCTTCAGGAGGGCAGAAAACCGCGTAGTCTACGCCTTGACGTGTCGGTCAGGAAAGGGCGATCTGCCCCTCTGTCTGGCGGCTTGCGGGGCGACGCTGGCGGTCGTGCTGGCTTAGAATGGCCGCCTGCCCGATGGAGCCCGCCATGCACATAGTCGCCGACGAAAACATTCCCCTGCTCGATGAGTTCTTCGCTACGTTCGGCAGCATCCGCCGCCTGCCCGGGCGTGGCATCAGCGCGGCCGATGTACGCGACGCCGATCTGTTGCTGGTGCGCTCGGTCACTCGAGTGGATCGTGCCTTGCTCGAAGGCAGTCGGGTGCGATTCGTCGGCACCTGCACCATTGGCACCGACCACCTGGACCTCGAATACTTCGCCGAAGCTGGTATCGCCTGGAGCAGTGCGCCGGGCTGCAACGCCCGTGGCGTGGTGGATTATGTGCTGGGCAGCGTGCTGACCCTGGCCGAGCGCGAGGGTGTGGATCCGGCGGCGCGGGTCTACGGTGTGGTCGGTGCGGGGCAGGTTGGCCGGCGCCTGGTCGAGTTGCTGCGCGGGCTGGGCTGGCAGGTGCGGGTTTGCGACCCGCCCAGGCAAGCGCTTGAAGGTGGCGATTTCGTCAGTCTGGAGCGGATCATCGCCGAGTGCGATGTGATCAGCCTGCACACGCCGCTGGATGCTTCGACACGTCATCTGTTCGATGCGACTCGCCTGGCGGCATTGAAGCCAGGAGCCTGGCTGATCAATGCCAGTCGTGGTGCCGTGGTGGATAACGCTGCGCTGCGCACCCTGTTGCCGCAGCGGCCTGATCTGAAGGCCGTGCTGGACGTCTGGGAAGGCGAGCCGCAGGCCGATGTCGAACTGGCCGCCCTGTGCCAGCTGGCGACGCCGCATATCGCCGGTTACAGCCTGGACGGCAAGCTGCGTGGAACGGCGCAGATCTACCAGGCCTGTTGCCGCGTGCTTGGCGTTGCCGAACAGGTCGACCTGGCCGATCTGCTGCCGGCGCCCTGGCTGAGCGAGCTGAGCATCGACGGCAGCGCCGATCCTGCCTGGGCGCTGGCCAGCATTTGCCGCGCGGTCTATGACCCGCGCCGCGACGATGCGGATTTTCGCCGCAGCCTGGTTGGCGACGCCGATGCCCGCAAGGCTGCGTTCGACCGCCTGCGCAAACACTACCCGATGCGCCGCGAGATCGACGGCTTGCGCGTGCGTATTCAGGGCGACTCAGCACCACTGACCGCGCTGGTACGAGCCCTGGGCGCCACCGTTTCGTAGGGTGGGTTAGCCGCCTGTCACGCTGTAGAGCAGTTTGCTAAGCCCGCTGCGGCGTAACCCACCATCGGCGCAACGCGATGTATCGCCTGGTGGGTTACGTGGGGCGGTCATCCGAGCGCGCTGAGTTCATCTGCGTCTGGTCGGCGCCACTAACCCGCCTTACGGATAGCGCGATATCTGCATACCTTATGTTGCATTTATTAAATTGCATGCAATTTAATTGCTCGCTACTTTGTTCGTCACTTCAAGCCCATTCAGGACGAGTCCCCATGAGCAACGCACTCTTCGATATTCCGGTCACCACCATCAAGGGTGAGCAGAAGACCCTGGCTGACTTCGGCGGCAAGGCCGTACTGGTGGTCAACACCGCCAGCAAGTGTGGCTTCACCCCGCAGTACAAGGGCCTGGAAAACGTCTGGCAGCAATACAAGGACAAAGGCCTGGTGGTGCTCGGTTTTCCCTGCAACCAGTTCGGCAAGCAGGAGCCGGGTGACGAGGGGGCGATCTCCGAGTTCTGCGAACTGAACTTCGGCGTCAGCTTTCCGCTGTTCAAGAAGGTCGACGTCAATGGCGCCGGCGCCCATCCGTTGTTCGTGCAACTGAAGAAGCGCGCGCCGGGCCTGCTGGGCAGCCAGGGTATCAAGTGGAACTTTACCAAGTTCCTGATCGGTGAAGATGGCCAGGTGGTCAAGCGTTTCGCCCCGACCACCAAGCCCGAAGAGCTGAGCAGCGAGATCGAAGCCCTGCTGAAATGAGCGCTTTCGATAGCGCCGGGCTGCAGCTGGACAACCAGCTGTGCTTCAAGCTTTACGCCGCCTCGCGCGCGGTGGTCCGCGCCTACAAGCCGATGCTCGATGCCCTCGGTCTGACCTACCCGCAGTATCTGGCGATGCTGGTGCTGTGGGAATGGCAGGAGCGGGCGCCCGAGCAGCCAACGCTCAAGGCGCTCGGGCAACGCCTGCAGTTGGACTCCGGGACCCTGACGCCGCTGCTCAAGCGTCTGGAGCAGATGGGCCTGTTGCTACGTCGCCGCGCGCAGGCGGATGAGCGCGAGGTGCACCTGGCGCTGAGCGAGGCCGGCAGGGCACTGCAGGCGCAGGTACTGCCGCTCAAGGCGCAGTTGCTCTGCCAGTTCGGCGATCAGGATCTGCTGGAGATGGAAGGGCTGCGGCGCAGCCTGGATCGGCTGCTGGCTCGACTCAGCGACTGACCTCATCGGGCAGCCAGGTGTCGAGCATGGCTGCCAGTTCTTCACGGCGGAAGGGTTTGGCCAGGTAATCGTCCATGCCCGCGGCGCGGCAGCGCTCGCGCTCGTCGGACAGCGCATTGGCCGTCAGGGCCACGATGGGCAGCTCCGGCCAGCGACCGTTGCTGCGAATGCGTCGGCTGGCCTCGTAGCCATCCATCACCGGCATGTTGCAGTCCATCAGGATCAGATCGACGGGCTCCTGCTCCAGTATTTCCAGCGCTTCAGCACCGTGTGCGGCGACCAGCACCTGGTAGCCAAGCTTGGCCAGCATGCCCTTGGCCACCATCTGGTTGACCGGGTTGTCTTCGACCAGCAGTACGCGCGCCGTACTTTCCCGCGCAGCTTGCGTCTGGGCGCTGCTGTGCAGGTCACCGTCGTCGCTGTGCAGGATGTGCCGCAGCACCTGCAGCAGGCCGTTGCGCGCCAGCGGGCGGGCGATCTGCAGCAGTGGCATGAGGCGCTGCGCCTGATCGTGCGGCAGGAAGTTGCCATAGGCGGTGACCAGCAGTACCGGCGTGCTGATCGCGGGGCGAATACCCAGCAGGCATTCCGGACAATCGCTGATCAGCAGGTCGGCATCCACGCCGTGCAGGCTGGCGTCGGTATCCAGGCGCTGATAACCCAGGCCCCAGACTGGCAGCCACTGGCTGAGCATCTGCTGCAGGCCGCTACTGGCCGGGGTCATCGCCACGATGCGGCCCTGCAGCGACGGCTGTGAGCTGGCTTGAGCATGGGCGGGGAGCGGCAGTTCGGCGCAGAACTCGCTGCCGAAGCCCTCTTTCGATTGCAGGGTCAGCTTGCCATGCATCGCTTCGCACAGGCGTCTTGTCAGCGCCAGGCCGAGCCCGGTGCCGCCGTACTCACGGGTGATGCCCACTTCTGCCTGAGCGAAGGGCTGGAAGATGCGCGCCTGAGCATCTTCGGCGATGCCGATGCCGGTATCGCGCACGCGAATGCTGACGCCCTCTGTGCTGCAGGCGACGATCAGGTCAACGCGGCCGAAACGGGTGAATTTGAGCGCATTGGACAGCAGATTGCTGACGATCTGGCGCACCCGCGTCGGATCGCCCAGCACTTGGGTGGGCAGTGCCGGATCGATCAGGCAGGTCAGCTCTACCGCGCTGGCGGCGTTCTGTGACAGCAGGCTGGCGGTCTCCTCGGCCAGGGCACTGACATCGAAGGGGATTTCTTCCAGCACCAGTTGGCCGGCTTCGAATTTGGACAGGTCGAGAATGTCGTTGAGCAGTTCCACCAGCACCTTGCCAGAGTCATGGGCGATGCCCAGTTGCTGGCGTTGTTCGGCGCTGAGTGGGCCGTCCAGGGCCAGCGCGAGCATGCCGAGCAAGCCGTTTAGCGGCGTGCGGATTTCATGGCTCATGTTGGCCAGGAAGGCCGAGCGCGCCTGGGCCATGTTCAGGGCGGTGGTGCGTGCCACCTCCAGTTCACGGTTGGACTGGCTGAGGCGGGCATTGGTGGCCTTGAGCTCGGCAGTGCGCGCCGAGACGATGTTTTCCAGTTCGTTCAGGTATTGGGTCAGGCGATCTTCGGCGTTGCGCCTTTGCTCGATTTCCTGGGCGATGCTCGACAGCTGGCGATTGGTGACTTCGACCAGGGTGCCGATCTCGTCGCGCTCGTGGCCCTTGGGGCAGGGCACGGGGCGGTGCTGCGGGTCTTGCGGGTTGCGTTCGCTGAGTGCACGAATCACCCCGGTCAGGGGCTTGGTCAGCATGAAGTAGAACAGCACCAGCAGAATCAGCGACAGCAGCAGGCTGCGCGCGAAGCCGGTGAGCAGGGTCAGTAGCGAACGTCTGAGAAAGTGGCTGCCGAAGGCGTAGGTGTCGACCTCAAGACGCAGAACACCCAGGGCTTCATCGGGTGCGTGGCTGACGTGGAGCAGGTCCTGGAACTGGCGTTGGGCACCGAACAGGCTGTCGCTGAAGACCCGGTAGCGGCTTTCCCTGCGTGGGCGGCTGACGCTGGCCAGCACCAGGCCGCTGTTGTCGATCAGTTCGGCACGGGTCACCGCTGGCGAGCGCAGCAGGCCGAGGACCAGTTCCTGCGCCAGTTCCGCGTCGATGTTGTAGGCGATGCGGGCGGCGGGGTTGTGGCTGATTTCCAGCAGCGCGCGAATCTCGCGATTGATGGAGGCCTCTTCGCTGGCATAATCGACCGCCACCTGGGTGACGCTCAGCAGCGTGCCAAGGATAAACGCCACCAGGACGGTCAGGCCGGCCTGTTTGAACGACAGGCGATTGGTGAGCGAAATATCCATAAATGCGTGCGTGGTCTCTGATCCTTGGGCGCCTGCCAAGCATAGCTGATAGCGACCCTGTACCGGCAGAGGCTGCAACGTGCGGCTCTGCGCAAAAGGAGTAGTAGATCGTGGATTCCCGATTGCTGGATTTTCTCGCCCGCGCCGAGCAGGTGCTGGAGCGCATCGAACCCTTGCTCCCCGCGCTGCGTCCGCATGTGGACTGGAGCGCGTGCGTGGCGGCGCGCTGGGTGCGTGATGGTCGCAGCGGCTACCTGTTACCGCTGGATGTCAGTCTCGACCTGTCGCTGAGCGACCTGCTGGGTGTGGACGCCCAGCGTGAGCAACTGGCGCGCAATACCCGTCAGTTCGTCAGTGGGATGCCGGCCAACCACGCCTTGCTCTGGGGCGCACGGGGTACTGGCAAGTCTTCGCTGGTGCGTGCCCTGCTCGCCGAGCATGCCAAGGCCGGCCTGCGTCTGATCGAGATCGAACGCGATCACCTGGCCGACCTGCCGCGTGTGGTGGAGCTGCTGGCCGGGTTGCCGCAGCGTTTCGTGCTGTTCTGCGACGACCTGTCGTTCGAAGCAGGCGAGGGCGATTACCGGGTGCTCAAGAGTGTGCTCGATGGTTCGCTGGAGCAGGCGCCGGATAACGTGCTGCTGTACGCCACCTCCAACCGCCGCCACCTGGTGCCCGAGCATCAGAGCGACAACGAGAACTGGAAGAGGGTCGACGGCGAGCTGCACCCTAACGAGGCAGTGGAGGACAAGATCGCCCTGTCCGACCGTTTTGGCTTGTGGCTGTCGTTCTATCCCTTCAGTCAGGATCACTTCCTGCTCGTCGTGCGTCACTGGGTCGAGGTGCAGGCGCGTCAGGTCGGGCTCAGCTGGAGCTGGGACGAGGCGCTGGAGAAGGCCGCCATTCGCTGGGCGCTGGGCCGCGGTAATCGCAATGGCCGCTGCGCTTATCAATTCGCCCGCCACTGGGTCGGGCTGCAACTGCTGGAGCAACAGGCATGATCGATCTTTCCCAAACTGGTGGCGATCTCAACGGCTATCCGCTGCTGAGTGCACAATTGCAGGCACTGCTTAGCGGCGAGCGCGACTTCATCGCCAATGCCGCGCAGTTTTCCGCCTTCCTGTTTCACGAGTTGGCCGACCTGAACTGGGCCGGCTTCTATCTGGTGAAAGATGGCGAGCTGGTGCTTGGCCCGTTCCAGGGCAAGGTGGCCTGCGTGCGCATCGCCTTTGGTCGCGGTGTCTGCGGCGCGGCGGCGGCCAGCCTGCAGACGCAGCGGGTCGAAGACGTGCATGCCTTTGCCGGGCATATTGCCTGCGACAGCGCCTCGAACAGCGAGTTGGTGGTGCCACTGGTCAAGGAGGGGCGCCTGATCGGCGTGCTGGATCTGGACAGCCCGTCGGTGGGGCGTTTCACCGAGGCGGATCAGGCCGGTATCGAGGCGCTGGCAGCGATCTTCCTGGCGGCCAGTGACTGCTGAATACGCCTTTGGCGTGGCTCTGCATGTGGCGATGCGGCGCTTTGGGCACGATCCGCTAGGGTGCGCTGCGCGCACCGGAGGTTTAAGGCGTTACCGAAGCTGATTTCGGAATCAGTGTGCACAATGCTCATCGCTTGGCGCCGATCTTCTCCAGCGTGCGCAGTTCACGCGGCAGCAATTGCTGCGTGGACGCACGAGCCTTGATCCGCTCGTAGTGCGCCAGCAGGTTCGGCCAGCGGGCGGCATCCAGGGTTTCCCCGCCGTGCTCCATGTTGATCAACTGGCTGGCCAGCGCCAGGTCGGCCATGGACAGTTGTTCGCCGAGGAAGTAGGGCGCATCACCCAGCGTGGCTTCGAAGTAGTCGAAGTGACTGGGCAGCTTTTCCCTGAGTGCCTGCTGCACTTTGTCCTCGTCGCATGGCTGGCCCATGGTGGCTTTCAGCACGCGGTTGCGGAACACGGTGAAGGTGCACAGCGGCGCCAACTCGTAGTCCGCATATTTTTCCAGCCAGCGTATCTTGGCGCGTTGCTCGGCACCGTCGCCATACAGCGGCTTGTGCTCTGGGTAGCGCTCTTCCAGGTACTGGCAGATGACACTGGAGTCCGCCAGCTGGATGTCACCATCGCGAAAGGCGGGAATACGGCCCAGCGGGTTGAGTTCGCGAAACCAATCAGGCTGGCCGAAGGGCATGACCACTTCGAGTTCGTAATCCAGGCCCTTCTCGATCAGGCACAGGCAGAGTTTGCGGACGAAGGGGGACAGGGGCGCCCCGTAAACGGTCAGGCTCATTGCAACTCCTATCGGCGGCCAGCGTGGTCGGCTGAGCGAGGGCGGTCAAGCAATCTGCTTTTGCTCAGTCGTAGATGTTCTTCTTCTTCCAGTCGTCTTCCAGGTCCTTCAGACCTTCGGTCAGCTGGCTGGGTTCTTCCGCTGTGGGCGCGCCGCTGTTAAGAACCATGGCATTGGCGCGCGCCAACTGTTCTTCGAAACGCTTGAGTTGTGCCTGGTAAGGCGCAGGTTCAGGTTGCTTGCGCAGGTACTGCGCACCGCGCTCGAACGCCAGGCGTGCCTGGCCAGGCTGGTTCTGCTGCATTGCCGTCTGGCCCAAGGTGTTGAAGAACTCGATATGCACCTGCACCAGCATCTGGCGGATCTGCTTGAGCCAGTGCTTGCCATCGTTAGCAGGCAGCAGGCCCCCCTGTACCGAGCTGGTGATAAGGGCGTGCAGGTTTTCCAGCAGGAAACGTACGTCCTTGGCCTTGGCTTCATTGACGATGGCCTGAGGTGGATTCTTCACGGCAATGGATTCACCCTTAGCGACCTGGGCCTTGAGGGTGTCGATGTCGTTCTGCAGTTTGCTGTTCTGCTTGTCCAGCGGCAGCAGACGCTCACTGACTTGCAGCTGCAGCCGGCTCAGCAGCAGCTTCAGCTGCGGTGTCATCAGCTGCCCGGGCATGCGTTCGGAGATGTCCTGGCAGCGACGGATGCGGTCGAGCAGATCAGCGCGTTGGCGCGCTTTCTCCAGTTTGCTGTTCTCGACGGCGTGGTTGATATAGGCAATCACCATTAGCAGGACGATGCCACCGACGATCAGCATGGTTATCACGAGTGCGGACACTGCTTGGGACCTCTCGAGAATCGACTTTTCGACCGAGTGTAGTGGCTTGGCTGCATGGCTCCTAGTGGCATATCGATTTATGAGCTGAAGTCTTTGATTTTAAAAATTTTTTAGAGAGAGGTTGACGACCCTCGAAAGGCTCCATAGAATGCGCGCCACTTCCAGCGCAATGCTAGAAACAGAGCGAAGGAAGCCGGAAAGTTGCTTGATGTTCCGGGGTGTGTCCCCTTCGTCTAGTGGCCTAGGACACCGCCCTTTCACGGCGGTAACAGGGGTTCGAGTCCCCTAGGGGACGCCACTTTCAAGCTGTGATGCGGGAATAGCTCAGTTGGTAGAGCACGACCTTGCCAAGGTCGGGGTCGCGAGTTCGAGTCTCGTTTCCCGCTCCAAAATTTCGAAATGCTGCTTCGGCAGGGTTTCAAACGAAGTTCCAAGGTCCCCTTCGTCTAGTGGCCTAGGACACCGCCCTTTCACGGCGGTAACAGGGGTTCGAGTCCCCTAGGGGACGCCATTTCAAGTTGTACTGCGGGAATAGCTCAGTTGGTAGAGCACGACCTTGCCAAGGTCGGGGTCGCGAGTTCGAGTCTCGTTTCCCGCTCCAAATAAACGAAAACGCCGCTCAATCGAGCGGCGTTTTCGTTTCTGCCGTTTGCCTTTCAGGTCATCTGCGCCAGATACAGCAGCGCATAGCCCAGCCCGCATAGCCCCCAGCCCAGCCAGGGTGAGAACAGCACGCGCCACAGCCAGTGGCGCGGGGTGAAGCCGACGCCGTGGATGAAGGCGTTGGACACGCCCCACATCACCAGCATCAGCAACGAATGGCTGTAGCGCCCCTGGCTATCGAGCATGGCGCCGGGGTGGATCAACAGCAGCAGTGCCAGGGGCGTGGCCAGCAGCCAGGAGAGCACGCGCATGGGCGCGCGCTCGCTCAGGGTGATGTCACTCATTCGCGCTCTCGGTATCGAGATCCTGCGTGGTTTCCAGCCACAGCGCGTTGATGATGCCGAAGCTGCTGGCCAGCAGCACGCCAAGAATCCAGGTGAAGTACCACATCGCGTTGCTCCTCAATACAGGCCGTGGGGGTTGGCTTCGATGCTGCTGTCGTTCAACTTGCCCCACATGCGGATGTAGCTCCACAGGGTATAGAGCAGGATGATCGGCACGAAGATGCAGGCGACCACGAACATGATGCCCAGGGTCTTGTGGCTCGATACCGCATCCCAGACAGTGAGGCTGGAGGCCGCATCGAGGCTCGATGGAAAGACGAAGGGGAACAGCGCGAAGCCGGCGGTGCAGATGGCGCCGACGATCATCAGGCTGCTGCCGATGAAGGCCAGGCCGGCGCGACGCCAGGTGCTGGCGAGAATGGCCAGCAGCGCGCCGAGCACGCCCAGCACGGGGGCGGCCATGGTCAGTGGGTAGCGACCGTAGTTGCCGAGCCAGCCGGCGTTGTAGGCCAGTACCTGCTTGTGCAGCGGGTTCAGTGCCGCGCCGGCATCGAACGCGCCCGCCAGACTCATGCCCTTGATACCCAGTGCCAGCCAACTGCCGGCCAGCAGGAAACCGATCAGGAACACCAGCGCACTGAGGTAAGTGGCGGTGCGCGAGCGCGCGGCCAGGTCACCGTCGGTGCGCATCATCAGCCAGGCACCGCCATGGGCGCAGAGCATGCTCAGGCTGACCACGCCGCAGAGCAGGGCGAAGGGGTTGAGCAGGGCGAAGAAGGAGCCGTGGTAGCTCGAGCGCATCATGTCATCGAGTTGGAACGGCAGGCCGAGGAACAGGTTGCCGAAGGCCACGCCGAACACCAGTGCCGGCACCGCACCTCCGACGAACAACGCCCAGTCCCAGGCGCTGCGCCAGCGGGTGTTGTCCAGCTTGCTGCGGTAGTCGAAGCCCACCGGGCGGCAGAACAGGGCGAACAGCACCAGCAGCATGGCCCAGTACAGCCCGGAGAAGGCCACCGCGTAGACCATCGGCCAGGCGGCGAACAGCGCGCCACCGGCAGTGATGAACCACACCTGGTTGCCGTCCCAGTGCGGGGCGATGGTGTTGATGGCGACGCGGCGCTCGTTGTCGGTTTTGCCGACGAAGGGCATCAGCGCCATTGCGCCCATGTCGAAGCCATCGGTGAGGGCGAAGCCGATCAGCAGCACACCGATCAGCACCCACCAGACGAGTTTCAGGGTTTCGTAGTCGAACATGGCGAAGTCCTCAGGCGTGGGCCGGCTGCTGTTGCTCGAAGTGGTAGCGTCCGCTGTGCAGGCTCGATGGGCCGAGGCGGGCGAACTTGATCATCAGGTACATCTCCACCACCAGCAGCAGGCTGTAGAAGGCGATCAGCGCGATCAGCGAGCCCCAGACATCACCGGCCGACAGGCTGGAGGCAGACAGGTGGGTCGGCAGTACTTCACCGATCGACCAGGGCTGGCGGCCATGTTCGGCAACGTACCAGCCGGTTTGCGCGGCGATCCAGGGCAGCGGCAGGCTCCATAACGCCCACTTGAGCAGCCAGGGCTTGCTTTCTTCGTTCTTCTTCGCCGAGGCCCAGAAGGCGCAGGCGAACAGCGCCAGCATGAGGAAGCCGCTGGCGACCATGATGCGGAAGGTCCAGAACAGGCTGAACACGTTGGGAATGGTGTCCAGCGCGGCCTGCTTGATCTGCGCCTCGCTGGCATCGACCACATCGGTGGTGTATTTCTTCAGCAGCAAGCCATAACCCAGATCGCCTTTCACTTCATTGAAGGCAGCGATGGTCTCGGCCGACTTGTCGCCGCCGCGTAATTGCTCCAACAGTGCATAGGCCTGCATGCCGGTGCGGATGCGCGCCTCGTGTTCGATGAGCAGGTCCTTGATGCCCTTGACCTCTTCATCCAGCGAGCGGGTGGCAATCAGGCCCAGGGCGTAGGGAATCTTCACCGCATAGTCGGTGCGCTGCTCCTCTTGGTTGGGCAGGCCGAACAGGGTGAAGCCCGCCGGTGCCGGGTGGGTTTCCCACTCGGCTTCGATGGCGGCCAGCTTGGTCTTCTGCACGTCACCGATCTCGTAGCCGGACTCGTCGCCGAGCACGATCACCGAGAGAGTCGAGGCCAGGCCGAAGGCCGAGGCGATGGCGAAGGAGCGACGGGCAAAGCCCAGATCGCGTTTCTTCAATAGGTAGTAACTGGAGATGGCCAGGACGAAGATCGAGCCGGTGACGTAGCCGGCGGCCACGGTGTGCACGAACTTGACCTGCGCCACCGGGTTGAACAGCAGGGCGCCGAAGTCGGTCAGCTCCATGCGCATGGTCTCGAAGTTGAACTCGGCACCCACCGGGTTCTGCATCCAGCCGTTGGCAATCAGGATCCACAACGCCGACAGGTTCGAGCCTATCGCCACCAGCCAGGTCACCGTCAGGTGCTGCAGCTTGCTCAGCCGGTCCCAGCCGAAGAAGAACAGGCCGATGAAGGTGGATTCGAGGAAGAAGGCCATCAGCCCCTCGATGGCCAGGGGCGCACCGAAGATGTCACCGACGTAGTGGCTGTAGTAGGCCCAGTTGGTGCCGAACTGGAATTCCATGGTCAGCCCGGTGGTGACGCCCAGGGCGAAGTTGATGCCGAACAGCTTGCCCCAGAACTTGACCATGTCCTTGTAGACCTGTTTGCCGGTCATCACGTAGACCGACTCCATGATCGCCAGCAGGAAGGCCAGGCCCAGGGTCAGGGGGACGAAGATGAAGTGATACATCGCTGTCATGGCGAACTGCAGGCGTGACAGGTCGACGACTGATTCCGAGATCATCTCGGTGTCTCCTCGGTGGATGTTGAAGAAGGTGCGCTGGGCTGGCCTAGCAGGTGGTTCTCGACGCGTTGCTGGCCATCTCTGGGCACTGTCGGCTCGGTGAACCAGATGGCCTTGATGCCGAGCAGCAGGGTCAGCTTGAGCATTAGAATCACGGCGATTTCGCGTACCAGCGGAATGCGCCAGGGGGAGGTGGGGTCGCGCTCGGGCATCTCGATGCTCCGGGTTTACCGGCGCTGGCCGTGAGGTCGCGCCGGCAGAGTGGGTGTGTCTTAATGTTACAGGGTACTCATGGGAGTATGTAGTGGCTGGAATTGATTCAGGTCAGGGGAGTGATGATTAGTGGAGGATTTCCGTATCGAACTCCCAAGGCGACCTAGCCGTTAGTTGTCCAGCGGGCTGCTAGTCGAATGCCGGCAGCCTTGGTGTCAGCAGTTCGCGACCAGCGGTTTGCCAGGCCTCGATGCCGCCACTCAGCGAGAGCACGTTGCGGTACCCCATTTCTCTTAGCGCGTCGGCAGCCAGGGCCGAGCGGCCGCTGTTCTTGCAATACAGCACCAGCTTGAGCGTGCGCTCGGTCAGTTGCGGGTCGTTGCTCAGTTTGAACTCCAGCAGCCCCCGGGGAATGTTGATGGCGCCGGGAATATGCGCGGCGCTGTACTCGTCCGCCTCGCGCACGTCGATCAGCAGGTCAGCGTCGCGGATGGCAGCTTCGGCCTGCTGCAGGTCAACCTCTGCGATACGGGTCTTGGCAGCGAGCACCAGGTCATGAGCGCTTTTCATTGGGATTACCTTGTTTGGACAGTGGTTGGGAGCATGGCGAGGCAGGCTGCGGGGCGAGCTGCTTGAGCGCCTCGAACTGGCTGATGAACACCTGGCCGCCGAAACACTGCAGGAAGTCGGAGCGGCGCAGGCGATCCATCACCGGCCCCTTGACCTCGGACAGGTGCAGTTGCACACCGGCTGCATGCAGGCGTTCGGCGATGGCGCTGAGCGAATCCAGCGCGCTGGCATCGATCAGGTTGACCCCCGAGCACATCAGCACCAGATGGCGCACCTGCGGCCGGCTGGCGATCAGTTCGCCGATGCGGTCTTCCAGGTAGCGGGCATTGGGGAAATACAGGCTCTCGTCGACGCGCAGCGATAACACGCTGGGCGTCTCGATCACGGCGAAGCGTTCGACGTTGCGAAAATGCTCGCTGCCCGGCACCTGGCCGACCACGGCGATGTGTGGCTGACTGGTGCGCCAGAGAAACAGCAGCAGCGACAGACCAACGCCGAGCAGGATACCGGCTTCGACGCCGATCAGTAGCACACCGAGGAGGGTGGCGATCTGCGCGGCGCCGTCCTGGCGCGAGTAACTCCAGGTGTGCCGCAGCGACTTGAGGTCGACCAGGCTGAGCACGGCGACGATGATGGTGGCGGCCAGCACGGCTTGTGGCAGATCGTGCAGCAGCGGTGTCAGCAGCAATACGCTGAGGCCGATGCCCAGGGCGGTGAATACCCCGGCCATGGGCGTCTGCGCGCCGGCATCGTAGTTGACCACCGAGCGGGCGAAGCCACCGGTGACCGGAAAGCCACCGCTGAACGCCGCGCTGATGTTCGCTGCGCCAAGGCCGAGCAGTTCGTTGTCCGGCCCGATGCGCTGGCGCCGCTTGGCGGCCAGGGTCTGGCCGACCGATACCGATTCGACGAAGCCCACCAGGCTGATCAGCAGCGCAGCTGGCAGCAGTTGCACGGCCAGTTTGAAATCCAGCGTGGGCAGGGTCAGCCCAGGCAGGCCCTGGGGCACCACGCCGACTACCTTGACCCCGGCTTGCTCCAGTTGCAGCAGGGTGACAGCGGCAATGGCCACGATGATCGCCAGCACGGGCCCGGCCTTGGCCAGGTTGCCCGCCAGTTGTGGCGACAGACCAAGGCGTTGCAGCAAGGGCTTGAGCCGGGTTCTGGCCCACCACAGCCAGGCCAGGCTGAGGGCGCCGATAAGCAGGGTCGGCCCGTGTGTGTCAGGTAGCGCTTGCAGCAGCTGTGGCAGCAACTGCGGCAGATTTTCGCCGGAAGCCGAGACGCCGAGCAGGTGTTTGAGCTGGCCGACGGCGATGAGAATGCCCGAGGCGCTGATGAAACCCGATACCACCGGATGGCTGAGGAAGTTGGCGATGAAGCCCAGGCGCAGCATAGCCATCGCCGCCAGCAGAACGCCGGACAGCAGCGCCAGGAGCATGGCCGCGCCGACGTATTCCGGGCTGCCGGCAGGGAACAACGGCGCCAGGCTGGCGGCGGTCATCAGCGACACCACCGCCACCGGACCTACGGCCAGGGTGCGACTGGAGCCGAACAGGGCATAGGCCAGCAGCGGCAGGATGCTGGCGTACAGGCCGGTTACCGGAGGCAGACCGGCGAGCATGGCGTAGGCCAGGCTCTGTGGAATCAACATCAGGGTGACGATCAGCGCGGCGAGACCATCCTGTGCAGCGCTGCCCCGGTCATAGCGCCGGCCCCAGTCCAGGCAGGGCAGCCAGTGACTCAACTTCATTTCTGCTCCTTACCGAAGTCACAGGCTGCGGGTGCCTCGACCGCCAGTGGCTCATGAGGCAGGTGCTTGGGCTCGGCCAACCACTCGCGGCCACGCAGCATCAGGTCGAAGTAGATGCTCGGCATCATGCGCACCTTGAGATCCCAGGCCAGGCGCCGGGGCACGGCTGGATCCAGCGGGAAGGTGGGCAGCAATTTGCCGCCATAACCGAACTCCGCCAGCAGCACCTTGCCGCGCTCGACCGTCAACGGGCAGGAGCCATAGCCATCGTAGATCGCCTGCGGGCCCTTGCCGGCCAGTACGGCGAGGACGTTCTCGGCCACCACCGGCGCCTGCTTGCGCACCGCTGCGGCGGTTTTCGCATTCGGTGCGGCGCACACGTCGCCCAGGCTGAAAACGTTACCGAAGCGTGGGTGGCGCAGGGTTTCGTGATCGGCCTCGACCCAGCCGTTGGCGCCGGCCAGCGGGCTCTGACGGATGAACGCCGGCGGTCGTTGCGGGGGCACGGCGTGCAGCATGTCGAAGGTTTCCTCGATGGTCTTGCTTGCACCGCTGGCATCGGTCTGCTTGAACCAGGCGCGACGCGCAGGGCCATCGACGGCGATCAGGTTGGTGTTGAAGTTAAGCTGTGTGCCGTATCGTTCTACATACTGCATCAGCGGCGGTACGAAGGTGGGTACGCCGAACAGCACGGCGCCAGCGGAGCAGAACTCGACATCGATCTGCGGCAGCACGCCTTGCTTCAGCCACCAGTCGCAGGACAGGTACAGAGCTTTCTGCGGTGCGCCGGCGCATTTGATCGGCATCGGCGGCTGGGTAAACAGTGCCCGGCCCTTGCGCAGGTTCTGTACCAGCTGCCAGGTATAGGGCGCCAGCTCGAACTGGTAGTTGGAGGTCACGCCATTCTTGCCCAGGGTTTCCTTCAGGCCTTCCACGCCGTCCCAATGTAGGCTCAGGCCTGGGCAGACGATCAGGGCGCGATAGTTCACCCGGTTGCCGTCCTCCAGTACCACGCGCTGCTGATCCGGCTCGAAGCCGGCCACCGCTGCGCGAATCCAGTGTGCGCCGTGGGGGATGCAGCGTGCCATGGGGCGTTCGGTGCGGGCGCGGTCGAAGATGCCGGCGCCCACCAGCGTCCAGCCTGGCTGGTAATAGTGCTGCTCGCTCGGCTCGATCACCGCGATGCGCAGATCGGCCTTGCGCTTGAGCAGGCTGGCAGTTACCGCGCAACCAGCCGCGCCGCCGCCGACTACCACCACGTCATAGCGCTGGGTCGGTGCGCTGCTGGTGGGGGGCTGGGCAGTGGGCGCCTGCTGCCAGCGCTGTTCCAGGCGAGGCGCCAGGCCGCTGAGGTCGTAACCCTGCTCGCGGGCGGTGCCGAGCAACACCAGTGGATCAAGGTGATGAGCCTCGCTCAGCGCCCAGAGGCTGGTAGAGCGTGTGCCGGTACGGCAGAACGCCAGCAGCGGGCCTCTTGCCTGGTCGAGCAGGGCGGTGAAGGCGTGCACGTCCTCCTCGCTGATCTGCCCGGAAACCACCGGCAGGTAGTAGTAATTCAAGCCGCTGGCTTGGGCGGCGGCGGCCATTTCTGCCGAGCTGGGCTGGCCTTCACCCTCGCCGTCGGGGCGATTGTTGATCACGCTGCGAAAGCCAGCGGCGGCGAGCATGCCCATGTCGCCAGGTTGTAACTGAGCGGCCACGGCTATGAAAGGTGTCAGGCGCTTGATCGATTCCATGATGATGACCTCAAAGCACGTCGAGAGGGATCTTCAGGTAGCGGGTGCCATTGTCTTCGGCCGGTGGCAGTTGCCCTGCACGCATGTTGATCTGTACCGACGGCAGGATCAGGGTGGGCATGCCCAGGGTGGCGTCGCGCTTGCGGCGCATGGCAACGAAGTCGGCCTCGGCGATGCCCTGATGGACGTGGACGTTGTGCGCACGTTCCTCGGCGACGGTGGTCTGGTAGCGAAAATCCTCGCGCCCTGGTGCCTTGTAGTCATGACACATGAACAGACGGGTTTCGTCGGGCAGGGTGAAGAGTCTCTGGATCGACTGGTAGAGGATGTGCGCGTCGCCGCCGGGGAAGTCGCAACGGGCGGTGCCGTAGTCGGGCATGAACAGGGTATCGCCGACGAAGCCAGCATCACCGATCAGGTAGGTCATACAGGCCGGTGTATGGCCTGGGGTGTGGATGGCTCTACCGTGTAGTTCGCCAATATGGAAGGTATCGCCATCGTGGAACAGGCGGTCGAACTGGCTGCCATCGGTGGCGAATTCGGTGCCGGCATTGAACAGCTTGCCGAAGGTGTTCTGCACTACGGTGATGTGCTCGCCGATGGCCAGCTTGCCGCCCAGTTCACGCTTGATATAGGGCGCAGCGGAAAGATGGTCGGCATGTACGTGAGTTTCCAGTAGCCATTCGACGTGCAGACCGCGCGCCTTGACGAAGGCGACGATGCGCTCGGCACTGGTATGTGAGGTGCGCCCGGAGGCCGGGTCGTAGTCCAGCACCGAGTCGACGATGGCGCAGTGCTGCGTGGCAGGGTCGATGACGACATAGCTGTAGGTGTAAGTGGCAGGGTCGAAGAATTCGACGACATCAGGGTGCATGGTCAGGCTCCTCTCATATACCCGTGGGAGTATTTAATTAAGAGTAAGCGTAACTGTTTTTTGATTCTATGCTTAGATTTAAATGGAATAACTGTGGAGGCCTTGTTCGGCTCGGCTATAACCGTCATGCAGGCCTTTTGCAGTGCCTGGCTTCCGGTGATTGGCCGGATGCCGGGACGCGCGAGCGGCGCGCCGGGAGGGCTTCAGGTGTACTTGGTAAATATCTCGCGCACGCGCTGCAGCGAGTCTTCGGTGTCCTGCTCGGGATCGAGCATGGCTTCTTCGATCAGGCAGGTGAGCATCAGGCGATAGGACTTGTCCAGCGCGCTGCGTGCCGCCGAGAACTGCTGGGCGATGGCTGCGCAATCCTCGCCACGCTTGATCATCGCCTGGATGCCACGTATCTGACCTTCGACACGGGCCAGGCGCTTGAGCATCGCTTGCTGCTGTTCGAGCATGCGTAGGTGCAGGTCGGTAGTCTGGGTCATGGCGCTTCCTCTGCAATGGGGCGAGTCAGGGTAAAGGCGCCGCGCAGTTCGCCGACCTGATAACCGCGGGCCTGATCCTGCGGATAGTACTGGTCAATGGCCTCTTGCACCTCTGCTTTGATCGCCGTGCCGTGACAAGCTATGCAGGGTTCGCCCACGGCGATGGCCTGCATGTAGCGGTACCGGCCGTCGACCTCCTCGCCGTGGCGTAGCTCTTTCACTGGAGTGCCGGCCTTGGCCGCGCTGGCGAAGCGTTCGAGCACGGCGCGCTCCCAGGCATCGGGAGCGTTGTCCGGATTGCGCACCTTGAGCGATGTGCGGCCTACCTGCCAGGCGTGCTGGCTGTGCTCGCCAGCAATCTGCGGCGCCAGGGACTGGCAGGCCTGTACTGCGGCAGTCGGCCCACCCTCGGCGCTGGCCTGGCGCACGGTGCCTAGCAGCTGCTCGGCGAATGGCGGTATCTGCGCCGCTGCTTCGTCCTGCCAGGGTGTGGCGGCGTGTGCGGCAGTGCAGGCGAGCAATGTGGCGAGCAGGAGTGGGCGCATGGTCGGACCTCATAAATACTGGTGGGGGTATTTATGCATGAAACGCAACGTCTGTCATCGCAGTTGCCTGCGACATTCTGACTAGCGGTCTGTCAGGCGTGGGTCAGTGCTTGGAGCCGTCGGTGGGCAGCGCCAGCAGCTGTTTTTCCTGGTTCCAGTCGAAGGGCTCGTCGTTCTCTTCGGCTTCGAAGCGGCGCTCGTCGAGGGCCTGGTACAGGGCGATTTCGTCGTCCGGCATGAAGTGCAGGCAATCGCCGCCGAAGAACCACAGCAGATCGCGCGGCACCAGGTGGGCGATCTGTGGGTAGCGGTGGAACACCTGGCTGATCAGGTCCTGGCCGAGGTACTGGCTGGACACTGGGTCGCGCGGCAGTTCGGCGAGCAGTTCGTCGTAGCGCTCGAGGAACAGGGCGTGGCTGTCGTCTAGCACCTGTTCAGCTTCGCCCAGAGCGACGAGGATGCCGCGCAGGTGGGTGAGCAGGGTGAGGTGGTGTTCGAGATGGCTGGCCATGGTGCAGGTTCCTGAAGGGTAAAACGGGCGCAGGAGTATAGAGTTCCTGGCGCCCGCTGTCCTGCTTGGGTGGCTTTCGTGGGTGGGGCTTTCGGCTCGGGCATCCTGCTTCGCTCTACCTCCTGCATCCCTGCAGTCGCAGTCGCGACCAAAGAAAATCGCGGCTGAAGCCCCTCCCACGAAGCGCTGGGTTAGCGCACCTTGCCGCGGCTCAGCTTGAGCTCTTCCTTGGCGAAGTCGTCGACGTCGATTACCCGACGGCGCGCGGCTTCGGCCGCTTGCAGGCGTTGGCCTTGTTCGCCGTCGAGGATGCCGGCAGCAATTGCCGCTTCGATGGCATCCTGACCCGGCGCCGGTTGCAGGCTGCCATCCTTGAGCGCCTGGTGCAGACGCTTGCGTGCGTCCTGGCTGGCCTGCACCAGATTCAACGCATGTTGCAGTGCACCGACCGAATCCTGATCGGCCTGCGGGCGGTAGCAACCTTCCAGCACCGACTCCAGGGCTGGATCGCCGGCCTGCCGGCCGATGATTGCGGCCACTTCGGCATCCAGCGCGTCGCTTGGGCCGTGATGACGGCGGCCCAGCGGGAATACCAAGACCTTGAGCAGGCAACCGAACAGGCGGTTGGGGAAGTTGCTCAGCAGATTGTCCAGCGCTTGTTCGGCGTGATGGAGGTTTTCCTCCATGGCCCAACGCAGTAGCGGACGGATCGCTTCCGGGTAGTCCAGGTCGTGGTAGCGCTTGAGCGCGGCCGAACCCAGGTAGAGATGGCTGAGCACGTCGCCAAGGCGGGCAGAGAGGCGCTCGCGACGTTTCAGGTCGCCGCCTAGCAGCATCATGCTGCTGTCGGCACACAGTGCAAAAGCCGCAGCCAGGCGGTTGAGGGCGCGGTAGTAGGGTTGGCTGAGATCGTCGCCGGGTACCTGGCCCAGGCGATTCAGCGTCAGTCCCAGGAGGAAGCTGCTGGCCGCGTTGCCAACGGCGAAGCCGATATGGCTCATCAGCAATGAGTCGAACTCGGCCAGTGCCTGATCCTTGTCCTCGCGGTCGGCTAGGGCCATTTCCTTGAGCACGTAGGGATGGCAGCGGATGGCGCCCTGGCCGAAGATCATCAGGTTGCGCGAGAGGATGTTGGCGCCCTCGACGGTGATGAAGATCGGCGCGCCCTGCCAGGAACGGGCCAGGTAGTTGTTCGGGCCCATGATGATGCCCTTGCCGCCGTGCACGTCCATGGCGTGGCCGATGCATTCGCGGCCGCGCTCGGTGAGGTGGTACTTGAGGATTGCCGACAGCACCGAGGGTTTCTCGCCGAGGTCGACGGCGTTGGCGGTGAGGATGCGTGCGCTGTCCATCAGCCAGGCGTTGCCGCCGATGCGCGCCAGGGCCTCCTGAATGCCCTCGAAGGCGGCCAGCGGTACGTTGAACTGCTCGCGCAGTTGGGCGTACTGGCCGGTGGCGAGGCTGGTGAACTTGGCCGCGCCAGTGCCCACGGCCGGCAGCGAGATGGAGCGGCCGACCGACAGGCAGTTCATCAGCATCATCCAGCCCTTGCCGAGATACTCCTGGCCACCGATCAGATACTCCAGCGGAATGAACACGTCCTTGCCCGAGTTCGGCCCGTTCATGAAGGCCGCGCCAAGCGGCAGGTGGCGGCGGCCGATTTCCACGCCCGGGGTATCGGTGGGCACCAGGGCCAGGCTGATGCCGAGGTCGACCTTGTCGCCCAGCAGGTGATCCGGGTCATAGGCCTTGAAGGCCAGGCCGAGCAAGGTCGCGACCGGCGCCAGGGTGATGTAGCGCTTTTCCCAGTTCAGGCGCAGGCCGATCACTTCCTCGCCGTTGTACTGGACCTTGCAGATGATGCCAGTGTCGGGCATGGCGCCGGCGTCGGAGCCGGCCAGCGGGCCGGTGAGGGCGAAGCAGGGGATGTCCTCGCCACTGGCCAGGCGCGGCAGATAGTGCTGGCGCTGGGCGTCGGTGCCGTAGTGCAACAGCAGTTCGGCCGGGCCGAGGGAGTTGGGCACCATCACGGTGGAGGCCAGGTCGCCGCTGCGGGTGGCCAGTTTCATCGCCACCTGCGAGTGGGCGTAGGCGGAAAAACCCTTGCCGCCGTACTCCTTGGGAATGATCAGGGCGAAGAAGCCATGCTGCCGAATGTGCTCCCAGGCCTTCTCCGGCAGATCCATCTGCTGGCCGACCTGCCAGTCGCTGATCATCGCGCAGAGTTCTTCGGTGGGGCCGTCGATGAAGGCCTGTTCTTCGGCGGTTAGCCTGGCCTTGGGGTAGGCCAGCAGCTTTTCCCAGTCGGGCTTGCCGCTGAACAGCTCGCCGTCCCACCACACGGTGCCGGCTTCGATGGCGTCGCGTTCGGTGGCCGACATCGGCGGCAGTACGCGCTGGAACCAGGCGAACAATGGGCTGGTGAACAGTTGCCGGCGCAGATCACCGAGCAGGATGAACGCGGCGACGGCACCGGTGACGATCCACAGCAGCAGTTGCAACCAGCCCGGCACCGGGCTGAACAAGGCCATGGCCACCAGGTAGGCTGCGGTGATGCCGAGGGCGGGTAGGGCGGCGGTACGACTATGGGCCAGGTAGACGACCCCGAGCAGCAGAACCAGCAACCAGATGACGAGCATGTGCATTCCTCCATGATTCAAGCGGGCGACGCCCCGAGCATAGCCATAAATGGCGGCAGGGGCGGTGAGCTTGGCCGGATCGTCGTGAACGTGGCGCAATTGGCGGGTTTAGACTGAAGCGAACTTCAGGAGTACCCGTCATGCAGACCTGCCTACGTCCCGGCCGCTTCATTGACAGTGACCACCCAGCGGTAATCGAGTTCGCCGAAACCTGGCGTGGTGCGTCACGAGAACCGACCAGTCAGGCCGTGGCCCTGTATCTCGCGGTACGTGACGAGATTCGTTACAACCCCTATGCCTTCAGTCTCGACGCGCAGACGCTGAAGGCCAGCCATGCGCTGGGGACCGGTGAGTCCTACTGCGTGCCCAAGGCCAATCTGCTCGCCGCTTGCGCCCGGCATTGCGGGATTCCCGCGCGTATCGGCCTGGCCGATGTACGCAATCATCTGTCCACGCCGCGCCTGCTGGAACTGCTGCGCAGCGAGGTATTCGCCATGCACGGCTATACCGAATTTTACCTGGACGGGCGCTGGGTCAAGGCTACGCCGGCGTTCAATGAGGCGCTGTGCCGGGTATTCAAGGTCGCGCCGCTGGAGTTCGACGGCGTGCATGACAGCGTCTTCCATCCCTACAACGACAAGGGCGAGCGCTACATGGAGTACCTGCATGACCACGGTCAGTTCGAGGATCTGCCCGAGCAACTGTTCTTCGAGCACCTGCGCGGGTGTTATCCGCATCTGTTCGAGGTCGGCGCGCTGGAACTGAGTGGCGACATGCAGCGTGAGGCCAGTGTTATCGACTGAGTCGATAGTCAAGATCGGCAGGACGGCCTTTTCTCCGCGCGCCGGGGTCGGTAGGGTGCATGCCAGCAATGAGCGGACGAAACACGCAGTTGCAATCGAGCGTCTGCACCCTCATCTATGACAACTTCACTCTCGCGCGGGAAACCCCATCTTCATGAGCTCCGCCCTGACCATTCGCCAGTTGACCAAGACCTACGGAAACGGCTTCCAGGCCCTGCACGGCATCGATCTGGACGTTGCCGAAGGGGACTTCTTCGCCTTGCTCGGCCCCAACGGTGCCGGCAAATCCACCACCATCGGCGTGCTTTCCACACTGGTGAACAAGAGCGGCGGCACGGTCAGCGTGTTCGGCCATGACCTCGACCGCGAGCCATACGCGCTCAAGCGCTGCCTGGGCGTGGTGCCGCAGGAATTCAACTTCAACCAGTTCGAGAAGGTGTTCGACATCGTCGTCACCCAGGCCGGCTACTACGGTATTCCGCGCGCCATTGCCAAGGAGCGCGCCGAGCAGTACCTGACTGAGCTCGGCCTGTGGGACAAGCGTGACGTAGCCTCGCGCGAGCTGTCCGGCGGCATGAAACGCCGCCTGATGATCGCCCGCGCCCTGGTGCACCAGCCGCGCCTGCTGATCCTCGACGAGCCGACTGCCGGGGTGGATATCGAGCTGCGCCGTTCGATGTGGAGCTTCCTCACCGATCTGAACAAGCAGGGCACCACCATCATCCTCACCACTCACTACCTGGAAGAGGCCGAGCAGCTGTGCCGCAATATCGGCATCATCGATCACGGCCGCATCGTCGAGCTGAGCAGCATGAAGGATCTGCTCAAGAAACTGCACGTCGAGACCTTTCTCTTCGACCTCAAGGATTCCTACAGCGCAGTGCCGGCGCTGCAGGGCTATCCCGCGCGCCTGGTCGATCACCACACCCTGGAAGTGCAGGTTGAGAAGAGCCAGGGCCTCAACGCGCTGTTCCAGCAACTGGCCCAACAGCAGGTCGAGGTGCTCAGCCTGCGTAACAAGAGCAATCGCCTGGAGGAGCTGTTCGTCTCCCTGGTGGAAAAGAATCTGGCCAAGGGGGCGCAATGACTTCTCAGTACCTCAACAGCGAATTCGCCGCCAACCTGGTGGCCCTGCGCACCATCGTTCACCGTGAAATCCGCCGTTTCGTGCGTATCTGGCCGCAGACCCTGCTACCGCCAGCGATCACCATGGTCCTGTATTTCGTGATCTTCGGTAATCTGATCGGCCGGCAGATCGGCGATATGGGTGGCTTCAGCTATATGGAGTACATCGTGCCGGGGCTGATCATGATGTCGGTGATCACCAACAGCTACGGCAACGTGGTATCGAGCTTCTTCGGCAGCAAGTTCCAGCGTAACGTCGAGGAGCTGCTGGTGTCGCCGGTATCGCCGCACACCATCCTCATCGGTTTCGTCGTCGGTGGCGTGCTGCGCGGGCTGGCGGTGGGCTTCATCGTCACGCTGCTGTCGTTGTTCTTCACCCACCTGCAGGTGCATCACCTCGGCGTGACAGTGCTGGTGGTGCTGCTGACGGCGACCATCTTCTCCCTCGGCGGCTTCGTCAACGCGGTGTTCGCACGCAACTTCGACGATATCTCGATCATCCCGACCTTCGTGCTGACGCCGCTGACCTACCTGGGCGGGGTGTTCTATTCCATCACGCTGCTGCCGCCGTTCTGGCAGACGGTGTCGCTGGGCAACCCCATCCTGCATATGGTCAACGCCTTCCGCTACGGCATTCTCGGGGTGTCCGACATCCGTATCGGCGTGGCCATCGGTTTCATGCTGCTGGCGACCGCCGCGCTGTATACGCTGTGCATCCGCCTGCTGGTCAGCGGTCGTGGCATGCGTCAGTAAGGCAAAAATATAGGGAAATAACTTGCACGCCTCCCAATAGCGCAGCAGCCAGTTAGACTCCGCCTCTACCAAGAAAAAGGGGCTGATCATGACCGTGCTGTTGCGTGCTCTTCCATGGTTGATACTGGGCTTGTTCGCGTCACCTGCGGTGGCTGCGGAAGGGCCAATGGTCGAGGTGGTGGCGGTGCGGCAGATGGAGGTGCGTGACGAGCTGATCACCTTCGGTTCGCTGCGCTCCGATGAGTCGGTGATGATTCGTCCGGAAGTGGAGGGCCGCCTGGCCACCCTGCATTTTCGCGAGGGCCAGGCGGTAACTGCCGGCGATCTGCTGATCAGCCTCGACGATGCGATTGCTCGCGCCGAGTTCGCCCAGGCCCGGGCCAATCTTGATCTCGCCGAGAAGAACCACCAGCGCGCGCAGATGCTGTTTCAGCGTGGTGCCAGCAACGCCCAGGCGCTGGATGAGGCGCAAAGCCAGCTGCAGGCCGCCCGTGCCAGCCAGGCCCTGGCCCAGGCACGGCTCGACAAGACCCAGATCAAGGCGCCCCACGACGGCACGCTCGGCCTGCGTCAGGCCAGCGTCGGTGACTACCTCAGTGCCGGGCAGAACATCGTCAACCTGGAGGTGCTCGACCCGCTCAAGGTCGACTTCCGTATTCCGCAGAAGGCCGTGGCCCAGGTGCGCCTTGGCCAGACCGTGGAGATCACCCTCGATACCTATCTTGGTGAACGCTTTCGTGGTGAGATATTCGCCATCAACCCGCGCCTGGACGAAGCCGGGCGCAGTCAGGCGATTCGCGCTCATATCTCCAACGATGATCGTCGCCTGCGCCCGGGACAGTTCGTCCGAGTTTCGGTGATTCTCGAGGAGCGGCCCAATGCGCTGGTGATTCCTGAAGAAACGGTGATGCCGCAGGGCGACAAACTGCTGGTCAACCTGGTGGTGGATGGCAAGGTCGAACGCCGCGAGGTGACCCTGGGCAAGCGTTTCGATGGTCAGGTGGAGGTGCGTGAAGGTCTGCAGGGCGACGAGACCATCATCAGCGCCGGCTGGCAGCGTGTGCGCGAGGGCCTGGCTGTACGCACCAAGAGCGGAGAGCGCCAGCCGTGACACTCTCCGACATCTGCATTCGAAGGCCGGTGTTCGCCACCGTCCTGTCGCTGATCGTGGTGCTACTGGGGCTGATGGCCTACGACCGCCTCAATGTGCGCGAATACCCCAATATCGACGTGCCCATCGTTACCGTGCAGGTCACCTATCCCGGTGCCAGCCCGGAAATCATGGAATCGCAGGTGGCGCAGCCGGTGGAGGACGTGCTCTCGGGCATCGAGGGGCTGGACTTCGTCACCTCCATCAGCCGCGCGGAGAACACTCAGATCACCGCGCAGTTTCGCCTCGGGCGCAGCGCCGACGAGGCAGCCAATGACGTGCGCGATCGCCTTGGGCGGGTGCGCAACCAGTTGCCGGACGAGGTGGACGAGCCCATCGTGCAGAAAGTCGAGGCCGATGCCCAGCCGGTGATCTGGATCGCCTTCCACAGCCAGCAGCACAGCGCCATGGAGATCACCGACCTGCTGGAGCGGGTGATCAAGGACCGTCTGCAGACCATTCCCGGCGTGTCCGAAGTGCAGGTACGCGGTGCGCGTACGTTCTCCATGCGTATCTGGCTCGACCCGGAAAAGCTCGCCGCGCACAACCTTACCGTACAGGACGTAGAGGATGCCCTGCGCCGGCAGAACGTGGAGATTCCGGCCGGGCGCATCGAGTCGCGCGAGCGCGAGTTCAGCGTATTGTCGGAAACCGATTTGCGTACCCCGGAGCAGTTCAGCGAGCTGATTCTCGATGATTCGCAAGGCTACCTGCTGCGCCTGTCCGATGTTGGTCGGGCCGAAGTGGGGCCGCGCGACGAGCGCACCGTGGTGCGTTTCAATGGCCTGCCGGCGGTGACCCTGGGCCTGGTCAAGCAGGCCACGGCCAACCCGCTGGATATCTCCGATGGCCTCGAAGCGGCCTGGGATGACGTCAAGGCACTGCTGCCCGACGGCATGAACATGACCGTGGCCAACGACAACTCGCAGTTCATTCGCGAATCCATCGACAACGTCTTCACCACCATCTGGGAAGCGGTGGCGCTGGTCATCCTGATCATCTTCATTTTCCTGCGCTCGCTGCGCGCGACGCTGATCCCGCTGGTGACCATCCCCGTCTCCTTGATCGGCGCCTTCGCCCTGATGTCACTGATGGGCTTCACCATCAACACCCTGACCCTGCTGGCCATGGTCCTGGCCATCGGCCTGGTGGTGGATGACGCCATCGTCATGCTGGAGAACATTCATCGTCATATCGAAGCGGGAATGAAGCCGGTGCAGGCGGCCTTCAAGGGCAGCCGCGAGATCGCCTTCGCGGTGATCGCCATGACCCTGACCCTGGCCGCTGTGTTCGCCCCCATCGGCTTCATGCAGGGCACCACCGGCAAGCTGTTCACCGAGTTCGCCTGGACCCTGGCCGGCGCGGTGCTGGTCTCCGGTTTCGTGGCGCTGACGTTGACGCCAATGATGTGCGCGGTGATGCTCAAATCACACCAGCACGAGCAGCGCCATGGCCGCGTGTACAACCTGATCGAAGGCTTCCTCAATGGCCTGACCTACAGCTACAAGCACAGCCTGGACCGTGCTCTGCGCGCCTGGCCGCTGGTGCTTGGCGTGCTGCTCGGCGCTTTCGTGCTGTGCGCCTGGCTGTTCGGCGGGTTGCGCTCGGAGCTGGCGCCGACCGAAGACACCGGCACCATCGTCGGCGTGTTCAATGGCCCGGATGGCGCCACCATCGACTACACGGCGCGCTACGGCCGTGAGGTCGAGGCCGCTTACGCGAGCATTCCGGAGACCAATCGCTACCTGATGATCGCCGGTTTCCCGACCGCGGCCCAGGGCATTTCCTTCATGAAGCTGGAAGACTGGAGTGACCGCTCGCGTACCCAGTTCGAGATCCGCAATGAACTGCTGCCCAAATTGCAGGATATCGCCGGCATGCGCGTCACCCCGGTCAATCGCCCACCGCTGGGGCAGAGCGCGCGCAACCAGCCGATCAACTTCGTCGTGCGCTCGTCCATGGAGTACGCCGAATTGCAGGGCTACGTCGATCAGCTGATGGAGCGCATGCGCGATTATCCGGGCCTGGAAGGGCTGGACAGCGATCTCAAACTCAACTCGCCGCAGCTCAAGATCACGGTCAACCGCGAGCAGGCAACGGCGGTCGGCACCGATGTATCGGTGATCGGCCGTAGCCTGGAAAGCCTGTTCGGTAGCCGCCAGGTGACCCGCTTCAAGCAGAACGGCGAGCAGTACGACGTGATAGTGCAGCTGCAGAATATCGACCGCAGCAACCCGCAGGACCTGAATCGTGTCTATGTGCGTGATCGCGACGGCGGCATGGTGCAGCTGTCCAACCTGATCGAGGTGCGTGAGACCGTGGCGCCGCGCGAGCTCAACCACTTCAACCAGCTGCGCGCGGTAACCATCAGCGCCAACGTTGGCACCGGATATACCCTGGGCGAGGCGCTCAATCATCTGGAAGTCGCCGCCCGTGAGGTATTTCCGCCAGAGACGCAGTACGACTACACCGGCACTTCGCGCGATTTCAAGGAGTCCAGCTCGGGCATCCTGCTGATCTTTGCCCTGGCCCTGGCGTTCATCTTTCTGGTGCTTGCGGCGCAGTTCGAAAGCTTCAGCGATCCGCTGATCATCCTGTTCAGCGTGCCCCTGTCGATGGCCGGCGCCTTGCTTGCGCTGACGCTGTTCGGTGGCACTTGGAACATCTATTCGCAGATCGGCCTGGTGACCCTGATCGGCCTGATCACCAAGCACGGCATCCTCATCGTCGAGTTCGCCAACCACCTGCTGCGCGAGGGCAGGGCGCTGCGTGAGGCGGTTATCGAGGCGTCGGTACAGCGTTTGCGGCCGATCCTGATGACTACCGGCGCGATGGTGCTCGGCTCGCTGCCGCTGGCCATCGCCAGCGGTGCCGGCGCAGAGAGCCGTCAGCAGATCGGCCTGGTGATCGTTGGCGGGTTGCTGGTCGGCACCTTCTTCACCCTCTACGTGATTCCGACGCTGTACCTGCTGCTGCGCCGCTGGGCGCCGCTGCGCAAGATCGAGGAGGAGCCGGTGGCAGTCTGAACCCTGTAGGAGGCGCTTTGGCGGCGAGCTTTTGAGACAGTCGCGGCTACGACTGCTGGGCACCTCTAAAAACTACCTGCGTTGCCATCGCTGCGTTAAAAACAGGCTCGCGTGCGAGCCCAGTCAAATGCTCATTTACAGCGCGTAAAGTCGAACGCGACTCCGAGCGTTTTTCGCCTGTTTTTGTGGGGCCGCCATCGGTATTGCGCTGGCTGCCTCGCCTGCGTTTTTAGATGCGCCCTGCAGGGATGCAGGAGGTAGAGCGAAGCAGGATGCCCGAGCCGAAAGCCCCTCCAACGGGCACTGCGCGACTGATTGTTGTGGTAGGAGCGAGCTTTGCTCGCGAAGCTTCTTGCTGTAAGGCGATTCGCGAGCAGAGCTCGCGCCTACAGGTGATCTGCGTAGTGCTTCACGGGTGCGGCGCGGCGTTCAACCCGCTAAACTTGCGCGGTTTTTCGCCACCCTGGATTGCCCGTCATGCAGCACCCCGCCGAACATTCCCCGCTGGGCAAGTCCAGCCAGTACATCGCCGAGTACAGCCCCGAGCTGCTGTTCCCCATCGCGCGAGCCACCAAGTGGGCGGAGCTGGGCCTCGATGGCGCCAGCCTGCCGTATCAGGGCGTGGATTACTGGAACTGCTACGAGCTGTCCTGGCTGCTGCCGTCCGGCAAACCGGTGGTGGCCATCGGCGAATTTGCCATTCCCGCCGATTCGCCGAACATCATCGAGTCGAAGTCCTTCAAGCTCTACCTCAACTCGTTGAATCAGTCCGCTTTCGCCAATTGGGACGAGGTGCAGGCCACGTTGGTTCGTGATCTGTCGGCCGTGGCCGGCAAGCCGGTGGCGGTGCGTCTGCGTTCGCTGGCCGAGGTTTCTGCAGAAGGTGTGGCGATGTTGCCGGGGCAGTGCATCGATGAGCTCGACGTCAGTGTCAGCCAGTACGATCACCCGCAGCCCGAGTTGCTGCGTTGTGACGCTGGCCGGGTGGTGGAAGAGAGCCTGCACAGCCATCTGCTCAAGTCCAACTGCCCGGTCACCGGTCAGCCGGATTGGGGCAGTCTGGTAGTCGAGTACCGCGGCGCGGCGCTGGATCACGCCAGCCTGCTGGCTTATCTGGTGAGCTTCCGTCAGCACGCGGATTTTCACGAGCAGTGCGTCGAGCGCATTTTCCTCGATCTGCAGCGCCTGCTGCAGCCGCAGTCCCTGACCGTCTATGCGCGTTATGTGCGTCGCGGCGGGCTGGATATCAATCCGTATCGCAGCACCGAGGCGATCATTCCGGAGAATGGTCGCCTGGCGCGTCAGTAGTGATGAAAAATACCGCTCAAACAAGGTTGCCAACGCAGCCTTTGTAGGAGCCCCGCTCCGGGGCGAAGCTTTTCGATTGAGCGTCGCCTAGGTTCGCGGCGGGGCGCCGCTCCTACAGGTTTGAGGCGCCGACGCTTGGACAAGCGGCGAGGCTTTTCTTGAACCGCCGGGGGCTGACCTGGGGCGGGGCATTCAGATACCCATATTGGCCAGGCTCTGCATGATATTGCGCAGGGTGCCGGCGAGGGTGGGGTGGCTGGCCTCGAAACGTTCCACTGCCAGATTGACGCCGTCGATCAGCGTAGCGTCAGGCGCTGATGCGGCTTCACGCGCCAATTGCACCTCGATTTCCTGGGTCAGCAGGTACAGCGATGCGCGTTCTTCCTCGCTGAGCGGCGTGTCCTGGGCCAGGTGTTGCTGGAGGGCTTCCAGTTGCTGCTGCAGGTCGCTTGCTGGCATAGAGTTCTCCTTGTTGAATCGGCATAGCAGGCCGTTGAAAAACTACCTACGTTGGCAATACTGCGTTAAAAACGACCTCAAAATGCTCATTTACAGCATGTAAACTCCGCTTTTTCGGTCGATTTTGCCTTGTCTTGCCTGCCTCGCCTACGTTTTTCAACGGCCTGGTAGGCATTGACCCCCAGCGCCGCCGGAAGTTTTCAGCCCGTACCTGAAGGTTAATCCAAGCGGGCCGGCTTTGCCTGATCCGAGTCAAAGGCTCAGGGCTTTTCGCCCTTGCCACGGCGCACGCCGATATCGTCCAGGCTGGCCTCGATTTCTCCCAGATGATCGATCACCGAATGCACGCCCAGACGATAGAGTTGCAGCGTGGCCTCGGCGCGCAGGTGTTCCTGATCGCTCGCGCCCAGTGCCTGCCAGTCGGCCAGAGCGTAGCCGCACAGTGGCCCGCAGGCGGCCAGGCCGATGGTCCAGCAGCCGGCATTGAGCCCAGCTTGCAGCAGCAGCGGATTGCCGCTGACGACAATGCAGCCATCCAGGCGCTCGACTTCCAGCTGGCTCAGTGCCTGCCAGCAGCTGTCCGGCGCCGGCCACGGCCTAGCCTGACGCGCCAGCACCGCTTCGATGGGGGTTGGCAGCATTTCGGCCAGGCGCAGGCTTGCATCGGCTGGCAGGTCGTCCAGCCAGGCGCAGGGCGTACCGTTTGCATGCAGGGTTTGCAGCAGATGTGCAGCGCCCAGGGTCAGCTTGGTATGTGCGCCGGCCACCTCGCTCAGGGTCTGTTGCAGCGCCTGCAGTTGCGCTGCGCTTGCCGGCTTGCCTAGCCAGGCGTCAAGCGTCTGTTGCGGTGTCCCGACCAGGTTCGAGGGCGTGCACTCGGGGTGCAGTCGCTGTAGCGCGACGGGCAGCGTGCGGGCGCCGAAGTCGACCAGGCAGCCGGACAGTTGAAAAATCAGGGCGGTGCAGGGGGAGGACATGAGATCATCCGTGGCATTGGCCTAGGCCAATCTAGCGCCAACAGATGACCGTAATGTGACCGCTAGATGACGTCGAACAGGGCGCGTACATGCTCCGGCAGGGCCACCGACTTGCCGCTTTCATGGTCGATCCACACCAGTTTGCAGTAACCCTCACCGTAGACCGTGAGCGGGTCTTCGACGGTACGCAGCTGGTGTTCGATCACCAGGCTGCTGCGCCCCACCGCACCGGCTCTCAGTTCCACCACCACGGTGGCGGGGTGTATCACCGGTTTCAGGTAGGTGTGCTGGGTCTGCAATACCACCGGCCCGAAGGGCACGTTACTCATCGCCACGCCGGCCAGCTCGAACCAGGCGACGCGGGCTTCTTCCAGGTACTGCATGTAGATGATGTTGTTGACGTGCCCGTAGCTGTCCATGTCGCCCCAGCGCACGGGGATGTGTGCAGTGTGCAGCAAGGTTTCGTCGGTCATCGCTTTTCTTCGCTATGCTGCCCAATCAGGGCTCCAGGCTTTATACTACGCGGTATTCGGCCCGCTGGCGGTGGCCACATTATTCCCTCAAGGAGAGATTTAGATGCATGTGATCGGTGCTCGCTGGATCGCGCGCCTGGGTGGCCTGATGGCTCTGGTCGGCCTTAGCCTGCTGCCTGCAATGAGTCAGGCAGCTTCGGAAGAGGATCCTTGGGAAGGCTTCAATCGCCCCATCTTCCGCTTCAACGATACGGTCGATACCTATGCGCTGAAGCCGATCGCCCAGGGTTACCGGGCCGTCACGCCGCAGTTTCTCGAAGACGGCGTACACAACGTCTTCGGCAATATTGGCGATGTTGGCATCCTGGCCAACAACCTGCTGCAGGGCAAGTTGCACAACGCTGGTGTCGATACCGGTCGCCTGATCTTCAACACCACCTTCGGTCTGCTGGGTTTCTTCGACGTGGCCAAACACATGGGCTTGCGCAAGAACGACGAAGACTTCGGCCAGACCCTTGGCGTTTGGGGCCTGAACAGCGGCCCTTACCTGGTCCTCCCGCTCCTCGGTCCAAGCACCGTGCGTGATGCCGCTGGTCGAGTGCCGGACAGCTTCCTGACGCCGTACCCGTACATGGATCATGTGCCAACCCGAAACGTCACCCGTGGCGTTCAGGTGGTCGACACCCGTGCCAACCTGCTGCAGGCCGAGCGCCTGGTCAGCGGCGATAAGTACATCTTCATCCGTAATGCCTACCTGCAGAGCCGTGAGTTCAAGGTTAAGGATGGGCAGGTTGAAGACGACTTCTAAGTCCTGATAGATGCAAAAAAGGCGGCTCTGTAGCCGCCTTTTTCGTAAGTGCAGATTTCAGCTCATGGAGATGATCGCCAAGCCCAGCGACTGACGACCGTCGCCCAGATCGCTGATTCGAACCACCTCGGCCTGGGCGTCGAGACCGGCCAGTTCGCTGTGCTCTGAAGGGATGTGGACCTTGACCTTGTCGCCCATGCTCAGGGCTACTTCAGCCTCGATTTGCATGCCGGTGCTGGAAAGATCCAGGCACAGTGCAGGGATTTCCTGGCCAGCATGATGGAGGACGACTGCAGCTTCCAGTCGCATGCGGATGTAGTCGCGTTTCTCGCTGTATGCTCGATCGTTCTGACTCATGGACCCTGTCCTCTTCTTATGAACTCTCCCGCGGCTCTTATAACCCCCGTCGATTTGACCTGTAAAGCCGCCGAACGACGACCGGTCCCGGCTTGAATCGGCAGGCAGATGGGAGTACCGTCTGCCCCTTGAAATCGCCCTGGCGCCATAGATGCGGCGCCGCGCCATGGGCAGTGACCAAAATTGCCCTGGCGCAGTTTGCCTGGATACCCCATGCACAAAACCAGTGCCACTCTGCTGATCATCGATGACGACGATGTCGTACGTGCAAGCCTCGCGGCTTACCTCGAGGACAGCGGCTTCAAGGTGTTGCAGGCCAACAACGGTTTGCAGGGGCTGGAAGTGTTCCAGCAGGAAGGCCCCGACCTGATGATCTGCGATCTGCGCATGCCGCAGGTCGACGGTCTTGAACTGATCAGGCGTATCAACGCGCTGGGTGTCGAGGTGCCGGTGATCGTCGTTTCCGGCGCCGGTGTGATGAACGATGCCGTCGAAGCCCTGCGTCTGGGTGCAGCCGACTACCTGATCAAACCTCTCGAAGACCTTGCGGTACTGGAGCATTCGGTGCGCCGCGCGCTCGATCGTGCGCGTCTGCGCGTCGAGAACCAGCTCTATCGTGAAAAGCTGGAAGCGACCAATCGTGAACTCCAGGCCAGCCTGCATCTGTTGCAGGAGGACCAGAACGCTGGCCGTCAGGTGCAGATGAACATGCTGCCGGTGACGCCCTGGCAGGCCGATGGACTGAACTTCGCCCACCAGATCATTCCATCGTTGTACCTGTCCGGTGACTTCGTCGATTACTTCCGTATCGACGAGCGACGCATCGCTTTCTATCTGGCCGATGTCTCCGGCCATGGTGCGTCCTCGGCATTCGTCACCGTGTTGCTCAAGTTCATGACTACGCGCCTGCTCTACGAATGGCGGCGTGGCGGCACGCTGCCGGAGTTCAAACCCTCCGATGTGCTGGGGCACATCAACCGTGGCCTGATCAACTGCAAGCTGGGCAAGCACGTGACCATGCTCGGCGGCGTGATCGACGAGGAGAGCGGCTTGCTCACTTACAGCATCGGCGGGCATCTGCCGTTGCCGGTGCTGTTCGAGAATGGCCAGGCGCGTTACCTGGAAGGCCGCGGCCTGCCGGTCGGCCTTTTCGAAGAAGCCGAATACGGCGATCTGGTGATGCAACTGCCGGAGTCTTTCAGCCTGACCCTACTCTCCGACGGCATTCTCGACCTGTTGCCGGGAGACACGCTGAAAGCGAAGGAATTGGCGCTGCCCCAACTGGTTAGCCAGGCTGGCGGTACGCTGAGCGGTTTGCGTCAAGTTCTCGGTCTGGCCAATCTGGGCGAGATGCCGGATGATATCGCCTTGCTGGTGTTGAGCAGGAACCTTGCATGAATCCTGGGATAAGCCCCGGTCGCATCCAATTCGCCGAGCAGGATGGAACCTTCGTCCTGAAGTTCGTCGGTGAAGTCCGTCTGACATTGTGTTCAGCGCTGGATGCCACGATTGAAAAGATTTTCACCGCGTTGAATTTTTCGGCCATCGTCATCGATCTGACCGAAACTCGCAGTATCGACAGCACGACTCTCGGTTTGTTGGCGAAACTGTCCATTCTGTCGCGGCAGAAGGTGGGTCTGTTGCCGACCGTTGTCACCACCCACGACGACATCACCCGTTTGCTGCAGTCGATGGGCTTCGATCAGGTGTTCAATATCGTCGACCGGCCGATTCCGTGCCCGGAGGCGTTGGATGATCTGCCTTCGCAAGATCAGACGGAGGCGGTAGTCAAGGCCAAGGTGCTGGAAGCGCACCGCATCCTGATGGGGCTCAACGACTCCAATCGCGAGGCCTTTCACGATTTGGTCAGTGCGCTCGAGCGGCACTGAGCGTCTGATCAGCCTCTGCTGGCGCGCGTTGTGTGCTTCGCGATACTGAAAAGGGGCGTCAGCTTGGCTGACGCCCCTTTTTTCGTTCAGACCTTGGCGGCCAGCAGGGCTTCGAGCTTTTCCTGATCGCGGGCGAACAGACGGATGCCCTCGGCCAGTTTCTCGGTGGCCATGGCGTCCTCGTTCAGCGCCCAGCGGAAGGCGCCTTCATCGAGGCTCTGGCGAGGCTCTCCGGTAGCGCCAGGGGCGAGCTGGCGGTTCAGTTGGCCGTCGTCCTCGGCCAGCTTCTGCAGCAGCTCGGGGCTGATGGTCAGGCGGTCGCAGCCGGCCAGCGCTTCGATCTGGCCGAGATTGCGGAAGCTCGCGCCCATCACCACGGTGTTGTAAGCGTTGGCCTTGTAGTAGTCGTATATGCGCGTGACCGATTGAACGCCGGGATCTTCGCTGCCTGCGAAGTCGCGGCCCTCGGCCTTCTTGTGCCAGTCGTAGATACGCCCCACGAATGGCGAGATGAGAAATACGCCGGCATCGGCGCAGGCCTGCGCCTGGGCGAAGGCGAACAGCAGGGTCAGGTTGGTCTGCACACCGGCTTTTTCCAGCTGCTCGGCGGCGCGGATACCTTCCCAGGTGGACGCGATCTTGATCAGCACGCGTTCGCGGCCAATACCCGCTTTTTCGTAAAGACCGATCAGGCGTTCGGCGCGGCGTAGAGTCGCGTCGGTATCGAACGACAGGCGTGCATCGACTTCGGTGGAAATACGCCCCGGAATGACCTTGAGAATCTCCTGGCCGACGGCCACCGCGAAGTGGTCGCAGGCCAGGCCCAGGTTACCCTTGCCAGCGCTCACCGCCTGGTTCAGCAAGTCGGCGTAGCGGGGCAGGGCGGCGGCCTTGAGCAGCAGCGAGGGGTTGGTGGTGGCATCCACCGGTTGCAGGCGGGCGATGGCGTCGAGATCACCGGTGTCGGCGACTACGGTGGTGAACTGCTTGAGTTGTTCCAGCTTGGAGGTCATGACGAGGCCTTGTCGTTGCAGATGGAATGACCTTACCTGAGGCGCTGCACACGCTCAACGGTCGGGTCACTGACAAAATTTACCTTTTCGGGCTGCGCTTTTTGCCGACTCGTTCGTCTTTATCTATGACAGTGCGTCAGAACGCGCCGGAGTCGGTGGAGTCCGACTTTAGATGAGCTGCCAAGGAGCCCGAATATGTCGACCCAAACCCTGCCTTCTCGTTCAGTTTCCGCAGGGCCGGATACACGCCAGTGTCGTGAGTGGTTGCAGGCCGTCGGGCTGCGCTTCAGCATGCCCCGGCTCAAGGTGGTGGAAGCGCTGTGCAGCGCCAATGACGAGGAGGGTGTGTCCGCGCGTGAGCTGCATCGGCAACTGAGCGACGCCGGCGAACCGCTGTCGCTGGTCAGCGTGCGCCAGGTGCTGCGCCGCATGGAAGAGAACGGTTTGGTTCAGACGACGGGGCGTAGCCGCTATCGCCTGAGCGCGCCGGATTAATGCCCGCGTAGCAGCTCTGCAGCCTGGTCGAGCAGCGCCAGTGGGTCTTGCACCTTGTGAATGTCCACCGACAGCAACTGGCGGAAACGTCGGGCACCTGGAAAGCCCTGAGCCAGGCCCAGTACGTGGCGGCTGACGTGATGCAGGGTGCCGCCTTCGCGCAGGTGTTGCTCGACGTAGGGTTTGAGTGCGAGCAGGGCATCCATGCGGGTGATGCCCGCGTCTTCGGCGCCGAACAGACGGCTGTCCACCTGCGCCAGCAGATAGGGGTTGTGATAGGCCTCGCGGCCGAGCATCACGCCATCGAAAGTCTGCAGGTGCTGCTCGCATTCCTCCAGCGTCTTGATGCCGCCGTTGAGGATGATCTCCAGGTCCGGGAAGTCCTGTTTGAGCTGAGCGGCCACGTCGTAACGCAGCGGCGGGATCTCGCGGTTTTCCTTCGGCGACAAGCCTTCGAGGATGGCGATGCGGGCATGTACGGTGAAGCTAGGGCAGCCGGCATCACGCACCTGGCCGACGAAATCGCACAGTTCGGCATAGCTGTCACGGCCGTTGATGCCGATGCGGTGCTTGACCGTCACCGGGATGTTCACGGCATCTTGCATGGCCTTCACGCAATCGGCCACCAGCGCTGGATGGCCCATCAGGCAGGCGCCGATCATGTTGTTCTGCACCCGGTCGCTGGGGCAGCCGACGTTCAGGTTCACTTCGTCGTAGCCGTGTTCTTCGGCCATCTTCGCGCAGGTCGCCAGGTCCTGCGGATTACTGCCGCCCAGTTGCAGGGCAATGGGGTGTTCGCACTCGCTGTAACGCAGGAACCGCTCACGGTCGCCGTGGATCAGCGCGCCGGTGGTGACCATCTCGGTGTAGAGCAGGGCATGGCGCGACAGCTGACGGAGAAAGAACCGGCAGTGGCGATCCGTCCAATCCATCATCGGGGCGACGGAGAAGCGGCGGGACAGGGCTTGGCCCGTATTTTCTGGCTTTAAGGCTGATTCTAGAGGCATTTAGCGTGTCGCGTTCTCAACGGGTTTTCAGGGGTTTTCGGGCATTTTTTTGAAGCGGGTGGTAAAATGTACCACCTGATAAAATTCTTGTACCACCAGCCGGGAGGGCAGACTGCCGTGGCAACCATCCGAGCCCGAAAAAGTGCGGACGGCTCGCTCCGCTACACCGTGCAAATTCGGATCAAGAAGAATGGGGCGCAAGTCTACCAAGAGAGCCAGACATTCACCCGCAAACAGGTTGCACAGGCTTGGGCTAAGCGACGAGAGACGGAACTGAGCGAGCCAGGTGCCATCGAGCGGGCAAATCGCTCCGGGACAACCGTCGCTTCCATGATCGAGACCTATTTGGATGAGTACGGCAAAGCGCGGCCGATGGGTAAGACCAAGAAGGCGACGTTGGAGGCTATTGCCAAGAGTTATTTGGGCGAATGCGAAGACCGTAAGGTCAATGCTCAAATGTTGGTCGAGTACGCTCTATGGCGTATGAGCGCTAAAGGGGGCGGGGTTCAGCCGCAAACGGCTGGCAATGATCTTGCTCATCTCGGCGCGGTGCTGTCTGTTGCTCGTCCAGCTTGGGGGTGTGATGTCGATCCGCATGCAATGGCGGATGCGCGAAAAGTTCTAGCCAAGCTGGGGTACAAGCTGAAAAGCCGTGAACGAGACCGCCGGCCTTCACTCAACGAGCTTGACCTGATTTTCAGTGAGTTTCAGAGGGTTCTGGCAAGTCGGCCTACCTCCATCAATATGCTGAAGGTTTCAGGTTTTGCGATCTTTTCAACGCGCCGGCAGGATGAGATTTGCCGTATCCGTTGGGATGACCTGGACGAGTCACGGCAAATGGTGATGGTTCGGGATATGAAAAATCCGGGCGATAAGATTGGTAATAACGTGTGGTGTCATTTGCCGGATGAAGCTTGGGCCATCGTCAAGAGCATGCCGCGTATATGCGAGGAAATTTTTCCGTACAACAGTGAGTCCGTTTCCGCTGCATGGAGTCGAGCCTGCGAACGTGCAGGTGTCGCGGATCTGCATTTTCATGATCTTCGCCACGACGGTGTTAGTCGTTTATTCGAGATGGGGTGGGATATCCCTCGTGTGGCAAATGTTTCCGGCCACAGGGATTGGAACTCATTACGGCGTTATACCCATCTGAATGGGCGTGGCGATCCTTATGCGAGGTGGGAGTGGTTGCCGAGGCTGTTGGCGTCGGGTGTCAAGTATGGAGACCGGACTCTCAGCGGACTCTCCCGACGCGGAGGCCGCCGTTGAGCTGGTCGTGCTCTCTGAGCGCTTCTGCGCGCCGGATATCGAGATAAGCGGCCAGGTCCTCAATATGTATTCCCTTGGCGGCTTTCTGACTCGGTTCGAGGCGTACAACTGGGATCTTTAGCGCACCGCTCAATACCTTGCGTTGGAACATTTCGGGGCTGAGATGCGAAAAGTAGTCCTGGCAAACCCGATCAAGCGGAATTATCGCTTTCCCATCATACTGAGCCATCAGCAAAAATAGTGTCTTCATTGCTCCATGCCATAGTGCCCTTCCAAGAGACTCAGCGTATTGGCGCTAGACTTGATGGCAAACCAGCTATGTCGCAGATGGGCGCGGAGGATAAGGGCCGTGAAAGCCCGACGCTATTCAGATCCATCATTTCCAGTCATAAAAAAGCCGCCTTTGAGTGGCGGCTTTTTTGCAGCAACGAGTATTTCAAACTGTTGTCTGGGTTTCTCTAATGCTTTTTGCTTCTTCGAGCACCTTACGCTGGCTTTCGATGGCGCGAGCAGACGCAGCACCATAAGCGGCGCGCTTAGCAGCATCAGAATTGCTTCTGAAAAAGCTCGACAGAGGGCTTGGATTGCCCGCATGAACTCTTTTCATCGATTAGGCCTCGGTTAAAATTCGATCAAGCTCAGTGGCAGAGTATCCAAAGGTGACCAGAGCGTCAATTTCGTCAGCACCGACGTTGAGCTCCACGGCTTGGTTACTCCCGTCAGTGTCTTTGACGATCAGGTCAACCTTGAGTTGCAGGCGAAAGCTCTGTTTCAGCACCTTCACAACCTCCTTCGCTGCGAAAAGCTGCCTGATGAACTCGGCCTTCGGGATGTTTCTTCCCTCGGTGAGCTCTCGAGCTTTCACAAACTCCCAAGCAAGCATGGGATCCTGATAGACATAGACGATGGTGATATCTCTGTTGCGTCTCAATGAGCGCTCGACGTTTCGTCGGGCTACCTGCTCGTTGGCGAGAGTTCCGTCCAGCAAAAATGATTGGCGTTGTTCAAGGACGAGGTCATGCAGCCGCTCGACGATACTGTTCACGGCTCGTTGGAACAATCGAGAGTTGGTACCTGTGTACTCGGGAAAATAGGCTCGTAGGTCATCTGGGTCGATTCGCAGAGCTCTCGCCCCGACGTCTTCGAAGCCTGCAATCAGGGCTTTGGAAACCTCCGTTTTTCCTGCGCCGGGGGAGCCGGCCATGAAAACCGAGACAGGCGTTTCCTCCCCAGGGTACGCCCTGACATCTGCTATTTCCCTGGCGATGCGAGTCCTGTTTGCCTTTGCGAAGGCAATCGCCCGCTGCTCAATACCTACTTCTTCTTCCGTCATCGACCGTTACAGTGTTCTCGATTTTGGTGAAGAAGCCTAACAGTGTGGCGACGGCATGTCCTTAACTCGACGCTGCCTTCCTGAATACCCGATCCCTCGCCATAAACGCCTCAAGCATGTGCGGGATAAGCGTTAGCGCATCGACCTCTTCGCCGTAGGTCTGCGAGTGCAGCGCCGCGTAGCGCTCTAGGTCGGCCTTCAGGCTGGCGGGGCAGGTGAAGGTTAGTTTCAGGTTCTCGGTTTTCGGCAGCGGGCCGAGACGCAGCTTGGTCGTGCTCATTGCAGGCTCCTCTGTTGAGTGGAGAAAGGTTGAAAGGGGCGCAGTACCAGGTCGCGGTTGACGATCACGCGCAGGGGTAGCCCAGGGCGCTGGGTCAGCGTGGGCTGGATATCGAGGTTGCGGCGGGTGACCTCCTGGCCGACCTTGTTCACCGTGTCCTGCAAGCTGTCGCGCCCGGCGATGATGATTCGGTCGCCATCGGTGCGACTGGTCGGTGCCGCCAGCTCGGCTCCGATTCCCAGCAGGCTGGTCATGGCCGCACCAGCGACGATCTGATCCCAATGCCAGTCGACGCCATCCTCGAGACCGGCATAGCCGGCGGCGTCGGTACCGACCAGGTTGTCGAGCTGGAAGGACGAGGTGTCCGGCAGGATCACCCGCTGCCACAACACCTGCACGCGGCTCTGCCCGTAGTTCACCTGGCTGTTATAGCGGCCCAGCAGGCGTGCACCCTGAGGGATGAGTACGTGCTGGCCGGTGGCACTGTCGTAGACCGGCTCGGTTACCGTGGCGATCACGTCGCCGGGTAGATCCGACTTGATCCCGGTGACCAGTGCCGCCGCGATGACGGTGCCGGCCATCACCTGGTAGGGTGACTCAGGCATCTGCAGCAAGCCGGAATTACGGATTTGTGCGTTTACGGATTTACTGAGAAACGCCTCGTTCCGTTCCTGCTGCGTTGGTGCTCCTGCGGCGGCTACTGCGCCTGACGAAGCCATACCCAGAGCCGGGGAATCGAGTTGAGCGCCACTACCAGATGCGATATTCGATTTCCGCGCGCTGCTGATCTGGAAAAACACCGAGGACTGCGCTGCCTCCTCGGCTTCCTTGAGCAGGGCCAGGCGCTCCGCTTCGGCGGCATCTGGCCCATGTCCATAACCCTGCGCCTGCTGCTCCGCCCTGAGTATTGGCCCGCCCAGATCGCCGGGCAGCGGCGGCCCCAGTTGTGGTACCTCGGGCGCAGGTGGAGGCGGCAGCTGCGAGTAGTCTGCCGGCAACTGCTCCAGCCCCTCGGAGCGTGCCACTCGGTCGACGTTGTATAGCTCGTTCGGCTCGGCGCCCTGGCGGCGCTGCTGTGGTTGCAGTGACCACAGCATGGCCCCCAGTACCGCAGCCGATAGGCCGCCGACCACTACCGCCAGCATGCGCGGATTGAGGCGAGTGACCGGGCGCGGCTTGGCGCGCAGCTCCAGCGACTCCGGCGCTTCCTTTGGCGGTAGCGAGGTTGCGGCGGTTTGGTTGTCGTTCTTGGCCGTCATACTCAGCGCCTCCGTGCCACGCCATCGGTGCGCTCGATCCGCACCACGTCACCCTTGTCGGCGCCCAGGCGCAACTCGGCTGCGCCGAACAGGCGGTCGACGATGTAGTAGGGAGAGCGGAAACGATAGTTGACCAGCTGCCCGTCACCTTCGGGGCCGATCACGAACAGCGGCGGCAACTCACCGTGGGCGATGCCTGCCGGGAACTGGATATACACCTTTCGGCCGTCGTCGAAGGCACGCAGCGGCTTCCAGGGCGGATTGCTGCCGCTGATTGCATAACGAAAGCGCAGCGTCTCTAGCGTCAGGCCAACGTCCACCGGCGCAGTGGCCTGGGCGATGCTGGCGCGGCGTTGCAGGGCGAGCATGCGATCCTTGGGATAGTCCCAGGAGACCGACGCCATCCAGGCCTGCTCTGTGGAACTCAGCTCGATCAGGTAGGTACGGTGCGTGGTGGTGATCACCAGGTTGGTCTTGAGGTCGACCCGCGTCGGTTTGATCAGCACGCTGGTGCGTAACTCATCGCCGCTTCCGCTGGTGGTGTCGCCGACGATCCAGCGCACGGTGTCACCGGCGGCAACGGTGATCAGCTCCTCGCCGGGCTGCAGGTTGATCGTTGTGACTCGGCCTGGGCTGGCATACACCTGATACAGCGCACCATCAGAGTAGGGCCACACCTGGATGGCGTTGATATAGCCCTCTCGGCTCGGTGCCACTCGAGCCTCGCGATTGGCACGCGAGACCCGCACGCGCTCATCGGCCGGTTCCTTGGCCGGCTTACTGCGCTGAGTTTCCGGCAGCGGCTTGAGCTGGGCGGGCAGGGCCAGGGGCTTGGGTACTTCCACTACCTCGATGGGCTTGGGCGGCTCCGGCAGGCGCTGCGCTTCTACCGGCTCATCCAGCGCGATCACTGGCGGTTCCTGGCTGGCGCAGCCGGCCAGCATGCTCAGCAGCAAAGGGCAGATATAGAGGTTAAGGGAGGTTTTCATGGTTTCTTGGCTCCTTCCGTAGTGTCCAGCTCACGGCTCCAGGACAGACCGTTGACGTAGATGCCGAGCGGGTTGCGGCGCAGTTTTTCCTCGGTACGCGGAGGCTGCAGTACCAGCGAGATCACCGCCGTCCAGCGCTCCAGGCCGGCGGCTGATCCATTCACGAAACGGCGTTCGATCCAGCGCACCTGGAACGAGCTGTCGCTGGCACGCACCACGCTGGTGACCTCGACCGATACCGACTCCTTGCCGACCCGGGTGAAGGGATCGTTGGCGCGGGCATAATCATTGAGGGTTGCCGCACCGCGGTCGGTGGTGGAGTGATAGGCCTCCAGCCAGTTCTGCCGCACCACCACCGGATCGATCGATAGCGAGCGCACCTGCTCGATAAAGCGGGCCAGGTGATGGGCGATCTGCGCATCCTGGGGCTGGTAGGGGCTGGCGGCTTCGCCGACGGCGCGCACCTGCCCGAGGTTGTCGACCTCCACCACGTAGGGCGTAACCGTCGACTGCGCCGAACGCCAGACCAGGCCGCCCGCCATCAGCAGCGCCAGTCCCAGGCAACCGAAGGCCATCAGCCGCCAGTTGCGTGCCTGTGCCAGGTTGCTGCCCATGCGCAGGTCCCAGGCCTGTGCCGCTGCCTGATAAGGGGTGACAGGTTGAGGAGTGTTGCTGTAGCGCACCCGTGGACGTGTGAATCGCATCTTCGTCCTCCTTTACGAATTCGATGGGTCGCGGATCTGCGGCCCAGGTGATGAGCCACCGCCATCGCCACCACGAAGGGTGTGGGCGACCGTGCTGGTGGCCTGTGAGAGTTGTTGCCTGCGCTGCAGGCGCCTGGCCCAGTCGGGCTGTTTGGCAGGGGCGGTTGCAGGATCGGAAGCGGCGGGGGCGCCACTTGCTGCAGCGCCCGAAGAGGCTCCTGCCATAGAGCGAGCGCCGCCTATTGCCAAACGCGCGGCTCCAGGTGCCATACGCGCGCCGGCCAATACCGCGCCGCCGACACCTGCGGCGACAGCAGCAGCACCAGCAGCCATGCCCGCCGCGCCGATTGCAGTACCGGCTGCTGCACCAGCACCCAGTTGCGGTGCGCCGGAGACCAGCCCGGTGGCAATGCCTGGCCCGAAGATGCCCAGGCCGAGCAAGGCCAGCGAGGCGAGCATGACCACCAGTGCATGGTCGATGGAGGGCTCGTCCGGCATAGCCTGGAACTCGGCGAACAGCCCACTGCCAATGCCGACGATCACGGCCAGCACCAGCACCTTGATGCCGGACGCGAACACGTTGCCCAGCACCTTCTCGGCGAGAAAGGCGGTCTTGTTCCACAGCGCGAAGGGCACCAGCACGAAGCCGGCGAGGGTGGTCAGCTTGAATTCGACCAAGGTCACGAACAGCTGAATGGCCAAAAAGAAGAAGCTGACGATCACCACCAGCCAGGCGAGAAACAGCACCAGGATGCTGTGCAGGTTGCTGAAGACTTCGGGAAAGCCGCTGAGGCTGCTGATTTGCTCAAGCAGCGGCCCTCCGGCATCAACCCCAATCGCGGCCAATCGCCCTGGCTGCAGAAACTCCGCCTGACTCAGCCCGGAACCAGAGGCCAGCAGACCCAACCCAGCGAAGGAGTTGAAGACGATCTTGGCCAGGGCATTGAAGTTGCCGATGATGAAGGCGAAGGCACCGACATAGAGGGTCTTGCGGATCAGCTTGGCGCTGACGTCCTCACCGCCCATGGCCCAGAACAGCCCGGCCAGGGTCATGTCGATCACCACCAGGGTCATGGTGAGAAAGGCCACCTCGCCGCCGAGCAACCCGAAGCCGGTGTCGATATACAGCCCAAAGACTTCGAGGAATCGGTCGATCACGCTGACGTCGTTCATTGCACGTCCTCGTCGAAGCTTGGCGGGATCGCGGGCAAGTCGGTAGGCCGGAGAAACTCGCCGGGCCGAGCACAGCCGGAGTAGAAGCGTTCAGCCGCATCGTCTTGCCGAGCCATGACGCCGTTGTCGCCCTGTCCGCAGGCGACCAGCACCAGCAGCGGCAGCAGTGTCAGGAATCTCATGAGGATGCCTCCCTACCGATAGAACTGCACGGAGTAGGGGGTGTAGGGCGTGCCGCTGCCCATAAAGCGTCGCCGGCGTTCGCGCGCCTCTTCGGCCGCTGCAGACTGACGGGCAAGCTCCAGGGCGACGGCGCGGTTCTGGGTGATCTGCAGTTGCTGCGCCTGGATCGACTGCTTGACCTGCAGGGCCAGCAACTGATTGGTGGCCTGGGCAGCCTGCAAGGCGCCACCCGCCGACTGGCTCTGCTGCACCAGAGCGGCCAAGGCGCTTTCATCCTCGGCCAGGTTCTGCGTCACCTGCGCCTGCACACGCAGGGCGGTGTGCAACCCGTCGAGGCCCTGCTGCCAGCGCTCGCGCGCCTCCTGGGCCAGACGCTGGCTGCTGACGTCGCCGGTGTACTCGTTCGGGTAGAGTCGGCTGAATTCCTGATCCAGGCGCTGCACTTCGTAGGCCAGCCATCGCGCCTCGGCGAGCAGCCGCTCAGTATTGGCCAAGCTCGCGCGCAACTGGCTGACCACGTCGTAGTCCAGGCGCTGAAGGTGACGGGCCTGGTTCAGCAGCATCTGGGTCTCGTTCTGTAACTGGCGAACCTGGTTGTTCGCCATCTCCAGGGTGCGCACCGCAGTCAGCGTGTTCTGCACCAAGTTGGTCGGATCGATTACGGTGAAAGCGCTGGCCGGATTCACGGACAGCAGACCCAGTACCAGCAGCGTGGCGCAGGGGAAACGGTGAACAAGGGATCTCATGGCAGGCACTCCTTGCGTGACGAGGGATAAGCGGTGAGCAGGTCGGCGGCCCAGTCCAGGCCGTGGTGATGCAACCAGGCAGGGGCAAAATTGGCGGCGCCGGACGTGTGCAAAATGCGGTCGATCTCGCGCTGCTCGGCCGGGCTGGCCGAGGCGGCGAAGGCCAGCGCCACCGGCCCCAGGTCGAGGTCGAACAGGCGGTTGCCCAGGCGCGACTGGTAGTAGTAATCACGCTTGGGCGTGGCCTGGGCGACGATCTCGATCTGCCGGTCGTTGAGGCCGAAGCTTTGGTAGATGCCGCGGATCTGCGGCTCTCCCGCTTGCGGGTTGGGCAGGAAGATGCGGCTGGCGCAGCTCTCGATGATCGCCGCAGCGATGCTGGAGTCCTTGATGTCGGCCAGCGACTGGGTGGCGAAGACGACGCTGACGTTCTTCTTGCGCAGGGTCTTGAGCCACTGACGGATGCGTGCAGCGAATAGCGGATCGTCGAGAAACAGCCAGGCTTCGTCGAGGATCAACAGCGTCGGCGCGCCGTCGAAGCGCTCCTCGAAACGGGCGAACAGATAACTCAGCACGGCGGCCACCGCCGCCTTGCTGTGCATCAGTTCCTCCATCTCGAAGCACTGTACGTCGGCGCTGCCCAGCCGATCCTGATCGGCGTCCAGCAATGCGCCATGCGCGCCGCCCAGCACATAGGGTTGCAGCGCCTGGCGCAGGGCGTTGTCCTGCAGCAGCACCGAAAAGCCGGTCAGTGTGCGCTGCGCCTCGGGTGCGCCTGCCAGGCTGTCGAGCGCCGTCCACAGCGCGGCCTTCTGCTCGGGGCCGATGGCCACACCTTCCTGCAGCAGGCGAGCCTCCAGCCACTCGGCGGCCCAGGCTCGGTATCCCGGCTGATCGATGCGCGCCAGAGGCTGGAACGCCAGGTCGCCGTCGCCTCCGAGGTTGTAGTGCTCGCCACCCAGGCCTAGCACCGTCGCGCGCAGCGAGCGCCCCATATCGAACAGAAACAGGCGTGATCCTGGGTAGCGTCGAAACTGCAGGGCCAAGGTCGCCAGCAGCACCGACTTACCCATACCGGTAGGACCGGCCACCAGAGTGTGTCCGACATCGCCAACGTGGGTAACCAGGCGAAACGGTGTTGCGCCATCTGTGCGGGTGATCACCAATGGCGGGCCATCCAGATGTTCGTTGCGTGCCGGGCCAGCCCAGACTGCCGAGACCGGCATCAGGTGCGCCAGGTTGAGCGTGGAGATCAGCGGCTGGCGGACATTGGCGTAGGCGTTGCCGGGGATCGACGATAGCCAGGCCTCCACCGCGTTGAGGCTCTCGGCGATGGTGACGAAGCCGCGCCCCTGGATCACCCGCTCGACCCGGCGCAGCTTCTCGTCGGCGACCTGGGCGTCGGCATCGCTCACCGTCACGGTGGCGGTCACATAGCCGAAGGCGACTTGGTCGGCGCCAAGCTCCTGTAGTGCCGCGTCGGCATCGCTGGCCTTGTTCGCCGCATCGCTGTCGAGCAGTGGGCTTTCCTGCTGGAAGATCGCTTCGCGCAGCAGTGCCAGGACGCCCTTGCGTTTGGCGAACCACTGCCGGCGCAGGCGCACCAGTTCCTTCTCGGCCTCGTCCTTCTCCAGGCAGATAAAGCGGGTCGACCAGCGATAGGCGAAGCCCAGACGGTTGAGGTCGTCCAGCACGCCCGGCCAGGTCGAGGAGGGAAAGCCGCGTACCGAGAGCACGCGCAGGTGTTGCTCGCCCAGGCGTGGCGCCAGGCCAGTCGTCAGGGGGCTGTCGGCCAGCAGGGCGTCGAGGTGGAAGGGCACCTCGGGTACAGCCGCCCGCTGGCGATGGGTAGAAATCGTGGCATGCAGGTAAGTCAGCGTCTGGCTGTCATCGAGCCAGGCAAGCTCTGGCATCACGCCGTCCAGCAGGTCGAAGAAACGATCCGTCTCGGCGACAAAGGCGGTCAGTCGTTCGCGCCAGTCGATACCACGCTGCGGCCGATGCTCGTAGAGCAGGCTGGCGGCGCGCGAGCGCGACTCCTCCGGCGGCAGGTAGAGCAGCGTCAGGTGGTAGCTGCTCTCGAAGTGGGTCCCATGCGCCTCGAAGGCGGCACGGCGCTCCTCGTCCACCAGCCAGGACAGCGGCTCGGGAAAGTCGCTGTCAGGGTAATCCGCCGCCGCCAGACGCTCTGCCTCGACAAACAGCGCCCAGCCCGAGCCAAGGCGGCGCAGGGCATTGTTCAGGCGCGCCGAGGTGGCCACCAGCTCGCCCTGGGTGGCGCTGTCGAGGTCCGGCCCACGAAAGCGCAAGCTGCGCTGGAACGAACCGTCCTTGTTCAATACGACCCCGGGTGCGACCAGGCCGGCCCATGGCAGCCAGTCGGCGAGTTGGGCGGGGCGGCGCTGGTATTCGGTGAGGTTCAGCATGGCGGCCTCCTCACACATCCAGCAGCGACGGCTGCTTGATGTGCCGGGCAAACACCTGCAGGAACTGCGGGTCCAGACGGGCACCCCACACCGCCAGCGAGTGGCCTACCAACCAGAGTGCCAAGCCTGGCAGCCACAGCTGCAGGCCCAGGCCAACCACTGCCGCCAGAGTGCCGTTGAGGATCGCCACATTGCGCGGGGCTCCACCGAGCAGAATCGGCTCGGCCAGCGAGCGGTGCAGTGGCACCTCGAAACCGGGGATGAGTTCGCGCTCGCCGTTCATGCGATCAGCGCCCCGCCAGCAAAGCTGAAAAAGCTGAGGAAGAACGACGACGCGGCGAAGGCAATCGACAGGCCGAAGACGATTTGGATCAGCTTGCGAAATCCGCCGCTGGTGTCGCCGAAGGCCAGCGTCAGGCCTGTGGTAATGATGATGATCACCGCGATGATGCGCGCCACCGGACCCTGCACCGAGTCAAGGATCGATTGCAGCGGTCCTTCCCAGGGCATGCCAGACCCGGCAGCGAGCACAGGCAGGGAGGCGCTCAAGCAGAGGGCGCCGAGCATCAAGGCGCCGACGAGGCGACGACGATTAGCAACGCGAGGATGGCAGGCAGTCATGGCTGTTTTCCTGAGGTAGCGAAGGAATGAATGCGGGGGCGATGGAAGTGAGTTGATAGCCGCACTCGTCATAGCCGGTGACGCGGGCGATCTGCTGGACATAGCGCGTGCGGCCACGCCCGGCGAGAAACACCACTAGGTTGACCGCCTCGGCGATCAGCGCCCGCGGCGCGGTCAGGGCGACTTCCAGAATCAGTTGCTCCAGGCGCAGCAGTGCGCCCTGTGCAGAGCCAGCGTGAATGGTGGCGATACCGCCGGGATGGCCGGTGCCCCAGGCCTTGATCAGATCCAGGGCCTCACCGCCGCGCACCTCGCTGACCACCACGCGGTCGGGGCGCAGACGCAGCGTGCTGCGCACCAGATCAGCCATGGAGACCACGCCGGGCTTGGTGCGCAGAGCGACGTGATCATGGGCCGGGCACTGCAGTTCGACCGTGTCCTCCAGCACCAGCACGCGGTCGCCGCTGCCGGTCACTTCGGCTAGCAGCGCATTGGCCAGAGTGGTCTTACCGCTGCTGGTGCCGCCGGCCACGAGGATGTTCTGCCGCTCACGCACGGCTACGCGCAGGAGTTCTGCCTGCGCGGCGCTGAGAATGCCGTCGGCAATGTACTGCTGCAGCGGGATGACGCCAGCGGCGCGTTTGCGCAGGGCGAAGGTCGGCCCGGCCACTACGGGCGGCAGTACACCTTCGAAGCGCTCACCAGTCTCTGGCAGTTCGGCGCTCAGCAGAGGCTTGTTACGATGTACCTCCTGGCCGACATGCGCTGCCACCAGGCGGATGATCCGCTCACCGTCGGCAGCCGCTAGCGTGCCCAGACGGGTGCGGCCATTGGACAGGCGATCTATCCAAAGCACGCCGTCGGGGTTGAGCATCACCTCGACCACGTCCGGGTCGTCCAGAGCAGCAGCGATCAGTGGACCCATCGCTGTTCGCAGCATGCGCGTGCGGCGATCCAGGGACGTTGCTGCAGCGCTCAGCATTGGGGAGGAGGCGACAGTCATGGACGCTCTTCCGAGACTTGAGCCTCTGCCTGAAGCTCTTCGTGCACGTCTCTGACCAGGCTGCGTCCGCGATGCAGGTGACGGCCCAATTGCTCGACAAACTGGCTGAAGCGCAGCTTGCCCTGCGCGCGTGCTGCTTCTTGGTGAGCCTCGGGTACAGGTGTGCTGACCGTGAGGTAGTAGCGCACATACAGCGCCACAGTCTCGATCAGGATGTGCTGGTCGCGCTCCAGGCACTCGAACTGACGTGACAGGCGATCCAAGCGTTTGGCCATTGCCACCTCGCGCTGCTCACCGGATTCGGGCGACAGCCAGGAGGCCAGGGCCGCGGCGATGATCGAGGACTTCGACACACCCTTGGTGATCGCCAGTTCGTTCAGGCGCTTGGCATGCTCGGGTTGGATAAACAGGTTGAGGCGGGCTCGGCTCATAGGGCTATTCCATCGTCAGGGTCGAGTGCGGCCAGCCGCGCGACGCGCTGTAGGCGTGGATCCGGCTGGGGGGGGAAGGGAGTGGGGATGTCGTCCTCGTCGAGCAGCAGCAGGTCGCTGGCCAGCTCGTCGTGATCTGGCAACTGGGCGAGCTCTGCTAGCTCGGGCTGACGGCGCGGGCCGCCGTCCTCAATGGTCGAGTCATCGCTCAGGTCGGACGGTGACATAGCAACGGACGCAGGCACGGCCAGGCCGCTCCAGTCGTCTGCGCGTGGCGCCGGTGCGTCGGCATAGCGGCCCGGCTGCAAGCGCGGCGCTGGCAGCACTCGGCTCTGGAAGTTGGCATCGGTGAAGTAGCGCAGCTTCTTGGCGCGAATCGGCGCGAGGCCCGAAAGCATCACCACGGCCTCGTCGCTGGGCAGTTGCATCACTTCGCCCGGAGTCAGCAGCGGGCGTGCGGTTTCCTGGCGCGAGACCATCAGGTGGCCGAGCCAGGGCGCCAAGCGATGGCCGGCGTAGTTACGCTGCGCGCGCAGTTCGGTGGCAGTGCCGAGGGTCTCGGAGATGCGCTTGGCGGTACGTTCGTCGTTGGTGGCGAAGGTCACCCGCACATGGCAGTTGTCGAGGATCGAGTGGTTCTGGCCGTAGGCCTTGTCGATCTGGTTCAGCGACTGTGAGATCAGGAAGGCGCGCAACCCGTAGCCGGCCATGAAGGCCAGGGCCGTCTCGAAGAAATCCAGCCGGCCCAGCGCCGGAAACTCATCGAGCATCAGCAGCAGCTTGTGCCGGCGCTCGATGCCGTCGGAACCGTCGAGCGACTCGGTCAGGCGCCGGCCGACCTGGTTGAGGATCAAGCGGATCAGCGGCTTGGTGCGGCTGATATCCGAGGGCGGCACCACCAGGTACAACGACACCGGATGCTCGGCCGAGATCAGGTCGGCGATGCGCCAGTCGCAGCGCGAGGTGACCTCGGCTACCGTCGGGTCCCGATACAGGCCGAGGAAAGACATCGCCGTGGACAACACACCCGAGCGCTCGTTGTCGCTCTTGTTCAGCACCTCCCGTGCCGCCGAGGCCACCACCGGATGCGGTGCATCGCCCAGGTGCGGCGTGGTCATCATCCGGTGCAGGGTCAGCTCGAAGGTGCAGGCCGGGTCGGAGAGGAAGTTGGCGACGCCGCGTAGGGTCTTGTCCTGTCCGGCGTAGAGCACGTGCAAAATGGCGCCGACAAGCAGCGCGTGGCTGGTCTTCTCCCAGTGGTTGCGCCGCTCCAGCGCGCCCTCAGGGTCGACCAGGATATCGGCGATGTTCTGCACGTCGCGCACCTCGTGGGCGCCGCGGCGCACTTCCAGCAGCGGGTTGTAGGCTGCCGAGGCCAGGTCGGTGGGGTTGAACAGCAGGCAGTGGGAGAAGCGCGAGCGCCAGCCCGCGGTCAGGCTCCAGTTCTCGCCCTTGATGTCGTGGATCACCGCCGAGGCCGGCCAGGAGAGCAGGGTGGGCACTACTAGACCGACGCCCTTGCCCGAGCGAGTCGGCGCGAAGGTCAGCACATGCTCGGGGCCTTCGTGGCGCAGGTACTGGTCGGCGAATTGGCCGAGGAATACACCCGCGGACTGGGTCAGGCCAGCCTTGCGAACCTCATCCGCATCGGCCCAGCGCGCCGAACCGTAGGTGGTGACGCGCCGTGCTTGGCGTGCGCGCCAGAGCGCCATGCCGATGGCCACCACCAATGCCAGCAGACTGCTGCAAGCGGCGATGCTGCCGCCGACGTTGAATACGTCCGGGGCATAGGCATCGAAGACAAACCACCACTCGAACAGACGCCAGGGGTGATAGACCGGCGTACCCAGTAGTTCGAACCAGGGCGCGCCAAGGCGAGCCTGGTAACCGAGCGCAGCAGCCGTCCACTGCGTGGCACCCCACACCCCGGACAGGGTAATGGCCAACACCACCAGCACCTGGCCGTACAGCACCGTTGTTGCATGCATTCCTGAACCCAACCTCCCAGGCAAAACGCACGGCACGCGGATGTGCCGCGGGCGAGAGGTTCGGTACTGGGAGGGAAAGGGTCAAAGACCGTTTCGGTGGGGACTGAGACGTATTGGGCGATAGAGAAACTATGGCGGTTGGCGGGCAAGATCAGTAGGACATGGTGTAGATGACCCGTGGCGACCAACCATCAGGCGGGAATCGGCCAGAAGCGGACTGATCGAGCCTTACCTGAACTGCGGTGTGGTTTTGCTCGTCAACCATGGTGGACATTTCCGGGAAAGAAGAGGGACGCCTTTAAAGAACTTATCAATGAGCTGCAGCAACAGTGGCGCTTATTAGCCCCTAATCTCCCCAATATTGAGGACGTTGAGGTCATTGGAATCAACTTGACCACGCGAGGGGGTGACCGGCTAGTGCCGGCCCGATGTGGGCAGTATCAAACGGGCATAGCTATGCGACTCAAATCTTCGATTTTCGGTTCCAATAAGCGTCCCGAAGCGCTCTAAAAAGCGCGACGTCGCCATCGAAAAACTGTTTGGCTCTCTCGGTATCCGGCAAGCGCGGAAATTGTGCATCTTTCGCAATACCTAGAACTTCACGAGCTGCCCACGAACCGCAAGCCGCAATTCGCTGGACATCATCACGGTGATAAGCAAATACGTACTCGCGCCAATCAGGGATGTCTTTCAACACGCATAGCACGATGTGACCCAACGAGTCGTAGTCGACCCAGTTGTGCTCCGTCGGATGAACCTCGCCCCCAAGTCCTCGGCCGTCCAGACTCCTCCAATATTCAGAGCCGTCACCGAGCAGCAGACGCTCTGCATTCCATGAGTCATTCAGCAGTGTATGCGCCCGATTCAAATTGAAGCGGCCACGCTGTTTATCAGCGCACGCATGCACGAACCTCTCGGTGAGCAGATACGCGTGCACGTCAAGCTGCCGGAGGCTATGCCCCTCAGGGCTTGACATGAACTGTACATAGTCGAACTCATCAAAAAAGTGGCGCACTTGCTGGTGGCGGATATGGCCCAACTGCGCAAATGCCGGGATGAGCGCCATCGAAATCTTCGACAGTCTTCGCGCGCACGCAGCAAACTGAAGTACGGTTCTGAACTCCGGCGCAGCTACAAAGGCCGTAAGCGAAAGTGAAATAAGCTTCTTGATCGGCGCTTCCAAATTAGCACCGCGCTGATGTGCGCCCAGCCAGGCAGGCATCCAATCGGCCTCACATCCTGACTTCTCGAACTCGATGAGGGTTCGTAAAGCTTGCGCCACATAGTGGTCGTTCAAGTTTTCGGGATGGTCCGGAAACATCGCGTACATCAACTCGAAAGCGCCCGGTCTCGCCTTTTCCACTAGGTGCTTGGCGATAAAACTCATGCCGGCAGCTGTCTGGCTCGAAAAGAACTCGGTCGCAACAATGTCTCTGATAGATGCTTTTTCAAGCGCGCTGCGCCATTGCGCGTTTTCGTCAGTGGAGGGCTTCACCTTGCGCCAGTTGTCGTACACCTTCGCATGGGCGTCCTGCACCCGCCGCTGCATGGCATCCGAAAACTCATCAATTCTGCCAGGCGTCATTTCCAGCTGCAGGACGCGGCTGGCCACCCTAAGCGCGCGCCGTTTCTGGAAGAACCAGGCCTGCCACGGACCGAGCAGCGCCTGAAGTACATGGAACTGCTCCGGCAGATTCTTGACCTCCACGCGCGCGGCTGGCTGGGTGACGCTCTCATCTCGGTCATATACTTCAAAGACTCGCCCATCGCATAGCACAACTAGAGCGGCGTCGATTTCCGGATGCACCGCATACAGCAGCGCCTGTTGCAGCTCTCTAGAGGTGAATTTCAGTTGCTCGCGCTGAACCTTCTTGGCCTCAATGACCCAGAAGGCCTGCGACCACAAAGTCATTCGGTAGTCGATGAATAAGTCGCCGTCGGCAACCTTCAGGTGCTTTTCACGCTGCGTGGAGAAATAGGTCTCCTTGGCATAGCCCAGGACCCGGATGACAGGGTCAATGATCTCCGCACGGACGTCTGCCTCCGAAAAGGTCGAGACGTCGTACTTCGAAATGCGTTCCAGCTCCGCTGTCTGCTCGGGGGTTAGTGGCCGAGACGCCTTCGAGTGAAGCAGCAGTTCCTTGATGTCAGCAGCGGTTTGGATTTGAGGGCGGTTGGTGGCCATTGAGATTCGACGAGAGTGGTTAGTAATGGGTACGGCCGACGGGCACAGAGCCTCGGCCGCGCACGGGTGGCCAGTTCTGGCCGATGGCTGCCTCAGAAGAATGGCAGAAACCGACCCGAAGCAGTCTTAATGCGGCTTCCGAGTCATGGCTTAAACGGATCGACCCAGCCAGGCCGAAGTCCTGCCTCATATTCTTGGCGTACGTAGTCGAGCGACTCTGCGCATCCCATTTCCACCTCGATAGGGCCTATGCATCCCCAGCAATCCCCGCCGGTATTGCCTGATAGCAGATCTTCCGGATGTCGAGTAGGCATGCGCAGATCGTGCAGTGTTGCGGCTTTTTGCTACTCTTCCGAGACGTCCGTCTTCGCCTCTCGCACGCGACCCTGAGGGGCAGCAATGGGCCATTTGTCCACCATGTCCGACAGACGCTGAGCAATTACCAGCTTCTCGTAGCGGCCTTTTTGCTCAAGCCGGAACCTGCTTATCATTCTGAATCCCTTCAAGCATTTCGGTACCCAAGGCACCAATGGCTGGTGGCCACATAGTAGCGAGACGAATTGGCCGAAGGAACAGGGCTCCCGACGCCTCCCCGAACTCAGTAGCAGCTGGCTTTCGAGTCTAGCCTGCGAGCAGTTAACTCAGCGCTGTAAGAAAGCTGCCTGGTTCAGGCTTGTTACGACAGGCTGCTTTTGGCCGGTTAGCGACTACCGCTATTGCTGGTCCAGGGTACAGAGCTGGCCGCTGAAGCCGACTTTCTTTGCAGTGAAGGTGCCGATGTTAGCCATGATGTTTTCTACTTTCGGGTTAAACAAGGTCGCGCCAGTGAGTCCTTGTTGCGATCCGTCCGACGGGGCCTGGTTGGCTGCACCGCGCAGCGGTCGGAACAGCGTGGAGAGCTCGGAAACAGAAATAACCTGTCCGCGAGGAAGCCGCGTAGCGGCAGGGAAGATATTTCTGCTGGAATGTTGCAGCCATGAAGCCCGAGGCGCAGCCGTGCCACCGCTAGGATTCAAGACAAACCAAGGACGTACAGGCCGACCGCTCCCGAATGGAGACATGGCCGACCCAGCATCCCGCGTAATAACTTCACTGGCTTGCAGCCTGACGCGGGCAAAAGCAACTTCCAACGACAAGGCGGAAGTGCCCTTGGTGTAGCGGGCGACTTCATTACGCGGTGTGAGGCTCCAAAGCGATACCAGACGGTGTGTCTGTCCCAGCCGTCGTGAGATAGTGGACAAACTGCCAACAGCGAGGGTGGAACTCGGTCACTCAACCGCCAACCAGCCATCGCGAACTAGAGCATCCGTATCATCTGGGGGTAGACATGCTTGGCGCTCAGCAGGCGAAATCCTGTGCGAAATGCGCTGCACCGTACCAACCGAAGGAATAAGGAAATAACAAGATTGGCTATCGCAAGGAAAGAGTTTTGACTGAGCAAGAGAACATTGTCCGCTATTGGCACGCTGTTGAGTTGTTGCAGCCGCAATCCGCCCCCAAGTTGAAGAAGCGCAACAGCCACTACGGTGCGTTCATTCACGATACTCCCATCGGTCAGACTATCCCGCCATGGTCGGCAGCAAGTATCGTTGCAAAGCAGCATTTGCCCAAGCGGCGTGTCTGGAGCCACACGCTCTTTGCCCATCTCTATGACAGTCGGCGTGTTGCAGAACAGCTCAAGGAGGCTTATGGCGCTGACCAGGGCTATCGAGAAGCGCAGTATCGAGAATCGGCGCTGTTCGCTGCGAAATTCACGATGGAGGGCCAGTTCGTCGATGACAGTTTCGTCCTCTCCAGCGAGGCATGGTTTCTGGGACGTGTGTTGGCGGGGCAGGATTGGACAAGTGGTTTCGAGGATGATCAAAGGGCCATCGGCGATAAGGCGAAGGTGCTGTTCGAGGGTCAGGTATCCGGCGAGGCGCTACGTGAGCTGACCTGCTGGATTCTCCAATATCTCGGCGTAGCGAGCTTCTTTGGCGACATAGATGGCCAGGTATTTCGTTTCCGCTCCCAGCCCGTCAATCCCAATAAGCCAGAGTCGGAAGACGATCCGCTCAATAGCTTCCTGCTCGACGATCTTGCCGCCGTCGCCAGCAGCATCGGTAACGACGGGAAAAGCGAACCGCTGGATCACTATCTGCGCCAACACGATACTCGGCAGCGTCTGCATGTAGACGATGACCGCGCATCGCTGTCGCTGATCGACCGCCTCATGCCAGACGCCTATGCCATAAGCTGCTGGCCTTCGGAGCGGCATCTGGGACTGGTGCATTCCCAGCAACTAGCCGTCAATACGGTCCTGGCCACGCTTGGTAATGCCCAAGGGCTGTTAGGTATCAACGGTCCCCCTGGTACAGGCAAGACGACACTGCTGCGCGACTTGATTGCCGCCATTGTGACCGGTCGGGCCGATGCGCTCTCCAAGCTGCGCCGCGCCTCCGACGGGTTCGTCAGTAACGGACGCGAAGCAGCCAACGACGGCGGCAAGCCACAGGCTTGCTTCAAGCTCAATCCAGCGCTGTATGGCTTCGAGATCGTCGTGGCGTCGTCCAATAATGGCGCGGTGGAAAACGTCACGCTCGAATTACCCCAGCGCGACAAGATCGACGAGAGCTGGCTTCCCGAGGCGGAGTATTTTGCCGAGCTGGGCGAACTGGTAAGTGGGAAACCTGCGTGGGGATTGATTTCCGGTGCGCTGGGCAGCAAGGCACGGCGAACCAAGTTCGTGGAGCGCTACTTCTATGGTCAGCGCCCGTTCGGCAGCGACGACAAGGCGGACTCTGAAGCCGAAGATGATGCCGAGCTAGACGATGAATTTGGCGACGTTTTGAACGCCTTGTTTTCTACGCCTTCCACGGCGGAAGAAAATCCTGGTACAAACGAGAATCACGCCGAGGCACCGGCAGACAAGGAAGAAGGACCGATAGGCTTTCTCGGATGGCTCAATGCATGCGCTGAGGTCAACAAGACCCGCTCTCCGGAACAACGCCAAGCAGTGTGGCAGCAAGCCATCGCCGATTACGAGGCCGCCAAAACAGAGGTGCGCAAGGCGCGTGCCGCTGCCAATCGCATCCGCGAGCTGATCCAAGCCCTCTGCAAGACAAGAAAGCAGGTCGCGGATCAATCTGAAGTACTACGCGCTCTCGAAAAGAGGATAGCCGATGCGGTCAATCAACTCTCTCGCCTGGATGCCGAAGAGAGCCGTCCTGCCAGCATGGCGCTCAAGCACTGCTTGGATGCACTTGAGGAACATCAAGCGCACAAGCCGGGATTTTGGGCTAAAGTTTTCAGTTTGTGGGGCATGCAGCGAGACTGGGATGCCAAGCGGAAACGGCTCGAGGGCCGGCATGACTTGGCCAAATCCGAGTTCAGCCGGATAGCGCGCCTCACCAAGCAATTGGATGCCTCGCGGGAGAGTCTGGACAAGCAGACTAGCGATACGCGACATGCGCTTAAACGCTTGCGCGATCAATGCCAAGCGCTTACGCAAGCTGCCATCGACGTGGCAAGGGACGGCCAAGCCGCTCACCTGCTTGCCTGGCTGCAAGACGGCGCTATCGGGCGCGGCGATGCCATCGAGCTGGCCGAGCCTTGGCGTATTGACGGCTGGCGCCAAGCACGCGCCCGCGTCTTCATTCAGGCGCTCAAACTTCATCGGGTGTTCTTTGAGTTGGAAGCATCCCGCATGCGCTCTAACCTATTCCTTATCAACGGCATGTTGACGGGCACCCGCTACCAAGGCTTTTCGCGTGACGCTATTCGCTCGGCCTGGGCGTCGCTGTTCATGGTCGTGCCGGTATTGAGCAGTACCTTCGCGTCGTTTGCGCGCTCATTCGGTTCGTTGGGAGCTGGCGAGATTGGCTGGCTGCTGGTGGACGAGGCAGGCCAGGCCGCACCCCAAGCAGCGGTCGGCGCGTTATGGCGGTCCCGGCGTGCATTGTTGGTGGGCGATCCCCTGCAACTCAAGCCGATCATCACCGTCTCCGACGCCGTACTCGAACACATGCGCACGCGCTACCAGGTCGATACCCATTGGCTCCCCAATCGACAATCCGCGCAGACGCTGGCCGATGAAGCCACCCATTGGGGGCGCATGGCGGGTCCGGCCGATGGCAAGACCTGGGTAGGGTTGCCGCTGGTCGTACACCGCCGTTGCGACAAGCCTATGCACGCGCTCGCCAACCGCATCGCTTATGACGGAGCGATGGTGTACGGCACGCTCGCACCTCGCCCCGACAAGGAAACGCCTGCCAACCTCCCGACAGGATGGATTCAAGCAAGTGGAGCGTCGCAAGGTAACTGGGTGCCCGCCGAAGGCAAAGCCCTTCAGGAACTGCTTGCACTGTTGCATGAGGATGGCGTGGAGGCTAACGACATTTCGGTCATTACGCCCTTCAAAGCTGTCCATGAGAATCTCAAGCGCATGCTCCGTGGCAAGATGGTTTCTGGCACGATCCATACAATGCAGGGTAAGGAAGCATCTGTCGTCATCATGGTGTTAGGCGGCAATACGGAGGGCTCAGGCGCCCGTAACTGGGCGGTCTCGGAGCCGAATCTTTTGAACGTGGCGGCAACACGTGCCAAGCGGCGCTTCTACGTGATTGGTGATAGAAACGACTGGAAGAACCGGGCGTTGTTCTGTGAGGTCATGGACTTGCTGCCATTGCAGACAATTCCGGTACGAGAGCAGGGAAAAATGCCATTTCCGCAATAGCCCGCCACTGGATTCGATAACGCGGGGCTAAGGCGCTTTCGCGGCATTGCCGCAGGAAACCCAGTCCCGGTTCAGCGCTGTTGGATCGGCTCTTGAAAGCGGGCGCGGCCGTTAGGCCGCGCCCAGTGTTTATTCGGCCCCGTCGCCACTGTGTCGAGGGGGGGGTTATGGCGGTGAATTGTCCCAGCGTCATCGCCAAGCGCATGAGGTTGTGCCCCGTAGGCATTGGCGGTGTCTACTCTGGCGAACATGGGACCGATTTATTTACCACTCCGCCGTCCTCTTCCGGCCGTCTTGAGCCAGTCGCATCAGGCTGGAGTCGGCCAGAAGCAGACTGTGATCCAAATAAATCTGCCTACTTTTTTGTCTATGGAGTGTCCGGATGCACCCATCGCTCCAACACGCGCTCGATATTATTGCTATTGAACGCAACGCTGCCGAGTACACCCTAGCGTTTGATGCAGCGTATGACGTAGTCAGCGTATTTGGCGAACTTGATCTGGCTAATCGCCTGTTCGCGGAAATTCCCAGGACAGTGCCTGAAGGGCTGGTTGCCGACCTGTTCAACCTGTTGGTTTGGCAAACGAACGACAACGGCTCAGCCATGATGCGGGAGGTCGAAACGTGGCTTAGAGACGGGCAGGACACGCGCAAGCTGACGATTGCCATGAGCCTGGATGCATACCCGTTTCCAGACGCCCAGGAGATGTATCAGGTGCTGTCCACCCTAGCCGCGGCTACCCCGGAAGTGGCAGCGAGGTGCCAAACGCTTATCACATTGCGAAAGGCGAGTGCACATCGTTGAACATGACGCAGGAAGAAAGAGGCGCTGCGAGTCTACTGATAAACTCTGTCAGATAACTCACTCTCAAAATTTAATCCCAGCCACCACCATGATCATCGAAGGCCTAATTCAACATCGGGGGGTAAAAGTGTGAACATCTATGCCCCAACTTTTTGGCCTCACGGATCGGAAATTGATCATGGCGCTCCTTCGCTGCGGCTGAGGGATATTCTGCCGGCCCTGGGCAGCACCACGTTCGCCTGCTTCGACAAAGACCACTTGCCGCATACAGGAGAAACAGTGCATTTGCTCTGGATACCACCTGTTTCGGATATCAATGGCTGGAGTGAACAGCCCTCGGAGATCGCTCTGAGCTACTTGCTGACGGCAAAAGTCATCAGCGAGGCGACGTTAATGGCTCCGTCAGAGCGAGATCCAAATTTCATTCTTCGAGGCAAATACAGGTACACGCTCAATGTTCTCGCCCGTGAACGGCTGTTGGATGTGCTGAAAACTTTTACGGTTGAGGCAGACTCTTGGAGCCTGCCGACAGTCGCTACTGATCAAGGTATTACCCAGCTTTGGGATGAGGTGCATTGGTGCGGCGTGGCATCCGTCGAAGGGCTGATCTACCTGGTGGCTAACACAAGAAATGAGGGATTTATGGAGCTGTTGCTGAGCAAGGAAGGGGAACATCTCATTGGCCTGTTCTCCCTAGAGCTCAACCCCTCGGGAATCCAATGCAATCTGGGCAAGCACCGCCTGACGGTCATGGAGCAGCATTCTATCCAGCGCGCCATGCACAACGCTCAACCACTCTTGGATTCTCAGGCTCCCTATATCGTATTTTGTGATGCTCTGGATTGAAGTGGGATGAATGTCTGCTTTTGGCCGGTTTCTGCCTGTTTTCACTGGCTGCTATGAGCCGATTTCAGCGGACTATGATTGCTTACAGAGGCGGGCTAGGACTGTTTAGTCCGCTTTCAGCTACGGGGCTAGAACTGTTGTGATCTGATTGACGCTGATAACTTGCCCGCTCCAGATCATTTCAAAATGAGCGCTCTGGATGATCGAGGTAACAGGTCGCGGGGTCATCAGCGCCCAACAGATGTTGCCGGGAGATCGAACCGAGTGGTAGCGCAGGCCTGGGTATCCCGCTCGTTTCACTTCGCTTCCCAGTCGATTCGAGTGTGCGTAGTCATCCGGCGCATAGATGGGGTCTGAAAGCGGCAGTGCGGTGGCGTCCCTCATCCCGCTGTCGCTGAAGCTGGCGGTCAACCCTCTGAAGACGAAACGCTCGTAGTTGAGCTGCGGCACGTTCGACCAGTAGCGCTCCTGGTGATGGCGCACCTCGGCTATCGCGGTGTCCATTCTGTCGGCCAGGTAGAGCACGCCGAAGCTGCCGTTGCTGAAGCGCGAGCCGGCCTGGTTGACGTGGGTGAAGGGTGCTGTTGCATACGAGCAGCCAGGGATACCGAAAGGAATTTGGTCGCGTTGAATCAGCTCCAGACGACCAATCTCGTTCTGCAGCCGTGGATTGGTCAACGCCTGGATCTGATAGAGAGTTTCGAAGTCCTCTGCGTCGGCGACATCGTCGAACAGGGCAATGGGCGGGAACTTGGAGTTGACCAAACGGTATGCCTGCAGGCTTTCACCTTCCAGTACGGGAAGGTCTCCGAGCATTACCACTGGGCACCTCGTAGCGCGTCGATCCGCCGGAATGTCTCATACAGCGAGATCATGTCGCCCTGCGCCATGATCTCGAGCGGCGCACGGCCGTTGAAGAACTCGTTGCGGTTCTCCATCGAGGGGAAGCCGTAGATGTTCTCAGGGTTGTCGAACACAACGCGCAGCGCTGCGTGGATGTTCAGCACAAGACTGATGCGCTGCATCTGATCGGAGTCCAGGCTCACCGCCCACGCCGAATCCTTCTGACTAGCGCGGGTGTAGGTGCTGCGGGAAATCCGCAGCACCCGGCAAGCCTGCTCGCAGGTAGCCTTCCACTTGTCCAGAATATTCAGCGCGGCACGCAGACCGGCTGCGCAATGGGTTTTCGAGAAGTCCTGAGTTTGGATAGCGGCAGCTGTCATGGAGACCCCTTGGTTTAATCTGTAGATCAATATATAGCATATTTGAGTCTTCAGATTGGTGATGGTTATTTCACTGGCGCCGCCCCTAGCGTCCATTGTCAGTGTCCGAGTGGAAGAATTGGACGGGGTGAGGAGTGTAGGGTGTGCCTTTACCCATAAACCGTATGCGCTGGGCATCGCTGACTGCGTTGCACTGTGCCTCACCCAGTTTTACCCGATTGTCCCGGCACTGCAGTCGCAATTCCTTAAGCCGCTCGGGATTTTCCGCAAGCGCCTCAGCTGACTCAAACGGCATCGGTTTTTCACACGCGCTCAACAGCAGGGCAGTCAGTACTAACGACATCTTCTTCATCAAGCTATCTCCTCTTGGAATATGTGATCAGGTACCAGTGCCTGGTTCTCAGCCGGAATTACACGTCCGATAAACCGGGCCAGTTGCTCGGCCGGATCGCCTTCGCGTCGTACCAAGTAGGTGGTTAGCATCGATGCGCAGCCGTCTAGCGGCCGGGCCACGACGTCCGGATTGTTGAGTTCGTTGATGCGCGCCAGGCTGGAGAAGCCCAGCCCGTATCCCGCCGCCACCAGCGCCATCATCAGGTCTAGGGTGGGAACGCGGTCGGCAATGGTCAGCCGCGTATCCACGGTGCCAAGCACCCGCTGCAACTGTTGCCAGAAACCTTCGCAGACCTGCGGATCGCAAAGGACCAGCGGGTAGCGCACCACCTCGTCGAGCGGCACGCGCCGATAGCTCAGCAGCGGGTGGCGGGCAGGCACCGCTACCACCAGCGGATCGAACCAGACCGGCTCGGCCATCAGCCCTTCGCCAACCTCATCGGACTGAGCGAGCCCGATGTCGTACAGGTCATCGTTCAGGCCTCTGACCTGTTCGCTGAAGGTGACCTCCGACAGGCAGATCTCGACCTCCGGTTCTTCCTCGCGGCACTGGGCGAGCAGGGCGGCCAGGCGTGCCTGAGGTATGCCATCGGACAGCGCGACGCGAATACGTCCGCGGTAGCCGGCCGCCGCGCTCTTGACGCTGGCCTTGGCCTGGTCGACCACGGCCAGCACCCGGCGCGCCTCTTCCAAGAGCACCTTGCCGGCCCAGGTCAGGCGCGTGCGCCGCGTAGTGCGCTCGAACAACTGCACGCCTAGGCGGTACTCCAGTTCCTTGATGATCCGCGACAGGGGAGACTGTTCGATATGCAGGCGCGCGGCTGCGCGGGCGAAGTGCAGTTCTTCTGCGACGGCGATGAAACAGCGAAGGTGGCGCAGTTCCACGGCCTTTCCTCCGTCAGTTGTAGGGTTCGGCTTGCACGTCGCCGTTCCAGCTCGGTTGGCGACGCAGGTTGACGATCTGCAGTAGTGCGCCCAGTGCGGCGACACCACCAGCACTGGCGGCCAGGGTCCAGGTGGGCATCTGCAACAGCAGCACGAAGCCGCCCGCCGCGGCGCCGATGGCGCTTCCCAGGTAGAGCGCCGACTCGTTCAGGGCGATGGCCAGGTTGCCGTCGCCCTGGGCCTGGCGTGCCAGGATCAGCTCGTTGTTCTGCGGCACCTGCAGCGCCCAGCCGACCGCGCCCCACAGGGCGATGGGCAGCATCACCACCCAGGTGCTGAGGGCAGCCGCCAGCGGCAGCACGAACAGCGACACGGCGAGGATCAGCATGATGGCGAAGGTCAGCACCGGACCCTTGATGCGATCCACCAGCGGGCCGATCAGGAAGCTGCCCAGCACGCCGCCGATGCCCCAGACCCACAGGTAGGGCGTGACCGAGCGCACCGCGCCGTAGGCCGGGTCAGCCAGCAGTGGGGCGATGAAGGTGTACATGCCCAGGCTGGCGATGGCGGCCAGCAGCGACACCAGCAGGATGACCAACACATGGCCATCGCCGAGGATCGCCAGCTTCTGACTCAGCGTGGTGGCGGTTGCTGCCGGCAGGGATGGGAGCTTTAGCAGCAGGCCGACAAGGGCCACCAGACCGAGCAGGGTTACGAGCCACAAGGCGGCCTGCCAGCCCAGCTGTTCGGCGATCAGCAGGCTGAGCGGCACGCCCAGCACCACACCGCTGGCCATGCCGCCCATGATGATGGCGATGGCCTTGCCGCGTCGTTCCGGAGTGGACACCGCGGCCGAGGCACCGATGCCCATGGCCAGATAGACGCCGGCACCTATACCGGCGATGGCGCGCCAGACCATCAGTGCGGTGAAGCTCTCGGCCAGCGCGCTGGCGGCGTTGGCGATGACGAACAGGCTCAAGGCCAGCAACAAGCCGGCGCGCTGGCGATGCGCTGGAGTCAGGGCGACGAAGATCGGTGAACCCAGGCCGTAGGCCAGGGTGAATGCGGTGACCAACTGCGCGGCCACCGCGACGGAAACCGCGAACGAGGCCTCGATCATCGGGATCAACCCGGCGGTGACGTAGGAGGCCATCCCGAGGGCGAAGGCCCCCAACGCTATGAGGTAGATGGGTGATTGGTTGGGTGTGTGCATGCTCGGACTCGCTTGCGTTGCAGAAACGCGTTGGTGGTACAGCGAATGGATGTGGCCCCGCACCGGGGCCAGATCCGGTTGGGGACTAGAGTTCGAGGCTGACGTCGTACTCGTTCAGCCAGGTGTTGAGGCCGACCGCCAGCTCCATGCCCATGCGCTCATACATGGGCGAGACACTGCCGAGCGGCTTGGCCAGGGCCTGCTGGATACGGTCGCTGTCGAGCAGGGGTGTCACCGGCGCGTTGCGATCCGCCTGGATAGCGGCCAGGGCATCACGCAGCGCCTGCTCGTAGGCTGGATCCTGGGTCGAGGGGTAGGGGCTCTTGACCCGTTCGCTGATCGACTCCGGCAGCAGGTCGCGGGTCGCCGCGCGCAGGATGCTTTTCTCCCGCCCGTCGAAGGCCTTCATCGCCCAGGGGATGTTGAAGGCGTACTCGACCAGGCGGTGATCACAGAAGGGCACTCGCACCTCGAGGCCGACGGCCATGCTCATGCGATCCTTACGGTCGAGCAGGGTCTGCACGAAGCGGGTCAGGTTGACGTAGCTCATCTGCCGCATGCGCTGGTCGACCGTGCTCTCGCCAGGCAGTACCGGCGCCTCGGCGATGGCCTGGGTGTAGCTGTCGCGCAGGAAGTTGTGCATGTCGAGCTGGGCCAGCAGTCCTGGATCGAACAGGGTCTTGCCGTCGAAGTACTTGCCGGTGACCGTTGTCAGCCAGGGGAAGGTATCGGCCTGTATCGCCTCTGGATCGTGGAACCAGCGGTAGCCACCGAACACCTCGTCCGCGCTCTCGCCGGACAGCGCCACGGTCGAGTGCTTGCGCACTTCCTGGAACAGTCGGTAGAGCGATGGCCACATGTCGCCCCAGAAGGCCGGTGGGAGGTCAAGGGCGCGAACGATCTGCGCACGCAACGCCGGATCGGCCAGCTCGCGGCTGTCGAGGACAATCTCCTGGTGGCTGGAGCGGATCTTCTCCACCAGGTCGCGCACGAAGGGCGCATCCGGGGTGCCGCGCACGGCGTCGCCGGTGAAGCCGCTGCCATGGTCGACGAAGTCGACGGAGAAGGAGCGGATGTTCTCCTTGCCGGCGGCCAGCAGCTTCTTCGACGCCAGCGCAGTGATGATCGAGGAATCCAGGCCGCCTGAGAGCAGGCTGCACAGCGGCACGTCGGCGACGATCTGGCGGTCGACAATATCCTCCAGCAGGTCGCGGGTGTGGCGGATGGTCTCGTCCAGCGTGTGCTCGTGCTCGCGCGCTTCCAGCTTCCAGTAGTGGCGACGGCCCAGGCCTTGGCGGTTGATGCGCACGATCTCGCCCGGCATCACCTCGCGCATGCCGTCGAACACGGCATGGCCTGGCGTCTTCACCATCTCCAGGATTTCGCGCAAGCCATCGGCGCGCACCTTGCGCGGTACAGTGGGTTGGCCAACAGCGCCATGGGCTCGGAGCCGAACACCACGCCGTCCGAGGTCGGGAAGTAGTACAGCGGCTTGACGCCCATGCGGTCGCGGATCAGCAGGAGCTCCTGAGAACGTAGATCCCAGATGGCAAAGGCATACATGCCATTGAGCCGCTCGACGAAGGCCTCGCCCCACTCGACATAGGCGCGCAGCACCACCTCGGTATCGCTGCGGGTTTTGAACTGATGACCGAGTCGCTGCAACTCGGTGCGCAGCTCGCGGAAGTTGTAGACCTCGCCGCTGTAGGTGATCGCGGCGACCTCGCGCGGGCCACCGTGCATGGCGGTCATCGGTTGACGACCGCCCTCCAGGTCGATGATCGACAGGCGCCGATGGCCCAGGCCGATCGGTCCGTCGATCCACAGCCCGCCGGCATCCGGCCCGCGCAGGGCCATGGTATCGGTCATGCGCTGCAGGGTGTCGCGTTGCGTTTCCAGGTTCTGGCTGTAGGACAGCCATCCAGTGATTCCACACATAATCGTTCTCCTTGTGATTGGGTTACCCGAGGCTTTCCAGGTCGCTGTCCTCGGCTAGCAGCACGCGTGTCTCGCCATGGACGTAGCGCGCCGGTGCTGGGGTTTGGGCATGCGTTTCCATGTCGTTGAGCAGTCGCTGCAGCGCCACGGCGGTATCAAGGCCGGCGAAGGGCTGGCGGGGCGGCTCCTTGAGTGCTACAGCGCGCACAACCTGCCGGCACAGCCGCGAAAGCTTGTGCAGGGTGTCCAGCCCTGGCTCGTCGGGAGCGGTGGCGAACTCGTGCAGCAGCTCCTCGGCGCCGTTGGCGCCGCGCGTCCAGATACGCAACTGGTCGTGATCCCAGCGAGGCGTATCGAATACCAGGCGCGCATGAATCAGACGGGCGTCGCGATCGACGAAGCTGAAGTCCACGGTGCGCTGGCGCACGATGTTGACGAAGCTGGCGTAGCCGGTGACCCGTGCTTCGCCCAGGCTGGCGGTGAGTTGCACGGTGTCGAGCACTTCAGGGCCAGAGATGGAAAAGTCCGAGCGCACGCCGAGCACACCATCGAGCTGGAGCTGGCCGGCGCGCGGGCAGATCCAGCCGAGCAGATCCAGGGCATGGATCACCTCGCTGGTCACGCCGCAGGTGGGGCGGTAGTCGTTGATACGATCCTTGCCCCAGTGGAAGCTGGCACGTACCAGTTGCCAGTCATGACGCTCGACCCAGTCGCGCAACTGCTGGGTTGCGTCCGAGTAACGCTCCACCAGATCCAGGGCAAAGCCGCCGACCTGCTCCAGTGAGCCGAGCCGCTCATCCAAGTCGTCAGCAGGCGTGACCAGGGGTTTCTCGCAGAGCACGAAGCCCCGGTAGTCGGCCAGTTGCTTGAGCACGGGGGCATGGCTGTGGTCGTTGACGCTGACCACCACGATGTCCGGCGCGAATACATGTAGCGCTCGCTCGACGCTGTCGAAGTAGGGCAGTTCGGTTGTCTTCTGCCGGCGCCCGACATAGGCCAGCGACAGCGGCAAGCCAGTGCTCGCGGCGATATGCTCGAAGGTGCGGCGGTAGCGGTTGCCTGCATAGCCCAGGCCGATGATCAGGATCTTCATGCCGAGGCCTCCTGGCAAATCAGCAGGCGCTCGTCGCTGACGGTGAAGCCCAGGGTCTGGTACAACGTGCCGGCGGCCTCGGTGCTCTGCAGTACCACGCAGCCGACGCCGCGGTTGGTGAACCAGCGCAGAAGGTGTTGCATCAACTGCCGAGCGATGCCGCGGCCTCGCCACTGCGGCTCGACCACCACCGATTGCACCCAGCCGGACAGGCCGTTGAGGCAGCCCGGCGTCGGCGCGCGTTGGTCGATGATGGCCGTCGCGCAGCCCAGCACCTGGCCGGATTCCCTGTGCTCGGCGGCGAGGATCTGCACGCAGTCGCTGTCGTTCAGGCGGCTATTCAGCCAGGTGCGGTAGGCCGCCCGCCAGCGCGCCGCGTCTTCTGGTGTCTTGCTCGAATAGCTGGCGTTGGTACCGTCCAGCAGATACGCGCGCAGCTCTACCAGACTGGCCAGGTCGGCCTGGGTCGCCGGACGTACTGTGAAGAAGGACTGTTCCATCTCAGGCCACCTCCGCAGCAAACACCTCGGATGCCAATGGGATGCTGAAGTGGTCGAAGGTCTCGCGCAGCGACACCGCCAGATTTTCGATCTGCGCATCGCTGTGGTTCGGCGTAGCGTTGACGCGGAAGCGCTCCGTCCCTACCGGCACGGATGGATAGTTGATCGGCTGCAGATACACGCCATGGTTATGCAGCAAGCGTTCGGCCGCTGCCTTGCAGCGTTTGGCTTCACCTACCAGCACCGGCAGTACATGGGTTTGTGAGCAGGGCATCACCGGCACGTCATAGTGCTTGAGCCGCTCGCGCAGCTTGGAGGTCTGGGCATGCAGGCGATCGCGCTCGGTACTGCTGGCCTTGAGGTGTTCGACGCTCGCCAGGCAGCCGGCGGTGATCGCCGGCGGCAGCGAGGTGGTGAAGATGAAGCCGGTGGCGAAGGAGCGCAATGCATCGACGATCACTTGGGTCGAGGCGATATAGCCGCCGATCACGCCGATGGCCTTGGCCATGGTGCCCTGGATGATGTCGACCTGATCGGCTACGCCCAGTTCGGCGGCGATACCGGCGCCGCGTGGGCCGTACATACCCACGGCGTGCACTTCGTCGAGGTAGGTGAGGGCGTTGTGGCGCTTGGCGACCGCGACGATTTCGGCGATAGGGGCGATGTCGCCGTCCATCGAGTAGATCGACTCGAACACCACGATCTTCGGCTGACCCAGCGGATAGCTGGCGAGGATCTGCTCCAGATGCTCGACGTCGTTATGGCGGAAGATCTTGCGCTCGTTGGGCGTCGAGCGAATGCCGTTGACGATGGAGGCGTGGTTCAGTTCGTCACTGATTACTACGCAATCGGGGATACGCCGCAGCAGACACTGGAGGGTGGCGTCGTTGGAGCCAAAGCCGGTGGGGAAAACCAGCGCCGCTTCCTTGCCGTGCCAGTCGGCCAGGCTAGATTCCAGACTGGCATACACCTCGTGCGAGCCGCCAATATTGCGCGAGCCGCCGGAGCCGGCACCGTAGGCCTCAAGTGCATCGTGCATTTGTTCGCGCACTGCAGGATGTTGCGACATCCCTAAGTAGTCATTGCTGCACCAGACGACCACGGGCTCCTGCTCGCGACCGTCCAGCTTGGCCAACGGGTACTGGCCGCAGATGCGGCTGAGGGTGGTGAAGGTGCGGTACTGGTTGGAGGACTTCAATGTCTCCAGTTGTTCTCGAAGAAGCGCTTGGTACATCCGTTTATCTCCTTAGCGAGTTGATGACACGTCTCTGTGTGGTTCCTCATCAAGCGAGAGCCCTGGCTCGGGTAATTGCGGCCAGGTCGGGCTATTCTTCTCGGGATTTATAGGGGTTACAATTTGACTGTTTATCCTAGTACTGTAGGTAACCGGATGAGCGCGCCTCGCACAGCTGAACGCACTCGGGTAGAGCTGGCCGAATTCCTGCGTAGTCGCCGCGAACGCATTTCGCCGGAGGAGGTGGGGCTGCCCGCCGGTAGTCGGCGACGCACGCCGGGGCTGCGCCGCGAGGAAGTCGCGGCCCTGGCCGGTGTGGGTTTGTCCTGGTACACATGGTTGGAGCAGGGGCGGGACATCAGCGTGTCCGCGACCTTCCTCGACAACCTTTCGCGCACGCTCAAGCTGGATGCCACCGAGCGTCGCCACCTGTTCCTGCTCGCCCACCAACGCCTGCCGCCGGAGCCAGGCAAAACCTGGTGCACGGTGCCAGCGCTGATTCATCGCCTGATGGGGGATCTGCCGTCTCGTCCGGCCTATGTGCTCAATCTGCGTTGGGATGTGCTGGCCTGGAACGCTGCGGCAGATCGGGTGTTCGGTTTCTCCGCGCTGCCGGCGGATCGCCGCAACCTGTTGTGGATGCTGTTCACCAGCCCGGCCATGCGCGAGTTGTTCAACCCTTGGGATGAGCAGGCGCTGCAGATCCTCTCCAGCTTCCGCCGCGACTTCGTGCGGGCGACCCAGGATCCGGATATCGCTGCGCTGGTGAAGGATCTGGAGAAGGCCTCGCCGGACTTCAGGGAATGGTGGCGGCAGCAGGACATCCACGGCCCGTGCCAGGGGATCCGCCACCTGAAGATCGATTCGGTCGGCCAGGTGGTGTTCGAACACACCACGCTGACCATCGACGAGGATCGCCACCTGCGGCTGGTCTACTACGCAGCCAAGGAAGGCATGCCGCAGAGCCGAGACTTCGAGCAGTGGCTGCAGCACGAGCCAGCGTAGGTAGGGGAGCCGGCGGAAAACATACGCGGCGCGCTGCTTGGCGAGGGAAATGCTTACGCGCTTGGTCAGTTTCTGCACCAAGCGGCGCAGATGCCTGGCATCGGTTAGGGTATAGCTCAGGCTGGCATCCAAACAGGATGCCCTAGTCTGAGTTGACTCGCAGAAATTGCCCTCTTCCTGTAGACTGCTGCGGTCATTGAGTTAACGACGACACACGATAACCTCATGCTTAACCTGCAAAACATGCTCTGGCTGCCTACGCCACCATAACGCTTCGCCCCCCGCATCACCTGTGACTGCTCGCTCTGCCAGTGGTCGCGCTCTGCTGTGCTCTTGTTTTCGACATCTGCCACAGCACCCCTAAATCCTAAAATTTGACCTCGTATCGACCAGCTGCACATGGCTTGCTCCATGCTGTGCTGCGCGATCCATTGCCTTGGGAATTCTGATGCTGCACTCGTTAAAACAAACCTGGTTTTCCAACATCCGTGGCGACATTCTCGCCGGTCTTGTGGTTGCCTTGGCCCTCATCCCTGAAGCTATCGCCTTCTCGATCATTGCTGGCGTCGATCCCAAAGTCGGCCTGTACGCCTCCTTCTGTATCGCCGTGGTGATTGCCTTTGTTGGTGGCCGACCCGGCATGATTTCGGCTGCGACCGGGGCTATGGCCCTGCTGATGGTGACACTGGTCAAGAACCATGGTCTCGAATATCTGCTGGCTGCCACGCTGCTGTGTGGCGTGCTGCAGATCGTCGCCGGTTACCTGAAGCTCGGTTCGCTGATGCGCTTTGTCTCGCGCTCGGTGGTGACTGGCTTCGTCAACGCCCTGGCCATCCTGATATTCATGGCACAGCTACCTGAGCTGACCAATGTCACCTGGCACGTTTACGCAATGACGGCTGCCGGCCTCGGCATCATCTACCTGTTCCCCTACGTGCCGAAGATTGGCAAGGTGATCCCATCGCCGTTGGTGTGCATCCTGGTTTTGACCGCGATTGCCATCTACCTCGGGCTGGATATCCGCACCGTAGGTGACATGGGCCAACTGCCGGACACCCTGCCAATATTCCTCTGGCCTGACGTGCCGCTGACGTTCGAGACCCTGGCTATCATCTTCCCTTACTCGGCAGCGCTGGCAGTGGTCGGTCTGCTGGAGTCGATGATGACCGCGACCATTGTCGACGACCTGACCGACACCCCTAGCGACAAGAACCGCGAGTGCAAGGGCCAGGGCGTGGCCAACATTGCTTCGGGCCTAATCGGCGGTATGGCCGGTTGCGCGATGATTGGCCAGTCGATCATCAACGTTAAATCCGGCGGTCGCTCTCGTCTATCCACCCTGGCTGCAGGCGTTTTCCTGCTGCTGATGGTGGTATTCCTCGGCGACTGGCTGAAGCAGATTCCGATGGCTGCCCTGGTAGCCGTAATGATCATGGTATCCATCGGCACCTTTAGCTGGGATTCGCTGCGCAACCTGAAGAAGCACCCGCTGTCGACCAACATCGTCATGGTCGTCACTGTGGTTGTCGTGGTGGCCACCCATAACCTGGCCTTCGGTGTGCTGGCGGGTGTGCTGCTGGCCGCGATGTTCTTTGCCAACAAGGTTGGCCACTACATGGCGATCAGCTCCTCGCTGGACGAAGCTGGCGAACACCGTCGTTATACGGTTATTGGCCAGGTGTTCTTCAGTTCCGCAGACAAGTTCATCGCGGCCTTTGACTTCAAGGAAGCCCTGAACAAAGTCACCATCGACCTGAGTCCCGCCCACTTCTGGGATATTACTGCCGTTGCTGCCCTCGACAAGGTAGTCGTCAAATTCCGCCGCGAAGGCACCGAAGTTGAGGTACTGGGTCTCAACGAAGCCAGCGCCACTATCGTGGATCGCTTCGGCGTTCACGATAAACCCGACGCCATTGATCAACTCATGGGCCACTGAGAAGGAGAACAATGATGACCCACGTAATTGCCTGTATCGACGGTTCCGCCTCGGCCCCGGCCGTTTGTGACTACGCAGCCTGGGCCAGTCTGAGCCTCGAAGCCCCGTTGACCTTCCTGCATGTGCTGGATCAGCGGCAGTACCCGGTTGCGACCGATCTGAGTGGCAACATAGGCCTTGGCAGCCGTGAGCACCTACTAGATGAGCTTGCTTCGCTGGATGAGCAGCGTGGCAAGTTGGCTCTTGAACAAGGGCGCATCATGCTTGCGGCGGCAAAAGAGCGAGCGATCAAGGATGGCGTGGCCACACCGGAGTCCAAGCAGCGCCATGGCGATCTGTTGGACAGCCTGCACGAACTGGAAAACGAAACGCGCCTACTGGTCATCGGTCGTCAAGGCGAGTCCAGTGGCGGCCTGAGCCAGCACGTCGGAAGCCAGCTGGAGAGCGTGATTCGCATCATTCACCGGCCGATACTGGTCACCCCGACCAGCTTCAAAAAGCCTGAGAGCGCGATGCTGGCCTTCGATGGTGGCGCAACCACTCGCAAGGGAGTGGAAATGCTGGCGGCCAGCCCTCTGCTGAAAGGGTTGCCGATTCACCTGGTCATGGTCGGGGCCGAGAGCGACGAAGCGTTCGCACAACTGGACTGGGCGCAGAAAATGCTGCTCAACGCCGGATTCACTGTGCATGCCGAAATCCGCAATGGCGAGATAGAGCCCACCCTGCACGCCTATCAGAAAGAGCATGGCATCGATCTGCTGGTGATGGGGGCCTACGGCCATTCGCGTATCCGGCAGTTTTTGGTCGGCAGCACCACGACCAGCATGCTCCGCACCACTACCACTCCGCTGTTGCTACTGCGCTGATGACCATGGATGACGCCCTCGATCTTGCCTATTTCAAGAGCCTGCTGGAACAGCGGGCTGCCGAGCTGGATCGACTGCTGGGAGACGCTGAGTCTCGCTCGCAGTCGGTCGAGCTGGATCAAAGCAAGGTGGGGCGTCTATCGAGGATGGATGCGCTCCAGCAGCAAGCGATGAACGACGCTATCCGCGGTCGCGCGCAGCATGAGCGCGTCCGCCTCCAACTGGCTCTCAAGCGCTTGCATGAGGGCGAATATGGCTGGTGCGACCAATGCGGCGAGTTGATCGCACCAGGCCGTCTCGAATTCGACCCGGCCACTGCGCTGTGTATCACCTGTGCCAGCCACACCGAGTCGAGTTGAAACCCGCGTGCGGCACGCTGCATCTCCCAATTGAAAGAGGCCTCTGATGTATTCGATGGCTAAGAACTGGCTGGGCCGAACACGGAAAACAAGTGTTTGGATGTGGGTGCTGTTTTGCCTTGCTCGCCGTATTCCAGGTCCGTACCCATCATCTCGATGATCGTCTGTACTTCTGGGTCAAGACTCACTGGCACACAGATGCTTGGCAGGAGCGTTCTGTTTGGTTGCCTGACTATCGGGTTGAACTGGATGCCAAGCCGGTTCCTGGTGTGGACAACAATCTGTCGGGCCTGACCTTTGACCCTGATCAGAACCTGTTGTGGGCAGTTACCAACGGCCCCAACGAACTGCTGGCCCTCAGTCGTGATGGCGATGTGAAGCGGCGTTACAGCCTGGATGGCTTCCACGATGTGGAGGCGGTGTCCTATGCCGGCAACGGCCAACTGGTAATCGCCGAGGAGCGTCGGCAGAGCCTGATTATCGTGGATATCCCCATGGACGGAGACGGTAAGCTTTCTCCAGATGGGGCATTGAGCCGCGACCATTATCCAGCGCTGACCTTGGCGCTTGGCAAGGAGGACAACAAAGGCCTAGAAGGGCTCGCCTACGACCTGGAAGGTGATCGCCTGTTTGTGACAAAGGAGCGCGACCCCCGGCAATTGCTGGAAGTGAGCGGTCTTCGTACCAGCTTGGCAGGAGGGCTTTCCCTGCATGTCCGCGACTTATCCAGCCTGGTGAAAGACAAGGTGTTTGCCACTGACCTATCTTCGGTTGTCTTCGACCAACAGAGCGGTCATCTGATTTTGCTGAGTGATGAGTCGAAACTGCTGATCGAAATGACCGATGAGGGCAAAGTGGTGAGTTTCCGTTCCTTGGCGAGGGGGGTTGCTGGTTTGCTGAAAGGCATACCGCAAGCCGAAGGCGTAACCATCGACGATGAAGGATATTTGTACGTTGTCAGCGAGCCGAATCTGTTCTATCGCTTTGTCCGCGAGACAGAGTAACCGGTCAACAAACTACAGCCTGGCTTGGTCGGGACGCTTGCGCTATTAGCGTACGATTTTTCCGAATTCTGCGGGCTCCCTTACCAGATCCAGCGTCTGTTACTCAACCAATCGACGGCCCGCGCTGGCGACCCAGTTGCCAGGAGGCGCTGTTGCCCTGGATCACCGCCGACACGCTCTGCCCGAGCCTCTGCCCGAGCCTCTGCTCGACCACCGGCTTCCAGGGCACCAGGCTGAAGCCAATGCCATCGTCGAGCAGGGCATAACGGCCGCTGGCCAGTTGCACGCTGCGCCGGTAGATGCCACTGACGCGCTGGCCCTCTGCTACCGGGCGGTACTGCATGCCCGTCTGTGCCGAGATCTCGCGCGCTGTTGCGGCCAGCTCCCGTCCTCGCAGGGTGGCCAGCAGGTTGCGTGCAAGCACCACGCGTTGGCCCTGGCGTTCGGCCAGGCTCTGTTCCACAAGGAAGTCGGCACGCTGCCGCAACGCTTCGCGTACCTCCTTGCCGAAACCTTGGTCGACCAGCTCGCGGTTGCCGCCGATCAGCTGTTGGTCCAGCCAGGTCGCGCCGACGGCGCGCACCTGCTGCTCGAGGGGCAGCGGTGTGCGCAGGTCGACGGCGACGTCGCCCAGGCGGCGAGCATCATGTTGTCGACCTTGCTCGGGCAGGTCGGTCGGGATCTTCCAGACGCCCTCGGCCAGACGCTCGACGATGCCGGCCCGGCGCAAGGCTTCCAGGCGCCGAACATGGCGCTCGACCAGTGCCTCGGGATCCTGTCCTTCGACTGACTGTGATCGTGCCAGGGCCAGGTGATGATCGGTGCGATACAGACCATCTGCAGCCAGCGCGGTGATCGACCGATCCACTGTGCGCGGCTCGCTCAGGCTGCGCGTTTCCACCAGGCCGCCGATTGGGTAGTCGGCCAGTTCCGCACGGGCGGGCAAGGCCAGGTAGTGAGCCTTGCCGTCGAGACCGTCGACCACCAGATAGCCGCAGTCGTGTAGCTCGTCGGCTAGGCCCTTGGCTACGATCCGACCGACTACCTCGGGACCATCGTTGCCCGGCTGGAAGACCGCCAGCTCGCGCTGCACGCTACCCATGGCCCGCTGCATCGTGCGCACGATATCGCCGCGTTCACCCATGGCACGCAGAGTGGCCTCGGCGTCGTCATGCAGGAGCCATTGTCCGGGCCGAACTTCATGTGCGAGTTCAAGCTTCTGCAATTGCTGCAGGCGGCCGATCAGCAACTGCCGGCGCGGATGGTTGGCGAGCGATTTCAGGCTGAGCACGCCGGCCTGGCGTTCGCGCAGCAGGGTGCGATCCAGGCTGGTGAAACGCTCCTGCTGCACCTCGCGCTGCAGACTCTGCTGGATCTCCAACTCAGTACGCGGCCCCAGCCATTCGATGGCCAGCTCCGAGGCGCGGTTGCGCATGCCCTCGGCGATGTAGTCACGAGCGATCACCAGATCCTTGCCGGTGTCGTCCTTGCCACGCAACACGATATGGGTGTGCGGGTTGTCAGTGTTCCAGTGGTCGACCGCCACCCAGTCGAGGCGGGTGCCTAGGTCGGCCTCCATTCGGCTCATCAGGTGGCGGGTATATGTGCGCAGGTCGTCGAGCTGCTCGGCATCCTCGGGTGAGACGATGAAGCGAAACTGATGGCGGTCGTCCCGGCCACGTTCCTCGAATACATTGAGGTCGGCCTGGTCGGTCATTGGTCCGTAGGCCTGGCCCGGCTCACCCTCGCGACTGACACCGTCGCGCTCGATATAGCGCAGGTGGCTGAGCGTCGAGCGCTTGCCGGCCTGGCGCAGGTTCACCAGACGCGTCTTGATGGTGACGCGACGGGCGTTGTAGGGCAGTTGCTGCGCGCTGAAGCGAGCGGCGACATGCCCGCGGCCGAGCCGAGCGCCGGGCTGCTGGCCCGCCTTGCGCGGTTTGCCGGTGCCGGCCTTGTTGGCCTGGCGTAGCACCTGGTTGACGAAGGGTTGGCCGCGTTGCAGCGGCTTGCCCGGCTGCGGGCGAAAGCGCAATTCGTCGTCCTGACGGCTTCCCTTGCTCATGTTTGGACTCCTCCAAGTTGATCGCAGTACGGCGTGTCAGGCACGCTTTTAAGCCCGTGTCACTGTGGGGCGAACACGATTTCGGCACCTGGCGACACCGGCGCTGTGTCGCCGCCAACCCCCGTGCAGACTGCTTTCCGGGCCAACGAAGTGCCGCCCCCTTTTATCTTGCCCTCCGCTTTTTCCGTGCCTTTGCGCTGCTGAGTTGGGTAATCAGTAGAGGCGGGGCGGTGACTTCCAGAGCACCTGGCTGGTATGTGAGGGACAGCAGTACCTGCAGCCAGGCGGCGCGCGAGTGCGAACATCGAGCGCATGCAGTCGGCATACGGGGCGACAGGGAAACGGCCAGCTCATCGACGCGACTCCGGCCACAAGGGCTGCGCCCGACCGATCACGGCGTCGGCAGACACCGGGCCGAAGTAGCGGCTGTCGAACGACGCTGGGTTGCTGCTGCTGAGCAGGAACAGCTCATTGCCAACCAGGCGCCGACAGGCCTGCCAGGTTGGCAGCGCGCGGCCCTGTCGATCCCACCTCAAACGCCTGGCAACAACAACTCCATCGATACGCACCTGACTGCCCAACATGCACACCTGTTTCGGCGCCATCGCCACCACCGTTTTCAGCAGCGGCACGTTCGCCGGCAGGTAGCCGCGCTGCGCTGCCAGCGACCTCACCTCCGGTGGCAGGCGAACCAACACTAGGTCGCCAGACGCCAACGAGTTGGCTGGCGAAATGCGGTACCAGCCGACGGGCACGCTGTCGGACGCGTTGTAGACCAGCCGTGGTGGCGACGTCGCAATTGCTGCCCAACCCAGGGCCAACAAGCTGCAGGCGAGCAGCGCCAGTGGCCACCGTACGCCGAGAGCACCCAGCGTCATGTCGTAGCCTCCGGAAACTGCCGCTCCAGTACTTCACGCAGCATCTCCGCCATGGTCACGCCGCGGTCGAAGGCCGCCAGCTTGATGCGCGTGCGCAGCGCCGGCGTCACGTCCAGCGTTAGTCGGGCGCTATAGCGCTCGACCTTGCTGTTGTCGATTCCAGCGCCCTGGCGTATCCAGGCTTCGGCCTGCGGGTCGGCCGAGGGACGTGCACCGATACCGATGCGCTTGCCGCTCATGGCGACCACCTCAGCAGCTCGTCGACCAGGCTGCTCACCTCGCGCGCGGCGGCGCTGTCCGGCGCCAGTTCACGTGCCAGGCGACCGGCTGCCACGCTCTCGGCGAAGATGATGCGCTGGCGTACCTCGGCCTGCATCGCCGGCAGCGGTTGGTCGGCCAAGGCGCCGCGAGCTTCGCGGCCGATCACTGTGGTGCTGACGCGGCGGTTGATGGCAAATGCCGCGCGCAGCGTCGGTCTGAACACCTGCGCCTCGCGGATCAGGTTGACCATCTCCGCGCTGGCCCACAGGTCGTAGGGGCTCGGCTGCACCGGGATCAACACGCGATCAGCCGCCAGCAACGCCGAGCGGGCGAGGGTGGCGATGCGCGGTGGCCCATCGATGATTACATGATCGGCGCGACGAGCCAGCTCCGGGGCTTCCTGGTGCAGCGTCTCGCGTGCCAGGCCGACGGCGCTGAATAATCTCGGCAAACCTTGCTGGCTGCGCCGTTGTGTCCAATCCAGCGCCGAGCCCTGCGGGTCGGCATCGAGCAGGATGACGTTCTGCCCGCGCAGGGCCAGTTCGCCGGCGATATGGGTGGCCAGGGTGGTCTTGCCCACCCCGCCTTTCTGGTTGAGCAGGGCGAAGATCATGGCCGGATCTCCCAGACCAAACTGCCCCATTCAGCACCTGTCCACAAACCGGCGCTGCCCCAATAACAAGTTAGAGCTTTTAAGTTAGTTAAGTTAAGGGGAGCTGAAAGGCCCGCCAGTCGTAGCCTGCAGCGGAGTTCGTGCGCCTGATAGCACGATGGGGATGCGCCTGATAGCACGAGCCCGGTTGCGCCTGATAGCACGACTGCATTCACAGCTTTTCCGCAAGTTATCCCCGTGCCGTTTACGGCACGCGCCGAAAGGCGAGCAACTCGGTCGATGGGGGCAGGTGAACGACCTCCAGGCGATACCCCGGAAGTGGCTGCCGGGCGGCCAGCGCACGCACATCCAAAGCAAAGTCCGAATAGCGTGCCGAGCTGCCGGATTTGCGGTACAGGTGGCGAAAGTCGAATTGCCAGCCGTCCTCCTGCTTGCCGCCGTGCTTTCGCACCAGGCGGTATAGCCAGCGCTCGATGCCGCCAGTGAGGCGGAAGTAAGCCGGGTCGATGGTCAGCACCAGGGCCTGATCTAGCACCCCGCTGTAGAACCAGTCCGGCAGGATCAGCTCGATGCCCAGTGGCCGGCCATCCGACGCTGCCAGCTCCTTCCACTCGTTGATCCAGGAGAAACGATGTAGACGCCGGCCGGTGGTCTCGCGGATCGAGGTGGCCACGCTGGTCGACTGCAGCCGATCCAGGGCGGCTTTCAGGCGCTGGTAGTCGCGCAGCGAGGTGCCACGGCCGATGAAACGCAGGATTTGGTAGGGCGTCGCACGCATCAGGCGCGAAGTGGGGATGCCCGCATCGCGCGCCTCGACAAGTTGGCTGGCCGCCCAGATCAGGATGTCGGCATCCCAGATCGTGGCGATGCCATGCTCCAGCGTGCCCTCCACACGCACCGTCACCTCGCCCGAGCGAAAGTCGATGGGCACGGTGCGCCGCGACTTGGCCAGCGAGAAGAACGGATGCGCCATCAGATCCTGGGCATCGCGTGGCGCCATATCCCCCGGCAGGGCGCGGAACAGATCCAGTTGCTTGTTCTGCGGAGGCGAATCGAGGTGCTGACGACTCATGAGCGAAGGTTTCATTGATCATCACGCTGTGCTCCCGGGTGGCGGTCGATGTACTCGGGATCGAAGGTGGTCTCGAAACTGCGCTCACTGGCCCAGGCTTCGAGATCGGTAAGCGCGTACATCACCCGTCGGCCGAACTTGTGGAAGCGCGGCCCGCCGCCGATCACCCGCTGCTTCTCCAGCGTGCGCGGCGACAGCCGCAGGAAGGCCGCGGCTTCGTTGTTGGTGAGGTAGCGAGGGGTAGGGCAGGCCTGCGGCGTTTGCGCCTCGCCAGCGTCCTCCACGGGCCGCATGGCATGCGTCGTCGGCCCGGCCTTGCGGTGCCGCGGGGCATCGAGATCGATGCGACGCGAGTGATGGGAAAGATTGGTTGACTGCGACATGGTGTGTCCTCCGTTGACGTGGGAGGTGTACCGTGCGGCAGGCGTCGCATTCGATCATGCCGGGTTGGGTCTGGGCGAATACGCAGGCAGGAGGGGCGAGGATTGATACCGGAAAGGTCTGGACGCTGACCAGGTACGTCCATCTATGCGCGCCACCGGTCATGGTGCTCAAGCACGCCAAGCTCCGCACGCGTAGCCCCACGGATATACGGATCTGCGGCTTTCCACAAAACTGGAAAACCTCAACGGCGGATTTCTGTAAATCCGTAAAAACTTAAATCCGCTTCCCCACCAATCCGTAAATCCTTGGATACGGATCGACGGATTTGGGCAAAACCGTAAGACCGTAACGGTCTCAATCAACTGGAGGCATAACGTGGTTGCTCCAGGCTGATCGCCGGGGGCGCGTCCCCGTGCATCAGCCTTCCGGGCGGGGCGCGCGGGTGGCCGTCAGGACAGGGGCGCAAAAAAGACACCGGATCGCCCCGGTGCCTTCCGCTGCTAGCGATTCCAGAACACATGCACCTGCTCGAAGCCAGTCTCCAAAGTGAATACGTCACCGCTGTATTCCATGTCACGGGCCATGGCGCGGTAATCGATATATATCGCCAGGTGGGTCGGAATGCTGGTGGTTTCCTCGGTCAACTCCTGGGCGTAGTCGGCCAGCGAGCTGTAGCAGCCGCAATAGTCTTCCTCGGCCGCCTTACGCGCCTGCTCCAGGTCGTTGAAGTGAGCGAGTAGAGCGCCGCCGAACTCTGGGTACTCCTCGATGAAACACGCAATCTCATGGGCGCTCTCGAGGCTTTGGTACTCACCGAGGCGGTAGCCGTCGAAGCCCTCGAAGTCATGGATGGCGTACTCCTCCGCGCCCTCGACCGGCGAGGCCGCCAGCATGGCATCGACCTGCGCCTGGATGTCGTCCAGCTCCAGGGTGGCGTCGATCCAGACGCCATGCAGGTGACCGGCGTTGTAGGCGGCCAGGTCGGCAACGTAGATCCTGATGTGTTCGCTCATGGCTTTCGCTCCTTCGTCTTCAGGGTTCTGCGCTTGCGCTGCGCATGAACCCCTGCCGACTAGGGCGACTAAGGCGGTCGTGAAAAAATCAGGAAAAATCGCGGAGGCTCCACCCAGCGCAGCGGCCGGATGGAAACCGTCTATTTTTCTTGATTTTGAGGGGGCAAGAACCCCTGCTTTACAGAGGGGGAGAGCTTCACCAAGTGTGGCGACTGCAACGAGCTTCGTCAGTTAGCAACTGGCCGGAACCGGCCAGAAGCGGACGGTCTGACCTTTAAAATACGTCCCTAATGGCACTTACTTAGCGCTAAGTAAGTGCCATTCAGGACAGATTTATTTATTGGCTGACTGTCCACCTTTGGCCGATCGCTGCTGCCAGCCGGATATTTGTAGTACGACTTTAATAATAAAGTGTTGAGAGCCAAGGGTGTCGGCTCTCAACACACTCTACAGTTGGTGGGATATTGGTCTAGTTGGCGTTTCGCGTTGATTCTTAGTGCTTATCCTCTGATGTATCCGACTTAGGAATCCCACCTCGAATGCTCGCCTCTCAATCGGGCAGGGCAACAGATCGCGCTCCGCGATCATCACTGCCCAGAGCCATCCGCTGCGGGCATTGTCGAGCCAGGTCTGGGCCAGCCTCACGCCCTGGTTGAACGCTTCTCTGCAGTCGGCAGCCCAGGCGATCTCTACGCCTGGGTGGCCGTCGTTAGGCGGAAGGCACGTCATGACGCTGTTCATCGGGCACCTCCTCGAACCTCGGAGAGGGCGCGGCGATAGAGCACGACCATCTCATCGAGCAGATCCAGTGCTGAATAAGCAGCGATGCGCACGCGCAGGTCTGCCGGCTGCAAGCCCTCAGGTTCAGCCAGTTGATCCAGCAGATTGCCGAGCATGACGCCGCGCAGTTCAGCCGCAGCTTCAGAGGGTAGGGGAGAGCGTTCGGATTCATGCAGCGGGCTTCGCTGCAGCGGAAAAGGTACAACGCAGGATTCGAACTCAGCCATGGCGCACCTCCAGATCAGAGATGGACAGCAAGACCTGAAGCCCAAGGCGGAGCTCTCGGGTAAAAAAGGGGTAGCGCATTCCTTATGCTCCTCGGACATTGAGAGGAACCACCAACACCGTTTCGACTCGGTAATGGTGGCGAACCGTACGGGGGTCGAAATACCGGCGTCCGAGGGAACCGGCCAGGCAAAAGCCTGCCCCGCACGGCCCGCCATAGAAATGCAGTAGCAGCGTACAAGGTACCTGCTACACAGCTATGAACGCTGCCGCGCCCTCAGACAAAGCGGGTTTCGACTCCCGGTCGCGGGATTTACCACGACGGGCGCACTCTAGCCCGAGGGTTTCAGGATGGCAACCTACTGTGGCGCAGTTGGTTGGGAGATGGACCAGTCGATCTCGCAGTTGATGGGGTAGAAGGGCAGGGGCGTACTCCAGCTATAGCTATTGGCCCTTCCTAAACAGCCATATATCGGACTCTGTGCGCTAGCGTACAGAGCGCCCGACCATTGGGCGTATGCTGGAGTCTTTGCGCTGCGCTTTGCACCGAGAGAGTCCGATCATGCACGAGTCGCATAAGCCGCAGCAGAACCACCTGCTGGCGGCCTTGTCAGCTGAGGTGCGCCAGCGTCTGTTCGCGCACCTAGAGCTTGTACCCTTGCCGCTTGGCAAGGTGCTCTACGAATCTGGCGATACCATGCGCCATGTCTACTTCCCCACCGATTCGATTATCTCGCTGATCTATGTGATGGAGAGTGGCGCTTCGGCGGAAATTTCCGTGGTCGGCAACGAGGGGCTGGTCGGCATTGCCTTGTTCATGGGCGGCGAGAGCACGCCGAGCCGGGCGGTCGTACAGAGCGGCGGGCATGCCTTCCGACTCAAGGGGCCGCTACTCAAGGCAGAGTTTGATCGCCACGGGGAACTGCTGGTGCTGATGCTGCGTTATACCCAGGCGCTGATCACCCAAATGGCGCAGACTGCAGTGTGCAACCGTCACCACTCCATCGACCAGCAGCTGTGTCGCTGGCTGCTGTTGTCGCTTGATCGGTTGCCGAGCAACCAACTGACCATGACCCAGGAGTTGATCGCCAATATGCTTGGTGTGCGCCGCGAAGGCGTGACCGAGGCGGCTGGAAAATTGCAGCGCCAGGGTGTGATCGAGTACAGCCGCGGGCACATCATAGTGCTCGACCGGCACAAGCTGGAACAGCTCAGCTGCGAGTGCTACGCGGTGGTGAAGAAGGAGACCGACCGCCTGCTGCCCTATGTGCCGCAGCGTCAGGTCAACTGAGGTGTTGCGTGCCGTAGCGAACAGTGAGCCACTACCAGCCTGCCCCAGACTGGCGGCGCGGGATGGTCAGGCACCTGCTCCGCCACTTTCGATTCGCCTGTGCCGCAGGGACTCGCCCATGTCAGGGGTCATCCAGAATCTTCTCCTCGCCGGTTTGCCGGTCAGGGAGCGTAATGCCGTGCTGCAGCACTGTGAGGTAGTAGAGCTGCAGTTCGGCAGCCTCCTGTGCGAGGCCAATCAACCGATGCGCTACCTGTACTTCCCACTTACCGCCTTTATCTCGCAGGTGATCACCCTGCGCGGCCATCAGCCGCTGGAGTTGGGTTTGATAGGCTATGAAGGCATGCTCGGTGCTACCGTCGTACTGGGGGTAGAAACGGCGCCCAGCCGGGCTGTGGTGCAGGGCGCAGGCAGCGCCTTGCGTATCACCATCGAAGCGCTGCACGAGGAGTTGCTGATCAGCCTGCGGCTGCAACGTAGACTCAAACGCTACCTCTACGTGTTGCTGGTACAGCTGTCGCAGAACGCGGCCTGCGGTCACTTCCATGCGCTGGAGCCGCGCCTGGCACGCTGGCTGTTGATGACACACGACCGCGCCCATGCCGACCATTTCCACCTGACCCATCAGTACCTAGCGAACATGCTCGGGGTGCGCCGCAGCGGGGTGACTATCGCCGCTGGCGCCCTGCAGTTGCGTGGCCTGATTCACTACAGTCGCGGCGAGATTAGCATTCTCGACCGGCCGCAGCTGGAGGCGGCAGCATGTGAGTGTTATGCCGAGATGCTGGACGAATACAGTCGGCAGTTCAGCCAGCCGCTGCGCCGTTTGGCCTGAATCACTCGCTGTCTGAGCGGCTTACCTGCTGCCGTCCGCCTACACCTCGACGCGCTCGTGGAAGAACCGGTAGCGGTTGCGGCCAGACTGTTTCGCTTGAAACATGGCGCTGTCGGCATGGCGCAGCAACGCCCCTGCACTGCTGCCGTCGGCTGGGAACAGGCTGATACCGATGCTGCAGGTAATTTCGACCTTGAGCTGCTCGATGCAGTGCTGCGCTTCCAGTGCGTCGAGGATTTTCCGTGCACTGAGGGCGGCATCCCGTTCGTCCTGGATTTCGCTCAGCAACACGATGAATTCATCGCCACCGGTCCGGCTGACGGTATCCGAACTGCGCACGCAGGCCAGTAGGCGCCGGGCGACGGATTGCAGTAGCTCGTCACCGACAGCGTGGCCAAGTGAGTCGTTGATCTGTTTGAAGTTGTCGAGGTCGAGAAACATCAGTGCTAGTGAACTGGCATGCCGCTTCGCCAGGTGGATCGCCTGAGCAATCCGGTCGTCGAGCAACAGACGATTGGGTAGGTGGGTAAGGACATCGTGCTGGGCCAGATGCGTCATCTTGTCGGCCATCGCCTGCGCCGCACTGACATCGTGAAATACGATCACCGCTCCGCTGATCTGTCCGTTGCTATTGTGGATTGGTGCCGACGAATGCTCGAACGCTCGTGGCGCCCGCGTTCCTTTTTTCGGACGTGCTGGATGGCGCTGCCTCTGAATCAGCTGTGCCGAAGCAGCATCAGGACTGGATTTGCCATTAGGCGGCATCACTTCTCCAATGGAGTGGCCGCGTGCTTGTTCTAGCGTCCAGCCGCTGATGCGCTGGGCGGCAGGGTTGAGGTAATCGACCTGGCCTCGCAGGTCGGTCGTGATCACTGCAGCGTCGATCGAATCGAGAATAGCCTGGGCGTGTGTGTATTCATGTGCCAGCCGGTCTGCCGGGATCAGGGCGCAGAGCGCCTGCATGGACGGCAAATCGCGGCCATCGCCCAGGGCTCGATAGAGCATCAGCGGCACGGCTGCGGCGATGCGTGACAGCATCTCGAAGTTGGTCAGAGCGTTATCGGGGTACGGGCTCTGCTCGAACAGGGCGATATCCAGGCCGCCAGCCTGTGCGCGTGCCACGGCATCGTCTAGCCGATCCAGGTATTCGACCACGAAACAGCCGTCACCGGCCTGGTTCATTACTGCCTGGAGCTCACAGCCGGCAGCGGCATCCGCCGTGACCAGGAGAATTCGATAGGTCATGGCGTTTCCCCTTATTGGTTGGCGCGAGCCTAGTTGTCGGCCGCTTCAGTGCGCCGAGGTGAGATTGTTGCTGATGATGATCTCGACCCGACGGTTCAGTTGTCGCCCTGCAGCCGAGTCGTTGCCGGCCACCGGCGAGCCTTCGCCTTTGCCTGAGGCGAGCAGGCGGCTGGCGGCGATGCCTTGGCTTTGAAGGTGGGACTTCACGCTGTCGGCACGACGTTGAGACAGGCCGAAGTTGGCGCTCTCGCTGCCGACGTTGTCGGTGTGGCCTTCAATTGTCACCGTACGTTCCGGGTGACGATTGAGGAAGTCGGTGAGCGTGGTCAGGTTATGGTTGGCGTTACTATTGAGTTCCGCTCGGCCACTGGCGAACAGCAGGTCGCCCAGGGTCACCAGTAGACCGCGTTCGGTTTCCTCGGCGTTGAGGCCGTCGATTTGCCGTTGCAGATCGACGTTGCGTTGTTGTGCTTGATCTGCTTCGCGGGTGCGCGAATCGAGACGGGCACTTTCGCGTTGTTCGCTCAGTTGTCGGCGTTGGTCCTCATAGAAGCGCTCTTGGGCGCGAGCGCGTGCAATCTCAACCTTGCGATCGGCCATCACCACCAAATGTTGGCCCATGATCTCATCGCTTTGCGGCTGTTCGGCAGCCAGTACGGCGAGCTCTGCAGCCTCCAGTGAGACCGGCACACGGTCGGCCAACTGCGGGTCGTTTTGCAACTGAGTCAACCGATTGCGGGCATCGGCCGCGCCGAGCGGTGTCACGGGTGTTGCTGCACAACCAACGAGGGAGAAGGCAGCAATCAACAGATAGGCTTGTGTGTAGTGCATGTTCATGGTGTGACTCCCGTGTTGCGTTGCATTTCCTGCTTCAGGCTCTCGGTGCTGTCGCGCATTTCCTGATTGACGATGCGCGCTTTAGTCATTTGCGAACGGGCCATGGCCAGCTCGGCTTCAGCCCGCGATTGTTCGGCCAACCGCGTGGCCAGCAGCATGTCCTCGTCCTGCACCGCTGCTTCGGCGGCTGCCAGTTTCTTTCGGGCCATGCCCAGTTCGTGGGCAGCATGCTCGCCGACACGGGCCTGTTCGGCACTCTGGATGGCAAATTGCGCGGCTTGCAGTTCCTGTGTGGGCGGCACAGGTTGCGATGCACAAGCCGCGAGCAGCAGGGCGGTTCCTGCAAGACCCAATAGCGGTCCGATATAGGCGGCTTTCTTGATCTCGTTCATCTGGTTGTCCTCGATGCAGGCGGAGCCTTGGCATCCGCCTGCACAGTGATAAGACGGTGGCGGTTTAGCGTTATTTGGGGGCCAACGTAGGGCGTCAGACAGGCTGCCGGTCCAACGACCCCGGCAACTGGTGCGGGGGCATGCTCTTGTCCGCATCGTCCCGGCGCTTGGGTTGAAAGCCGGGCTCAGAAAACGAGCCTGGCTCGGTCGGCCGCCGGCGCTCGGTTATCCGGGACGGTTGATAGGTGGGGTCGGGTTGCATGGGGTTGTGCATCGTGCACCTCTGCTGGGGAACGGAGCCGGCAGGAGTGCCTGACTCTGATACAGGAGCTTGCCTGGCGTACAAATATCCGTCGGTACGTTGCCGCGCATAGAGGGAGGCCGCGTCGCCCCCGGAGATGGCGTTCGCTGGCGCACAGACGCGCCTGCTACGGCGGCGCAGGCTGCTCGTTCATCCCCTGCCTCAGCTCACTTGGAGTCAATCATGCATAGTTCAGATAATCGCCCGGAATTGGGCAGTAATGGTCTCGGCGGCGTAGCGCAACCCGCCTTGGTTCTTCCCGAGGACACCACCCGCACAGGCCTGAGCAAGGAGTTTCACAATCTGTTGGCCGACCTCGAAGACCTGATCAAGGAAACCACCTCACTCGGTGCCGATGATCTGGCCCATGCCAAGGATCGGCTGGTTGCCCGCCTGGCCACCACTCGTCAAGGAATCGAGACGCTTGGGCTTAGCTTGGCCAAACAGGCTAATCATCAGGCAGTGATGGCCAATGATTACGTGCATGCGCAGCCTTGGAAGGCCATCGGGGTCGGCGCGGCGGCGGCTTTTCTGCTCGGCTGTGTGCTGGCTCGTAGCCGATAAGCATGGGTCGAGCAGCCATGTATGTGCCTGAATCGTCCCCCGTCAGCCCCGCAGCGCCAAGCGCACTGCGGAGCTTGCTGCGCCTTCTGCGCCTGTGGCGTGTCGCAGGCCCGGAGTTACTCAAACAGGTCGAGCTGCATGGGCATTTGGCTAGACTGGAGTGGGCCGAGGAGAAGCGTCGCCTACTGCGGCTTGTGCTGTTCGCTGGACTGGCTTTCGCCTGCCTGTTAAGCCTGTTGCTGGTATTCAGTGCGCTGTTGCTGGCGCTTAGTTGGGCAACACCGTACCAGTGGTCTGGCGTTCTGGCGGTGGTAGCCGTGCATGGTCTGGGATTATTACTGGCCTGCTGGCGCCTGAAGGCGCTGATTGGCCGTAGTACCCAGTCCTTCGCGGCGACGCGTGAGGAGCTGGCGGCCGAGGTCGTCGCGCTGAGGCAAACGATATGAACGCCTCGCCCAGGCTATCCCCCGAGCAACAACGCCAGGCGTTGCGCCTGCAGTTAGCGGCGCAGCGTCAACGTCTGCAGCAGTTGCTGGGCGCCGACTCGACGGGTAGCTATCCCCGCAGCTTGACCCTGCGCCTGCTCAGGGCTATGCCCGCCCAGCGCGTGCAGTTGGTTTCTGCGCTGGCCATGTTGCTGGGGCCGCGCGCCTTGCGCAGTTTCAGTCTACTGCTGATTCTCGGTCGCTTCGTGCGTCTGCTCGCCTCTGGAGCGCCACGGCAGAGGCCGGCAAGTGCTCGGCCAAAGCGCCTGAAGTAACGTGTCTGGGAAGTACGCTGGCGTACATACAACGGCTTTGCACTGGCACAGCATGAAGCTGACCAGAAGCAGAGCGGCTAGCGCTGCAGCATGTGTGCGCAATGCACGGAATGACCGAATCCCTCCTTTCAGACATATCCATACGCAGTGCCAGTCGCTCGCATTCTACCTGTACAAACCCAGGGCATGCGTTATGCCGCCAGTCTTGAGTCGGCCTGGAGCGATGAGCTCAATCAGCTGTACGGCCAGGCGCGCTACGCCCGACGATCTGACCGAGACGGAGGTATGGCAGCGCCTGATTTGAGCACGCCGGACGCCTGATCTCTGGTGCTGTTTGCGGCTACAGCCGCGCCAACCAGTGTTTCAGTTCCTTGGAGACGGCGTCCGGTTGCTCCAGTGGAGCCAGATGGCCACAGGTCTCGATAATGGCCAGATGCGAGGCGGTGATGGCGTCGGCCATTTCCCGGTGCACTTCCGGTGGTGTAATGGCATCGGCGCTGCCGCACAGCACCAGGGTTGGACAGGCGATTCGATACAGGTCCGGACGGCTATCGACACGGCCGATCATGGCCCGCTGCTGGTTGATGCAGACTTGCGCACCTTGACTGTTGGCCATGGCACGAATCACATCCAGCAAGCTCGGATCATCCAGATGCGCTGGGTGCACCAGTTTTGGTAGCAGCCCTTCGATGACGGCGGGAAAGTCCATCGCCGCCAGGCGTATCGATTGCATTCGGGCTTCGCTATTTTCGTCCGTGTCGGGTCTGGCGCTGGTATCCAGTAAGGCCAGGGCCAGCACGCGTTGGGGTGCCTGGCGGAAAATTTCCAAGGCGACATAGCCGCCCAGGGAAAAACCGGCCAGGGCGAACTCATCGTCCGGTGCTTTGGCAAGCACCGCGCTGGCTATGGCTGCAATGGAGCCTTCATCGCTGACGTCGGCGACCGAAACGTGCGCGGTGGCGGCGAGTGCTGCGGCCTGGTACTGCCAAAGGCGTGCATCGCAGAGTAATCCCGGAAGCAGCAGCAAGTGTGGTCTGGTCATGGTGAGCCTCGTAATTTGATAGGCGGATGGGGGTCAAAATTCGTACAGGCTGGGCACCGCTTCTGCTCAGGTTGCGCCATGCGCGGCCTGGCTACCGTGCGCTAGCACACCCAGGGGCGGCGGCACTGAGTTGTGGAGGTACGCGAACGCACAGACGCCGTACCGCCGTGGCAATAGCCTGAAGCCGTACACGCTTTGTGCGTGGAACCAATCGGGAGTAGAGCGATGGACACCTATCGTCATAATGTATCCGCCAGTTTTGCCCGGCGTGCAGCGGCCGAGCGCGTTCTGTCTAAGCTGCTCAAACGCGGTTTATCACGCGAACAGTTGCAGATCCTGGATGCTAGTGAGCGCATGCCTCTGAGCCTGGCGGCTCGACTCAAAAGCCGCTCTGTGCGCAATGCGATGCTGACCTATGGCGCCATCGGCGCTGTGGTCGGCGGGGTATTGGGCGCACTGGCCCAAGCCGCTCTGGTGATTTCGGACGTGGGCCTGCTGACTACCAGCCCATTGCTTGCACCGATCATGCTGATGGGCTGGGGCGCTTTTCTTGGGGCTTTTCTAGGTGCCCTGGCCGGGCTCACTGCGGCTGTCCCGTGGCGTCCTAGCCTGACTCCAGGGGAGAGCGCCGCCGGCGGTAGCGTACTGTTGGCCAATACCCTCAGTGCCGAGCAAACCAGCATAGCCCGTGACGTGCTGACGGCTTCCTGTGGTGCCTGCAAGGATGTGGACATGGTCCAGAGCGGGCGTGACGGCTGGTTACGCTAACGGGCTCGGTAGTACAGCCGCTGCGTTGTGTGCTATTTCCGGTATCAGCGCCGCTCGGTCTGTCTGGGGTATGGCACCTTGCGCGGCGTAATTTGCAGTGGCGAAGGCCGGTCAGCCTGCATGGGCTGACCTGGCATATCGTCCTCGTCTTAGAAGGTAAGCGCCTTCGATTGCACGCTTTTCACCCCGCGTACATTTTCCGTGAGTTTCAACGCTAGGGCTCGTTCGGCGCCATCGTGAACCTTACCGCTGAGGGTGACGATACCGTTCTCGGTGCTGACATCGATCCCCGTGCCGCCGACATTGCGCGAATAGAGCAGAGTGGATTTCACCTTGGTGGTGATCCAGCTATCGGCGATGTCGTCGCCGGCTTCGCTGGCGGCCTGCTTGCTGCTTTCAATCATGCCAGGTTTGTCTGCCTTGACCTTGAGTTGATTGTCGACATCAGTCACGCCGTTAGTGCTCATTGCCAAGCTGGCCGCATGCTCGCGGGCTTCGCTGCTGCCCACAGTACCACTGAGGGTGACCTTGCCATCGCGGGTGACTACCTTGGTATCCATGCCTTCGGCATGTCGGCTCCACAGCAGCTTGGACTTGATCGCTGCCGTGGTGCTGGCATCGTCGATGGTGTCGCCGAAGCTGCGCTCACCGCTGGATTTGCTCGGGGTGAAATTGGCATCGACGACGATGTTGTTGGTCACCGAGTCGATACCGCTGACGCCCAGGGCGATCTCATTGGCCAGTTCCTTATTGGCTTCTTCGGTCACTCTGCCGCTCAGGGTCGCCTTGCCATTTTCCACCGAGACCTTGAGGTCACTAGCGCGCAGGTAGGGGCTGATGGAGTAGGCGGTCCAGATCTGGCTTTCCTGGCGTGCCTCGGTGATGTCCTTGGACATGTTTTCCGCGAGTGCACCACCGCTGGCCGTGGCGATTGCCATGGCCAGTGCGGAGGCGAGCAAAAGGGAGCGAGGTTGCGTGTGCATGATGAGAGTCCTTTGCGAGAAAGCCGGCGGTGCTGCATACGCAGCAGGCGCCTGGCCGATGGTCGATGGGAGGGTGTTGCTCTGGCATCGGCTGTGGCAGATACCGGCAGATGCAGCTTGGCAGGACGGGCGCTGGCAGTCGGTGCGTTGACGCACCGAGGGCAGGCCCAGGTTCATATCCGGCCGAGTAGCACCAGAACGACGAGAATGATGACGATCAGGCCCAGTGCGCCGCTGGGCATGTAGCCCCAACTGCGACTGTGGGGCCAGGTTGGAATGGCGCCGACCAGCATTAGGATCAGCACGATCAGTAGAATGGTGCCCAGGCTCATGGGGGCTCCTTGCAGCGTTGATGATAGGTTGGGTTTAGCAGGCGCTGAGTGGAGGTGCGGTGCTCTGCATGGCATCAGCATGGCGTAGCCAGGGCTGCCGATCTGTACGGCTGCGCACGTAAGTTGGCGATAGCGCTGCAAGCAGTTGCGGTGGGCAGGAGAGGGGGCTTTGGCGCTGAACGCCAGGCAGCCAAACGCTCCGCATAGGGCGGAGCGATGGGGTGCGCGGTCAGATCAGCTTTTACATTTCTGCAGGAAGCTCTTGACCTGTTTGTCGGCCTCGTCACGCGTGAGTGCGTAACGCTCTTTGATCAGGCCAGCCAGTTTCTGCTCCTGGCCTTCGGTTTGCAGCAGCTCATCCTCGGTCAGTTTGCCCCAAGCGATCTTGGCGGCGCCGACCTGTTGCTGCCATTTGCCTTTGAGGGCATCTGTGCTGGGCAGGCTCATGACTTTTTTGGCTCCCGGTTCTGCACGTTGCGCTTGTCCTGAGAGGCCTGCGGCTTGGCCTGGTTGGCGGCGTCTTTGGGTTGTTGAGGCAACTTGGCGGGTCCCTCGAAGGTGTCTTTGCTGATTACCGGATCGCGATCCGCCTTGTAGAACGGCTGGGCGGTATTGGCGGATGCCGGTTTCTGGGCTTGGCCTTCGGCTTTATCCGAATTCTTGGCCGGTTGCTGGTAGGTGGGCTTGTGCATGATGACCTCTTGCGAAACCGACAACTGCAGAGGTGCGAGGTGCCGGGAAGAGGACTGTGACAAGCTGGTACGGGCCAGTCGGTGCGCTGCCGAGCTTAAGCTGAAAGTTAGTGCTCGGTCAGCGTCATCAGGATATCGGCATACCAGGTGCAGTTGAGGCCCAACGCCTCGTCCAGCAATAGATCACGGCTGCCCAGATCGACCCGGGACGAGTGAATCCCCAGCAGGCGCCACGGCAGGGCTTGCTGTCCGACGGTTGGATTGCTGGCCCGCATTACCACTGGTGAGCCACTGGTGCCGCGGTGAGTGCGGGCATCGGTGAGAAAATAACCGAGCCCCTGAAAGCGAAGGCCGAAAGAGGACGCGAGAATTGCGTGGCGTACCACTGGCATGTGGTGAAGGCTGTCATGGAAGCCGAGCGGAAAACCAACCACCAGCAACTGAGCGCCGATCTCGATGTGTTCCTGAGGCTGCAGTAAATGTTCTGGTCTGAAGGCGTGGTAGGCGATGGCATCGGGTAGCGCCGGGCGTTCGATTTCGATCGCGGCCACATCGATTTCGCCCGCACTATCCAGGCCTTGGCGCCATAGACTGCCGCCATTGCGGTAAAGAGGGATGGAAAAGCCCGTGGAGCTGGCCATATTGGTCGAATCGGTGTGGACCTCTATCTCCAGGCTGTCCGGATGATGCCCGCTGGGCTCATCGATCAATACGTGGCGGCTGGTGACCAGAAACAAGCGCTCATCGCGAGCGAAGAAGAAACCGCTGGCATTAGTCAGCACCTGCGTACCCGCAACAGTGGTGATACGTGCCACGCTCAACATCAGGGAATCGATCATCGTCTTCAGGGCCTCCGGTCGATAATGTGCTTACCGACTGACATGTCGTATCAAGTCCTTGGGCTAGCCCGCAAACAGTGAAAGCAGCGCGTTGTTCATATTGACTGTGTCATTGCTTCTTGGTTTTTCATTCATGCAGCCGGATTTGGCCAGTCAGTGTCATTAGCGATGAATGTCGATCACCTCTCACCACGGTGCAGCCCAGTCTATAGGGTGAAAACCAAATCGTATGCGTGTCAGCGTACGGATCCACTGGATACCCAGTGGCAGTATCCAGCTTGAGGGCGCGTATGCCTCGCGCCGGATAAAACCGATTGGTGAACAATATGCGCAAGCCTAGAAGATCTGACCAAGCGAATAAACCTGCTGCCCAGTATTTGCCCGGAGGTTCTGATTCCAGCAGCTACCAGCAAGAGGTTGAGCAGCGTGAGCGTCGGTTTTTCAAGCGTGAACGGCGCGAGCAATCGACACGAGACTTGCAAGATGACTTGATGGATAGCTAGCCGACTGGCGGCTTTTGCTCTTCGGGTTTTACGCCTTGATGCTCTTCCAGCAGTCGATGTTTTGACGGCCTGTGTGGGCATCAGCTGGTGCGATTGCGCTCGAAGAAACTCAGCACCTGTTTTTCTGCTTCTTCGTGGGTCATGCCGTAGCGTGCCTCTACGAGGTGGGTCAATGTATCTTGATCCCCTCCGGATTTGATCAGCTCATCAATGGTCAGCTCATCCCAGTTGATCATGGCCGGACCAGCCAGCTGGCGCCATTTTCCTTTGATGATGTCGCTAAGTAGTCTGCTCATTTGAGGTTACTCCATGATGCCCAAAGGCTGAGTGGGCGGCATGACGGGATCAGGGCTGCCGATGAGATTCAGCGGCAGCTTGATGTCCACATGGTGTTCCCGGTCATCATCGCGCAACGGCAGTCCATCGCCCTCAAGGCGGATGCCATCGAGGTCGATCGTCTGTTCTTTCTGCTCTGTGCGTAGCACCGTGATTCGGTAAGGCGTGGCGCCATAGCGGTAGTGCAAGGTGAAGCCGGGCCAGTGCGCCGGCAGTAGCGGACGAATGTGCAGGCAGGCGCCGCTGCGCTGCACGCCGAGCAAGGACTCGACGATCAAACGGTACATCCACCCGGCGGAGCCGGTGTACCAACTCCAGCCGCCGCGTCCCTCATGGGGCGGCATGCCGTAGACATCGGCAGCCAGCACGTAGGGCTCGATCTTGTAGGTCGCAATCGCAGCGGCACTGTCCCCATGAGTGATCGGGTTGATGGCGTGCAGGAGTTCCCAGGCCCGCGCGCTGTCGCCGAGCGCGGCGAAGGCCATGCTTGCCCAGACCGCAGCGTGGGTGTACTGGCCGCCGTTCTCGCGGATGCCGGGTAGATAACCCTTGATATAGCCCGGATCCATGGTGCCGCTATCGAAGGGCGGGGTGAGAAGCTTTACCAGGCCTATGTCGCGACGAAACAGGTGATGGTCGAGCGACTCCATGGCCATGCGCTGACGCTTCTCGGGGGCAGCACCCGACAGTACGCACCAGCTCTGGGTGATGGAGTCGATACGGCACTCATCGTTGCGGGCAGAGCCCAACGGCGTGCCGTCGTCGAAGTAGGCACGACGATACCAGGCACCGTCCCAGGCGTGGCTTTCCAGGCTTTCACCGAGGGCCTTGGCCTGCTGCAGACAGCGGCGTGCAAAGTCCGGGTCACCATTGAGTTCGGCGGTCGTCGCGAACCGGCTCAACACTTCATGGCCGAAGAAGCCGAGCCAGACGCTTTCCCCCTGGCCCTGTTCACCGACACGGTTCATCCCGTCATTCCAGTCGCCATGCCCCATCAGTGGCAGGCCATGAACGCCGCGTCGCAGGCTGTGCTCGATGGCGCGCACGCAATGCTGATAAAGGGTCTCTTGTAGCGCCGACTGGCCGGGCAGGTCGTAATAGGATTCCTCACCGCTATTGAGCGCGCGGCCTTCCAGGTAACCCACGCTTTCCGAGAGTACGCTGTGGTCACCCGTGACCTGCACGTAGCGGCTGGTTGCCAGTGCCAGCCAGAGATAGTCATCGGAACAGCCGGTGCGCACACCACGGTTCATCGGTGGATGCCACCAGTGCTGCACATCGCCCTCGATGAACTGATGGGCTGCGCACAGCAGCAGATGTCGGCGCACCGCTGCCGGTTCGGTGTGCAGCATGGCCATGCCATCCTGCAACTGGTCGCGAAAGCCGATGGCGCCGCCAGACTGGTAGTAGCCGCTGCGTGCCCAGAAGCGGCTGGCGATGATCTGGTACATCAGCCAACCGTTGACCAGTACATCGATCGCCGGTTCGGGGGTTTCAATCTGCACCGCTGCCAGTGTGGAACGCCAGTGGGTGCGTACGATTTCCAGCTCGACCGCTGCCGTGGCACTGCCGCGCATACGTTGAACCAGGCGAGAGGCACTCTTTGCGCTTTGTTCGGCGCCCAGGCGGAAGATCACCTCGCGGCTTTCCCCAGGCGCCAGTTCGATCCCGACCCTGAGCGCTGCGCAGGGGTCGAGCCCCGTACCTCTGCGCCCTGACAGCTGCTCCTGGGCCATGGCTGCCGGTGCCTTGAGGTTGCCGTTGCGGCCGATGAATTCGCTGCGGTCGGCCGTGCTGCTCATGAGTGGCATGTCGACATCGAAGAACGCCACCCGGCCAGGGAATTCGATCGAGTAGGCGTTGCGTGCGAGCAAGGCGCCAGTGTCCGGGTCCGCATCGGTGACGATGTGCATGGTCGATTGACTGCGCAGTTCGCCCAGAACCCAGGCTACATAGCCGGTGATCGAGAGTCGACGTGGCCGGTCCGAGGTGTTGCGCACCAGCAACTGCGAGAACTTTATCGGCGCCTCCAGCGCCACGTAGACCCGCAGCTCGGTCTGGATGCCGTCCTCATCGTGCTCGAACAGGCTGTAGCCGAACCCATGACGGGTGAGGTAATGACCGTTTCCCGGACAGGGCAGGGCAGTCGGTGACCAGTAGTGGCCATTGTCCTCGTCACGCAGGTAGATGGCCTCTTCGCTGGCGTCGGTGATGGGATCATTGCACCACGGCGTGAGGCGGAACTCGTGAGCATTATCATGCCAGGTGTAGGCGCTGCCGCTTTCCGAGATCACCGTGCCGAAGTGAGGGTTGGCGATCACGTTGACCCAGGGCGCCGGTGTGGGCTGGCCTGGTATCAGGTGAATGACGTATTCGTTGCCATCGGCGCTGAATCCTCCATAGGGATTGCTCAGCAACAGGCTAGGGTCTGGCTCCGGAATCATTGAGCTGCGCGCGGGCTTGCGCAGCAAACCTGCATCGAACGCGGGCAAGGCCGGTCCTGCTTTGCGACGGCGGATCTGCTCGGACAGACGGCCATGTCTGTCGTTGAGCACGAGATGCGCCACGGCCTGCATCAGAATCCGGTCCTCGCTGGACAGCTGTTGTACCGGGCGAACGAAAATGCCGCCGGGTTTGTCCAGCAGATGGGCCTCGCTGCCGGAGGTCGCCAGGCCCAGGATGAGATCCTGCAGGTTTTGCCGGTAGCCGGCCTGGTCTTCGTTCCAGATCACAAGATCAACCACCAGCCCCTTCTGGCGCCAGTAGGCATGGGCCTGTACCAGTTGCCGCACCAGTTCGATGTTGCCTGCGCTGGAAATTTGCAGCAGCACGATCGGCAGGTCGCCCGAGATGGCCTGGCCCCAGAGCCCACTCTGATTGCGCTGGTTGGCCGCCAGGATCTGAGGGGGCGCACGCAGTGAGGGTGTGCTGTAAATGATCGACGCGGCCATCTGCTCGAACAGGCGTGCATCGGCGTGGCTGATGTTCAATTGCCGCAGCAGCACCTGGCTGTGTGTCCAGGCCAGATCGAAGACACGATCGGCGAGGTGGCGGTCGCGGTATTTGTTGATCAGGTGCAGGCACCCATCGCGGCTGTCGCTGACGCCGCTTACCAGATCGATGATGGCGCCTTGGCCGGCCTCCAGGACAAATCGGCAGCGTATCGCCACGATGGGATCGAGTACGGCGCCGACCGTCCCCGAGAGCTCATCGACGTCCATGGCCGCCGGCTGCGCCAGGTTGCGCCCGCGACCGATGAATCGGGCGCGGTCGGTTTCGTAGGAAATCGCTTCGATGTCCACGCCATGGGCTGCCAGCAGATGGCATAGCCAGGTGCTGCGTTCTGTTTTCGAGCGCGGCCGACGGGTACATAGAATCGCTTGTAGATCCGCGTGCAACTCGGTCTCTATGAACAGCTTGCTGAAGGCCGGATGGGCCGAGTCGCTGCGCGCTGGCGCCAGCACCACTTCGGCATAGCTGGTCAGCTCGATGGATCGACGCGTAAGGCCACGATTGCTGATATGCAGACGACGCAGCTCGGCATTGTCCTCGGGGGAAACGACGATCTCCGTATGGGTGTCGATATCCCGTTCGCGTACGCGGAATTCGGCCCTGGCGTCGGTGAATATCGCCTCGAAACTCTCCGTGCGCTGCAGCGTTGGTTGGAACGCGCTTGACCAGAATGCACCACTGGCTGTGTCACGCAGGTAGCAGAACGTCCCGGCGGCATCACAGGTAACGTCCTCCTGCCAGCGGGTGACGGCGAGCTCGTCGCAACGGCTGTAACCGCCGCCGGCATGGCTGATCATCACGTGATAATGGCCGTTGGAGAGCAACTGGACGGCAGGGTGAGCACGATCAGGCTGGTTGTAGACGCGCAACTTGCTTTCATCGGCCCGAGTTGCAGCTTCTTCCCGCGCCACCTGGGGCGCATGCAGGTATTGAGTCGCACTCTTGGGCATGCGCTCCTGGAGCAGCAAGGCAGTGGCCTGGAACTGTGGATCGGCCTCGAAGCGCCTATGCATGGGGCGCTCGAGCAGCACGGCAGTGAGCGCCAGGAAACTCATGCCCTGGTGATGGGCCATGAACGACTGGATCACCGCCGAGCTGCGCCCCAGGGGCAAGCGCGTGCTGGTGAAGTCCAGCGCCTCATACAGGCCATAGCGACCCGCCATGCCCATGCCAGCCAGCGCCTGCAGGTTTCGACACGCCTCGGCAGGCGCCACCATCAGTGCCAGAGCCGATGCGTAGGGGGCGATGACGATGTCGTCACCGAGCCCCCGTTTCAGGCCAAGGCCTGGAACGCCGAACGCTCGGTACTGATAGTTCAACTGCGTATCCAGGGCGTTGTAGCCCGACTCGGATACGCCCCAGGGCAGGCCGAGTTTGCCTGCATAATCGATCTGGCGCGCCACTGCGGCCTTGCAGGTCTGATCCAGCAAGGTTCTCGGGTAACTGGGCATGACCAGCAGCGGCATGAGGTACTCGAACATCGAGCCGGTCCACGACAGCAGCACCGGGACGCCGCCGCTGCTGGTCAACAGCCGTCCGAGGGCGAACCAGCCCTCCTGTGGCAGCTGACCTTGGGCAATCACGACGAAATTGGTCAGCCGCGCTTCCGAGGCCAGCAGGTCGTAGTAGGCGCCATCGAGACGCTGTTCATCGGCGTTGTAACCGATGGCCAGCAGGTCTCGCTGCGGGTCATAGAGAAAGGTGAAATCCATGTCTGCCAGGTCACCCGCCAATTTGGCCAGGCGCTCTACCAGCGCGATTCGCTCCATCGCGCCGGCTTTGGCTTTGCGCATTGGTACCTGCTCGTCTGCCGGCCAGTCATTGGCATCGAGCGTTGCCAGTTGCCGCCAGGTGACGAGTCGCGACCGTTCGCCTGGCAGGAGCAGGTTGGACATTTCAGCGCTCAGGTCTCGGCATTGCGCGCTCAGCACCTGTAGCCAGTAGCTGGGTTCTTCTTGCTGGTCCAGGGGTATGTTCAGTTTCTCTGCCTGCTCGAGCAGGCGCTGAAGGGTAGGCAGCAGGTCGTTCGGGAGCTCGGGCGTGAGCGCTGGTGCTGCCAATACCTGGAACAGTTCGTCCAGAAGCTGTTCATCCAGACCGGCATCGAGTACGGCTTCCTGCAGGACATCAAGGCAATCTCTGAGGCCTTGCAGCGTGCGCGCGTCATTCGGCGCAGCATCAGGCAACTCCAGCAGTCCTTGGCGCAGCGTCATGAGCAGGCCGGCGAGGTTGCCGCTGTCCACCGTCGAGATGTAATGCGGCGGTAGCGGTTTCAGGGTGAGCGTGTCGTACCAGTTGTAGAAATGCCGGTGATGGCGCTGCAGCAGGGCCATGCTGGTCAGCATGTGCTCCAGTCGCGAGAGCAAGTGTCCGCCGCTGATATAGGCGAAATCATGGGCGGCCAGGTGGGACAGCAGGGCCATCCCCATGTTGGTGGGCGAGGTGCGATGCGCGGTGACGGCCACCGGCTGTTCCTGGATGTTGTCCGGCGGCAGCCAGTTGTCCGCAGGACCGACCAGGTCATCGAAGAATGCCCAGTTCCGCCGGGCCTGCTGACGCAGGAAGCGTCGTTCGTGCGCAGTGGGCTCGAACACCAGCGAGGCCGAAGGCTTGCTCAGCCACCAGGCAAGTGCGGGAGCCATCGACCAGGCGAGCAGGAAGGGCGCGGCGACCGCCAGAACCATAGGCTGCATGACCAGCAGAATGAACAGGCTGGCGGCCAGCGCTGGGCACACCCACATGAGGCGATACAGCCCGGATAAATCGTTACGACTACAGCGCTCGACTTGCCGAGAAGGGTTCCACTGCAGCAGGTTGCGATGGCTGACCAGCATTCTCCATAGCGTTCGGCCAATCGCATCAAGACTGTTGAGCGTCTCGAAAGGCAGCCACACCAGCGGCAACAGGGCTCGCTGAAAGTTCGATCCGCTGCTGCGCAGGGTTGTGCTCAGATGCAGGCGCAGCGGCACCTCCGGTGGCTTGCGCAGCAACTCGAGCAGTAGGCCAAGCAAGGGTTGCATGACCACCAGGGCAATGATTGCCAGTACCCACAGCAGTGGCTGCGAGCTGGCGAACCAGGCCCATAGGAGACCGCACAGAAAAGCCGTCGGCTCGAGGCTGCGGCGCAGGTTGTCGAAGATCTTCCAGCGGCCCAGAGCATCCAGGCCGGTGGCCTGCCGGCAGCCAGCCGAGGGCGGGCATGAGAGCAACCAGGGCAGCAACTGCCAGTCGCCGCGAATCCAGCGGTGGTGCCGTTTGGCATCGGCGCTGTAACAGGCGGGGTATTCCTCATAGACCTGGATGTCGCTGATCAAGCCGGAACGCGCATAGCACCCCTCGATGAGGTCATGACTCAGGATGCGGTTTGCCGGTAGGCAATCCTCCAGCGCCCGCTCGAAGGCATCCACGGCATAGATGCCCTTGCCGATGAACGAGCCATTGTTGAACAGATCCTGGTAGACGTCGGAAACGGTACGTGTGTAGGGGTCGACCCCTGCGTCGCTGCCAAACAGGTGGGCGTAGGTCGAGCGCGCGATGCTCGACAGGCTGATGCCGACCCGTGGCTGCAGGATGGCGTAACCGCTGGTGATGCGTCGCGTGCTGGCGTCGAACTGAGCCACGTTCAGCGGGTGAGCGAGGGTGCCGATGAGCTGGCGTGCGACATCACGCGGTAGCTGCGTGTCCGTGTCCAGGGTAATTACGTAGACAGTCTGCTGCAGACTCGCCAGGTCGCCGACGATCGAGGCGAAGCGTTCTCGTCCTTGGCCGCGCAGCACGGCATTGAGTTCGCTCAGCTTGCCGCGTTTGCGTTCATGTCCCATCCAGCGGCGCTCAGTCGGGTTCCAGCGTCTGGGCCGGTGCAACAGGTTGAACCGGCTGCCTTCCATGGCCGGGTACTTGTCATTCAACGCTTCGATTGCCTGACTGGCTCGCTCCAGCAGCGCCGCATCCTCATCCTGCGTCTCCTGCTGCGCGTCGAGGAAGTCGGTGAGCAGGGCGAAATGCAGATTGCTGTCGCGGTTGGCCAGGTAGCGCACTTCCATGCCCTCCACCAGCTCGTCGACATCCAGCGTGCTACCGATGAGTGTCGGCACTACCACGAGGGTGCAGGCATCCGCGGGAATGCCCTCGCTGTAATCGAGGCGCGGCAACATGTTCGCCGGCATCGTCAGGGTCACCAGCCAGTTCACCAGGCCGATGGCCAGGCGGCTGGTCATCAGCAGGAGCGGTACGCTGAGCATGACCAGGTACACCAGCGGCCACTGGTCAGCATGCGCCAGGGCCAGCAGGGGCCAGGCCAGCAGGGCGGTGAGCAGCAGGGCCGGAATCAGGAAAAAATACAGTGGCGCTCGGCTCAGCAGCCGTTGCCCATGCTCGATCAGCGACAAACGCACGCCGAGCTGTCGCTCCAGTGCCGGTACGCCCTTATCGACCAGGTAGAAACCGACATGGGCCATACGCGGAATATCAGGCGGTGCGCCTGCGGCCAGTGCGAGCGCCGCGCGCGCGACTGCTGTCTCGTCGTGCTGGCAGGCCCGGGACAACCGTTCCACCGCATGCCGATAGTGATCGCGGGTGGCGAAGTCCATGCGAGCGTAGATGCCCGCAGGGTCCTCGCGCAGCACCTGCTCCACGCCACTCATGCGCTCGACGAACTTGCGCCAATCGGTTGCCGAGAGCATCCGCATGCTGTTGATACTGTTGCTGATGGAGACCTGTTCGGCCGCTTGTGATTGCGCGTCCTGTTGCACCAGGCGCTCGATGTTCAGGTCGGACTCCGCCAATGTCTGCTCGATCCAGGTCAGCGGCAGGATGAGCGCCGTGTTCTGCCCCTGCAGCCGACGCGCCAGTTCGGCGACGAACGAGCTGGTCATGGGCAGCGGTGAGCGCGCCATGTCCGCTACGGCCAGCACGACGCTCTTGGCATCGCGCTCTGCGGTCTCGCTCAAGCGGTCTGCCCAGTGGTTGGCCAGGTCGCGATCGTTCCAGCTGGCCATGACCCGAGCAGCGACACGGCGCAGGTTCTCGATCAGCGCAAGGCGCAGCATGATGGGCACGGCCCAGAGTTCGCCGAGCGTCAGCGGAGTCGAGGCCTGGTAGGCGGTGATGAAGCGCCCCAGGCTTTCACTGTCGACCCGTCCATCCCCGTGGGAGATGGTTTCCAGGGCGATGTCGTAAACGCGGGGCAGGGTGGACGATGGTCCATTGGACAGCCCAGGCAGCTCGCGGCAGTAACCTCTGGGAAGGTGCTTCTGGGCGGTTCGTATCTGCTCTTCGATCAGATAGAAATTATCCAGCAACCACTCGGCGGCGGGTGTAGCCCGCTGGCTGGAAAGCGTCGCGGCCGTCATGGCCTGGCAACTGCTCGCCAGTACCCCGGCGTTCTCGGTCAGTCGCTCCAGCAAGGCGTCCGAGGTCGTGTGCTGGCTGAGTCGATGCTGATGCGCGAGTTCGGCACCATGGTTTGCCATTTGCTCGGCACTGAACAGTTCGGAGCGCAGGACGGCCTCGTATTCGAATGTACGAGGCGTAGGGCGCCATAACCGCTGCATGAGGCTAGACCACTGAGTATCCATATGCTTCCTGGCGTGCGGCGTCAGCGTTCGGACAGGCCAACGCAGAGGAATCACTCCAGGGTTGCCAGCATGCCGTTGCGCGGATCCAGATGCGTGAACATTCATCAGGCCCTGAAACAGGTGGGGCGTCTGTCCGCTGCCGCACATAGCTCTCTGGCTCGCCAGGCGTCACTCCAAGCCCTGCTCAGTCATAGAACAGGCCTATAGCCGCATCTGTGTTCCAGCGTACTGACTGCCCGTCTTTTCTGCGTATGCTGGGTCTGCGTTTTGCTTGTACTGCGGGAGATAGAACATGCAAGAACTACCACTGCCTCTGCGAAACCATCTGCTCAGTGCGCTATCGCCGGATGTCTGTACACGGCTCTTTTCACATCTTGAACGGGTGCATCTGGTAGCGGGCCAGGTTCTTCATGAACCCCATGATGTAATGACTCACGTCTATTTCCCGGTCGACGCCGTCATCTCCCTGCTCTACCAGACAGAGCACGGCGCCGCGACGGAGATTTCAGTCGTCGGAGATGACGGGATGGTGGGTATTGCGTTGTCGATTGGTGGAGAGAACATCCCCAGCCGTGCCGTGGTTCAGCGCAGTGGACATGCCTTTCGCCTAGAGGGCGCGCTACTCAAGGATGAGTTCGATCGTCACGGAGATTTGCTGGGACTCGTGCTGCGTTATACGCAAACCTTGATCGCGCAGATGGCGCAGGCCGCCGTTTGTAGCCGACATCATTCTATCGATCAGCAGCTCTGCCGCCTGCTTTTGCTCTGGCTTGACCATCTGCCGGGGAACGGCGCGACGGTGCCGCAGGAATTGCTCGGAGACAGGCCCGGTACGAGCCGCACGAACATGGTAGGCGCCGCCGATAAGCTCAGGCGCCAAGGGATAATCGATTACGACGCCGAGACCATTACCGTGCTCGATCGGCATCAGCTGGAGCAGTTTTGTTGCGAGTGCTACAGGCTTGTCAAGCGGGAAAGTGAGCGTCTCCAGCCCTGCGTAGCGCAGTTCAGGTTGGCTGCTCTGCGAGTTTGACGAAGAGGGTAAAGCAGGCATCAGAAGGCGGTATCGCAATCGCGGAGCTTTGGCCAAAAATGTTAGGAGGCTTTGGTTCGCCTGGCCTTCACGCCATGTCAGCACTCGTCGCTAACACACCCGACAGTGGCTGCATCCGTACAGTCGTAATGGTGGCGACGCCTTAGCTAGTCGCCGCTGAAGCGCCTCCCACAGGCTCGTACGCACTGCATCAATACGCTTTCTTTACGCCCCGGCAGCGGGGCGCCAATCGAATTTTTACGGCCAGCCCTTCGACAATGCTCGCGAGCGGATTCCCCGCATCGTGGAGCTTTGAACATGAACGCAATCGATGGTGTGTCGCTGATCCTGGTGGTCGGCCTCTTCGCCTACCTGCTGGTGGCCCTGCTCACCGCCGGGCGTGGTTGAGGAGACGGCCATGCATGATAACGACTGGCTGCTGCTGGCAGCCTTCTTCCTGCTGGTGCTGGCGCCAGCACCTTTTCTCGGACGCTACTTCTACCGTGTGATGGAGGGCCAGCACACCTGGCTCAGCCCTGTGCTGCTGCCGGTAGAGCGCCTGTGCTATCGCGTGGCCGGCGTCGACCCGGAACGTGAGCAAAGCTGGCGCGGTTACGCCCTGGCGCTGCTGGCCTTCAGCCTGGTCTGCCTGTTGGCGCTGATGAGCATTCTGCTGCTGCAGGGTGCCTTGCCGCTCAACCCGCAGCAGGTGGCGGGGATGAGCCTGCCGCTGGCGTTCAATACGGCGGTGAGCTTCGTCACCAACACCAACTGGCAGGCCTACAGCGGCGAGGCGCAGCTCAGTTACTTCAGCCAGATGCTCGGCCTTGGCGTGCAGAATTTCGTCAGCCCGGCGGTGGGCCTGGCGGTGCTGGTGGTGTTGTGCCGGGGCCTGGCGCGGCAGTCCAGTGACCGCCTGGGCAATTTCTGGGTCGATATCACCCGCGCCGTGCTCTACGGCCTGTTGCCGCTTTGCCTGGTGCTTGCCGTGCTGCTGGTGTGGCAGGGCGTGCCGCAGAACTTCAGCGACTACATCTCGGCCACCACCCTGCAGGGCAGCGAGCAGAGCCTGCCGATGGGGCCGGCGGCCAGTCAGATCGCCATCAAGCAACTGGGTACCAACGGCGGCGGCTTCTTCGGCGTCAACTCGGCGCACCCCTTCGAGAACCCCACGGCGCTGAGCAACCTGCTGGAGCTGGCGTCGATCCTGCTGATCCCGGCGGCGCTGGTATTCACCTTCGGCCACTACGTGCGTGACCTGCGCCAGAGCCGGGCGATCCTGGCCAGCATGCTGCTGCTGTTCGTCATCGGCCTGGGTATCTGTGCCTGGGCGGAGCTGCAGCCGAACCCGGTGCTGGCCGGGCTGCCCATCGAGCAGGTCGGCTCGCTTGAGGGTAAGGAGGCGCGCTTCGGCAGCTTCGCCTCGGCGCTCTGGGCGACCACCACCACGGCGGCGTCCAACGGTTCGGTGAACGCCATGCACGACAGCTTCAGTGCTATCGGCGGGCTGGTGCCGCTGGTCAACATGCTGCTCGGTGAGATCGTCTTCGGCGGCGTCGGCGCGGGCCTCTACGGCATGTTGTTGTTCGTACTGGTCGCAGTGTTCCTCGCCGGGTTGATGATCGGCCGCACGCCGGCCTACCTGGGCAAGAAGCTGGAGGCGCGCGAGGTACGCCTGCTGGTCGCCACGCTGCTGGTGATGCCGGTCGGTGTCCTGGTGCTCGGCGCACTGGCGGTGAGTTTTCCCGGGCCGGCGGCGTCCATCGGCAACCCCGGCCCGCATGGTTTCACCCAGGTGCTGTATGCCTACGGCTCCGGCACAGGCAACAACGGTTCGGCCTTCGCCGGCTTTGGCGCCGACACGACCTACCACGATCTGATGATCGGCCTGGCCATGCTGCTTGGGCGCTTCGGCTTCATTCTGCCGGTGCTGGCGATTGCCGGCAGCCTGGCGGCCAAACGCAGTGCGCCGTTGGGGCAGAACAGCTTCCCCACCCATGGGCCGCTGTTCGTGGTGCTGCTGACGTTGACCATCCTCCTGGTGGGTGGCCTGACCTTCATGCCGGCGCTGGCCCTGGGCCCGCTGGCCGAATACCTGGCGTTCTGAAGGAGAAACCGTGATGAATGCCCCCGTAACGGCGCAACGCAGCGCCAAATCATCCAATGGCCCCGCGCAAACCGGTCTGAGCGCGTTGTGGCGCCCGGCCCTCAAGCAGGCCTTCGTCAAGCTCGACCCGCGCCAACTGGTGCGCTCGCCGGTGATGCTGGTGGTGGAGCTGACGGCGCTGGTCACCAGCGTGCTGTGCTTCGTCCCCAACCCAGCGGTGAGCACCGCTCTGGGCGTGCAGATCGCCCTGTGGCTGTGGTTCACCGTGCTCTTCGCCAACTTCGCCGAGGCCCTGGCCGAGGGCCGTGGCAAGGCTCGCGCCGACAGCCTCAAGTCCGGCAGTCAGGGCCTGATGGCGAACAAGCAGGTCGGTGCGCAGTTCCAGTCCGTGCCGGCCAGCAGCCTGCGCAAGGGCGACGTGGTACGGGTCGAGGCCGGTGAGCTGATCCCCGGCGACGGCGAGGTGATCGAAGGTGTCGCGGCGGTCAACGAGGCGGCGATTACCGGTGAATCTGCGCCGGTTATTCGCGAGTCCGGCGGTGACCGCTCGGCCGTCACCGGCAACACCCGGCTGGTCTCGGACTGGCTGCTGGTACGGATCAGCGCCAACCCCGGTGAGTCCACCCTCGACCGCATGATTGCCCTGGTCGAGGGCGCGCGGCGGCAGAAGACGCCCAATGAGGTGGCGCTGGATATCCTGCTGATCGGCCTGACCCTGATCTTCCTGCTGGTGGTGGCCACGCTGCAGCCGTTCGCCCGTTTTGCAGACGGTGACCTGCCGCTGATCTACCTGGCGGCGCTGCTGGTGACGCTGATCCCGACCACCATCGGTGGCCTGCTCTCAGCCATCGGCATCGCCGGCATGGACCGTCTGGTGCGTCTGAACGTCATCGCCAAGTCCGGCCGCGCCGTGGAGGCGGCTGGTGACGTGCACACCCTGCTGCTGGACAAGACCGGCACCATCACCTTCGGCAACCGCCGCTGCAGCGCCATGGTCAAGGCGCCGGGCGTGGCCACGCCGGAGCTGGCCGAGGCGGCGCTGCTGGCCTCGCAGGGCGACGACACGCCGGAGGGCAAGTCCATCGTCGAATACCTGGCGGCGCTGCACCCGATGGATGTGCCCAGCCGTGATGGCATGACGCTGATCGCCTTCAGCGCCGAGACGCGCCTGTCCGGTGCCGACGTGGGCGGCGTGGCCTACCGCAAGGGCGCGGTGGACGCCGTGCTGGCCTACCTCGGCCTGGGCCGTGACGAGCTGCCGGCACCGCTGGCGCGTGAGGTGGAGAAGATTGCCCAGAGTGGCGGCACGCCGCTACTGGTGGCCGGGGCAGGGCGCCTGCTCGGCGCCATCCACCTCAAGGACGTGGTCAAGCCAGGCATCCGCGAGCGCTTCGCCGAGCTGCGCGCCATGGGCATCCGCACCGTGATGGTGACCGGCGACAACCCGCTGACCGCCGCCGCCATCGCCGCCGAGGCGGGTGTCGACGACGTGATCGCCGAGGCCACACCGGAGAAGAAGCTCGCGCGCATCCGCGCCGAGCAGGCCGAAGGCAAGCTGGTGGCGATGTGTGGCGACGGCGCCAACGACGCCCCGGCGCTGGCCCAGGCCGACGTCGGCCTGGCCATGAACGACGGCACCCAGGCCGCCCGCGAGGCTGCCAACCTGGTCGACCTGGACAGCGACCCGACCAAGCTGATCGACGTGGTGCAGGTGGGCAAGGAGCTGCTGGTGACCCGTGGCGCACTGACCACCTTCTCGGTGGCCAACGACGTGGCCAAGTACTTCGCCATCCTCCCGGCGCTGTTCGCCGGCATACATCCGCAGCTCGGCGCGCTCAACCTGATGCAGTTGCACAGCCCGCAGAGCGCGATCCTCTCGGCCATCGTGTTCAACGCCCTGATCATCGTCGCGCTGATCCCGCTGGCGCTGCGCGGCGTGCGCATCCCCGCGCTGGACGCCGGCCAGTTGCTTCGGCGCAACCTGCTGATCTACGGCCTGGGCGGGCTGCTCGCGCCCTTCGTCGGCATCAAGCTGCTCGACCTACTGCTGGTGGGGGTGGGCTGGGTTTAACAGTGTTGTCTGAAGGTGCTGTAGGAGCGGATTCATCCGCGAAATGGTCGGGCACGATGCCAAGACAATCGCGAATGAATTCGCTCCTACACAAGCAACGAATCGATACCGGAGATTGATCATGTTCGAACATATTCGCCCCGCCATCACCACGCTGGCCTGCATGACCCTGCTGCTCGGGGTCGCCTACCCCTTGACCGTCACTGGCGTGGCGCACCTGGCCTTCCCCGATCAGGCCGCCGGCAGCCTGGTGCGTGACGATGCCGGCGAGGTGCGCGGCAGCCGCCTGATCGCCCAGGCCTTCGATGGTGATCAGTGGTTCCAGTCGCGCCCCTCGGCTGGTGACTACGCCACCGTGGCCAGCGGCGCCAGCAACCTGGCGGCCAGCAATCCGGAACTTTACTCCCGCATCGAGCAGGCCAGTGCCAACCTGAACGGCCAGGCGCCGCTGCCGATGCAATTGGCGACCACCTCGGGCAGCGGTCTCGACCCGCACCTGTCGCCCGAGGCGGCCGCTTGGCAGGTGTCGCGCATCGCCCAGGCCCGTGGCCTGTCGGAAGCGGAGCTGCTGCGCCTGGTCGAGGCGCACACCGAGCGCCCGCTGTTCGGTCCGGCAGTGGTTAATGTACTGGCCCTGAACCTGGCGCTGGTCGACAATCCACGCTTCACGACTCAATGACGGGATTGCCATGAACGACAGCCTGCGCGCCGAAGCGCTGCTCGCCGACCTGCCCCGCGAGGGACGGGGCCGGCTCAAGGTGTTCCTCGGCGCGGCGCCTGGCGTGGGCAAGACCTACGCCATGCTCCAGGCTGCTCACGCGCAACTGCGCCAGGGCGTGGCGTTGCGCGCCGGGGTGGTGGAAAGCCACGGCCGCAGCGAGACCGAGGCGCTCCTGCTGGGTCTGCCACAGCAGCCAACGCTGCGCCTGCCGTATCGCGGTCTGGAACTCAGCGAGATGGACCTCGATGGTCTGCTCACCGACCCGCCGAAGTTGGCGCTGGTCGACGAGCTGGCGCACAGTAACGCCCCCGGCAGCCGCCACACCAAGCGCTGGCAGGACGTGCAGGAGCTGCTCGCTGCCGGCATCGACGTCTACACCACGGTCAACGTGCAGCACCTGGAAAGCCTCAACGACCGCGTTCGCGACATCACCGGCGTGCAGGTACGCGAGACGGTGCCGGACTGGGTGCTGCAGGAAGCCGACGAGATCCAGCTGGTCGACCTGCCGCCGCGCGAGCTGCTCGAACGCCTGCGCGACGGCAAGGTGTACATGCCCGAGCAGGCGCGTGCGGCCATCGACGCCTTCTTCTCGCCGACCAACCTCACCGCGCTGCGTGAGCTGGCCATGCAGACTGCTGCCGCGCGGGTCGATGCCGATCTCGACCAGCGCTATCGCCAGCTCGGCCAGGCCGCGCCCAGCGTGCTCGGGCGCCTGCTGGTGGGGGTGGACGGCGACGGCGAGGCCGAGCGCCTGGTGCGCCACGCCTGCCGGGTGGCCGAGCGTCGTCACCTGCCCTGGTCGGTGGTGCATGTGGACGGCCGTCGAGCCATGGACGAGGAACAGCGCGGCCGTCTGCAGTCTGCGTTGCGCCTGGCTGAGCGCCTCGGTGGCGAGGTGGTGACGCTGCATGGCGACTCGGTGGCGCGCACACTGCTCGACCACGCCCGCGAGCGTCGCGCCAGCCTGATTCTGGTTGGCAGCAGCACGCGACGTCTGCGCCGGCGCTGGTTCGGCCGTGGCCTTGGCGAGCGTCTGCTGGCTGCCGGGGCCGGGTTGGAGGTGAGTGTGTTGGATGCGGCGGGTGATCAGCCACAGGCTGGCCGGCGCCCGCGTATCACGCCGCGCTGGCGTGACTACCTGCTGGCCACACTGGCGACTGCCTGCGCCACCCTGATCTCCCTCGGCCTGGCGCGGGTACTGGAGTTGCCCAATATCTCCCTGGTGTTCCTCGCTGCCGTGCTGCTGGTGGCCGTGCGCAGCAGCCTGGGGCCGGCGCTGGCCTGCTCGGGGCTGTCGTTTCTGGCCTACAACTTCCTGTTCATTCCGCCGACCCTGACTATGCAAATCCAGCGTCAGGAGGACGTGCTGACCCTGCTGTTCTTTCTGCTCATGGCCGGGCTGACTGGCAACCTGGCCAGCCGCCAGCGGCGCCAGGTGCAGGCGCTGCGTCAGGCGCAAAGTGAAACCACGGCGCTGCTCGAGTTGTCGCGCAAGCTCACCGTCGCCGCCGACCGCAAGGCCGTGCTGGCGGTGGCCGAGCAGCAACTGGGTGGCTGGTCGGACGTGCAGCTGACGCTTCTGTCACGCAGCGCTGACGGGCAGTGGCGCCACGAGGGTGGCCTGCACGCCGAATTGCTTGATGCCGAACGCGCCGCTGCCGATTGGGCCTGGCAGCACGAGCAGGCGGCGGGTCTGGGTACCGATACCCTGCCCAGCAGCCGCTGGTGGTGGTGGCCGCTGTGCGCGGAGGAGGGGCCGCTGCTGCTGATCGGCCTGCAGAGCGCCGACGGCACGCCGCTGGCGGACGAGCGGCGGCGCCTGGTCGCTGCCCTTGGCCAGCCGCTGGCGCAGGCCCTGGCTCGTGCGCAACTGGCCGAGGAGCTGGAGGCGGCGCGCCTGCACGGGCAGACCGAGGAGCTGCGTAGCGCGCTGCTGGCCTCGGTCTCGCACGACCTGCGCACGCCGCTGACCGCCATGCGCGGTTCCATCGACAGCCTGCTGGCGCTGGGTGAGTCGATCCCCATGGCTGATCGCCGTGAACTGCTCGAAGGCACCCGCGACGAGGCCGAGCGCCTCGACCGCTATATCCAGAACCTGCTCGACATGACCCGCCTCGGCCATGGCGGGCTCAAATTGGCGCGCGACTGGGTGGCACCCAGCGACATCGTCGCCAGCGCCCTGCAACGCCTGCGCGCGGTGCTCGCGCCGCTGCAGGTCGAATGCGTGCTGCCGCCGGAGCCGCCGCTGCTGCACGTGCATGCGGCGCTGATCGAGCAGGCGCTGGTCAACGTACTGGAGAACGCCGCGCGCTTCTCGCCGCCCGCTGGCCGTCTGCGTGTGGCGCTGGAGTACGACGCGCAGGAGCTGCGCTTCGTCGTCGCCGATCAGGGCCCTGGCATTCCCGAGGCGGAACGGGCGAAGATCTTCGACATGTTCTATACCGCAGCGCGAGGGGATCGCGGCGGTCAGGGCACCGGCCTGGGCCTGGCTATCTGTCAGGGCATGGTCGGTGCCCACGGCGGTCGCGTCACGGTTGGCGAGGGCCTCGACGGCCGTGGCGCCAGCCTGACCCTGCACCTGCCATTGACCGCGCAACCGCAAGCCGCCGAGGAGGACTGATGAGTCAGGGGCCAAGCATTCTGCTGATCGACGACGAAGCGCAGATTCGCAAGTTCCTGCGCATCGCCCTCAGCGCCCAGGACTACCGGGTGCTGGAGGCTACGAATGGCGAAGAAGGCCTGGCCCAGGCGGCGCTGCACAACCCGGATGTGGTGGTGCTCGACCTCGGCCTGCCCGACCTCGATGGCCAGCAGGTGCTGCGCGGCCTGCGCGAATGGAGCCAGGTGCCGGTGCTGGTGCTCTCGGTGCGCGCCAGCGAGGGCGAGAAAGTGCTGGCGCTGGATGGTGGCGCCAACGATTACGTGACCAAGCCGTTCGGCATCCAGGAATTTCTCGCCCGGGTGCGCGTGCTGCTGCGCCAGGGGCAGGGCCGCGAAGCGCTGCCGGCGAGCATCGCCTGTGGCGCGCTGAACATCGACCTGGCCTACCGCCGCGTCACTGTCGATGGCAGTGAGGTCGCCCTGACGCCCAAGGAGTACGCCGTGCTGGCGCTGCTCGGCCAACATCTCGGCAGGGTGGTGACCCAGCAGCAGCTGCTGCGCGATATCTGGGGCCCCAGCCACATCGGCGACAGCCACTACCTGCGCGTGGTGGTCGGCCACCTGCGGCAGAAGCTCGGCGACGACCCGGCCGCGCCGCGCTACCTGATCACCGAAGCGGGGGTGGGCTATCGCCTGCGCGAGCCTGCCTAAAGCTCCAGCGCCAGGCGCAAGCGATCCCGATGCTGCAGGCCATTCTCGAACAGCGGCTCGGGGTAGTGCTGCAGGAAGTAATCCGGCTCCACCGCCACCACGCGAAAGCCGGCGTGCTGGCAGAGCTCGGATTGTGACCGAAGCTGACGGTGCCCAGCTTGAGGCGCTTGACTCTGCACCATCAGACTGAGTTGACCGCATAGCCCAGTAAGAGCGCCCGACGCGTGGCGGATGCGTCAGTGCTCCCGGTTGAATTATCTCTCTAGCGGCATCGAGGATCTGTTCAGCAGTGGGAGGCAGATAGAGACCATGCTCGTCGCGAATCATCAGGGAGGCGTCAAAGGCGATAGAAAGCTGCGACATGATCGTGCTCCAGTTGCTCGGGCGGAATTGCCCGGAACCGGCCAAGCACGGCGCAGCGCAGCAGTCAGGGGGGCGATAGCCGGCCCAGCCGCCAATGCGCGAAGCGCATGCAGCCCTTGACGGCGAGAACGCCGTGATAGGGTGGATCGTGTCCCATTGAGTGGTGTAACTGCCATTGTTCTGGCAGTTGAGTTTGCGGGGGCTTAGCTGATCACAGCAGGCAGCCGAGCGGTTTGATTGTCACTGAGAGATTGCAGTCCCTCAAGCTGCA
>Ga0209911_100061_pt1 | contig 118485 bp, 84 predicted proteins | sample FECB21metaG_FD_188301 | JGI IMG/M metagenome (GOLD analysis project Ga0209911, IMG submission 188301) | Cyanobacterial communities from the Joint Genome Institute, California, USA - FECB-21 (SPAdes) (version 2) | ecosystem: Environmental > Aquatic > Thermal springs > Hot (42-90C) > Microbial...
GAAATCCAGTGGCAGAAAGCGGTACTGATGGAAACAGCCTGGTTGTTGAGGAGCTGGATGAGGTGAAAGTCTCACGTCCAGTTTTGAAGAAGAGGTAGGGAAAGTGATTTCCCTATCGACTTTAACCAAAATGTTGCTAGAACTCCTTTATTAGTAGTTGTCGCTGTGACAATTGCTGATGTATTAACTGGGTTTATTATTGGTAGTTAAATCAGTTGACAGTGGTTATTAGTTATTACAAAAACCAACAACTATCAATTAAGAATTAATAACTAACAATTAACAACTCACAATTAACAATTGATGGATAAAGAATTTAGACCAGTAAATCAAATTTTAGGAACTCAACCATCATTAGGTCCTCTTCCAGCAGACCAAATATTTCCTTGGATGGTAATCGCTTTGGCTGCTTATTTTATTGTAAATGGAATTTTTGGTGGTCTTTTTAATGATGATTTTCAAAAGTGGTTATGGACAGTTTTAATTGCTGGTTGGGGAATAGGAACTTGGTGGATATTAACGGGTGGTAGAAGTTGGCGTTTTTTAAGTAAATTTATTGGTGTTCCTAATTGGACGAGAGGAATTGCACGTTATCAAAGTTTTTTGTCAGTAAATTATGAAATCAAAAATCGGCAAAAAAAGCGTCGCAAACGTCGCAGGTAGTACAGTTAGATTAACACCTTTTGAGGATGCTTTACATCTGGCAACGATGTTAAAAATATCTCTCGATGGTCGAGATATTGGTGCTTATATTTTAAATAAAAGTAATAAGAAAGATAGTTTTTGTTTTGTGTTTGGTTTCGATTGTCGAGGAATTCACACTACTTTAAGACCAGAGCAAATTAACACTATTTGTAATAATATTGAAGCAGGACTAAAAGATATTCCTGGTGGGGAAAAATTAACATTTCATTTGGGTTCCTTTACTCAGGAAGATAAACGACAGCAAGAATTAATAAGTTTAATTAAACAAGCTACTTCTCCGAATATTAAGTATTTATTGATGGCAGAACGTGCTAGGGTTAAAGAATTAACTGAAAGCGGCATTCGTAAGCCTAAATTTTTACGAATTTACGTTACTTATACTGTTGAACCCGATAATACAAATACTGATGATTGGATAGAACGACTATTAGTTAAAGGTGAAAAGTGGTGGTTAAAATTCAAAGGAGATTTAACAGCATCAACGCATCAACGCATCGAAACTGTAGTTAGAAGCGCTTATAAACAAGGTTTTCGTCGTTGGGAACAGCTTTTAGCTAACAAAATGGGGTTGGATATCAAACCTATGAATGTAAACCAACTGTGGGATGAAATTTGGAGACGCTTTAACGATACTCAACCAATCAATATTCCTCAGTTAGTAACTTTGGATGAGAAGGGATTACAAGAACAGGTTTATTCTGATTTAGCTAGTACTAAGTTATTAATTGACAATCTCCACAGTGCAACTTTATTGATGGAAAAAGGAATACCCTGTGCCGATCGCAGTTGGGTGAATGTTAACAATCGATACGTTGGTGTATTAACTTTTCTGGAAAAACCCGGAGGTTGGCAAAATAAATCATCTCAGTTACGCTACCTTTGGGAATTAGTTGCAAGAGAAAATGTTGTCGATACGGAGATATTTTGTCAGTTGAGTGCAGCAAATCCAGCGATAGTCAAAACTACTCTACAACGGGTTTTAAAGCAATCTAATATGACTGCGAGGTTAGCTGAAGAGAAAAGCAAAACTATCGATGTTAATGCTCAGTTGAAGTTACGAAAATCTGTGGCAGCACAAGAACAGATTTATGAGGGTGCCGTTCCCATTTATACGAGTGTTGTCATATTAGTACATCGCGATCGCATAGAAAAGTTGGATGAAGCTACAAGGTATATTGAAAACTGTTTTCAACGTCCAGCGCAAGTAATTCGAGAAATGGAATATGCTTGGAAGATTTGGCTGCAAACTTTACCGATTGTCTGGGAAGGTTTATTAGCGAAACCTTTTAACCGTCGTCATCTTTATTTAACTAATGAGGTACCGGGTTTAATTCCTTTGGTGAAGACTAGGGAAGGTGATGGGAAAGGTTTTGAGTTAATCGCTGAAGAAGGAGGAACACCAATACAATTAGACTTATTTAACCAACATAAAAATTTAGCTTTATTCGCCACTACTCGTGCTGGTAAATCTGTATTGGTTTCGGGAATTTTGACTCAAGCTTTAGCTCACAATATTCCGGTAGTAGCCTTGGATTTTCCTAAACCAGATGGTACTTCTACTTTTACCGACTACACGCAATTCATGGAAGAATCCGGAGCATACTTCGATATTTCCAAACAATCGAACAATCTATTTGAACAGCCAGATTTACGAGCTTTGAGTTATGAGGAGCAGAAAGATCGATTTAGTGATTACGTAGCTTTCTTAGAATCAGCGTTGATGACAATGATTTTGGGTTCTGCGGGTGAAAATCAATTATTATCACAGACAGTGCGATCAGTAATTAACTTAGCCTTGAATGCATTTTTTCACGACGAAGGAATAAGGAAGAGATATGAAGATGCTATAAACCAAGGATTTGGTTCTACAGCTTGGCACAATACACCCACTTTGAAAGATTTTCTCACATTTTGTTCACCAGAGCATTTAAATTTAGAAACTCAGGGTAGAAGAATAGAAGATGCTTTGAGCCAGATTGATTTGCGATTGCGATTTTGGTTATCAAGTAGAGTTGGACAAGCGATTTCCGCACCATCGAGTTTTCGTACTGATGCTCAACTATTAGTATTTGCGTTGAGAAACTTATCAGATAGTGAAGATGCTGCGGTATTATCTTTAAGTGCCTATTCGGCAGCATTAAGAAGAGCATTGAGTAGTCCAGCATCGATATTTTTCATTGACGAAGCTCCAATTTTATTTGAATTCGAGCAAATTTCCGATTTAGTAGGAAGAATTTGTGCAAACGGAGCAAAAGCTGGAATCAGAGTTATTTTATCAGCCCAAGACCCCGATACCATCGCTAAATCGAAAGCAGCATCAAAGATTTTGCAAAACTTAACAACCAGATTAATTGGTAGAATTCAGCCAGTTGCAGTTGATAGTTTTGAAAGTATTTTAAAATATCCCCGCGACATAATTAGTCGCAATGCATCAGAAAGTTTTTTCCCTCGTAAAGAAGGAATTTACAGTCAATGGTTGTTAGACGATAACGGGATTTATAGTTTTTGTCGTTACTATCCAGGTTATGAACAATTAGCAGTAGTTGCGAATAATCCTAACGAACAAACAGCGAGAAATCAATTTATGAAAACACATGAAGATAAATATGAAGCCATTTCCGCATTTGCTCGTCAACTAGTAGCTTCTTTAAGGAATCAGTGAGCAGTTATCAGTTAACAGTTAACAGTTATCAGTTATCAGTTAACAGTTATCAGTTATCAGTTATTAACCAACTATGAACAAAATATTTTTTTTAACAGCTTCACTTACATTAATAACCTTGCCAGCAATTGCTCAATTAGGCAATGCATGGACAGATTTTCAGAATTACGCTATCGATTTACAAAATTATTTGAAAGATAATATATCAGATGCACTGCAACCTGTAGAGTCAGAAACTCAAATCGCGATCAACAGCTTTAAAGGAGAATTAAATATACCCAATCCGGTAGCTGTAAGGAAAAGTTTAAATGACGATATTACAATTAATTCCTTATCAGATAATTTTGAAAATAATTCAGCAATAAATGCTAAATCAATTGGAAATGAAATTGATAGACAACTGACTCGTGGTATTGTAGTAGGAGTTTTAGGAGAAGAAGCACAAATACGTTCAAGAAACAAATTAGAAAGTATTGATAAGTCAATTAATTTCACCACAGAAATAGCTCAACAAGCGCGGGAAAGTTCGGCAAATTTCTTAGATAAGATTACAGAATTAGGTAGTAATTTTAATCCAGCATCACCTTTACTCAATCAAAGTCAATCAGAATTAATCAAATTACAAAGAGATAATATTCAAATCCAAAGCGAACAATCAAAAATGATTGGAGAAAACTTAGCTCAAACAATGCAGTTACATCAAACAATGCAATATTCTAATTTGAATTTAGCAAATATTTCTCAAGAAATCGAAGAAACAAATCGTGTTAGGAGAGTCAATGCATCAGCGGAAGCAGCAAGACTTTTAAGAAATACTTCTCAAGTTGATTTAATTGGAAGGAAAAAATAGTTAAGAATTAGGAGTTAGGAATTAGGAGTTAGAATAATCATAGAAGTCGGGTTTTTATAAGTGTTTTTTGGAATTACAGATAATTATCATAAAACCCGACTTTTTAACCGAAATATACCAATCCTTTATAATTTAAATCTAAAATCCAAAAATGCTATTAGCACAAATTGGTATCAATGAAATTTTAAAAGATGGTGCGACAACTGCACAAAGTTTTACAGAAGGTTGGGATAAACAATGGGTGGATTTATTGCAGAATAACACTAATAATAATTTGTATGGAGCGCTAACTAATTTAGGTGTATTTTTTGCTGTTGGGACTTTATTGATTTTTATGATGCAATGGCTAAAAGATACTATAAATAACGATTATTCTCGTCCCATATCGAGTTTAATTTGGCCTTTTATCGTAGTACTATTTTTAACGAATACTGGAAATGGTACTGTATTATCAAATTTAACTTTGGGGGTACGAAATTTTGTTAATGGCATTAATCAACAAGTAGTAGAATCAGCCGATATTAACCAGACTTATCAGCAAGCAATTAATATGAGTATTGCCGAAGATGTGGTAGGTTCTTTTTTACGTCCCTGTCAATCTTTGAATGGGGAACAACAAAGACAGTGTTTTACCAAAGCTACCGAAAAAATTGATAGCTTATGGCAAGAATATAGAAACTTATACGGTAATAAGCCTTGGATAAATCGATTAGAAAATCAGGTAAATCAGATCGCTTTAGGAACTGGTGTTTTATCAGAGCAAGCATTTAATTCCTTAATTGGTTCTAGCCTCCAAGTTACGATCAAAAACTTTTTAATTTCCCTACAAGCAGCATTTCAAAACTTGATAGAAGCTACAATGTTACTGATAGCAGTTTTAGGTCCTTTAGCAGTGGGTGGTTCGTTATTACCAGTAGCAGGTAAACCAATTTTTGCATGGTTGATAGGGTTTTTATCTTTGGGAATTGCTAAAATTTCCTTCAATATTATTGCTATATTAACCGCAGCAGTAATCGTAAATAGTCCAGTGCAAAACTTGAACACCAATCCTGATTTAATGTGGTTTATCATCTTTCTAGGAATATTAGCCCCAATTCTGTCTTTAATAGTATCTGCTGCTGGAGGATTTGCAGTATTTAGCGCTATTAATAATACCGCTTCCTGGGTGAACAAAAGTTAGTTGACAGTTGATTATCAACATATAACCTTTAACCTCTAACCTCTAACTTCTAACCTTTAACCTTTAACCTTTAACCTTTAACCTTTAACCTTTAACCTTTAACCTGCTCATGGTACGTTTTTTAGAAAAACGAAAACGAAAAGGAAATTTGTTAGCAACGATTGCTGTTGTTACCTTTGGTTTACATTTATTAACTTTATTAATTTTAATAATTCAAGGGTTGACTATTCGTCAATTGAGTGTTCAAGAAACTCCTAGTTTTGTACAACGAGTTGACGGAAAACCTGTAAATAACAATTCGGTATTGCAGCGAAAATCGGAAGTAATTAGCGAATTTGTGAGTAAAACTATGATATCAATGTTTAATTGGTCTGGAAAATTACCAGCACAAAATATAAATCAAGCTACTAACCCAAAACAAGATTTAGGAATACCAATTAAAACATCCCAAGGTGGAAGTAAAAAAGTTACTACAAGTAGTTGGATATCTAGCTTTGCTTTTTCAGAAGATTTTCGCAAAGGTTTTTTAGCGACGGTAGCAGAATTGACTCCACCAGAAGTTTTTTTGAGTAATTCTGAGCAAGTAATATCAGCAGAATTAAATATTACTAGAATCTATCCCCCGCAACAAATTGAATCGGGTAAATGGAGGGTGGGAATGGTAGCAAATCTGATTCAAAGACGTGGTAACGAGAAAGAAATTATTACACCATTCAATAAAGATATTTTTGTACAAGCAGTAGATACTTTTGATTACCCAATTACAGAAAATCTTACTGATTTACAACAAGCAATTTACGCAACTCGTAGCGATAAATTAGAAATTTACGAAATTCGAGATTTATGTTTAACCGATCAATATGACAATCTAGCTACAGATGGATTTAATCGCTGTCAAAATGGGCGATAATCCAATGGTTTTATAAATTAATTTGTGCATATTATCTTTGCTTATTTTTTATTATCTGTTTCCTGCTCCTCGTTCCCTAAAGTATGAAATGCAAACTCTAAATACAGATAAAAATCAAACTAATATTGTTCCCTTGTTCGCAATCGGCACATTTGGCTTGCATTTATTGACTTTAATTTTACTGATGTTTCATGGAGGAATGTTACAGCAAGTTAAACGTAAATCTGTACCTCAAGTATTGGTACAGTTAGTAGATGGACAGGTTATGACTGCGGATGCTAAAAGTAATTTAGAGCGTGAACAAGAAACAATTCGTCGTTTTGTCGGTGAAACTATGACTGTAATGTTTACTTGGTCAGAAAAACAATCGTCAACGGTAGTTTGGAATATTACTTCTGAATTATTGAGAAATGATTTTAAACGCGAATTTGCTCAAATATTTAATAATTTTGAATTAGAAAGTCCTGAAGAAAATGTTTTAGTAATTCAAACAATTTCTCAACCTGAAGTTATTTCTGAAGGTAAATGGAAAGTTGAAATTTTAGCAAATCGTTTAATTTTTAGTCGCGGTGATAATTTAGGTAAATCAATTCCTTTTCGTAAACAAATTTTAGTTGAAGCTATAGATGAAGTCAATTCTCTACCTAACATCCCAACTCCTTTAAATTTAGCAGTTTACCGACTAGGAGAAGCCAAGATGCAAATTTATAATATTTGTGAAATTGAAGATAAAAGCTGTTTTGAAAATAAAAATATTTCATCTAATTACTTATCAATTAAATTTATTTATTATTCCCCCCAAACCGTACTCCCTAATCCCTAATCCCTCTTTCAAAAAATAGTTTTATTAATCAAACTGGATTTTTATATTATGACTAACCAAAATATCGAAACTGGACTTACTGAATGGGAAATGCGGATGGCAAAATTGGTTGGGTTGGATGAACCTACACCGGCAGAAATGGAAATGGAAGATGCATCAATTACAGATGTAAATCCTCAAATAGATGAACCAAACAACAACGTCACTTCACAACCGTTTTCTGCAAATCCCTTCGCTAAAGCTGGTTTAGTGGGTGCTGGAACTTTAGCTATAGTTATGTTCGCTGGTGGATTTTTATCTCAATTAATGAGTAACGATACAAAGCCGACACAAAACACCATCGCTACCCCAATCTTACCCCAACCCGAAACCAAACCCCGTCAACAGCAATTAGAAGAACAAGTCGAAGGGTTGAAAACCAAACTAGCACTTTCTGAACAACTCGAAGCGGTAAAATCTGCACAAGAAAAGCTGAGAATGGTTAAACCTACACCATCAACACCCCGCATCTCAGCTAAAGCAACCCCCAAAATTCAACCACAAACCATTCCCCGTGACTTATCAATGTCCATGATTCGTCCCAAACCTCAAACACCACCAATACGCATTGTTGAGGTACCTAAAATAGTCAGAATACCCCAAAGTGCAAATAATAATGATGCTCTAAACGTATCGCGATCGCAAAAAGCAATAATATCAGAACCACAACACTCATTACCAATAGTAGAAATCGCACCACCACCAGAACCTAATCCGATGCAAGAATGGACAAGGTTAGCAAAATTAGGTAGTTACGGACAAGTATCTGTTAAGGAAAATCAAACTGTTAGCAATCGAACATCATCTCAAAAAGCCGAAGTTGCTAGAAATATCGAGGATAAAGAAACCCAAAGTAAGTCTGCTAGAGAAACACGAACCCCTACAGTCACAAAATCAGTCAGAAGAAATCCTCAAACAATTCAAGTAGGGAGTAGTGCTAGAGCCGTATTAGCTACAGCAATCTACAGTGAAACTACTAAATCAGACAGAGAAAAGACTAAAGATAATAACAATAACGTTTATGTAGTACGTTTAAAACAACCGCTAAAAGCCGCAGACGGTACCCCAGCACTACCGATAGGAAGCCAAATACTAGCTCAAATCGATTCCATCTCTGAAAACGGTTTAATCCAGTTAGAAATAGTCAAAATTATGATGCGAGAAAATGGTAAACTTGCAGAAAAAAGACTACCCCAAGATGCTTTGATGATTCGCGGTAAAAATGGTAGACCATTAATAGCTAATCAATATTCTAACAACGGTTCATCTACAGCTTTGATGGATGCTGAATTATTCGCTTTAGGAGGATTAGGTAAAGCAGCAGAAATAATTAACCGTACCGAATCTCAAGTAGTCACCGGAGAAAATGGAACAGTAGCTGTTACGAATGTCAACCGTAATGCTAGTACATCTGCGGCTATATTAGAAGGCGGAATGAAAACCGTAATTCCGCAAATTACTCGTCGCAATCAACGTACCATGTCTGAAATGTCTCGCAAAACAAACATTTGGTTTTTACCTTTGGGTAAAGAAGTTGAAATATTTGTCAATCAAGAAACGCAGTTTTAATTAAGTTAGGAGTTAGTTGTAGAGACGTAACAGTGCTACGTCTGTAGGAAAGTGAGAAGTTAGGAGAACAGGAGTTCCCATAAAAATGCTAAATCTCTCTGTTGGTACAGTAGCTTTTTCTGTAACAAGTATATTCATGGTAAGTATTGTATCAGCAAATAATGCCGTTTTACGTTCAATATTTTCCTGTCAAGCTCAGGGTTTAGGAGGTGTAATTCCCAGTATTAAAGTTTGGTATCAACAAGGTACAAATTTAAGCTTTATCCCCGCAGAAGAAACAATCAAAAAAGTCTGGTTAGATGACCCATCACAAGTTACTCTAGATTTTGATGGTCCAATGTGCGTGCAATTTGGAGAAGAAAGCGCTAATACCGCAGATTGTGAAAATTCCGCAGCAAGTGTAATTCATCTCAGAAGAATCCAAAAACTCGATATCCCCGGACTTCCCCATACTGATAATACACTTTTAACAGTAATTACCGAAGCAAATGAAAAAAAAAGACTCTACACCTTCCGAGTACTTTATCAAGAAGGTAGTCCCGAATATAATACTTTAGCAGTGTTTGCAGACCCTCCGAATTTCGGAGAAACACCATGTGTAAGAGTTGAAGAGTGAGGATGTAGCGAACTGCTAAAACCTATCCCCTATTTTGTAGATAAACTTGTAATCATCATCAAAAATAGTTAAAAGTAAGTATTAATGAATCCCAGACTGTACGCGCCACAAACTGGTATAAATCCCATCCAGTGCTAGTAAATCCTCATGTTTACCATACTCCACGATTTGACCATGAGCCATGACATAAATACAATGACTGTGGCGAATTGTGGACAAACGATGGGCAATGGCTATCGTAGTCCGATTTTGAGTAATTATCGCCAACGACTTCTGAATCGCCGCTTCGGTTTCATTATCTACCGCCGAAGTCGCCTCATCCAAAATTAAAATCGGTGGATCTTTGAGAATTGCACGGGCTATGGCAATTCGTTGTCTTTGTCCACCAGAAAGTTTTTGACCCCGTTCGCCAACGATAGTATCGTATCCTTGGGGTAGTTGTAGGATAAATTCATGTGCCTCAGCTAATTTGGCAGCATGAATAATTTCTGACTCAGTAGCATTAAAACTACCATAAGCAATATTTTCCGCCACCGTACCGTGAAATAAAAACACATCTTGACTCACCCAACCGATACAGCGCCGTAAATCGCATAAATTGAGGTCGCGGATATCAATGTCGTCAACTAAAATGCGTCCACTTTGTACTTCATAAAACCGTAGTAAAAGTTTAACTAAGGTACTTTTACCTGAACCTGTTGCTCCCACAATACCGATTGTGGCTCCGGCGGGAATCTGGAGAGATAAATTTTTGAGTATATCGTTGCGTTCGTTGTAGGCAAAGGTAATATGATCAAATTGCACTTGACCAGCTATAGTTGCAATTGGTAAGGAATTGTTACCGTGGGGAATTGCGATCGCAGTATCCAGTAAACCCATAACACGCCGCACCGAAGCCATCGCTCGCTGATATTCATCCATGATTTCACTCAGTTCCGTAAACGGCCAGAGTAAATCTTGTACAATAAACACCATAAAGCCATAAGTACCAACAGTTAGGCTACCTTGTAGCACTTCTCGACCACCCAAATACAGCGTCAGTACAAACCCTAGTAAAATCAAAAATCGTAGCATGGGTTGAAAAGCCACACTCAAGGCGATCGCCTGTTTGTTACTGCGACGATAGGATTCACTTTCTTGAAAGACGCGATTGCTTTCATAAGCTTCAGCCGTAAAGCTTTTGATGGTGGCAATTCCAGAGATATTGTTAGCGAGGCGATCGCTAATGATTCCGGCGCGATCGCGTACTGTATCATAGCGGGGAGCTAACCGGGATTGAAAGGTGAACGTTCCCCAGAGAATAAACGGGATGGGTAACATCGCTAGCCACCCAATACCAGGAGCCAGCAGCAAAAAGCTCATTCCCACCGCAAATACTCGCGTGAAAAAGCCGATGAGGTTCTGAGCGCCAGAATTGAAGAAACCCTCAAGCTGGTTGATATCATCATTGAGAATAGATAGCAGGATACCCGTACTGCGGTTTTCAAAGTAGGCAAGTTCTAGTTCTTGTAAGTGGTTGTAAGTATCAACACGTAATTCGTGCTGTAGGGTTTGTGCTAAATTACGCCAAATCTTGTCGGCTGCATATTGGCTGAGGGATTCTAAACCCCAAGTGGCGATCGTTAGCATAGACAATACTAATAACTGATTCAGGGGATTTTGAATACCAAACCGCGCAATTAAGGAAGTTTCTCGTTCGACTACCACATCTACCGCAACACCGATGAGATAGGGTGGTGCTAGGTCTAATAGGGTACGCAGAATTGAACAAATAATTGCACCCCAAATTTGAGGTTGATAGGGTTTAGCATAGCGCAGTAAACGCGGGAGGGGGTGAGCAGCAGTTTTTGACATTGTGATGGGCAGGTTCATAAGAGGAACGAACTAAAAACTAAGGTTTTTTGATAAAAATTGACTTTCTGCAACTAGGTCAAATTAAATAATTTTCCAATGTGCATAAATATGTGTATAGTCGGGCTATGCGATTTACCTGGGACGAAAATGAATGGCGATCGCATTTGGTTAAACATGGGTTTGACTTTGTGGATGCGGCTCAAGTTTTTGAAGGAGCTACGTTAACGTTTGAAGATGATCGCTTTGCCTATGGTGAACAGCGCTTTATCACCCTTGGGCTTTTGCAGGGACGTGTGGTGGTGATTGCTCATACAGAAAACCAGGATGAAGTTAGAGTAATTTCAATGCGGGAGGGAACTAAACGTGAGCAACTTATCTTCTTCAAAAACCTCTCAGACGAATTGGGAACAGATTGATGATATGAAGGATGAAGACATTGATTTATCTGAGATTCCAGAGGTAACAGAAGCGCAAATGGAACGAGCCGTGTTGCGGGTTGCTGGAAAAACGGTTGAACGCGGTAAACAGCGAGTGAATATGTTTTTGGATAGTTTTATTGTGGAATATTTCAAAGCCAAAGCTGGAGATCGCGGTTATCAAACATTAATTAATGAGGCATTGTCAGAATATATTCGCAATCATGATTTGAAAGAAGATTTGCGTCAGATTTTCCGAGAAGAATTAAAGCGATCAAAAAGGTAGTTGATATAAAAGCGATCGCAGTCGAGATTTGCGAAAGGATGACTGTGTACTGTTTGAAGTAAGAATAGACGGGGCAGGCGATCGGGTGTTGGGAAATAAGTTTAAGGTGTGTTGACAAGATACTTATACAAATCATCAATCACGGCATCAGCATCAAGTAGGTTAATCCCATTCCACGTCCAAGCATAGACAAAATAAACTTTCTTGTTCTGAACTGCTGTGAGTGTTTGCCAAAGGGGTCGTTTTTGAAGTCGTTCAAAAGCTTCCCTAGTGGAATTATCTCCACCAAGTAAAAACAAAATATCTCCATCTATTAGATTCAGGTTTTCTTCAGAGATGGAATCTATTCTCCCGTAGTCTTTAGAAACATTTTGCGCTGAGGGTCGTTGTAGTCCTAAATCATCAAGAATAGAACCTGCAAACGAATTTTTAACATAAATGAAGATATTCTGTTGAAAGGTAATGGCAATGGAAATCGTTTGATTTTGATAACGACTTCCAAGGGCTAGTTTTAATTGTTCTATTCGTCGAGTATAATGGCTCCAGGCTTCTTGCGCTTCCGCTTCTTTTCCTAAGATTTTTGCAGTGACGTTAAACGCCTCTTTCCAATTTACGTATAAATCTGCGTATTCAGATGCAATTGAAACTGTAGGTGCAATTTGAGAAAGTAAAGGACTAGTCACTCCAACACCATCTAAAATTAAATCAGGCTTAAGTTGCAAGATTTTTTCCAGGTTTAATGCCGTTTGATTACCTATGTTCTTTATGTCTTTTACTCTATTGCTAAGAGCGGGATAGTTTTGTGGGTTGAGATAGGTTGCCCCAAATTCCCTGTCCCCTAAACCAGTACTAGCAATCGGTTTAATGCCTAAGGAGAGTACCTGAGCCAGAACTGGATATGAAATAGTGACGACCCGTTTAGGGTTATTTGGAACACAGGCTTCACCCATTGCGTGCTGCACAACTCGGCAAGGAGTTAAGGGTGGTTTGGGAGTTAGTATCTTGCTATAATACTTGATCCCTGTGCTGCTACAGGCAGAGATAATCGCGATAGTTAGGAATAATAGTAATAGTGGTAGTTTTACCAGCCTTAATCCCTTGTTATAAAGGGGAGAAGCTAGGTCTGCCTTAGTAAGGGGAGGGCTGGAGTGGGGTTGATTATCGGAAAGATCAGAGTGGGATCGATCACTGTAATTGACGAATCGTCTGAGCGATGACCAACGAGCGGTCGTAGACCATCGCCTCCACCACTTCATCCAATTGTTAATACACCTGTTCATTGCTAAACCTCATCACGCAAATTCCCCTCGCTTCTAGAGGATTGGGATAATTAAATCATGTGTACGCAGTAGCTTGGTAATGGAGGAAACCGGAGTTTCAGCTCTTCGGCTACCCCCTTGGCAAGGCTGGAGTGGAGTCAAAACTGCCACGAAATCGTCCCCTGCACCGTAAAGGGTTCACCTGGAAAAACTTGCGATCTGGAGACATTTTCAAAATAATCAACATTGAACAAATTTCTAAAGTTAAGAGCGGCGCGGAAACGATCTCTTTTGTAAAAAATCGCCGCATCTGTTCGTGGATAGCTGGGAAGTTCAAGGCTGTTTTCCAAATCTACCTGCCGCCCTCCCACATAGAATAATCCCAAGCCAAACCCTAAACCTTGTAAACTACCCTGTTGAATTTCATAGCTAGTCCACAGATTCAAGGAATTTTCTGGGACACCATCCAACCGATTACCTACAGGAAGAACGTTATCTTCAGTGAGTCGAGCATCAGTGTAGGCATAGCCTGCGATGATGTTCCACCCAGGCAAAATTTGACCTTGAACACTCAGTTCAACACCTCGGCTGCGCTGTTCCCCAGTCTGGATCGAAAATTCATCTGGGGGCACACCGGGTCTATTATCAGCCGTTGTGACATTGGTACGGGTCAGGTCGTAGAAGGCAAGGGTTGTTGAAAATCTGTCATTCAAGTCTGCCTTCACCCCAACTTCATACTGAGTACCACGCTCTGGTTGAAATACATCACCCTCAAAACTGCGCCCAATAACTGGAGCAAATGAGCGACTGTAGCTGGCATAGAGAGAAATGGGTTGAATGGGCTGATAAACAATACCCACACGAGGACTGAAGGCATTTCCCGATTGACTGGTCGTGGTATCTGCCAGAAGATTTTGGGTGGTTCGCTCAAACACATCGAACCGACCGCCTAGCAATAACTTTAAGTTCTCTGCTAATGTCAGCTGGTTTTGAATATAAATCCCTAAAGTGTCTGTTGAACTGCTTTGAACAAAGACGCGGGTGAAAGGTCCAGTAGCAGGTCGCCCATAAACCGGATTGAACAAGTCTATTGGTTCAGCAGGTGCAAGCGATTGATCGAAAGACTCGTCAAGTCTATTCAAATCGACGCCGAGAGTTAGCTGATGACCAATTGAACCCGTTGTAAATTTGCCATTTAGGTTAAAGTTTAGTCCGTAAGATTCCCAAACATTGTCAGCAGTCAGAAAGATACTATTAGAGCTTCGACCATCGGCTCCAAGACCAGTGGAACGGAGCTGTCCTGGAGTTACAGCTGTTAACCCGCTGAATTGAAAAGCATTTTGCAATGACCAGTTATCACTGAACTGATGTTCAAAACGATACTCTACTCTAGCTTGCTGAAGCCTAACAACGGAATCAGGGTCTCCGGCAAAGCGATTGCGTGGGATACGACCATTAGGGTTAGGTAACACAGTGCCCTCTGCTGGCAAGCCTCGGGGATTAACTAAATCTGTATCTGTGTACTCACCCTCTAAGATCAAGCGCGTGCGTTCTCCAAGAGCAAAACTCACGACTGGTGCAATGGTGAAACGTTCCTGCCTAACAAAATCAACGAAATCTCCTCTATTTAAATAGCCTGCATTGAGACGATATAACACCGTCCTGGAATCGTTTAATGGTCCTGATAAATCAATCGCACCCCGATAAAAGTCATAGTTACCAATAGTGGCATCAACAGCATAGAAGGGATCGCGTAGCGGCTGTTTCGTCACGATGTTGATGGTTCCACCCGGACTAGCTGCCCCGTAAAGCACGGAAGCTGGACCTTTGAGTACCTCGATTCTTTCAATATCAGGGGTCGTCTGCGACTGTAGCACTCCAGACTGCCTCAACCCATTCCTGAGAATATTGCTGTTACTGGAATCAAAGCTAGAGAAGCCACGAATAATGAAGGAAGTAATTTCATCGGCTGAAGAAGTACCTGGCATTATCCCAGGAACGTTTCTTACGGCTTCGTTGAAGGTGGTGACGTTTTGATCGCGCAGCACTTCTTGAGGCACGATTTGAATCGATTGGGGAACATCACGCAGGGGCGTGGCCGTGCGGGTTCCCACGCTGCTATTCGGCACGCGGTAGCTATCCTGCTCCCCCGTCACCACCAATTCAATTAGCTCATCCTGCTGCGCTGCCGGTGTTTCGCTTCCTGGCTGTTCTTCGGTTGGCGGTGTTTCTGGTGGCTGTATCGCCGTTGTCGTAGATGCTACCGCAAAAACCAGCCCTGCATCATCATCAAATAACTCAACTGTGGGTAAAGCCTTCTCTCCCACCACTGCCACTCGTACAGTATTTGCATCAATATTTGTGACTGCTATCTCCGTAATTCCCAAAACTGGGTTTTCCGAACGAAATGTAAACGCCTCACCACTGGATAAACGCAATTGAGCATTGGGAATATCTGCAATAAAGTTATTCTCAGCACTGCGATTTGTCACTTGCAGTTGTTCACCAAGGGTAGTCTCTAAAATCACTTCCACCCCTTTATCCGTGGGATTTGCTTTCACACCCGTAATTGTGACAATACTTCCCGGAACAACAGGGGGATTGCTGGGAGTTGGTGACTGCACTAGCAGTTGAGCGTTAGTCGTGGGTAGTTCTATTTCGCTCAATTGGCGAATTTGAGAACTTGTTTGATTTTCTATGTCTACATCTTGCTGTTTCTCACTAGCCCATACCGATGAAACTGCAACAAAACTCAAACATCCCGAAAGACTGACTAAAAACGATAGACGAACAGATAAACACCAACTCCTCATAGTTCCTCACACAGCAATTAAAGCTTTTGTTGCTAATTATTTTTGTTAGCTATGAGGTGTAGTGTAGAGAACTTGACTGGGGCGTGTCTATCTAAAAAATGCCATTTTATGATCCAAAAACTGCTTTTTTCCCTGCCAAACACTGACTAGGTGTGATACCATACTGCCGTTTGAAGGCTGCTGCAAAGTTGCCCAAATGTCCATAGCCTACTAAACTTGCCACCTCTACCACTTTACGATCGCCTTGACGCAACAATCTTTGGGCATTCTCCAACCGTTGCTGTGTCAAATAACCCATGACAGTTGTGTTAAAAAGTGCTGAAAAACCTCTCTGGAGGGTGCGAACACTAACTCCCACTTGCTGCGCTAGTTCACACAGGGATGGCGGATAATCAAGTTGTGTGGTCAAAATTTCTTTAGCGTGGTGAATACGGGCAATGGTATCAGGTTTGAAACCTGGTAATTCATGAATTGGTTGTTGCTCTGACGCAATCAAATCCAGGTGCATCGCTACTAACTCAAATACCTTCCCTTGCAGATACATCCGCTTTGCAGTACCGCGATAGGGTGGATTCCACATTTGTTGAGCAAGCGATCGCATTGCTGGTGTCACTGTGGGATAAAATGAGTTTTTCCAGTCTTCTCCTTTAAATAGCAAATTCTGAATATCAGAGCTATATTGCCCATCCTCCATCAAAAACGAGTCTAGCAATTCTGGCTCAATCTCTACATTCACCAAAGTTAAACGCTCTCCAGCGCGATACTTTTCAATGTAGCCAGGCGAAATTCCGCTACCCGAAAAGTAGCTATGGGTTCCACCCAGATTAGGATGAACATCATCAAAATAAATCATGCCTGATAGAAAAATCCCCATCTGAATCGGATGGTCATGGGCAGGCGTTTTTACCATCAAGTCCTGGTGATATTCGCAATCGGAGAAATTCAACCACACCCCAGGCGATAGGTTCATACTGCGATTGTAGCCCCTTCCCAGGATTTCTGGCACACCTTCGAGCCTCTCAAAGCTATCAAGTACGAAGTTCTGCACCTGGGGTTGGGGAACCTGTTGGTGCAGTTCGTCAAAGTCCGATTGGCTGAGGATGAGTGTCATACTGGAATGGGCTAAGTGCAACTGATTATCAATAATTTTACCATTAAATTGCATAATAAGCTACGCGATAACGCAGTATTTACGGAGCGCTCAACTTGTTAAATTAATAAGAAGTTTTATTAATCGCAGAAAGGGTTCTCTAATATCATGTCCGGTAGAATACTTGTCATTCTAAACGAAGTGAAGAATCTCCCAGATACTTCGCTGCGCTTAGAGCGTAGCTCTCCCAAAGGGAGCATTACGAATTATTTTGTGGGGGTATGTGGGCGAAAATAGCAGATTGTAAGATTTCGGGAATCTGTTTCCAAACTACAGCCCCTTTATCACTTTTAATATACAGTTGCATAAAATCTAGTAACGCTGTGGCACTTTCTCCGGGGGTAAGATTGACGAAGAGATAGGTGGATTTATCTAGACTGGTAACGGATAAAACACAGCCATGATTACACGCCCATAAACATCCCACTGGTTGAATTTCTACTTCATTATCTGGGAATTTTTCATTGCATAAAGTGTTTAGTTGGTCCAGTAAAATATTGCCATCAAATGGGGGATTTTCTGGTCGTTTTTCAGAGGAACGATGGCAGGATTTGCAAACGAGTAACGTATGTTTGGGCATTGGTTTAGTGGTAATTGAATAGCAATATCAAGGAAAATGTGGTTAGATATTTGAGAGGGTTAATTATTCACTGGAATGCGTCATGCGGCGTGATTCAATTTTTTATAAATTATTTCAACAATCTCCTAGTTTACTGTTTGAACTATTGACAAATCCCCCAGAGAATGCTGATGTCTATCGTTTTGACTCGGTGGCTGTCAAAGAACCAAAGTTTGAAATTGATGGGGTGTTTCTACCACCTGAAAATGCAAGTCCGGGTGTGGTATATTTTTGTGAGGTACAGTTTCAAAAGGATGAAAAACTGTATGAGCGGGTATTTGCCGAATCATCATTATATTTTTACCGTAATCGTGATAGATTTAGTGATTGGCAAGCAGTAATTATTTATCCGTCTCGTAGCACTGAACAAAGTGATATTCATCCGCATCGAGGTTTTTTGAATAGTGAGCAAGTGCATCGGGTATATTTGGATGAGTTGGGAGATATTCGTTCTTTGCCGTTGTGGGTGGCGGTAATGGTGTTAACTACTGTAGAAGAGGAACAAGCCCCAGAGGAAGCCCGGTATTTGTTAAATCGAACTCGCGCTGAGTTATCGCCATTAGATAGTCGTGCGATAATTGAGATAATTACAACAATCATCACTTATCGGTTTGATGAACTGAGTAGAGTGGAGGTAGAAGCAATGTTAGATATTACGCTCAAGGAAACGAGAGTTTATCGGGAAATTAAGGAAGAAGGACGAGAAGAGGGACTTGAGCAAGGACGGCGAGAAGAGGCTGTTAATTTTGTCACTCGACTTTTGACTAAGCGGTTGGGAGAATTGCCCCAGGAAGTACGTTCTATGATTTTGGGTTTGTCGTTGTCGATGTTGGAAGATTTGGGTGAAGCTTTGCTTGATTTTACCAGTGTGGCTGATTTACAGGCTTGGTTGCAGGTATATCAGTGAACAGTTATCAGTTATCACGGTTTCACTGATTTAATTTGGCGGCTACTTGATACCAGTAACGTGTTAGTTTTCAAGTAAAATAGTGCGGTGATCGCAAGTTAATTTTCTGCTCATTCTTCAGATAAACGATGACAAGATTTGCATAGGAATAGGTTGTGTTTGGGCAGATTTTAAGGAGCTAGCGCTGCGCTACGCGAACAGCAAACCCTAGTTAAAAGTAAGTATTAATGAATCCCAGACTGTACGCGCCACAAACTGGTATAAATCCCATCGAGTGCTAGTAAATCCTCATGTTTACCATACTCCACGATTTGACCATTATCCATGACATAAATACAATGACTGTGGCGAATTGTGGACAAACGATGGGCAATGGATATCGTAGTCCGATTTTGGGTAATTATTGCTAGGGATTTCTGAATAGCCGCTTCGGTTTCATTATCTACCGCCGAAGTCGCCTCATCCAAAATTAAAATCGGTGGATCTTTGAGAATTGCACGGGCGATCGCAATTCGTTGTCTTTGTCCACCAGAAAGCTTTTGACCGCGTTCGCCCACGATAGTATCGTATCCTTGGGGTAGTTGTAGGATAAACTCATGCGCCTGGGCTAATTTGGCAGCATGAATAATTTCTGACTCAGTAGCATTAAAACTACCATAAGCAATATTTTCTGCCACCGTACCGTGAAATAAAAACACATCTTGACTCACCCAACCGATACAGCGCCGTAGTTCCCCAAGTTGTAACTCCCGAATATCGATACCATCAACTAGGATTTGTCCGCCTTGGACTTCGTAAAAGCGTAGTAGTAGTTTGACTAAGGTACTTTTACCAGAACCCGTTGCACCGACAATACCAATATTTGCTCCTGGGGGAATGTGCAATGATAAATCTTGCAGTACATTGGTGCGTCCGTTGTAGGCAAAGGTGATATTGTCCAGATGCACTTCACCACGTACTGCTGGTAAAGAACGGTTTCCTGTGGGGATAGTTATAGGCGTATCTAATAATTCCATGACTCGATTAATAGAAGCGATCGCCCGTTGATATTGATCCATAATTTCGCTCAAACTGGCAAATGGCCACAGTAATCGCTGGACAATGAACACCATAAAACCGTAAGTTCCCACAGTTAACTGATTATTCGCCACTGCAACCCCACCAAAAAACAGCGTAGCGATGAAACCTGTAACTACCACAAAGCGAATAGCTGGATAAAAAGCAGCAGATACTGTAATAGCTTTACGGTTACTCCGGCGATAAGCTTCACTTTCAACTAACACACGTTCTCGTTCATAGGTTTCAGCAGTGAAACTTTTAATTGTGGCAATTCCTGAGAGATTGTTAGCTAAACGGCTATTAATAAATCCGGCTTTATCGCGCACATCTGCATAACGGGGTGCAAGTCGTTTTTGGAATGCTAATGAACCCCAGAATATAAAGGGTGTGGGTAGTATAGCCAACCAAGCTACATTAGGGGCGATGAGCAGAAATGAACCGCCTACAGCTAATACTGTGGTGATAAATCGCAGAATACTAGCTGCACCAGAATCAAGAAATCTTTCTAATTGGTTGATGTCGTCGTTTAATATTGATAAAAGTGTGCCTGTAGAGCGTTCTTCAAAGTAGCTTAGTTCTAGTTCTTGTAAATGACTATAAGCATCAAGACGTAACTCATGCTGCATAGTTTGGGCGAGATTTCGCCACAGACGGTCATAAATAAATTCAGATAGTGATTCTAAAGTCCAAATAAGTAAAGTTAAGAATGAGAGAATTGCCAGTTGTCCAATGATATTAGTGATGCCAAATTGGGCAATGAGGGAATTTTCTTGTTCGGCAACAATATCTACAGCTAACCCGATTAAATAGGCTGGGGCGAGGTCAAAGATGGTATTGAGAATGGTAAATGTTGCCGCCGTCCACACTTGAGGACGGTAGTTTTTGGCGTAGTGTAATAATCGTAACAGTGAATGTTGTTTAGAAATAGAATAAGATGTCATTGTGATTGATTAAAAACAGCTATAGGAATCCTGCTTGAATCTTGCTCAATACACCAAGTTCAACCCTGTATTTGGCGGGGCTTCCGGTTTGTAGCTTGTTCAGAAATCAAATAGGAATCCTATATGATAATTGTGAATTAAGATAAAAGTTGGACAGATAGCGTGGAGAATGATTGAAATAAATACGGATGTAACAGAGATGACTAATTATGCCGATGGGTGCAGTTAACTGTTGATAGCATGAGGAAAACGCCCGTTGATTTGTACCGTATCTATTAATTTAAGGAGTATTGACGAGGTATTTAGACAAATCATCAATGACAATATCAGCTGCAATTGGGCTGGGTATGTGCCAAGGCTGCCTATCTACAGTGAAGACTTGGCCATTTTGTACTGCTTTCAGTCTTTTCCAGAGAGGTTTATGCTGTAACTCATCAAAAGCTTTTTTGCCTCCGTCCCCCATAATTAACACAAACACCACATCGCCATCAATGTCTTCCAATTTCTCTTCAGACAAAGGTGCAGAAACAGCATTCTGAACGATTTGCGATTTTGGCCTTTGTAATCCAACCTCCTCAAGGATGGAACCAGCAAATGTTTCTTTATGTTCAATAAATATCCTGGTGTCAGGAGGATAAACGCCAAAAACCGATATTTTTTTGTCTTTGTAGCTATCGCCTAAATCTAGTTTCAATTTTTCAATTCGCTGATAATAGTGTTTCCAGACTTGTTGTGCTTCTTCTTCTTTCCCTAAGATTCTAGCTAAATTGTTCATATCTATCTTCCACTTATCATTCCGATAACTATCCAAAACAACAGTGGGGCTAATTTGAAAAAGTAGGGAATAGTTCGCAAAACCGTTATGTGCCAAAATTAAATCCGGTTTTAGCAAGAGTATCTTTTCTAGACTGAAATCTACTGCCTCCATTCCCTCGATTCTCTCACCCAAATACTCTAAATTTGTTTTTCTCATAGTTCCGATGGGTTGAATACCAAGCGAAAGTACATGACCTATATCAAAGGAATTTAGGACAATAAGGCGTTGAGGATTAACTGGAACACAGGTTGCTCCCATATTGTGTTGCACGACTCGGCAAGTCGATGGAGATAGTTTAGAAGCTGGCACTTCCGTGTGAGTGACTCCACCACAGGCAGCGATGAACGCAATCATGAGTAGTAATGATAATAGAGTTACTCCTTTTAATTTCTTTTTGGTAAGGGGGGGGGCGAGAATGAACTGCTTCTCCTTGGCAAGGAGAAACCTGAAATGAGTTAGAAAACTATAACTGATGAATTGTCTAAGCAACTCTTCCAATAAAAAGCTACCCGAACGCTTTCGCCACTTCATCCAGCTACCGACAAACTTGTTCATTCAGTCAACCTCAAAACTCCCACGAAATTGTACCCTGGATCGTTAATGGCTCACCATAGACAACATTTGACCGATTAAGTGCAGCCTCAAAATAAGTAACATCAAACAAGTTTTTGATATTGAGAGCTGCGCGGAATCGATCGCGTCTGTAGAAAATGGCTGCATCTGTTGTAAGATAGCTAGGAATCTGAAATGTGGGGTCGCGGTTAAAAGGCACTTTTTCTCCCACAAAGAATAACCCTAAGCCAAAGCCTAAACCTTGTAATGAACCCTGTTTAATTTCATAGGTTGTCCATAGATTAAAGGAGTTTTCAGGAACTAGTGGCAAACGACTACCTACGCTAATATCGTTGTCTTGAGTAGTTCGGGCATCGGTGTAGGCATAGCCACCAATGATATTCCATCCTGGCAGAATCTCTCCCGCCAGACTCAGTTCTACACCCCGGCTGCGCTGTTCTCCTACTTGAATCGAAAAACCTGGGGGTACACCGGGTCGATTGTCAGCCGTTGGAACATTAGAACGCGTGAGGTCATAAAAAGCCAGGGTTGCAGACAGTCGATCATTTAAATCTGCTTTTACACCCACCTCGTACTGAGTACCACTCTCCGGTTGAAAGGTATTGCCTTCAAAGGTGGCTCCATTGAGTGGAGTAAAGGAACTACTGTAGCTAGCATAGAGAGAAATGGATTCGATGGGCTGATAGACAATGCCTATGCGGGGAGTAAAGGCATTACCAGATGCCCCTGATTCAGTATTGGCAATCCGATCTATACTCGTTTGGTTGAAGGTGTCATATCGTAGACCTAGGAGCAACTTTAAATTCTCAGCCAGAGTCACCTGATCCTGAATATAAACTCCCAGTGCTTCTTGAGAGTCGGAACTACTAAACCTACCATTAACATCTCCGATAGGAGATTGACCATATACAGGGTTAAACAGGTCAATGGGAGAAGCTTCACGACCAATAGTAAGAAAGCTACTTTCTGCTCTAGTGAGATCAAACCCTGTGACTAATTGATGGCGAATGTTACCTGTAGAAAACTCACCGACAAGGTAAGTATCAGACTGGAATTGTTGGGGAGTTGTGTCATCACTACCACTTGTGAAGAAACCTCGTCTAACCGTACGGCTATCATCTTCTAACCCTAGGCTAGTGAAATTCGCTCTGACCAACTCATTTCGTGAATATCTGAAGGCGTTGCGGATCTGCCAGTTCTCACTAAACTGATGTTCTAAATTGTAACCAACTCGTATGGTAAAATCATTATCTTCACTATCTGGTTCTCCAAGAAATCGATTACGTGGGACTCTGCCGTTAGGATTGGGCAAAATTGTTCCCTCGACTGGTAAGCCTATTATGGCACCGTCCCTAAATCGAGCAGAATACTCAGCGTCTAGAGTGATTCTAGTACGTTCTCCAATTTGCCAGGTGATAACAGGTGCTACAAAATATTGCTGATCTTGGAAGAAGTCAACGATGTTCTCTGTCGTTAAGGCTGCCATATTTAAACGGTATAACACTGTTCTGCTATCGTTGAGGGGACCTGAAAGATCCAGAGCACCACGATAAAAGTTGAAACTGCCCACAGATGCTTCCATTGAAGCGTAGGGTTCACTCAACGGTTGTTTAGTTACATAGTTAACTGCACCTCCTAATAAGCCTTGACCATAGAGAACAGAGGCAGGTCCTCTGAGCACTTCAATCCGTTCAATGTTTGTTGAGTTAAAGCCACTAGTAGTGCTTAAGGGGTTCGGCAAGCCATTTATCAGGACGTTATTACTAGCATTAAAGCCGCGAATATTAAAGTTAATAAAACGCCCTCTAGTTGCTGAAAAATTTCCCTGCGAGACTCCAGGCACATTTCTGAGTGCTTCTATTGGGTTTCTCACCTGTTGATCGCGCAGCACTTCTTGCGGGATTACTTGAATCGATTGGGGAATATCGCGTAGAGGAGTATCAGTGCGGGTTCCTACGCTGGTGTTGGGTACGCGATAGCTTTCTTGTTGTCCGGTAACTACCAATTCAATTGAGTCATCCTGCTGCGCTGCTGGTTCCTCTGGTGGTATTTCACCCGTTGGCTGTTCAACTTCAGGCTGCATTGCCGTTGTCGCAGGTGTAAGGGCAAAAATTAAACCCTCATTACTGTCAAATAACTCAACAGTCGGTAATTCTGTTTCACCCGCCACTGTCACCCGGATCGTATTAGCATCAATGTTAGTAACTGTTATCTCAGTAATCCCCTCAATTGGGTTTTGGGAACGGAATGTAAACCCATCGCCACTGGGTAAACGTAATTGAGCATTGGGAATGTCAGCGATAAAGTTATTCTCAGCACTGCGATTGGTGATTTGCAGTTGTTCCCCAAGAGTTGTTTGTAAAATCACCTCCACACCTTTTTGAGTGGGTTTAGCTTGCACACCCGTCACCTGTATTACCTCTGAAGAAACTGGCGACTGTACAAATAATTCTGCACTCTGCAAAATCTCACTCAGTTGAAAAATATTTTTATTTAGTTGATCTGACTTTGCATTCCTTAGAGAACTTGCAACTTGAGACGCAAAATGTCGGGGCTTTCTGTCAAACTCTTTATCTGTAACTGTAATCGTGTCATTGAATGTAGACTTTTCTACTGTCCCAATGGATAATTTACCTTTAACATCCTCTCGCACTTCCTTACTTCTAGCAGGAGTGCTAATCAAAACCACAACTGTACACGTCAGCAATAGACTTTGAAACAATTTATCTAACTTCATTTATTTACCTACACTCCCTCACACCACTTGGCACTATTAAGAAATTGTCCTAACTAAATCAGTCGTGTATGTATAATAAGGGATTCGTATTTTTAATTTGAACGTTAGACGGATTTTTTTTTGAACGCTAGACGGATTTTTGGCGATGCTGAAAATGTTTAGGATTTAAACCGAACTTATTGCGGAAAGCTAAAGCAAAGTAACTGCGGCTATCAAAACCTACCTCAAATGCCACTTCCTCCACCTTCATTTCTCCTGATACTAAAAGTTGTCTAGCTTTTTCCAATCGATAGTCGTGTAAATATTTAAATGCAGATGTGCCGAAAACTTGACGAAACCCACGCTTCAATTTAAAGTCATTTAACCCTACTTGTCGTGCTAACTCCATCAAACTGGGTGGATTCTCTAAATTACTCAGCAAAATTTCCCTTGCTTGATAAATCCTCTCGACATCACTCAAATTCTTTGCACTCAAGCTACAATCATGAACTTCCTGTTCCTGGAATTGCTGGAAATGATGCATGATCAATTCTAACGCCTTACTTTCCAAGTACATCTGTTTCATTAAACCTGTATGGGGACACTGTAAAATTTCATTTAACACTTGCCGCATTTGCCGTGTTATTTTTCCTTGGTGGTAATCAGGTTGTAATTTACCACCGATTAAAGCTTGGCGCAGGTAAATTGGTATTTGTTCTAAATCTTCTTGGGCAAAACTTTGAAAAAATTTCTGGGGTTCGATACCTAGATAAATTCGTGAATACTTCTCACCGGCTTTCCACCATTCAGTTTCTTTGATATCGCAGTTACATTCTGAATAATATTTTCCCACTGATTCGTCAGTTTCATCTGTTAAACCGTGGCGTTCAATTCTCACTTTTCCTGAAAGAAAAAAACTCAACCCAAATTGAGATTCATCTAAACTATCTTTAATCCACACAAGATCATCAACAAAATCTTCTTGATGTATCCTAATAAATAATCCATTACGTAACTCTATCCCGCAGTAATAAGTATTACAAATATCAAGTATTTTCCCGTGGTGGATAGTTTCAGCTCCCTTTGATTGAATGGAAAGAATACCTTTTTGCTCACTTTCTACCTTAAGTTCTTGCCAATTTGTATCTGTAAGAATTTTTGTCATTGTTTAGTAATAATTATGATTAAGTAGGTAAGCAAAATTAATTGTATATTTACTACTCAGTTATAAATACTCATGCAAAATTAATTGTATATTGTCATTGCGAGTGGAGCGAAGCGAAACTAAGCAATCGCAAGGGTTTGAGATTGCTTCACGCAGTGAACAATGACACAAATAATTTTGCATACCCACTTATAGCTGTTAAGAGTTCCCTTTCGTTCCCTTGATGGAATATCACGTATATATTTAAGTGATAAAGATTCTTAATTATTGCATGAAGTTAACTAGATAAAAAGTAGCCATTTATCACATATGTCAATTTACTTTGTGTTCTCGTTTCAAGGCTCTACCTCGATTCAAAGGCTGTGTGTTCCTAGCCAGAGTCAAGGAATAAGTTTAGATCAAAGTTTTTGGATAAGAATGTGATATCCTATACCCCATGCCCAATTTCCCATACCCAATCCTAATAAAACCCAACATAACCAATCACCCCAACGTACATATAAAGTTTGGGTTTTTCGTTGATAAATGGTTTCTGCGTGAGTTTCATAGGTATTATGTCCCGATATCCACAATGTTTGACCGTGGGGATTGACAAATGCTGAATATCCTGTATTGGTAGCTCGTACTGCCCATCTATCATTTTCAATGGCTCGCATGATATCCTGAGCATGATGCTGAAATTGCATCGCTTTACTGTAGGGGTCGTTGTTGGAAGCCGTAAGAATAAACTCCCCGCCCTTCTCGGTTTGATTGCGAAATTGTTCTGCGAAGGCTGAACCGTAACATATACCAACGATAGCTCTACCAAAAGGTGTTTCCACAATCTGGTTTGATTTTCCGGGTATTTGTCTTGCGGTTATGGGAGATAATCGATTAATAATACCGCCTAAAATATTTTCAAAGGGAATATATTCTCCTAAAGGTACCAGTTTCTCTTTGTCATAATGACTGTAAATTTTACCTTCACCTGTAAAAGTAAACAAGCTATTGGTATATCTACCTTCCCCCTGACGTTTATAACCACCAACCCAAACTAAAACACCTTTTTCCCGCACTGCTGTAATTAAGGGACTGCGGATAATTTCATCTTCAAAAAAGGGTAACGCACCTTCTGGAGTTAAAACTGCTTCCACACCTTGATCAACTAAATTTAAATAACCTGCGGTATAATTTCTCAGAATACGCTGGTTCCCTTGGGATTTAAATTTGATTCGATTCGGGATATTTCCCTGGACAATTCCTACTTTTAAAGCAGTTTCCGGAGGTTGAGAAAGGGGACGAGAATACAAGCCAAAACCGATTAAATGAGAAAAAATAAATAGCGCGATCGCAATTATTCCCAATCGCTGAAAACTTTTGATATTTTGACTTTTAGTTTCTTCTAATACTGATATCTTATTTTCTCTACCATAATTTACAGTAGAAAAGCGAGCAATTAAAGCTTCTGCTATCAACCCATTAACCGCAACTATTACCGCCGTTACCGCTGTTGGTCCAGAAATTTGACCCAAATGCAAAATTACCAAATTATGCGGTGATTGCGTGTAAGAAAGCGAACTCCACCACAAAGGTCCGGCACTCCAAACTCTTTCTAAAGCACACCAAATAGCTGTACCAATTAGAACGCGAATCAAACTATTTTGAGTTGAAAATATCCTGAATAATTTAGACCAAACTGTAACTAATATGCCTCCCCAAAAGGAGATAAATAACCAGCAAAATATCACTATTGCGATGCTCCCTAACCAAGGGACACCCAACCAAGTCAAAGGATGAAGTCCGGTAATCCAATACAAAGCTGTTCCGTGATAACCCATACCCCATAAGAGGGATGGGGAGAGGGGGGGAGGGGGAGAGGGGGGAAGAGATTTATTTTTGGGTTTTGCAGTTACTACTATTATCCATAAGGGAATCAAAGCAAACCATGCTAAAAACCAAGCCCCAACCGGAGCGACGGTTAAACCCATCGCAATCCCACTTGTTAAAGCGATGATCGGTTTGGAGTTATGAGTCAGGAATTTGGTAAAAATATTAGATTTCATATCGTTTTTTAAATTTCTCGAAACCAACCAAAATAATTGTAGAGACGTGATATATCACGTCTCTACATTAATGGTTAATAAATTAGCAGTTAATTTTATTCTTCAGTTTCTACTGCATCATCTGTTACTTCTACAACATCTCCATCTGATGCATCCTCACTACTTTCAGCAAGAACAACATCTTCCTGTAACGATTCTTCTGCTTCTATAGCATCTTCAATTAAAGACTCATCTAAAGATTCCTCACCGTTATCAGCTGGTACTACTGCAACTCCGTTAATGAAGTCTTCATCATCAAGACGCTGTACCCTTACTCCAGTAGCAGAACGTGATTGAACGGAAATAGCTTTGACCGCTTGTCGGATAATAATACCACGACTGGTCACCATCATAATTTCGTTTTCTTCACTAACAATGCGTAAAGTTGCTAGATGATCTTGAGTTTTACGGTTTTTGAACTTGGTTGCCATTAAACCTTGTCCAGCACGGTTTTGCAAGCGGAATTGCGCTACTGGTACCCGTTTGCCATATCCCCCTGTCGTAATAACTAACACCCAAAGTCCAGAATTACTGTTATCAGCTACTTCTACAGCTGACTCATTATCTGTATCTTCGGTTTCAGTTGCTTCGGTTTCAATTAATTCAACTTCGGTTTCAGTTGCTTCGGTTTCAATTAATTCAACTTCGGTTGCTTCAACTTCGATTACTTCAGTTTCAGCTTCTGCTGACGCTATGTTATTCAGAATGTCAGATGGAAGAACATCCATTCCTACCAATTCGTCACCACCTTTACGCAATTTCATGGCTTTTACTCCACGAGTTGCTCTTCCCAAAGGACGTAATTGTGAGTGAGTGCAGCGGAAATGAATTGCCATACCCATGCGAGAACCGATAATTACACTATCTTCTGCTTTCGCACGACGTACCCAGCGTAATTCATCTCCTTCTTCTAAGGAAATCGCAATCAAACCGTTGGCTCGAATATGACTAAAAGCAGCTAAAGCAGTTTTCTTAATATAGCCACCCTTAGTGAGCATCACCAAATATTCATCTTGGCTAAATTCGCTGACGGGTACAATTGAGGTAATTTTTTCTTCCCTAGGAATCGGTAGCATTTGTACTATCGGTGTACCCCTACTGATGCGGGAACCCAAGGGCAATTGATAAGCCCTCAAGCAATAAACTACACCGCGTTCGCTGAAGAATAAAATGCTATCATGGTCGCAACAAGTTAAGAAATGCTCGATGTTATCATCATCTTTAACCTTGGCTGCTGCTTTACCTCTTGTAGCACGGCTCTGGGCTTCAAAGGTATTGACTGGCATCCGCTTGATATAACCTTGCTGCGTGAGCAAAATAATCGCTTTTTCATTAGCAATCAAGTCTATATCATCTAAATCCCCTTCCTTATGGGTAATTACCGTGCGGCGGGGTGTAGCGTGTTTTTCTTTTAACTGCGTTACTTCGGTTTCAATAATTTCTAATATCCGTTCTCTGCGAGCGAGGATATCTTGTAAATCAGTTATTTGAGCCTGTAAGGAATCATGCTCTAAACGAATTTTATCAGCTTCTAAAGCGGTCAACCGGCGCAACTGCATTTGTAAAATTGCGTCGGCTTGCGCTTCCGATAATCCATAGTTACTAATTAATTCTCCCTTCGCTGTCGGTGCATCCGCAGCATGACGTATCAAGGCAATAATCTCGTCTAAATGAGATTGCGCTATTAATAAACCTTGTAAAATATGGTCTCTTTCTTCGGCTTTCCGCAATTCATAGCGCGTGCGTCTGGTAATCGATTCAATGCGGAAATCCAAGAAAACCTGCAAAAACCGCTTTAATGTTAATAAAATCGGTTCTCCATTCACTAACGCCAGCATATTAGCGCCAAAATTTGCTTGCAGCGGCGTTAACTTGTATAAATTATTTAAAACCACACGGGGATAAGCATCGCGCTTGAGTTCTATAACAACTCGCATCCCATCGCGATCGCTCTCATCGCGAATATCGGAAATACCGTCAATGCGCTTATCGTTGACTAACTCGGCAATTTTTTCAATTAATGCCGCTTTATTGGTTTGATAAGGCAACTCGGTGATAATTATCGCTTCTTTTTCCGCTCTTCCCCGCTGTTGCAGTGTTTCAATACTCGCTACTCCGCGCATGGTAATTGAACCGCGCCCGGTAGTGTAAGCTTCTTTAATCCCTGAAGTACCCAGGATTTCAGCACCCGTGGGGAAATCCGGACCTTGGATATATTTATTCAATTCAAGGTCGGTAATTTCCGAATTATGAATCAGGGCAATCAAGCCATCAATCAATTCTCCCAAATTATGGGGCGGGATATTAGTCGCCATCCCCACCGCAATTCCAGAAGAACCATTTAATAGTAACTGCGGTAGCCTTGCTGGTAAAACCGTAGGTTCCTGTTGTGAACCGTCAAAGTTATCAGCAAAATCGACAGTTTCCGATTCGATATCTTGCAGTAAAGCGTCGCTAGTTAAAGATTGTAGGCGGCATTCAGTGTAACGCATAGCCGCCGGAGGGTCATTATCAACACTTCCGAAATTACCATGCCCCGAAATTAAAGGCGACCTCATCGAAAAATTTTGCGCCATCCGCACCAAAGCATCGTAAACAGCCGTATCACCGTGGGGGTGGTACTTACCCAACACCTCACCTACAACACGAGCGCACTTACGGAAAGGTCGGTCTGCCATCAACCCCAACTCGTGCATAGCGTAAAGAATGCGACGATGCACAGGCTTCAGACCATCCCTGGCATCTGGCAAAGCGCGACCGACAATCACGCTCATCGCATATTCCAGATAAGACCTGGACATCTCGTTTCGCAGATCCGTCGGGATTATCCGCTCCTGAGAGGTTGTCATAACCTAAAAAACTCCAAAAATCGCAAATTTTAGGGCTTAAAATTGAAAAAAAGTCAAATTATTCCAAATGATGCTTGAATAATCGCCATTATTTGCTACAATTTTAGCACATTTTGCGCGTTTTTGCAGGGAGTAGTAACCAGTTGTAGCCTGTGTTACAGGTTCTGATTACTCGCTTTGTAGTGACTCGGAGTAATTGCTGTTACGGCTCAAAAAACCTGCTCTAACTTGATAAAATCGCGCTGCACCTCGTTAATCAAAGATTTATTTTTCGGGTCAGTTTTCAAAGCTTTTTTCAGGTAAATTCTTGCCTTAAGCAACTGTTTTTCCGCAATTAACGCCCTTCCCCAAAGTTGATATGATATGGCTAACCATTGTCGTACTTCAGCATCATTAGGCAAACGTTCCACCAAAGCTTCCGCCAGCGCAATAGCTTGCGGGAAACGTCTTTCCTTCAAAAACTGCTGTAGCTGTTCGTAGGTTTTCCACTTCAAACGTCGCTCAATTTCTGCAATCTGGGGGGGTTTCGGTTTCGGCTCTTGGGATGGCGATCGCAATGGTTGTGAATGTGTCTTCTGTTGGGGTATCTCCTCTACCCGATCTGATTTTTTTTGTAGCGTTTCAACAACTTGCGATACATCTTGTTCAGATTGTTGGCAACTCTTTGTTTGTTGAGGAGGTATAAATTGCAATAATAATTTATACGCCTCAGTCAAGGCAATAAACTTTTCCTTAGCCTTTTCATCATTAGGATTAATATCAGGATGATATTGCTGTGCCAATCGACGGTAAGACGATTTGATGTCGGGAAAAGAAGCTCCCGACCTTAAACCTAATAAACGGTAGCAATCTAAAAGATCCATTTCGAGCTATCCGGAGCGCACTTTTAACAGTGATTCAACTTACCTAATTATTCAAGTAAGTGACTGATTATAGTATGTTTACAGCAATAAGCTGAAGTTACTAATGATAAACACTAAAGTTCCAAGTTAAAGTTCATAACGTACACAATAGGAGTGAGGAGTGAGGAGTGAGGAGTGAGGAGTGAGGAGTGAGGAGTGAGGAGTGAGGAGTGAGGAGTGAGGAGTGAGGAGTGAGGAGTGAGGAGTTAGGAGTTAGTTGTCCCCTTGTCCCCTTGTCCCCTTGTCCCCTTGTCCCCTTGTCCCCTTGTCCCCTTGTCCCCTTCTCCCCTTGTCCCCTTCTCCCCTTGTCCCAATTAAACAGGTCGCTCTTCAATTACCTTGTCAATCAAACCATATTCTTTAGCTTCTTCAGCGGACATGAAAAAGTCACGATCCATATCTTTCTCAATTTTTTCAATTGATTGACCAGTATTTTTGGCATAAATGCCGTTTAGCTGGTGACGAATCCGGAGAATTTCCCTGGCTTCAATTTCGATGTCGGTTGCTTGTCCGCGAGCGCCACCGGAAGGCTGGTGAATCATAATCCGTGAATGAGGTAACGCTAATCGCTTACCTTTGGTTCCACCAGCAAGCAAGAACGAACCCATTGAAGCAGCTAAACCTACACAAATTGTCACCACATCCGACTTGATGTGCTGCATAGTATCAAAAATCATCAATCCAGAAGTGACCATTCCACCAGGTGAATTGATGTATAAATAAATATCTTTACCTGGGTCATCCGAATCCAGGTATAGCATCACCGCGACAATTTGGTTCGCGAGTTCATCATCAATATCTCGCGGCAGAAAAATAATCCGTTCGCGGTAAAGACGATTATAAATATCAATCCACTGAGTATATTGTTCCCCCGGCATCCGGTAGGGAACTTTTGGCACGCCAATAGGCATAATTCTATAACTCCGTTTTATGGTGTACTGGGAATAGACAATCAATTTTGGATTTTAGATTTTGGATACTTCGGCAAGCTCAGCACAAGTTTTAGATTTTACATTTACGTCTATGCGGAGCCATAGTTAAAACTGAATTGTTTGAAACCGTTAATAATTCAATCCAAAATCCTTTGATCTAAAATCTAAAATTTTTTGCTGAGTAATTTAACCCGATTACGATATGCAGACCTATTTTTAAAGGATGCTAGCGGCTACAGGATGAGCAAGTTCTTCTTTTTCAAACACCCTATCAATTAAGCCGTATTCCACAGCAGCTTGAGGTGTTAGATAAAATAGGCGGTCCATATCTTTTTCGATTCTTTCGGTAGTTTGCCCGGTATTACGAGAAAGAATCTCTAACATTGTCCGCTTATTTGCCAAAACTTCTTTAGCTCGGATTTGAATATCCGTTGCTTGACCTTGGGCATAGCTTTTTGGCTGATGCAGAATAATCGTAGAATGAGGTAAGCTAGCGCGACAACCTTTAGAACCAGCACTTAAGAGCATTGCAGCCATTCCCATCGCCGAACCAATGCAAATGGTGTGAATGGGAGGCTTAATATATTTAATCGTATCGTAAATAGCAAAAGCTTCGGTTTCAAAGCCAATGGGGTCGCCACCGTAACTGGAAGTACCAGTAGAATTGATATAAATTTTAATTGGTTTTTCTGGGTCTTCTGACTGTAAATAAAGCAGCTCGGCAATGATAAGTTCCGTAACCGCAGGCACCAAAGGCATCCCAAGATACACGATGCGTTCTTTCAATAGTAAAGAAGGTAAATCCGGCGGTGGTGTGCGAGTAAAGCTATCTCCGCCGTAATAAGGCGCTTGCACAGCCTTGATGGGGAAATTTTCCATTTTTCAACTGTTGCCTAAATAATGCTGTTAACTGTAGTACATATTAACGCGATGCAACGGACTGTGGAGGTGTGGATTTCTCGCTTTTTATCTTCTTTCTGATAATTTGTAGTTTGGAAAGCCTAAATAGTAGATGATCGGCGAAAAACTCAAAGCGATACATTGTCAATTGGACAACTATCACAGAAGTCGGGTTTTTACCAGAATTGTCTATTATTACAGAGATTTATCCTAAAAACCCGACTTCTAACCCCACTACAGTTTCCTGATGATTTAAGCAGCAATCAAAGGAGTGAGCATTGAACTCACATTAAATCAGTGAACAGTGAAGCGCGCAGCGTGACGCGGTAGCGTCATACAGTGAACAGTAAACACTCTTAGTATGGTGTTCTATTTAAACCAATACTCCAAAGCTGACCACCTTAATAGGGTGGGTGACTAGCCCTTTTGTTGTATAAACGTGACTGATAACTGATAACTGATAACTGATAACTGTTAAAGTTAGTAAGAATACAATTGATGGAATCAAAAAATCAAATATCAACCAAGTTTACAAATTGCCCTGAATTTAATTTTGAAGTAACTAAGATTATGAATATCATTTAAGATATTGAACTCATGCAGAATTTTTCCGTAGGCAATCATCTGCACTCTGGAGTTGTTTATATATAATCTATAAATTCCGTGAAAGGAACCGCAACCACTATGAAAGTTAGCTTGTTGCCCGAATTAAATGATCACAATCTAGATGCAAATCAATCAAGCTCTCAACGTCAGTTGGCAGTTTCTCTAACCGCTCAGGTCGAAAACCTCGATCGCAACGTTCCTCTTAACTTATGTTTAATCCTAGACCATAGCGGTTCCATGAACGGTCGTCCTCTGGAAACTGTCAAAAAAGCTGCAAACCGTATTGTTGATCGACTTAAAAATGGCGATCGCCTTAGTATTGTCGTTTTCGATCACCGGGCTAAGGTACTCGTTCCCAATCAGGTAATTGAAGATAGAGAAGGTATAAAACAAAAAATAAATCGTCTCAGTGCTGATGGTGGAACTTCGATTGATGAAGGTTTGCGTTTGGGAATTGAGGAATTAGCAAAGGGTAAAAAGGAAGCAATTTCTCAAGCTTTTTTATTAACTGATGGTGAAAACGAACACGGTGACAACAATCGCTGTCTAAAGTTCGCTCAACTGGCTGTAGAGTACAGCTTAACCCTTAATTCTTTAGGATTTGGCGATAATTGGAACCAAGATGTTCTCGAACAAATCGCCGATGCTGGTGGTGGTAGCTTGTCGCATATCGAACAACCAGAGGAAGCAGAAAATAAGTTTAATCAGCTTTTTAGCCGTATTCAAACCGTCGGTTTAACCAATGCTTATCTGATATTTTCTCTAATGCCCAAAATACGGTTAGCAGAACTCAAACCAGTTGCCCAAGTATTCCCTGATACTATTGAATTACCAGTACAGCAAGAAGCAGACGGACGTTTTAGCGTGCGTTTGGGTGACTTAATGAAGGATAGTCAAAGAACAGTTTTAGCAAACATTTATTTAGGACAACTACCCGAAGGTACCCATACTATTGCTCAACTACAGGTTCGTTACGATGATCCAGCAAGCAATATGACGGGGTTACTTTCGGAAACTATTCCTGTAGAAGTTAACGTAGTTCAATCATACCAACCTGTACTCAATCCCAAAGTTCAACCTCATATTTTAGCATTAGCCAAATATCGGCAAACCCAGCTTGCAGAAGCCAAACTACAACAAGGCGATCGCGCTGGTGCAGCCACTATGTTGCAAACCGCAGCCAGAACAGCTTTGCAAATGGGTGATAATAGTGCCGCAACAGTTTTACAAACTTCTGCTACCCGTTTGCAATCTGGAGAAGAACTATCAGAAGCAGACCGGAAAAAAACCAGAATCGTCTCTAAGACTACATTACAAGATTCTTAATTGATTTACACAGTTGACAGTTGACAGTTGACAGTGGACAGTGAGCAGTTTAACTCCTAACTCCTAACTCCTAACTCCTAACTCCTAACTCCTAACTCCTAACTCCTAACTCCGGTGGTACTCACTCCGTGAAACCAAAACTATTTTTTGTTATTTCTGTATTCGTATTAATCTTAATTGCTGGTTGTCAACTGCTGTTAACACAACCAGTTAGTCCTCATTTGACAATGGGTAATCCTAGTAATGCAGGAGAAAATCCCAATAATTATCTAATGATAAAACCCCAATACGCCTTATCATACAATCGGGAACTAGGTACACCAAATTGGGTTGCTTGGCAACTAAATCAAAGTTGGTTAGGCAATATTCAACGTCAAGATGATTTTCGTCCCGATGATTCTCTACCAGCAGACTGGTATCGTGTAAAACCTGGCGATTATACTGGTAGTGGCTATGACCGAGGGCATATGGTTGCTTCTGCTGATAGAACGGCAAATGTAGAAGATAATTTAGCTACTTTCTTAATGACCAATATTGTCCCGCAAACTCCTGAAAACAACCGGGGTGCGTGGCGAGAATTAGAAGAATACTGTCGGTATTTGGTAAAACAAGGTAAAGAACTTTATATCATTGCTGGTGTTGATGGAAGTTCTAAAAAAATTGGCAGAACTAAGCAAGTAACCGCACCCGCATCAACTTGGAAAGTGATTGTGGTTTTAGATCAACCGGGACAAGATATAGCAGCAATATCTGAAAATACTAGAGTTATTGCTGTAAACATTACTAATCGTAAAAATACAGGTAATGATTGGAAAAAATATCTACTCACAGTTGATCAACTCGAAGCAAAAACAGGTTATAACTTTCTCAACCGAGTTCCAGAATCGGTTCAGCAAGTAATTGAAAGTCGAGTCGATCGCAATCTTTAGTTATGATCGCAATCTTTAGTTATTTAGTTATCCACTATCCATCATCGACCAATTATTAAGTTTCCACAGCTTTTGTTGACAAACCAAGCCAATCTCCTGATTTTAGTTGACCGATGATATAAACATCGATTTCAACTTCACCTATTTTGTAAACTTGGATATTATCTAAATTTTGCTTTAAAGTTTCTAAAAGAGTTTGATATTTTTTTACTGTTTCTCTTTCCTCATCGTCGTACCAGTCTTTTTCGGTTGTAGCTGGCTGAAAAAAATTATCTACCTGTAGTACTTTGACAGGAACTTCTAAAGAATGATTCGTTTTTTGAAGTAAATTCTGGGTATTAAATTCTTTTAATTCTTGATTAGACCATATAAAAACATCAAAAGGATAATCTGATTCGCTCATCCATACTAAATTTTCAGAAAGAGATTTAAACTTTTTCGGAATATCAAACTCGTTATTATTCATAGTTAAATAACTTCTCGCTTTTAATAATAATTAACAACTATCAACCATCAATTAACAACTATCAATTAACAATAATTACTTTTTCTTTGCTTTCCAAGTTCCACCATAAACATAAAATTGGTTATTTTGACTAACTTTTTCCCAACATTGGGGACATACAAATACCCAATCGCCATTTTCAGAATACTTTACTCTGTACAGGATGGATTCAGATTGACCGCATAGGGAGCAAAGCTTATTACGTGAGGGACGTGACATTAATCAGTTATCAGTTATCAGTTACCAGTTATCAGTTACCAGTTATCAATTATCAGTTATCAGTTATCAGTTACCAGTTATCAGTTATCAGTTATCAATAATCATCAGTCGGGTTTTTTCTATAATTTCTATAATTTCTAGAATTATTCACAAGTAAGTAAGCCTTCATTAATTGTATATTTACTACTCAGTTGTATAGCTACTCCCTACTCCCTGTTCCCTACTCCCTATATTACAAGCGTTTAACCGGACATGATTATGATATAAAAATAATCGATGCAGTTAATTAAACCGCATCGATTGCATTAGTTTTAATGGATTTAGACATACTCCAAAAACTTACGCAAATGCAGAAGCTTGGGGTTTTGCAAAAATCATTCTACCGGCTGAAGTCTGCAACGAACTGGTAACTACAACTCGCACTTCACCACCGACAAAAGGACTTCCTTCTTCAACCACTACCATCGTACCGTCGTCTAAATAGCCGATCCCTTGACTGGGTTCTTTACCTTCTTTGAGTATTTTCAAGTCGATATTATCACCGGGTAAATAATTCGGTCGTACCGCATTAACCAAATCATTCACATTCAAAACAGATACTTTCTGTAAACTGGCAACTTTTGATAAATTGTAATCGTTAGTTAAAAGAGTTGCGTTGATTTCTTGAGTAAACTTGACTAATTTTGCGTCTACTGTAGGAATATCATCATAATCAACTGAATTAATCACAATCCGTTCGGGATAAGCTGTTTGAATTCGGTTGAGAATTTCTAATCCCCGTCTTCCCCGTACCCGTTTTTGGTCTTTACTAGCATCAGCTACTTGCTGTAACTCTAATAAAATAAATTGCGGTACGATAAGTTGTCCTTCGAGAAAGCCGGTGTCTAGAAGCGTTTCAATACGACCATCAATAATGCAGCTAGTATCTAGAACTTTAGTAGAAGCAGGTTTTAAAGTTCCTTCTGCTACCATCGTTTCTAATGTATTAGGATTGATTAATCTTAATAAACCGCGTCCGTGGGTATCTGCTAAATTCATGCCAGTATACGCCAAAGTTATACTACCCATAACAGCAACTAATGGCTTAATAAAGCTAAAATCATCGGGAATTGGTAGTAAAAATAAGGGAGCTAACATTAAATTAGCGACTAAAAGTCCAATTACTAAACCAATTGAACGTGTCAAAATAACTTCAAGTGGCAATTCTCTGACTTGTGATTCCAAGCGACGATATCCGGTTTGGACTCGGAGTCCGACAGCACCACCAATGATGGCTGCAAAAGCTGCAACAACGAAGCGTAAAGCTTCTAGATTAGTTACACTGTCTAATGTCCCGTCGGGTAATAAATCGGTGCTGTAATAACCTATCCCCGTTGCTGCTAGGACGAATGAGAAAATGATAATAGCGTCAAACATAATTGTATTGTTTTCCTGCAACTGCATTACCTGACGTTATCAAGTAATTTTGTATATAACCGGGTTAAAAATCTTAAAAATATTTGCAGTTATCCGTGATTTTTTGGGATAAAGCGTCTGCAATTATTATAACCAAATATTTTCAGCTTTTTGATGATTATCTTTTTGTGATGAAATCTTACAAAAATGTAAATTTACCATTATTTTTTACTATTTATTATTAATTTGTAATCTAAGTTAAACTGTTTTTCATAATGCCCGATCAACTTATTACTTCAGTGATTTCCCAATTTCCTACTGCTGCTTATATACACATTCCTTTTTGCAGACGACGCTGCTTTTACTGTGATTTTCCCATATATGTGGTCGGAAACACCATGAGGGGTGAAACATCCGGCTCAATTAGTCAATATGTTGAAGTTTTATGTCAAGAAATCGCCAAAACCCCTACCCACAGTAAATCTAGTAAATCCTTAGAAACAGTTTTTTTTGGTGGTGGTACTCCTTCATTACTTTCTAGCGAACAATTACAAAGAATATTAGAAGTTCTAGAGCGGAAATTTGGTATTGACAGTTCGGCAGAAATTTCAATGGAAATTGATCCAGGTACTTTTGACTCATCTCATTTAGAAGGATATACAAAAGCAGGTGTAAATCGTTTCAGTCTAGGGGTACAAGCTTTTCAAGAAAAATTATTACAATATGCCGGACGCTATCACACTGTTTCGGATATTTTTACTGCTGTGGATATCATTGATCAAGCTGGTGTTGTTAACTTTAGCATAGACCTAATTTCTGGGTTGCCGCATCAGACTTTAGATATATGGGAAGAATCATTACTTTCATCAATTGAAATTGCACCTCAGCATATATCTATATATGACCTAACAATCGAGCCTGGTACGGCTTTCGGACGTTACTACAAACCTGGCGATCGCCCTTTACCCACGGATGAAACTACGGTAAAAATGTACCGAATGGCACAAGACATTTTAACCAAAGCAGGGTATGAACATTACGAAATTTCTAACTACGCTAAACCGGGATATCAATGTCGTCACAATCGAGTTTATTGGGAAAATAATTCTTATTACGGTTTTGGAATGGGTGCAGCGAGTAATGTTATGGGGAAACGCTTTACTCGTCCACGCAAAACCAAAGAATATTACGCTTGGGTGAATGGTGGAAGTATAATCGATTGCGAAGTTACAACGCCCCATGAAGTTTTATTAGAAACCTTAATGTTAGGATTACGTTTGGCACAAGGAGTAAATTTGCAAAGATTAACACAACAATTTGGTGAAGATAAAATTACAGAAATTTTACAAGTATTACAACCTTATTGCGATCGAGGTTGGGTGCAAGTCATCGATGGAAGGTTGCAATTACACGATCCCGATGGATTTTTATTCTCTAATGTAGTTTTAGCAGAATTATTTGAAAAGCTAACCACGGATTGAAAAGGATTACACTGATTTCACGGATTTAATTCCCTATTCCCTATTCCCTATTCCCTATTCCCTATTCCCTATTCCCTATTCCCTATATGGAACTTTTAGTCAAAAATCTTAGTACTATTGCAATACATATTTGTCAATTATTAGCCTTATTCGTTATTTCTATTGGTCTTCTCAAAGGTTTGATTATCTTTTTGCGGAATGCTTTATCTTTTTCAGCCTCTGCTAAAACCTTTCAGGAAAGCCGGTTACAGATGGGTTATTCGTTTTCTTTGGGATTGAACTTTTTAATTGGTGGTTCAATTCTCAGAACTACTATAACCCCTAACTGGGAAGATATTGGAAGATTAGCTGCAATTATTGTGATTCGGACAATTTTAAACTACTTGTTACTCAAAACTATCCAAATATCGATTCCGGAAAATGGTTCATTAGAATTAAATAGTTCTCTGGACACGAAAAAATCTTTACATGAGAAAATAGCAGATTAATTGTATTAAAAATTAATTGCGGTTATTAGTAATCATTAAGTAACTCAGCTTTAAAACTGTTTACTGTCTTTCGACTCTACAAAGCTTTTTTACTCGAATGACCTGATTTCTGTTCGAGAATTTCTTTGACTACCAAGGTGACTAATGCCAACATTGCTAAAATCAACGCAGCTGAAAATGCAGCTTCGGTTTGATACTGTTTGTAAGCATCTTCAATAAATAGGGGTAAACTTTGAGTTAGACCACCAATATTTCCCGATACCACGGATACCGCACCAAATTCACCCATTGCTCTAGCATTAGTCAAAAGAATGCCATAAAGCAAACCCCAACGAATATTGGGAACTGTGACTCGCCAAAAAATTTGCCAACCATTTGCTCCCAAGGTTTTGGCTGCTTCTTCTTGCTCTTTTCCAAGTTCATCTAACACTGGAATTACTTCCCTGACCACAAATGGTAAACTCACAAAAGCAGTTGCTAATACCATTCCTGGAAGTGCAAAAATAATTTGAATGTCGTTGGCTATTAACCAGCTACCAAACCAACCATTACGTCCGTACAGCAATACAATCATTAAACCTGCAACGACTGGTGAAATCGAAAAAGGTAGGTCAATTACACTCAAGATAAAGGCTCTACCAGGCATTTTACCACGGGTAAGCGCCCAGGATGCACAAAGACCAAATATTGTGTTTATCGGTACGGCAATTAATGCCAGTATAAAGGTCAACCAAGCTGCATGGAGAAAATTTGGTTCAGTCAAGTTAGCCAAAAATGGTTCTACCCCATTTTTGAAGGCTTGGAAAAATACATTCGCTGTTGGAATATAAATAACCAAAGATAAATAAAGCAGCGCGATCGCAATCAATACTTTGGGAACCCAACTTTTGCGTTGATTCGGCGGCAATTTATTTTGAGAACTAGTTTTGGTCATATCTTCTTCCCCAAGCTTGTAAAAGGTTAATCGCAAGTAACGACAATAAGGAAATGATTAGCATGACAACACCGATAACCGTCGCACCAGAGTAGTCATACTGTTCCAAACGTTGGAAAATTAATATTGGTGCAATCAAATCTACAAATGGTGTATTCGAGGCAATAATCACCGTGGAACCGAATTCCCCTACTGCACGGGAAAATCCTAATGCCACACCAGTCAAAATCGCAGGTAATAAGGGTGGTAAAATAACTCTTGTGAATGTCTGTAACTCATTTGCACCCAAACTCCAAGCAGCTTCCTCCATTTCTTTTTCCATTTCTTGTAGTACAGGTTGTACCGCTCGCACCACAAAGGAAAGGGAAATGAATGTCATCGCAACTGCCACACCCAAACGAGTAAAAGATATTTTAATTCCAAAGGGTACAAACAAAGAACCAATCCAACCATTTTCGCTATACACAGTCGCCAAAGTTAAACCTGCAACTGCTGTTGGCAAAGCAAATGGTAAATCGATGGAAGCATCAATTAGCTTTTTCAAAGGAAAGTCATAACGAACCAGTACCCAAGCCAGGAGAGTTCCAAACACCCCATTGATTGATGCACTCAGGAACGCTGTAGTAAAGGTGACATCGTAAGCCGATAGGGCTACTGGAGTGGTAGCAATTCGCCAAAATTCAGCAGGGGATTGCTCCGCAGCTTTGAAAAGCATGGCGATGATGGGGATAATCAGCATTACTGCTAGGTACAGAAAACTAATTCGCCATGCCCAGTTATCGCCGATTATGGGACGGAGGTATTTTTGCCAACCAGGTGGTTTAGTGCGAAGTCTTTGATTTGATGGTGATGAGATGGCCATTCTGATTTTGGATTTTAGATTAAGGTGAATATACCTGCGGGGAAGTAAACCACGACAACTATTCTGATTTTGGATTAAGGCGAATACACGGTTAATCTAACTCAGGTCGAATTTGGCTGAGTTAGATTTCATGACTTACAAAAAGACCAATAAAAACCAAAGTCACGAGTCTCAGGAAATAAACCTATCTTCTCTGTTTAGCCTGGATTTGGTCAAAAATTGCACCGTCGTCGAAGAATTTTTTCTGGATTTCATCCCAACCACCGTAGTCTTGAACTGTTGCCAGATTTTTCACTTGCGGAAATTTTTCTTTAAATTCTTTGTTTTGGGCTACGCTTTCCTCCACAGGACGGAATCCAACTTTGGCAAATTCTGCCTGGGCTTCAGGTGTAAATAAGTACTTCACAAATGCTTCTACAACTTCCCGATTACCGTGTTTATCGACGTTTTGATCGACTATGGCAATGGGGTTATCGATGGAAAGATTCACATCTGGTATGATATAGGATACTTTTTCACCCTTCTGCGATGCCAGAATCAGTTCGTTTTCGTAGTTAATCAGAGCATCTGCTTGACCCTGTTTGAAAAAGGCATCCGTTGCTTCACGAGCATCTTTTGTAAGAATTGGCACATTGCTGAAGGCTTTAGTCAGAAATTCAATGGCTTGTTGTTCATTCGCTCCCGATTTGATTGCCGAGTTCCACAGAGCAACGAAATTCCAACGGGCAACTCCAGAGGTTTTTGGATCGGCGGTGATAAATGAAACTCCATCCTTGGCTAAGTCTGCCCAGTCTTTAATGGCTTTGGGATTACCGTCTCTTGTCACCAAAACCGGAACAGAACTCGAAACATTACTGTCATTGGGAAATTCTTGTTCCCAACCAGGTTGAATTAATCCAGCTTTTTCGATTCTTTTGGTATCTAAAGCCAGTGCCAAGTGAACGATATCTGCTGGTAAGCCATCAATGACTGCACGAGTTTGGCTTCCTGAACCACCGTAAGTGGTTTTGAATGTCACATTTTGGTTGTGTTCGTTTTTCCACTGTTCCCTAAACTTGGGAATTATGGCATCATGAGCGGCTTTGGTGACGGCGAAGGATACCAGAGTGATTTCGACATTTTGTTTACTGGCTGATACTGGATTTGCACCTGGTGTGGCTTCCGAGTCTCCAGTTACTGAACCTCCATTATTACCACAAGCAGCGATCGCAACACTCAATAATGTTCCTACTAAAAATAAACATACAAATCTTTTCAATGAATCCAATCCCAAAACTTTGTTTGGATTTACCAACCTTAATAATCTTTGCGAACGCTGCCATAAGCTCATTATTTATTTCTCCTTGTGAATCTACGGCTACTCAATGGATTTTTCGTATTTTGTAGCTATGGTCAGATTACACAGAATTAGGTAAAATTTCAATGGTTAATCTACATTTAGTTGGCAGACGATATGGAGATTGCGTCAGTAACCCCAGTCTAAAGACATGGGGCAAGCACAGAGAAATCTTGCAAGCCATACTGACCAGACTAAGGCTTAATTGCCTACGTTTTGAGAGTCACGGCACCCTGTGGATGCGTAGCTAGTCCCCTGCCCTGCCATCTGCAATTAAACAGTTCTAAGGTCACTGGAACAGTGTTGCAGGTCTAACAAGCTCTTAAAACATTGTCAAAGCTAACATTACCCCAAAAATGGGAGGCTCAATTGAGCAGAATACTATGCGTACAGGGCTGCAAGCTTGAGACGGTAATTGTCCCGCTGAAAGTGCAACACAAAAGCACATCAAGTCAACCAGCCCCAAGGCGGTAGTCAGCCAAAATGTAAAGCCGTCCTTTTAGGACGGGGTTTCTACCCACTTTTTTGATGACAAATTGATTTTCTGGACATATTTGTAACTTCATCGACAAGAATTTTTGAGGTAATATTAACCAGTCAGCACAAAGTATAGTATGTATAGGTTGTAACCATCAGTAATTGAGTGTAATTAAGTGGAATTAGGCTTAATTGCTTTGTTGCTGTAGGTGTCAGCAACCCCGCTCGCTCAGAGACAGGGCTTCCAATCTCCTAGATGTTTACGTGAATTTACAGAATTTTGCCTATGGAACTGTCAAGTAAATTAGAATACGCGCTTCTAGCCCTTTTGGAACTGGCAAGTTCTTATGAGAGTGGTGAACCTCTGCAAATTCAACAGATAGCAGACGCTCAAAAAATACCAAAAAGATACTTAGAACAATTGCTGGCGACATTGAGACGCGGTGGATTAATTAAAAGTACGCGGGGTGTTAAGGGCGGATATGTTTTGGCGCGGGAACCTCGTCAAATTACAGTTTTGGATGCACTTAGCTGTATCGAAGGACAGGAGGCGCTTTTACCTGGTATAAATGCTATTTCTGAAACCGTAGATGGTAATATAATTCAAAATGTCTGGCAAGATGGGCTTCAGGCGCTGTTTAAAGTGTTGCAAGACTATTCTTTAGCTGATTTGTGTGAGTTACGACGGCAACAAGAACCAATCCAGTTGATGTATTATATTTAACAGTTATCAGTTATCAGTTATCAGTTACGTTTATACAATAAAAGTTTAAATCCCTCACCATACGCCCGTGTTCATTGTATGACGCTACCGCGTCACGCTGCGCTAACACTGTTCACTGATTTAATCGCAAAATCTTCAAAGCGATAACCGGGTTTATCATGTTGATAAACCCGGCTTATTATAAAGACTTATTAAATCGTAATATCTCACTTTGACAAAATGAAATATTGCAATTTATTTTCAAAATACAAACCTACACTCTAATGCATTAGAGTTGGTGCAAGTTGTTTAATATCCAACAATATGAAGTACGTCGCGTACTACGCTATAACCAGCCAAATCCCAAAGTAAGTAAGCAAGAAAACCAATCATTGCTAAACGTCCATTCCATAATTCTGCTTGGGGATTAAAGCCAAAAAGGAAAGCATTGCGGTCTTTACCGTTATATGCTGGTGCTACTGGTGGTAAATCGGTTTGTGTAGGAGTTGCCATAATTTTTATCTGTGATTGTTTTACTGCGGTTGAATTTGTTTGTTGTCTTCAATGTAACGATTCGTAACAGAACTTGTCTCTACCTAAAGGAATAAATACTTAACATTTATTCATGAAGAGAAATATATCATTAGATAGTGAGAAAAATTTTTATTAAGTTGATTTGTTAAGGAATCATGACTTTGGGGTTGATCAAGGATAAGAACTTTTTGCTGCGATAGCATTACTAGAAATAAAACGGAAATAATAAGCAGTAAGTGGGTAAGCAGAATTAATTGTATATTTACTACTGAGTTATATCGCTCTTCCCTCTTCCCTTCTCCCTCTTCCCTATCAAACTAAAATGTTAAATTAATTTTGCACGGGTACTTATTATCCTTTCGAGGATTTTTTCACGACTTGAAAGTTGTAATTATTTAAGTACAACAGAGAAAATTGTTTGCCTAATTAATAAGAAGTAGTAGGTGATGAGAGAAAACTTCTATCTAACGCTGGAGGTAGTTGAGGAAGATTTTCTCACTTGAGAGAGATGCTTTGAAGGTGTATATTACCGGATTCTAGGCTGAAGAGCTGGGTATTGCATGAATCAAAAAACTTGATTTTATTTTGGATTATTTTTAGTTTTTGTTTTCCCCACACCAAAAGTTAGCAAGCGAGGAAGTTATTAGGATGATTGAAAGTACGCACATAATGTCTTTGCTGTCTAGGTCTATGACTTGGATAGCTCAGATTTTAGTAGAACCACCTACAAGATTAACACCAGCAGAAACTTCGGTTGCTTTTTCTGGACCGAGATTTTTTATCGCTTTGATTGCTGGTATTATTTTAGCCTTCGCGATTCAACTGGTGTTGACAAATTTTGCAGTGGCTGCTGGTATTTCTTATTTGGGTCATTCATCGGATTCAAATTCAAATAATAATAGTCATGACCAAGATGGAAGTTTCGGTAATACCATTAGTAAAATTGGTACCGCTGTAGGTATTGGGACACTGATTTCGGTAACATTTTCCCTGTTTATTGCTTGTTTTCTTGCCGTCAAACTCAGCTTACTATCTTTAGATTTAGGCTTGGGTGCAATTTTGGGTTTAGTAATTTGGGCTGCGTACTTTTGTCTGCTGGTGTGGGTTAGTTCGACTACAGTGGGTTCCTTAATCGGCAATGTTGTTAACACGGCAACTTCTGGATTCCAGGCGATAATGGGAACCGCGATGGCTGCACTGGGAACAAAAGCTGTTAATAGACAAGTAGTAGCGACAGCAGAAGCCGCAGCCTCAGCGGTACGTCATGAGATAGGTAATGCGATCGATCCTGAAAGCATCCGGGAAAATTTAGAAGATTATTTGGATACGGTACGTCCGAAAGAATTGGATGTGCATTCTATACGCAAAGAATTTGAAAGTCTACTAAAAGACGCATCAGTTCACTCGGTTGCAGGTGCGGCAGAACTGCGTAACATTGATAAGCAAAAGTTTGTAGAATTAGTTAGTAGTCGTACCGACCTTTCTAAAAAAGAAGTTAGACGCATTGCCGATACATTATACGATGTTTGGCAGCAAACGGTAGGTTCTCAACAAGGTGGTTCTGGCAGTGGTGGAAACGGTTTGAGTGAACTGGTTGACTATCTCAAAACTGTAACACCCGGAAAAAGTAAAACTGATGAACTCGAAGGTAAATTAGATCGAGTTATCAATGAAATGCGTTCTCAGAAGCAAGATAATCGCAAAGAACAAGAACAATCCGTAAGTCCGTTGCAGTTAACAATGCAACAAGCTTTGACTAGTCTTGCTGGTATAGTCATGGGAAGAACTGATCTTTCTGACTTGGATGTAGAAAAGATTATCAGCAGCATCACCAAAGCCAAGGATAAAGCGACTGAACAAGCTGATCAAATGGGACTTCCCACCCCACAAACTTATAGCACGGTTCGTGCTGATGTCGAGAATTATCTGCATAATACCTATGCTTGGCAGTTGAGCAACGATAAAGTTGAGCAGGAATTCCGTGATGTAATTTACGATGAAGCAGCAGATCCTGGTACAGTACGTCGGGAATTAGAAAAGCTCGATCGCAGTGATTTTGTCGAAATCCTCAAACAACGGGGTTTATTAACTCAAGCAGAAATTAAGCAAATCGCTGACAGGTTAGAAGCAGTTCGTAAAGGTGTGTTGATACAGGTAAGGGCAGAGGAAGAGAAAGAAATCATCCAAGATTTACAACGTCGGGTAGAAAGCTATCTATTAGTGACTCCTAAATCAAACTTTACTGCGGAAAATCTCCACCAGGATTTTAAACCGATTTTGGCAGATTCCGACGCAGATTATGAAACCTTGGCAATTCGTTTGTCTCGATTTGATCGGGGACAAATGCGTTCTATACTAGTACAGCGTAATGATATTAATTCCGCAGAAATTGACCCAATTCTTGATGAGTTAGAAAAGCAGCGCGATCAAGCTTTGATTGAGTCCAAAGGACTTGCAGATCAAGCTAAGTATCAAGCAGAAAGTTTATGGTTGAATTTAGAGTCATATCTGCGGAATACTGGCAAATCAGAACTTAATCCTGATGCGATTCGCGGTGAATTGAAAACTTTATTACAAGATCCCCAAGCGGGAATGTCGGCAATTCAGGCGCGATTAGCGCGTTTTGACCGCGATACTTTGGTACAATTGCTCAACCAACGTCAAGATTTGAGCGAAGAGCAAATCAATGAAAATATTGATGCTGTTGAACAATCTTGGAATAGTGTTCGTCATGCACCGGGACAGATTATAGATAAAGCCAGAGCCGAATACGATCGCGTCACCACCACAATCGCCGATTATCTACGGAATACGGGTAAATCAGAACTTAATCCCGAAGGTATTCAGCGAGATTTCAACAAACTATTTGAAAATCCTCAAGAAGGTGCGATCGCATTACGTCGTAGATTGTCACAACTTGATAGAGATACATTAGTAAAACTACTGACTCAACGGCAAGATTTGAGCGAAGATGAAGTTAACCAAGTCATTGATTCGGTACAATCTTCAATTCGTCAAACTATCGGCGCACCGCGTCGTTTTGTGAATCGTACCCAAGAAAGAGTCCAAGATTTCCAAACATATTTAGAAGAATACCTCCGTCAAACTGGAAAACAAGAATTGAATCCAGAAGGTATTAAACGCGACTTGAGTTTATTGTTGAACGATCCGCGAGTGGGAATGGATAGTTTAGGCGATCGCCTTTCTAAATTTGATCGTTCTACCATCGTTGCTTTGTTGCAAATTCGCGGAGATATGAGCAATGAGGAAGCGGAGCAAATTGCTGACAATATTATGTCAGTACGTGAGCAATTTGTTGCTCAAATCAGAAATATTCAGCGACGAATTCAAGATACAATAGATGGAATATTCGAAAGAATTCGTAATTATCTCAACTCCTTGGAACGTCCGGAACTGAATTATGATGGCATCAAGCGTGATGTTCGTCAGTTGTTTTACGATCCCCAAGCCGGATTTGACGCATTGCGCGGTAGATTATCATCTTTCAACCGTGATACCTATGTAGCCTTGATGAGTTCCCGTGATGATATTTCAGAGGAAGACGCTAATAAAGTCATCGATCAAATCGAGAATGCACGTAATACCGTACTACGAAGAGCAGAAAGAATTCAAGAAGAAGCACAGCGACGTTTGGAAGAAGTTAAACACCAAGCCCAAAAACAAGCTGAAGAAACCCGAAAAGCAGCAGCATCAGCGGCTTGGTGGTTATTTGCAACAGCAGTGGTGTCTGCAATATTCTCTGCTATTGGAGGAGCTTTAGCTGTAGCGAGTAATGTAGCCTAAGATTAATTTCACAGAAGTCTGGTTTTTCGGATAAATATCCATAACACAAGACAATGATTAGAAAAACCCGACTTCTTACCTCATTCACAGTTCTAAGTAATTTAAATAATTTGGCTCATCAGTAGTTAGTATGCTAAAAAAATAGTCAAAAAAGGGAAGAGGGAAGAGGGAAGAGGGAAGAAGGAATAAAAAATAGTATTTATTCTTAAAACCGATTAATAAAGCTAATTTCGGTTCATCACAGTCAGAGTTTCAAGTTTTTAATTTTTATTTTTAGCATACTATGTACTGAAGAACCAATAATTTAAATAATTTAAATTGTCTTCGCTAAATTATTTAACCTCTCAAAGAGAGAGGTTTTTTCTTATTCTTGAAAATCGGTTTCTTCAATGATTTCCAATGCATAAAAAAGAGCAGCATCTGCATCGGTAAGGGTGGTACTACCTTTTTCCATCAATCGTTTATTGATAACTCTCCAAGCATTTGGATGATGTTCCCTAAGCTTGTTTAATTGCTCGAAAACTGAGCGGCAGTCTTTGTAAAGGTCTTGTTTATTTTCCATGATATTATTATCGGACTATAAGTATTTTAATTCTAAAATAAAGAGAGTAGGGAATAAAAATAGGACTTTAGACAACCAATCATTGTAAAAACCCGACTTCTCACCCCACGACGAGAAGTCGGGTTTCGTAAGAGTTGCCCGATTTTTTTTGCAAAACTTAATTCTCAATCATCAAAGCCTGATTACAATCATCCAAACGATACCAATGAACAAACCCACACCGTGAGCTAGATAACCCGTACCCATAGGATTAATACCACCGGGAATATTTAAACTACCAATACCGTAAAATAATTGTTGTATAAACCACCAAAAAGCATAGAAAAAAGCTGGTAATTCTACAGGGATATACAAAATTACCAGTGGTAGAATTGAGTCTATTTTCACTTTGGGAAACTTATAAATATAGGCTCCTAAAACAGATGCGATCGCACCATTCGCACCAATCAAAGGTACCGTTAATCCAGGTTCTGCTAAAATTTGGACTATCCCTGTCAAAAATCCGCAAAATAGATAAAATAATAAAAAACGTCCACTACCAATGATTTTCTCTAAAGTATTGCCAAAAACCCACAAAAATATTAAATTACCAACAATTTGGCTATAACTACCATGAATAAACATCCCGGAAAAAATTGATAATAAACGCCAAAAAACAATTAACCAAGCAGCCAAATTTCCCGCGATCGCACTACTAAAAGCCGTGGTAATTTGTTGAGGAATCAGCCCCCAGTTATTCACAAAACTAGCCAATTCACCACTAAATTCTAATTTTACTTCCCAGAAAAATAAAGCAATATTTATTCCAATTAAAAACCAAATAACTAAAGGTCTTTTATTAGTTGAAATAAAAATTTTATCGCCAATTGGTATCATATGTAAATTAGGAGTTAGAAGATGCAGAAGAATCTCATAATGATAATTGATAATTAATTCCCGATGCTCATATGGCAAGATTGAAATCAGAACATACCGAATTAAACAAGGTAAGCCAGATGTTGGGAAATACACTTGTTGGAAGATACCAAATAATTAGCAATTTGGGAGGAGGGGGATTTGGGGAAACTTTTGTAGCTTGCGATACTCATTTACCTGGTTCACCTAAATGTGTTGTCAAAAAACTTAAACCTCAAGCAAGTGATCCGGTTACATTAGAAACAGCAAGACGTTTATTTGATACAGAAGCCAAGGTTTTATATAAGTTAGGGAGACACGAACATATTCCCCAGCTTTTAGCTTATTTTGAGGAAAATCAAGAATTTTATTTAGTACAGGAATATATTCAAGGTCACGATTTAAATGAAGAAATCAAACCTGGAAAACCCATAAGTGAAAACCAAGTTATTTCCCTTTTACAAGAGATACTAGAAATTTTAGAATTTGTCCATCAGCAAAAAGTTATTCATCGGGATATTAATCCGCGAAATATTCTCAGGCAAGAGAAAGATGGTAAATTAGTTTTAATTGATTTTGGTGCGGTGAAACAAATTACAACTCAAGTAGTTTCGACCGTAAATCAAACTAAATTTACAGTAGCGATTGGGACTCCTGGATACATACCCAGCGAACAAGCACAGGGAGAACCAAAATTTAGTAGTGATATTTATGCTTTGGGGCTAATAATTATTAGCGCAATTACAGGGTTATCAAATGAAGAGTTAGAAAAAGATGATGATACTAATGAAATTATCTGGCAAAAATACGCTATAGTTAGTCCGGAATTTGCGGAAATTGTCGATACAATGGTACGTTATGATTTTAGAATGCGCTATAGTTCCGCTACTCAAGCATTGCAGGCTTTAAAAAGTCTAAATCGACCATATTCTGGCACAATGGTGTTAAATATTGCACCATTACCTGCAAAACCCAAGCCTGGAAAAAAGATAAAAGTAAATAATGTAATTATTAAAGCTTTTACAGCGATGCTGTTAACCGGAATGGGAGCAACTGCATCGATATTTATTATTAACACTATTAATTCTGCTAATGCTGGTGAATTATATAAAAAAGCCAATACATTCTATGAATTACAGCGTTATGAAGATGCACTTTCTAGCTACCAAAAAGCCATAGAAATTCAACCAGAATACGCTCAAGCATGGAATGGACAAGCGAAAGTTTTGTATGAATTAAATTCCTATCAAGAAGCACTTTTAGCATACGATAAAGCAATTCAAATTGAGCCAGATTATCAAGACTCTTGGAGTGGTAGAGGTTTTGTATTAAATAAATTGCAGCGATTTCAAGAAGCAATTTCCTCTTTTGACAAAGCGTTGAAATTAGAGTCCGAAGCACCCAAAGTTTGGTATGGAAAGGGAGAGGCTTTAAGTAATTTAAAAAGATATGATGAAGCGATAAAATCTTACGATAAAGCAATAGAGTTAGAAGCAGAATACGAACAGGCTTGGTATAACAAAGCTTGGGCTTTATATAGTTTGAGACGCTATCAAGATGCTCTTTCTACTTATGAAAAAGTTCTCCAGTTAAACCCAAATAACGAACTAGCTTGGTACAATAGCGGCAATGCTTTGGTTAATTTAAATAGAAATAACGACGCTATTAAAGCTTACTCTAAGGCAGTAGAATACAAACCAAATTTTTATCCAGCTTGGTTATCTAGAGGTAATATACTGATAAGTTTGCGACGCTATCCCGAAGCTATTGAATCTTTTAAAGAAGTATTGAAATATCAACCTCATAATTATGATGCATTATACTCTCAAGGTTGGGCATTGCATCAAATTCAACGTTACGAAGAAGCTATTGCTGCTTATGATAAAGCTGTTGCAGTCAAGCAAAATGATTTTAAAGTATGGTATAACCGTGGGAATTCGCTTTACAATTTACAAAAATATCAGGAAGCAATTTTAGCTTATAATCGCGCAATTCGCTACAAAAAAGACCATGCAGAAAGTTGGTATAGTAAAGGTAATGCCTTAGTTAATTTGGAACAATATCAAGAAGGAATAGTTGCTTATAATACTGCTATTAAATATAATCCAGATTATCGTGAAGCAGTTAAAGCTAGTAAGAAGGTACAGGAAATATTAGAAGATAAAGAGAAGGAGAAAGATAAAGATAAAAAAAAGGAAAAGGGGAAAGATAAAGATCGAAGTTCGAGATTTTGGAATTTTTGGAGGGGATAAAAAAAACCGCAGAGACGCTGAGAGCGCTGAGTAAAGAGGCTGTTTAGGAATTATCTTTTTAGTCTCTACAGAAGGAATGTAGAGACTTGGGAATTACGAAGTTTTTTAATTTGTTAATACCTAATCAGCAATTACATATTCAAAAAAGTTATTAGCTGTTCTTTTATTAATGCAGAAAAGAATTGTTAAATAGATAAATAGGAACATAATCAAAGATTTAATAAAATTCATTTTTAATATCTCCGCAGTTAATTTTGATTGTTTGTGATGTCATTAATTAACTAGGGATAGCGGAAATTGAATTATGCACCCCAGTAGAATTTTGGATTTTGGATTTTGGATTTTGGATTTTGGATTGAGAGTTAGAGGATGTTTTAAAAGTATCCGGCGGTTTAAACCGCTACTACAGAAACAAAGTCCACCTGCGTGGACTATTTAATTTGAAACCCGCGCAGGCGGGTTTTGTTTCTGTAGCCGCGACTTCTAGTCGCCCGGTAAAGTATAAATTAGACTTTCAAAACATCCTCTTAGGAGTTAGGAGTTAGTACCACCGGAGTTAGGAGTTAGTTAACTGTCAACTGTTAAAACATATCAGCTGGATCAGCGGATTGAACTTTACGAGTAGCTACAGCTCCGGAAATCATACACATAATAATAGTCATTATCAGTACTTGAATAGCTCGCGCTACAGTCATATAAAGTGGTAAATTGGTAGCATTGCGGGTGAGTGCGTACAGTCCGGTTGAAATTGCGGCTCCAGGAATAAAGCCTAATATAGCTAGAATTATCGCTTCTTCAAAAACTACGCTTAATAAAAATAAATTGCGATATCCCATGGCTTTGAAAGTTGCATATTCTTTCATATGAGCATTGACATCGGTGGAAAGCACTTGATAAACAATAATTACTCCCACAATAAAACCCATTGCTGTACCCAAACTAAAAATAAATCCGATAGGAGTATTGGTTTGCCAATAAGCTTTTTCAAACTCAATAAATTCTGCTTTTGTTAATACTTTAACATCATTGGCATTTCTTAAATGATATTTAAGTTGCTCTGCGACTTTTTCGGGTTCGTAACCTGGTTTTAAGCGAATCAAACCTAAATTTGTACTTCCTGAATCTTGTCGAGAAAATAATCTTAAAAAGTTTTGGTCACTAGTCATTAAAGTTCCATCTGCGGCAAAAGATGCACCAACTTTAAAAACATTAGCAATAGTTATTGTTCTTCCTTGAATTTCTGTTGTGACAACTTTTCCTTGTTTAATTTGAGCAATAACTTGGTCGTATGTTCCTCTAGTTGCTTCGTCAAATAAAATGGTATCTGGTAACTTAATTGCATCAATATTTTGATTAACTTCTGGTAAATCAAATGCCGGTTTATCGGGATTAAATCCAATAATCATGACTTGTGTCTTGAGACGAGTTTGGGGGTTTCTCCAAGTCACAAGACTGTTGTACATTGGTTCTGCTGTTGCGACTCCCGGTACATCCATTGCTTGATAAAGTCGTCTTCGAGTAAAGGTAGATAAATCCTGTAAGTTGAGTGCTTGCGGACTTAATAATACTAAATCAGCATTTAAACTATCATGTAAACGAGTCGCGCTATTGAATAATGCACTTTGGAAACCAAGCTGCATCAACATCAACAAATCCGCAAAAGCAACCCCCGATAACGCTACTAATAAACGTCCTTTTTGACGACTTAATTGTAACCACCCCAAAGGTGTTCGTCGCTGTAATTGCTGGATAAATCCAATCATATTAATTTTAGATTTTAGATTTTAGATTTTGGATTTAAATATTAATTGGACAACCAGAGTTAGGAGGAAGGGAGTTAGGAGTTATAAGTTAGGAGTTAGAAGTTAAGCTAAAAAGCCTTTAATTTTATGTATTCAAATTTTATTAAAGTCTTGTAGTGCAGGCATCCTGCCTGCTAGAAAAATACAAATTAAATGCGCGACAACTTAACCAACAACCATCAACTAAACTAACCACCATTAACTGTCAACCATCAACTATCAACTGTCAACTATCAACTATAATTTAGATTTCAACTACCGCTCTTACCTGTAAATTGGTGAATCTTGCGGCTTTTTCGCTGGATTCATCATTTAATCGAACGTGTACTTCTACTACTCGCGAATCTATATTTGTGGAAGGATCGCTGTTAACTACATTTTGTCGCTGTACCTGCAAACCAATTTGGTCTACAATACCGTTTAATTTACTCGGTATGGCATCAGTTAATAGTTCTACTTGTTGCCCTAAACGGATATTATTTACGTCACTTTGGTAAACTTCTATTATTGCGTACATAGTACTGGTTTCACCAATCTCGACTATGCCTTCATTAACTACTTTTTCCCCTGGACGAGTATGAATATCAAATATTTGACCATCTTGAGGTGAACGCACGTAAGCTTGTTTTAAATCAGCTTCTGCTCGATTCATTGCTGCTACAGCACGATTGACTTCTGCTTGAGCAACTAATACGTCTACTGGACGAATTTCAACAATACTTTCTAAGGTTGCTCTACCTTGATTTATTTGTTGTTTTAAAGATGATTCAATGCGTTCTAAATTAGCCTGTGCTTCTGCTAATTGCTGCTGTCGAGATGATTGAATCCGCTCTAAATTAGCTTGTGCTTCTGCTAATTGCTGTTCCTTAGAAGCTTTAATTAGTTGTAAGTTTGCTCTGGCTTCTGCTAATTGCTGTTTTGCTGTTTGTAAAACTAAATTTTTACTATCTCTTAATGATATGGAAATAGCTCCTGCTTTATACAAACTTTCATAACGTTGGTATTCTAATCGGGCATTTTCTAATTGTGCTTCTAATCTAGCAATTGTTGCTCTTTGTGCTTCTATTTCTCTAAGTTTTTCAGCTTCTAATCGATTAATGGCTGCAAGTTGTGCTTTAGTTTCTGTATTTTTTTCAACTTGCAATCGATTTATTGCTGCTTGCTGTGCTTTAATTTCTGTAGTTTGCTCGGCTTGTAAACGAGCAACACCGGCTTCCTGGGCTTGGATATCTCCTTGTTTTGCTCCCGCTTCTACTTTCTTCAAGTTTGCTTGAGCAACTCTCACGGTTTCTTTGGCTTCTTTGAAAGCAGCCATAAGGCGATCGCGATTATCTAAAATTGCTACTACTTGATCTGCTTTAACTCGATCTCCTTGTTTTACTAGCAACTGCTCAACTCTAGTCCCTTCTCCCCCCATGGCTGGTGCAGATAGCTTAATTACCTGTCCTTTGGGTTCAAGTCTTCCCAATGCTGTCACAGTTTTAATTTCTGGAATTGCCGGAATTGGCTTTTCGGGTGTTTTTACGATTTCTCCACCCTTAAACTGCTGTAAGGTATAAATGCTGGCTCCACCCATCGCAAAAGCTGCTACCGTAACAATTAACTGTGACGAACGAGAAACTTCGGGAGACGGTGAATTTTCTAGTCTAAGGTTATCTAACATGGCATCCCCAGAAATACTGAATTTCGACTATATTCTTATTTATAATACAATTAGACTAAACCGACTAGTTTAGTTTTGTTCTTTTTGAGTAATTCACAAAGCAGTACTTATCAACGTGCCGTATTTTTTCTGTGACATCAGATACTGTTGAGTAAAAAATATAAAGTAATATCTTGGGGCTTACGTATAAATACTATAATTAGCAAATAGATATTAAAAAATAGAACTCATTTTATTCGTTATATATATAGTCCTATATAGTCCATTTGAATGGACTTTTGCAAAATCTAAAACCTAAAATGAAAAGAGAAAGAAAAATATGATGTTAAAGTATGCCTACTTATATCATTTTTCGTTTCTTTGTGTTTTATGCCAGATGCCGATTGCGTAATTAGAAACAGGTAAAAAATGGGACTTTTAAAACCTAGGGAAACTTATACAGAAAAGCCAAAAGATAAAGTAGAGCAAATCCTTCAAGGAGCCATGCAAGAATTTTTAGTTCATGGTTACGCTGGTACTAGTATGGATAGAGTAGCAGCTTCTGGAGGTGTTTCCAAAGCTACTGTTTACAGTTATTTTACAGATAAACAAGCACTTTTTAAAGCTCTGGTAGAAAGATTAGCAAAAGAGCGATTTCAGTCAGTTTTTGGAACCCAGAAACTAGAAGGGGAACCCAAATTAGTACTGCGAAATTTAGTAGATAAAGCCTTAAATAAAATGCTCAAAGATGATGAGTACATGGCATTTATGCGCGTATTAATTGCAGAATCAGAGCGTTTTCCGGAAATTGCTCAATTTTGTGTTAAGAGTTTGATTAAACCGACAATAAAAACTCTTCAAGATTATCTCGCATCTCATCCCGAACTAAATATATCAGATCCAGAAGCCACAGCTAGAATTATTGTTGGTTCGCTGGTTCACTTTGTCATGACTCAGAAAATGATGCACGGTGAAGATATTTTACCAATGGAAAGTCATCGTTTAACTGATAGTTTGACAGATTTATTGTTTTTTTCACACAAAAGTGGTTGAAGATAAAAACCCGACTTCTCAGAGAAGCGGTGATCAAATCAACTAGTTTTTAGTATAAAAAACTACTGGATCTAATTCTTACTTAATTCAACAGCTATTTAACAAATAAATTGCTAAATAACTTTTGTATCAAGACAAAAACTAAACCCAGTATAAAAGTATTTTTGTTGAAATTGATAACTTAGAAACGTTTACCTATTCCCCGAGAAGGAACTAAGTTTAAGTAATCTAGGCTGGAAGCTCTAATGTTTTGAGCATAGTTACCTTTGTTATCAACCGATGCTGCCATCTCAGCATATTTACGGGGGTCGCCTTCGGGCAATCTCTGGAGTTTGGCTTTTTCGGAGTAGAATTTCTCCAAGGTAAAACGCCAATCGGTTTTGACGGTTCCAGCGGTTTCTCGGAAATCTTCACCGTAGCGAGGAGTTACTAAGTTGAAAGGACGACCTTCCATGCGTTTACGCTGGTAAGGTATGGTGGTATCCCCGAAGCTATTTGTATACTCTTCACTATCCATGAGAGCATTAACAAAGCCTTTGAAACCCAAGGTTGCAATTTTGATTGACCAAGCAATTTCTTCGTCTTTATTATAAGCCGCACGACCTAGTAAACGTCTCAAACAGATGTCTACCAAGCGATAGTTGTTGTTAACTTCAACTACTAGGCGGTAAAAAGCTTCAGACTGGGCTAAACCACGAATAAAATCCCGTACCGTAATGGAACCGTTTTTTAACTGAGATTCTAAATTCTTTTGACGATTGAAACTGAGAATTTCATGTTCACTGAAAACTTGACGATATCCAGCCCAAATGATGTTTTGAATATCGGTGTAGGAGCTTACGTCTTCTAAACGATAGATATATGGCGTATCTTCGTTTTGGTCAGCTTTACCAAAGCTTTTGACTCTTTGATTTTGAGTGGTGGGTTTGTATTGAAGTAATGGCAATGCCATCTGTAATTATCCTCTAATTTTATTAAGTGATTCAACCAAAAAGTTGAAGAATGAAGGATGAAATTTTGGCGTTATTCTTTAATCCTTATTACTTATTTTCCCTTATTCAGGTCAAAGTTAATTAATTAACCCAAGGGAAAACTTGCTGTAGTACTGATAGAAACCGGAATTCCTTCGGGTAAACTTTCCTTTGTCATATCCGGAATGTCAATATTCGCGGTGCTAACTGGGGTATAAGTAACTGTTCTAATTGAAGCTGAACGTGCCATATCCAAGAAGTTGTTAATATCACCCCATTTGTAACGACTATCTTCTTCTTTATCGCGCCAATAGTCAGCGTAACGAGGAGTTACTAAATTAAATGGTCTACCTTTATAGCGACGACGTTGGTAGGGAACCGTATTTTCTCCAAAGTTACTCAGATATTCTTCCGAATCAATCAAAGCATCAACGAAGTTACCCCAACCCAAGGTAGCAATTTTAATTGACCAAGCAATTTCTTCGTCTTTATTATAAGGCGCACGTCCTAAAAGACGTTTGAGACAAATTTCCACCACGCGATAATTAGAGTTTGTCTCAACTACCAAGCATCGGAATGCTTCTGATTTTGCTAAACCCCGAATGAAGTCACGCACGGTAATCGCTCGATTCTTCAATTGAGATTCTAGATTGGATTGACGGTAAAACTTGAGTATTTCGTGTTCGCTGAATACTTGACGATATCCTGCCCAAATTAATTGTTGAATATCGCTATTGTCAGGAGAATCTTCCAACCGATAAATTCTAGGTGTATCCTCGCTGGAAACTTCATAACCAGCAACACGCTGGTTTTGAGAACTAGGTTTGTATTCTAATAGTGGAATTGACATGATTATTTAAGGAAAGGTTAAAGGTTGAAGGTTGAAGGTCAAAGGTCAAAGGTTAAAGGTTAAAGGTCAAAGGTTAAAGGTTTAAGGTTTAAGGTCAAAGGTTAAAGGTCAAAGGTTTAAGGTTAAAGGTGATTATTTATAACTCCCTATCTCCCCATCTCCCCATCCCCCCCTTCGGGTTCACCACTCCCCTCAACGGAGGGAGGCGACCCACGGGGGTGGATTCACCATCCCCCCATCTCCCCATCTCGCCATCTCCCCATCTCCCCATCTCCCCATCCCCTTGTCCTTTTCTAAGTAGTCTTCCTACTGGGTATGTAACGGTAGGGTAAAGCAACTTCTACGGGTTTGACGCTGGGTTGAGGCGTGGAGGATTCCCTTGTCATGTCGGGAATTTCCATGTTTTGGATTTGAGAAGTAACTCTAGCAATGGTTCTTTGGTAGTTACGTTCGTTGGTAATCATACCCCCAGCCATTGCCATAAAGTTGCTGGGAATGACTCTGCGAATTTCGTCTCCGGTTGCGTATCCTCCTGATGTACGAGCGGTATAGTAAGAACTACCACCCAAATATCTAATAGCCATACGGTTGCGGAAGTCTGCACCGTAACGGGGATTTACTAAGTTAAATGGTCTGCCTTTGTAACGACGGCGCTGGTAAGGTACAATGTCGTTACCGAAGTTTTGACGGTACTCGTCGCTGTCTACTACTGCGTCGATAAATCCATGTAAACCTTTGGTCGCAATGATAATTGACCAGGCTATTTGCTCTTGTTTGTTATAAGTTGCACGTCCCAAAAACCGCTTGAAGCTAATATCAACTAAGCGGTAGTTGGAGTTGGTTTCTGCTACTTCTTCGCGGTAAACGTCTGTTTTCCCCAAACCTCGAATAAAATCGCTGACGCTAATCGCCCGATTTCGCATTTGCGATTCTAAAAAGGGTTGCCGATATGACTCTAATATCAAGTGTTCGCTGAAGATTTGCCGATAACCAGCCCAAATAATTTCATCAATGTCTTGATCTGAGGTGGCATCTGTCAATCTATACATGATTGGTGTATCTTCGCTAGGCACTTCATAGCCTTCTACACGCTGATTTTGAGAACTGGGTTTATATTCAAGTACTGGTATTGACATTATCGTTATTTTATGTAATTGAACATCTATTAACTGGCAACTTGTTCTTGAGCCAAAGTTACGCGAGCGCGAACTGCTTTTTGAGCGTCGGTTGAACGCATTTGAGAAAATCTCCCGGCAATTTCCGGTTTTAAAGTCGGAATTTTTGCTAACTCTTGCAAACCAACAACAGCAGCATAACGAATTGCCCAGTCTGCATCTTGAGTAATTGAAAGCAAGGTGGAGAGTGATTTTCTTTGCGCGATCGCCCTTTGGGAATCATCCAGTTTGTGCCATTGTAAAGTTCCCAACCCTTTAGCAGCAGCGCGACGAACGCTAGGAGCAAAGTCTGTTGCAGCAGCTTCTAATAATAATTCTAAGGCTTGTGGGTCGCCAATCGCTGCTAAAGTCCGAATTGAATAAGCCCGTGCGCCATAATTATAATCATCAATCTGTCCGAGTAGTTGCGGTACAGCTGCTTCTCCTAACTCTATTAATCCTTTGACGGCTATGACTGCCGCTGCGGGATTATTATACCCAAACACTGCAATCAAAGTCGGTATTGCTGCCGTATCTTTTGCTGCGACTAAATTCTGTACCGCTGTCACCATTTGCGCTGGTGAATCAGCTTCGGTGACGGCACGAATTAAGTATTGAGTGTCCATAAAAAGTTAGTACCACCGGAGTTTTGAGTTTTGAGTTTTGAGTTATCAGTTGCGACACTGTATGGTCGGAGATAAGGTAGTAAGCATATTAATAGATTATTGTTCACTGTATGTCACTACGTGCCACGCTGCGATACACTGTCCACTGTCAACTGTCCACTGTCAACTGTCCACTGTCAACTATAAAAGCGAATCCATTAATTGCATTAACTTCATAGCGTTATCATTGAGTATTAGTTCATCTTCATCTTTGAGTTGATGCTCTAATAAACCTTTAAGGGCTATAAGTTTAAAGCTGTTTTCAACGGGAGCGATCGCAATTGTGTCTGCTGCTTTCATATACCCGATAGCACCCAAGTCACTTAATGCCATGCGACGCAATTTTAAATCGCTGTTTTGCAATACTCGTACCAAACGCTCTCCATATTCTGGTTCGCTTGTTAATTGATACATTGCTCTAGCTGCGGCGCATTGCACCCGAATTACCGGATGTTCGAGAAATGGCTGAATCATCTCTATGCCAACAGTAGCACCAATTGCTCCCAAAGCCTCTAATACTGCTTCGTAAGGCTGGACTAAGTGAGGTCTTCCGGGTATTTTTACGGCAGCTGCCACACCTCCATCTAATAAACTTAAAAGTGCAGGGATAGCTCTTTGATCGCCCAGCATTTCTAAAGATTGGGCAGCGGCTTCGCGCACGTAGAAATCAGAGCATTCTAAGCATTTAATTAAACCCGGCACGGCTCGGTTATCACTTAATTTGCCTAATGCTCTTGCAGCATTACGTCGTAAAGGATAGCCCCCTAACTCGGTTCTATCGGCTTCATCATCTAAAGCTGCAATTAAGGTATCAACGACTTCCGGAGTGCTGACACGAAACTTACCCAACCACCAAGCAGCATAGTAGCGGAGACTTAAATCTGAAGATTGTAAATTGACAATCGCTTGTTGTGGGGTTAACGGTGGTGCGTTTTCTGTCAAATATTCTTCCGCACTCGGTTCAATCATCCATTACCCTCAATACTAGTTTTGCGATTTAGATTTCTTTGGTTCAGATTCACTATCAGGTTTGAGTGCAGATTCAGCAGTCACTTGCTCAATATTGATAATCTTACCGCCCATGCGAGTAACCCGCTGCATTTCTTCATTCATTCTGTTGTATGGTACCGTCATAAATACGCTACCGCTGCGACGAATTTGATAATTATTTTTATCTGTTTCTTCGTTCTGACGCAAACCTACAACTTCATAACGAAACATCCGGCTGCTAGCACTAGAAATTCCATTTGTACCAACTGTTGTTTGTCCGTACATTAAATTATTCCTCCTTTATAATTTTGGATTTTAGATTTTGGATTTTAGATTTTGGATTTTGGAGTTAGGAGTGAGGAGTTAGGAGTGAGGAGTTAGGAGTTAGGAGTTAGGAGTTAGGAGTTAGGAGTTGACAGTTATTATTTATTTCCCCTTGTCCCCTTGTCCCCTTGTCTCCTTGTCCCCTTGTCCCCTTGTCCCCTCGTCCCCTTGTCCCCTTGTCCCCTTGTCCCCTTGTCCCCTTGTCTCCTTGTCCCCTTGTCCCCTTGTCCCCTCGTCCCCTTGTCCCCTTGTCCCCTTGTCCCCTTGTCCCCTTGTCCCCTTGTCCCCCCATCTCCCTAAGCTTGGGTTACGCTGACGATTTTTCCACCTTGACGCAGAATTTGCTGCATCTTATCTGATAAGCGTTCGTAAGGTACGACAATTGCGTAGCTGCTGCGTCTGACTTTGGGATACCCTGGAGAAAGCTGACCCGTTACTTCGATGCGATAGGAACGGTCTCCTACTCCAACTGCGTTTCCTACATTCTTTCTGGGAGATACATCGTTGCTTGCACGATAACTCCAGTTACTATTACTACCTGATGGTCCAACAATTGAAGATGCACTGTTGGTTCCTAATTCCCTGGCTAAACGAGACTTGTTTCCTTCTACCTGAGCGCGATCGCTATTGGCATAACCCCGGTATAAACGGAACATCCGGTTAAAGCCGACGGTTTTTTGTCCCGCTTGAGTTGCAAATCCGCGATAATAAGGTACTATATTATCACCAAAATTTTCGCTGTATTCCATTGAATCAATGTAGGAGTCTATTTCCACATCGTACCCTTCGTTATGATACAAATCGTTGTGGTAACTGACTTCCGACTCATCGTAAGGAGCGCGACCTAATAAGTGTTTGTAATTTAGTTCGATAAATCGAGTTTGGAAATTGTTGTAGAAAAACTTGTTCTTATACAATTCCGATTTTGCTACCGCACGCACAAACTCGCGCACGCTCATGTTCCCGTCACGCAAAAGAGACTCAGCACTTGTGAGTCTTTCCGCAGCCATTAAATAATCATTACCTAAAAGCTGTTTGTACGTAGCACGAATTACCCCTTCTACATCTTCCTTGCTGGCGTTGAGGCGTAATTCCACTCGCGGTGACTCATCAAAGGCTTCTGTTCCCAATCTGGATGCTGCTGATGTAATCGCCATTGCTATTATCCCCTTTTTTTCACACAAATGGTGAACCAATTTTTGATATTTTTTTATCTATCTTTTAAAAACAATGCCCGGAGACCGATACAACTGCTAGGTGATAAACCCCATCCAGCACTTGCATCCCTCTCCGGGCTGAGGGCAATACTTAGCTTAAAGCGTTGATTGCGTAATCCATGTAAGTGTTAGCTTCGTTAGCAGCTTGACCGCTTAAACCGTGATTGTTTTTGATGTATTTCAAAGCTTCTACGTACCAGCTAGGAGACAAGTCAAAAGAACGGTTGATTTCATCCAAACCTGCAATCAAGTACTCATCCATAGGACCAGTGCCACCGGCAACCAAACAGTAAGTTACCATTCTTAAATAGTGACCCACATCGCGAGCGCACTTGGATTTACCGCGAGAATCAGCAGCAAACTGAGGTCCCTGCATTTGAGTGGTGTAAGGAAACTTCTGATAAACAGCTTGAGCAGCACCATCAATCAATTGCTGAGCTTTGTTGGTCAAAGCACGAGCAGCTTCCATGCTCGCAGCAGCGCGATCAAAACGACCGTTAACAGCCTGCAATTCAGTGTTGCTTAAGAAACGACCTTGGGTATCGGCAGATGCAATTGCTTCGGTAATTGGTGTCTTCATGTCTTACAATCTCCTTTATGTCTTGTTATTTTTTTGCCTGGATACCGATTTTAATTTCCGGTTCCGGGTTTCTGTATTTTTGCTCTTACAGTCTTTGACTACGCAACCGCAGCCGCAGCACGGTCAAAGTAACCACCCAATTCAGACATTAACTGGCTGCAATCACCCTTGGTGATTCCATTGGGGTCGTTAGCCATTCTGATTGCACTATCTTTCATTTTTTGAACACCAACTGCTACCGAAGAGCCGGGAGTACCCAAAGCTTGGTAAGTTTCGCGCAAACCATTCAAGCAACGGTCATCTAATACGCTAGCGTCACCTGCAATCATCGAATAGGTTACATAGCGCAAGATGATTTCCATATCACGCAAACAAGCAGCCATCCGACGGTTGGTGTAAGCGTTTCCACCAGGAGCAATCAACTGGGGCTGTTCTTCAAACAAAGCACGAGCAGCATCAGTTACGATTTGGGAAGCATTGCTGGTAATGCGGTTAACAGTATCTAGGCGTTTGTTGCCTTCTTTCACCATGTTGCTCAGAGCATCTAATTGCTCGTTGCTCAAGAATTCGCCTCTAGAATCGGCTTGAGAAACTACCTTTGCGAATGCGTCTAACATCGACTTTTTCTCCTGATTGCTTAGTTTTATGTATGCCTTGATTAAAAATGGCAGTCTTTTATCAATGGATGGGATATAACAGATGTTGTTTTAACTGCCTTTTCTTTTCTCTCAATTTCTTCGTTCGTCAATAATATCGAATTAGAAATATGAGAATCTTGGCTTATTTTATGAGAAATCGACAACCTTGACAAACTGATTGTCTCTTTTAAGTTTTGCCTGTTATTGAACCCCTCCAAATTATGTTTATACACTGCTATCAAGGCATAATGTATTACAAAATATTAAGAAATACGATACTGCAATAAGAAAAACCTCAAGTCCTTCACATATAAGAGCTTTGCCTGAAAAAAGTGATTTTTTGTTGTTATTAAACTTCATATACTTATTTAAAAGTGCTAATTTATTTATTTTTCAAGTTTTCTTAACTATCCCAAAACCCTATGTATCGCAAGTATTTGAGTACCATGATACAATTCGAGCCAATAGTGACCCACTTAATAGTTGTTAACAAAAACGAGTATTCCCTAAATGTAAAGATTTGAAAATTATTTTGCGATCGCCAAATCAGGAAAAGCCCGAAAAGCTTGTAATCAAAGGGAATTAGCAAAAAGTTATTAGCGAACAGTTGATTTAGCTACTCAATGCTGTTTATGGCTACTGAAATCCGCGATAGTACAACTTTGTCATCTTCTTGTTTTAATGCTTGATGTAGCGCCATTTTGGCTAAAGGTGTGGCAATTTTTTGTAAACAAGCCGCAGCAGTATAACGTAAACCCCAGTCTTGGGGATTAAGTAGCGCCCATTTGAGTGTTTCTGAAGCACGGTGGATAATTTGCGGATTGCTAGAAGTGCTACCGATGCGTCCAAGTCCGCTTGCTGCGATACGACGGACATTTCCCTGACAATAATTAGCAACCTCGGTACCGACAATTTCCACAAATAAATCAAGAGCTTGTGGGTTTCCAATAAAAGCTAATCCCTGAAGGATGTAAGCCTGTATAGTTTGGTCGAGCGAATAACACTTTTTCCACATCACTGATTCTAGGTAAAATCGAAAAAGTCAAATTACCGTCTCATAAAGCTTTCAGCGTTGGCTTTGGCGTTTCGTAAAAATGGATAAAGTCGAGCTTAGCGTCGTCGCAAAACTTGTAATAAAGTTGAAAATACTTGGGGAAGAGGTGCAACAACTTCAATCAAGCCGTTGTGAATAGGATGTTGTAATTGCAGTTTCCAAGCGTGTAAAGCTTGTCCAGGTAAATTCACTCCTACAGAACGAGCGGAACTATACACAGAATCTCCGACAATTGGATGACCAATTTGAGCGCTATGGACGCGGATTTGATGGGTACGTCCGGTTTCTAACTGAAAGTGCATTAATGTATAGTTTCCGAGACGTTCTTTAATTTGCCAATGGGTAACAGCTTCTCGTCCCCCTTTCTCCACAGGGACAACCGCCATTTTTTTACGTTCTTTGGGATGACGACCTATAGGTAAATTAATCGTACCAGATTGTTCCTTGGTAACACCATAGACTACACCAAGATATTCACGTTTTGCAGTTTTGGCTTTCATCTGGGCTTGTAAACTGTGATGTGCAACTTCAGTTTTGGCGATCGCGATCGCGCCTGTGGTATCTTTATCAAGTCTGTGGACAATTCCGGGACGTTGAACGCCGCCAATTCCTGGTAAATTGGGACAATGGGCTAAAAGTGCATTAACTAAAGTTCCATCAGCATGACCTGGTGCAGGATGAACTACTAAACCCGCTGGTTTATTTAAAATTAATATGTCGTTGTCTTCATAAAGAATATCCAAAGGAATATTTTGCGATCGCAATTCTAAAGGTTCGGGTTGGGGTATTGTTAAAATAATCAAATCCCCTGCTTTTATAGCGACTTTTTTCGAGTGACAAACTTCACCATTGAGCTGGACGTTACCTTGTTCGATCAACTGTTGAATTCGCGATCGCGATAAATCGGTTTTCTGTTGAGAAATATAACTATCTATACGTGAAGTATTTTGTTCTACTCTTAAAGAGATTGATTGATTTGATATGATCATTTGTACAAAATCTAAGTTGACATCGGGTGAATAAAGGTTGTTGCTCGGTCGTTTTTCTTCGCGTCGAGCTAAACTTACAAAAATAATCCTTTATTATATTTTACTGCCAACAGATTATTAGCCCTGTAGTTGATCGCAGGCAATATTTTTACAAAGACATTTATAGCCTTTTGACTCAAATACTTAAATTCAAAGGGAAGATTAAAGTATGAAATAGTACAATCCAAGTTATTGAATTCACTTGATTTGATTGTTTTGATCAAAAAGCATCGGAGCAGATGTAATATTTAGAACTTTAGTGATAGGATAAAAAAACTTATAACGACTTTTAAGTACATTGCTTGACTATTTTAACAATAATTTTGCAATGGTAAAATTTCCCTGAATGATTCGGCTCAAAGTTCCTTATTTTTGTTCTAATATTTAAATAAGTGACGTTATAAGGAAAGCTTAACGGAGTGTTAATAACTGTCTAAAAAGTTAAATTGACTATTTATTAGATATATTTGGCTTTTCCTTATTATGTAGTGAAAACATTCTGAGTATTAAATTGAAACCGAATTTATTGGATATGCAAAATAATCAATTGTCTTTACAAAAATATTTATCGTTTGATTTAAAGCAAACAGAAGATTATCAAAATAAAGAAGTAGACCTATTTGATAATCTGAAAGATGACGATGATTCTTTGAGTGAAAATCATACAAAAGTCAGTAGTCAAAGCGAAAATTTAGATAATTCAAATTTAAACACATCTGAACCTTATATTAATCAAAATAATCACCAGGTCTATGATAGAGGGGATAGCTTCCTAAATACAAGGGTTAATTCTGCGGATTATGATAGCGAGGATGATTATTCGACTGTCGAAGAAAATGAAATTCATTATCTTAATTTTATCAGAAAATCTGAAATAGCAGTTTATCAACAAAATGCTCTAGGACATCATCGTTACAGCAATTATGAGAAAGAAGAGAATCTCAAAACCTACACTGTTGTTTGTATTGATGATAGTAGAGCGGTGGTCAATGCAATTAAAATGTATTTAGATGATAAAATATTCTCTGTAATTGGCATCAATGACCCACTAAAAGCTTTAATGCAAATTGTCCGTTTAAAACCGGATATCATTTTATTAGATATTAGTATGCCGACATTAGATGGATATGAATTGTGTTCTCTATTAAGGAAACATTCTTCCTTAAAAGAAACGCCGGTAATTATGGTGACAGGAAGAAAAGGAATTATCAATAGAGTAAAAGCCAAAATGGTCAAAGCATCAGATTATTTAACAAAACCCTTTCATAAAAAAGATTTGCTCAAAGTAATATTTAAATATATTGTTTGATGATTATTTTCAAGTTTAAACCTGTATTTACTATGTCAAATTAACCTTTCATGAAAGCGAATAGTGAGAAAGCTAAAAAGCGTTTAATTTGTATATTCAAATTTTATTAACCTCTTGTAGTGCGGGCATCCTGCCCGCTAGAAAAATATAAATTAAATGCGTAACAACTAAGAAGTCAAATATAAATAAGTAGTTTTACGGGAGTGCAGTTAAGTAATTGTTAAGTGTATAACAGTACTGAACTGACAATATTATGAAACAGCTTTATGAAAAGCATTTATCCAAACTTCTCCGTAAAAGCTTCAACGACAACAATTACTTACAGATTTGCATCTACCATTTCTCTGACATTGCTGTGCTTTTCCTCAGCCTTACTCGTTATTAACAAAACTTCAGCACAGACACCGGATAATACTAACCTTGAACAAACAGCAGTTACGAGTATCAGCAATGCAGTTTCTACCTTAATTGAAGTATTGCGGAGTGAAAATGTAGAAGCTAGAGTTAATGCTGCACGTGCGTTAGGTGGAATGGGTACTCAAGCTAAAATAGCAGAACCCGCATTAAAAATAGCATTGTATGACAAAGAACCGCGAGTGCGTTACAGTGCGGCAATTGCGATCGCAAATCTCGGTGGAGATACCAAAGATGCTTTTCCTGAGTTACTTAAAGCTCTAGAAGATGAATCTAAGTGGATTCGTCAGGATGCTGCGTATGCTTTGAGCAATATTGCCTTGAATCTCCAAGGAGAGGTTCGTGATTTATCAGCAGAAGAACTAAATCAAGCAGTTACTAACTTTGAGAACACCTTAAAAATTATGGAAGATTCAAAATTAGAGATTCCTCCACAAGCTATGAAATCTATCAATGATTCGCTCGATAGTTTAAAGAGAGAAAAACAGCGACAGTAATTTAGATTCAGAAGTCGGATAACTTTTACTAATCCCGACTTCTCTGACAACAGATACCTATGACTTTAGTCATAAATTTGAAATATTCAACATCAGATTTCGACCACAAACATTTTTTTTGTTTAGAATGTTAATTAAGTGGGTCAAAGTTGTTCCAAAAAAAAAGCCAACACCCTATATCTTGCAATAATTATCAAAAAAACTTTCATCGTTGAAGTTCAAAAAAATCGTTAACGAGAAAATTAGCTCTCGCAGAAAAAGCAAGATATCAACAAAGATTTTTCTAATATTCCAACATTCCAACAAGTTATCAACAGAAGGTGTAGAAATGAATAGAACATTAAACAGAACATTCAAAGGTGTATTCTTACCCAGCTTATTAGCTACAGGTATATTCGGTGCTACTTTTGTACCAGCGAAACCTGCTGCTGCTGATGATAAATTACTCGAAGACGTAGGAATTGGTGCTGCTGCTGGTGCGATTACCGGAATTATTACCAATAACGATTCCATTCTCACCAACGCTGCTAATGGTGCTGCGGCTGGTGCTGCGGTGAATGCTGCAAATAGCGGTAGAAGAAACAAAAGAGATCGTGATCTCATCCAAGATATCGGAGTTGGTGCAGCAGGTGGTACCGTAGCAGGAGAAATTACCAACCGTAGAGGCACCCTGAGCAATACCATTAATGGTGCTGCTGCGGGTGCGGCTATCAATATTTTGCGTAAGAAGTAAAGAATTAGTCATGGGTAATTGGGAATTAAATCCCTAAAATCCGTGGAATCCGTGTAATCCATTTCAATCCGTGTTCGGTAATTGTTAGCCTTAAACTCAGCTTATCTTTCCATCAACCTAGACTTAACCTAACAGGGCATCTAAATCAGGTATTCTACTGAATACGGCGAATTATTTGTTACACTAGGCGCTTACCTGAGTTAAAGATGACCAGACTATTGGATATCTTCTTAGCAGGGGGTTTTATGATGTTTCCTCTGCTATTTTTGTCGGTTGTAACCTTGGCTTACGCAATACAGCGCGGTTGTTTTTGGTTAAGGTTGGCTATTGAGGAAAGACGGGTAGTGCAGGATGTGCTAACCGTAGCACAATACGATTTGAACAGAGCAGAAAAAATCGCAAGGGGTAACAAGGATTTAGCAATTGCACGTTTTCTTTCTGCACCGCTAAAACTGAATAATCCCACTCCGGAGAGCTTTAATTTAGCATTAAAAGCAGCGGCTGATAAGGAATTAGTTAATATCGGGGGAAGTGACAAACTATTGGAGAGCGTAATTATTATTGCGCCTTTGTTGGGCATTTTAGGTACTGCTGGTGGTTTAATTAGGACTTTCATTACTTTTAGAAATGGTGGTGTAGACGCTAGCAGTAGTAGTACGGTTGCAGATTCTATTTTGCAAGCATTGATTAGTAGTGCAGCAGGTATTGGGGTAGCTATTCTAGCATTTGTTTTTTTTCGGATTTTTGTAGTATTACGTGTGCGTCGTGTGGATTATTTTTCTACACTGGGTAATCAATTAGAGTTAATTTATTTGCATTTTTGGGATAAGCCAGTTGAAGATGCTAAAATCAGCGAATAAATAGTGTATCTACGCTATCGAAATATCTAATTTATATCTAATTTAAATGTAGAGACGTTGCAGTGCAACGTCTCTTTACGATTGTTTTGAACGTGAATTAGATAATGAATCCTGGCTAGTTCATCCTTAGAAATATACTTTTAAACCTCTATTTTTCGGTTATGTGAGAAGTCAGGTTTTGATAATGGTTATGTTGTTTTACAAGGATTTAAAAGCAAAAACCCGACTTGTTAAAGATAATTTGTAATTGGATACGATATAAATAAAGACGTTGCAATGCAACGTCTCTACATGATTATTACCTATAAAATCAATGGCGAATTAAGAAGGATTATTTTTCAATAAAAGAACAATTGCTCCTTTACCTTCTTTTGTACCAACAAAAGAAATATACTTGATAAATTCACCTTTCTTGATTTCATACAGAAGCTCGGAAGTTTCATTCTTTTTGATTTGAGATGCTTCAAAACCTTCCGATTCTAGGTTAGTTTTAATAAGTAAAGCCAAATCTTCAGGAGTGTTTTTGATGTCTTTACCCAAGACTTTTTCTACTTCGGGAGTGACTGCAAAATCCTTTTCTTCAATCCAATCAAATTGAGCATAAAGATTACTCAATATTAAATCAAATGCTTTTTCTTCAGCGTTAGGATTTTCTTGCAGATTTTGATTAGTCAATCTGTAGCAGTCAACTCGCTCCGAAGACAAAAGAATCATTGTACCCGGTTCTTGAGTTGCAAAAAGTTGCAAAAATTGAGTTAGATTTTCTTTAGAAACTTGATAAACCTTTGTATCAGGTTCGTCAGTGAGTTTTTCTACTTGGAAATCTGTATCTGCTAATCTTTTTTCAAAATAAGCTGCAACTGTATCCAAGGAATCAGATGTGAGTCGAGTACGTCTATCTAGTCTTGCGATTTGTGTTCCACAAAAAATAGGTCTAACGTTACTGTAATTGGGAAAATCAGCAAATGGATTTACAGGACGTTCTGTTGTTGTGTTGTTTGATTCAGAAGATGTTTCTTCTGATTTTGCTTCAGTTGTTGAATCGGTAGATTCTGATTGAACTATTTGTTGTGGTTCAGATACTGTATTTGTAGATTCTGGTTCTGCTATTTGTTGTGGTTCAGATACTGTATTTGTAGGTTCTGGTTCCTTAACTGCTTGAGAAGGTGTAAAAGCAATCTGTGGTACTGAATTGGGTTGAGTTAAGGATACATCATCAGTACTTACAGTTGGAAATTCTGGAGAAGAGGAGATATTATCATCACCTACAGTTGAGACTTCTGGAAAAGAGGAGATATCATCACCACCAGATGAAAAATCTGGAGTAGGTGTTTCATCGACAGAAGCATCTAACTCAGTATCAGCTAAATCAGGAGTTGTATTGTCTTGATTATTTCCATTCTCCAAATCATTTAGTAGGGGTGGTTCTCCGGGTACTTGTACCAAATCCCCTTGCTTTAAAGAATCTCCTATTCCTGGTTGGATCAGAGAACTATCTTGATTACGCAATTTTCCATCGGTTCCTGCTTCTGATACATTTGCAGTGTCTTTTGCATCTATATCGGTAGAATTAGAAGATATTGGGGCTACAAGCAGTAAGCCATGTAATGTTGCAGAAGCTAGCAACATTTGTGGGGAAACTTGTCGTAAGGGAACAAACAAACTATTTACTAGAAATGACTTAATCATGTATTTGGCTCTGGAAATCTGGATTGCACAAATTTAAGAAAAACTCAAGAAAAGACAGATGCATAGAGCGAAACCAGATAATTATTTAGGAATGGCCGCAAGCGTCACAATCAGTGATTGGTGCGTGACACACAGTAGGCTTATTACTACGTTCAGAATTTCTCCTAGGGTACATCACCGGCAATAAAGTGGGAAGAAAATCTACACCGCTTTTTGCCTCGCCTACAAGAAAATATGCCAGTTCCGTAAGTCCTATTATTGTGAGTATAAAGTATGAATTATTAACCCTAAAATTTATTTCATACTTTATAGTATTGCTACCCAATTCTTAGAGAATTATATATATTAATCTTAGCATTTTTCCCAAATTAAATAATATCTTATTTCTCAATAAATTAGTTTGATTGTAAATATTTAAATCTTATTTTTAGCGAAAAAATGATACTTTCTACTAAATAGAAGTAATTGATGATTTGATTTTGTAGGTTATTACTCTAGCAATAAATACCGGGGCTGTGGTATTAGTTCAGTTGCTGAATAAAAGCAATAAGTAAGTAACTATACAAAAGTTGAGGTTAATGCTTGAAACGGAAGTAGTCGAAAAATTTTTCTGTAGGGTTGAGGGAAATCAAAAGTAGTAAATATCACAAAATTGATTTGTCTGCTGCTAATTATTTTTTCTGATGTAATTACTACCAGAAAAATCAAGCAACACTCAAGTTCTCTCGCCTTCAGGTTTGTCAGTTGCAGTTTATTTTATTGTCAAAGTTTGTTTCTTCATGAGTAAATTAATTCCAGCCATTACCGTCAAAAATCTTGCTTTATACTACGGTAAATTGAAAGCACTTCAAGGAGTATCTTTGGATATTTACCAAAAGCAAGTAACAGCACTTATCGGTTCTTCCGGTTGTGGTAAATCGGCTTTGATTAAATCTCTGAATCGCATTGGTGAATTAGAGGCTAATATCAAAGTTGATGGAAAGGTAAAATTTTTCGGTCAAGATATATATTCTTCTCGTGTCAATCTTAATCGACTACGCCGTCAAATCGGTATGGTTTTCCCCAAGCCGAATTTATTTCCCATGAGCATTTATGATAACGTCGCTTATGGAATCCGCGTCGCTAGACATTGCCCCAAATCTGAATTAGATGGTCTTGTCGAGTCTGCAATCAAAGATGCAGCATTGTGGGATGAAGTCAAGAACAAACTTGATAAACCTGCATTATGTTTATCTGGTGGTCAACAACAGCGTTTATGTATTGCACGTGCTTTAGCAGTGGAACCAAGAGTATTGCTAATGGATCAACCTTGTTCAGGATTAGATCCTGTAGAAACGATGAAGATTGAAGAATTAATTGGGAGTTTGCGCGGTAAATTAACAATTGTGATTGTGACTGATAATATACAACAAGTGCAACGTATTGCCGACTTTATCGCATTCTTTAGTACTGATGAAAACAGTGTAGGACAGATGGTTGAATTTGGTACCACAGAACAAATATTCAAGAATCCTCTAGATCAACGTACCCGCGATTATGTTTACGGACATTTGAGTTTAAGATAAGCTCTAAGTTCAAGAAGTCGGGTTTTTAGAATTAGACTTCTCCGGAAATTAAATATGCGGCAAATGAAACCCTTGTAGAGACGCAAGGGTTCGCGTCTCTACATTCTTTATCGGAGATATCTATCGGATTACGAATTAACCAAAACGACCGTTAATGTAATCGGATGTTTGTTTCTCTCTGGGGTGATTAAAAATAGTATATGTGTCGTTAAATTCAATCAAATTACCCACATACATGAAAGCCGTATAATCAGATATACGTTGTGCTTGTTGCATATTGTGAGTCACAATCAAAACAGTCACTTGGTTTTTAATTTGAGAAATTAACTGTTCGATGCTTTCTGTAGACATTGGGTCAAGAGCAGATGTGGGTTCGTCGAATAGTATAATTTCTGGGTCAGCAGCTAAAGCACGAGCAATACACAAACGTTGCTGTTGACCACCGGAAAGAGCAGTACCAGGTTCTTGCAAACGGTCTTTAACTTCATTCCACAAGGCTGCACCATGCAATGCTTTTTCTACTTTCTCGTCAAGAATTCTTTTGTTGGTTTCTCCTCGTACCCGCAACCCATAAGCAACGTTTTCATAAATTGATTTGGGGAAAGGATTAGGTCTTTGGAAGACCATACTAATCCGCATCCGTACTTCAATGGGGTCAACTTTGGGGCTAAGAAGATTCACACCATCCGGTTGTAAAGCAATTTCACCTCGGTATTTGTTACCAGGGTATAAATCATGCATCCGGTTGAAGCAACGTAGCAAGGTTGTTTTACCACAACCAGAAGGACCAATCAACGCTGTCACTTTTTTGTCGTAGACAGGCATCATGATATCTTTGAGAGCGTGTACCTTACCACCGTAGTAGAAGTTAAGGTAATTAACTTCAGCTTTCAAGGGTAATTGTTTGGATGTATCTGTTAGTTCTACCATTTGATGTTCTTCCTTAAACGATAGCGAAGATAAATTGCGACACCGTTCATAGCCAAAGTCATAAATACAAGCACGAAACCAGCAGCAGCAGCAGCAATCTGAAAGTCTTCTTGGGGACGATCAGTCCAGTTGAACATTTGAATTGGTAAAACCGTGTAAGGGTCAAATAACCCTGTTGGTAAGAAGGCAATAAAAGCAACCGCACCAACTACAATTAGAGGAGCAGTTTCACCAAATGCTCTAGCTAGGGCGATGATAATCCCAGTCAGAATTGTGCTAAGTGAGTAAGGTAGAACGTGATCCCAAACAGTCTGCCATTTAGAAGCTCCACAGGCATAAGCTGCTTCACGGATACTACCAGGAATAGCTCGAATTGCTTCGCGGGTTGCCACAATGATTATTGGTAGCACCAAAAGAGCCAGAGTTAATCCAGCAGAAAGAACAGTACGGTCAAATCCTAAACCATAAACAAACAAACCCAGACCTAAAAGACCGTAAATAATCGAAGGTATCCCTGCCAAATTAGCAACGTTAATTTCGATTAAATCGGTAAACCAGTTTTTTGCAGCGTACTCTTCTAGATAAATACCTGCGGCAATCCCCACAGGAATCGCCGCCAAAGCAGTTACTAAAATTACAATTATACTTCCCACCCAAGCGGCTAAAATACCTGCTTCTAGGGGGTCGCTACTGGGATAGGAAGTCAAAAATTGGTACAAATTTTGCAGACGGGGTAAACCATCGAAAAATAAGTCAACAAGCAGTATTACCAAAATGCCGATCGCAATCAGCATAGATGCCAAACCAACATAGCTAAAAACCTTGTCTGATAGCTTGTTGCGAGCGATGGTTCGGCGGATTTGTTGAATATTTACACTTGTCATATCAATAAACTTCCCGATAGCGCTTGGTGAGGATATGACCGATAATATTGAAAATTAATGTCATTAACAATAAAGTCAGACCAACTGCGAAAATGGTTTGATATTCCAAGCTACCGTAGGGAATATCGCCTTTACTCACGGAAACAATGTAAGCAGTCATGGTTTGCGATGGTTCCATCGGGTTAAAAGTGAAATTGGGTTGTCCACCAGCCGCGATCGCAACAACCATTGTCTCGCCAATCGCTCTGGAAATTCCCAAAATATAAGCCGCAGATATCCCCGAAATCGCCGATGGTAGAATCACCTTGATTGCAGTTTGGAAGCGAGTCGCACCTGTAGCGTAAGAACCTTCCCGCAAATAATCGGGAACTGAGCGCATCGCATCTTCACTCAAAGAACTAATATAGGGAATAATCATAATCCCCATCACCATCCCCGCACTCAACATATTTGAGTAGGGTAATTCAGTTAAAAAATTCTGTAAGAATGGTGTGACAAACAGTAGAGCGAAATAACCGTAAACAACAGTGGGGACACCAGCTAGCAATTCCAAAGCCGGTTTCACTGTTTCCCGTACTTTTACCGGAGCAAATTCACTCAGGTAAATCGCAGCAATAGTTCCCAAAGGTATGGCAACACACAAAGCTACAAAAGTAGTCACCAAAGTCCCAGACACCAGAGTCATAATTCCAAAGTGCTTGTCATCAAACAAAGGTGTCCACTGAGTATCTGTCAAAAACTCCCAAACAGATACATCTTCAGCATATTGGTAAAAAAATTTAAACGTCTCGTACAGTAAGATCGAGAGAATACCTACTGTAACTACTACGGACGAAAAAGCTGCGAGAAACAAGATAATCTCAATTACCTTTTCCCGCACGTTCCGCAATACCTTTGGAGATAGTGCGGTTTCATGAGGTTGTCTTCCAGATGTTTTAGCCACTATTCTCCGTTATGATGTGAATAGTCAATATTTGATTTTGATGGTACGGTAAATCGGAATTATCCGTCGAGCCAATCTAAATAAAACTTACCATATTGTTTAAACCCTGGCTCGTGCATGACGTTACAAGTCTTATTTTTAGATGCAATTATTTATTCAACAACAAGGGTTTACCAGATGTTTATTGCGTAAATTCTCCGACTAGTCTCAAATCCAAAATTCTCGGACTGTCAAAAATTTTCCGATCAGAGTTATTTTCTCCCTTGACGGAACCCCCCTCTTTCCCAATTCAAGGATAAAAGGGGGGTTAGTTGTGATGTCTGATTGGCTGATAGCCAAGGTAGAATGCACCGATGATGTTACTTAGTTTTAATAATTACTAAGATAAATTAGTCTTTGGGTGTAGCCAAAAGTTCGGTAATTTTCACACCAATTTTCTCTTTACCACCGAATACAGAACCAGTTTGCTTCCGGTTGAAGCGGTTCAAAATAGCAGTATAAGCAGATTGAGGTAAATCTACGTAAGCAACTTTTTTGCTGACAGTAGCACCATTTTTGATGTAATACTCAACAAATTGCTTGACTGCGGGTTTGTCAGCAGATTTAGCGTTGACGTAGATGAAAATAGGACGAGATAAGGGAGTGTATTTACCGCTTCTAATGGTACTTTCAGAAGGCAATACACCGTTAACACTTATAGCTTGTAACTTACTCTTGTTTTCTTCGTAGTAAGCGTAACCGAAGTAACCGAGCGCATTCTTATCGCGAACAACTCCGTTAACTGTAACGTTGTCATCTTCGGTTGCGGTGTAGTCACCACGGCTAGATTTCGATTTACCAACAATTGCTTCGGTAAAATAGTCAAAAGTACCAGAAGCAGTTCCAGCACCGAACAATTTTAGAGGAGCATTGGGGAAACCAGCACGGATTTGGTTCCAGTTGGTGATTTTACCTTGTGCTGCGGGTTCCCACATTTTTTTGAGTTCAGCAACAGTCAAGTTCTTAGCCCAAGTATTTTGAGGATTGATTACAACTGTCAAACCGTCGTAAGCAACAGGAATTTCGATATATTTGATACCAGCTTTTTTACACTCAGCAATTTCTTTTGCCAAGATAGGGCGAGAAGCGTTGGAAATATCGGTTTCACCACGGCAGAATTTTTTGAACCCACCACCAGTACCAGATACACCAACGGTTACACGAGTTTTACCACCTGTAGCTTTGGTAAATCCTTCTGCTGCTGCTTCTGTCAAAGGGAAAACGGTGCTGGAACCGTCAACACGAACAACTGCACTTTGAGACATAGCAGCAGGAACTGCGATGGAAATGCTTGCTGCAACTGCGGCAACACTAGCTAATATTCTTACTTTCAAACTGTTCACAAAGAAACTCCTAATTGAGATTTTTCGCTTCCGCGCAATCACACAACTAACACAATCTCCGTATTAGGTTAAAAATAAGTTATTCTTTTGACTCAATTACGTAAAGGTTTTCCTAAAATATACTTATAATTCAGGTTAAGCCTAGGTTAAATGCTTTGTAGGTAATGGTTTGAAGATTTTTTTAGAAATGCAATAAAAGCTAGTTGTTTTAACTTCATATACTTTATATATTGGTTAACTTGTTACTGCATTACACAAATTTAAATTAGGAGAATTGTAGCTTTACTTACGCATTTTTGCATCTTCTAAAAGAAGTATTTTTGCGGAATCAGTGAGAATTAAATGAAATGTTGTCTGAAATACGATATTAATGTAGCTGTATTTCAGTAGAAAGGATTATTAGTCTATGTCATTAGTTTTGGAAAGTACTATATTGTAGTGCGAGCATCTTGCTCGCTGGTCAGTAGCGAGCAAGATGCTCGCACTACTGGTATATTCCCATTCAAAAGGATAAGTTCCCCATCCGAAATACTAATAAATTTTTGATTGTTCACAGTTAAGATGAAAAATTTGAAAATAGCTTTAAAAGTTGAAAATTTAAATGTTTTCTATGGAGAAAAGCCGATTATTAAGAATATTAATCTTGACTGTTATGAAAATAAAATAACGGCTATTTTGGGGGGTGTGAATTCAGGAAAATCAACTTTATTGAAAACCTTCAATCGGTTAATTGAATTAGAAAATACCGTTAGATATGAAGGTAAGATGGAATTTTTTGGTCAGAATATTTTTAATCGTAGTACTAATTTGAATCGTTTACGTCGGCAAATTGGTATGATTTATCCGACTCCTGATACTTTTTCTATGAGCATTTATGATAATGTTGCTTGTAAATTAAAGTTAATTGGTTCTTATGCTAAAAACGAATTAAATGCAATTGTAGAAATTGCCCTACGTCGTGTGGGCTTATGGGATGAAGTCAAGTACAAATTGCATCAACCCGCGACTGATCTATCTTTGGTACAACAACAGTTACTGTGTATTAGTAGGGCTTTAGCTTTACAACCAAAAATTTTAATTATGGATGAACCTTGTATGGAGTTGGGTATAGTTAGAGGTATGAGAATTGAAGAAGTTCTTCAGTCATTACGCCATAATTTAACTATTATTGTCACAACTAAAAATCCCCAATTCGCATTACGTGTATCTGATTATATCGGTTTGATGAGTGTAAATAATCATGTTGGGGAATTAGTTGATTTTTATAAAACTTCTAATTTTGTACAAAATTATTTAGTTCCATATTCTCAGACGGTCATCCTAGGGAACTAACAAGCAAAGCCCACGGAGGTGGGCTAATTAAATGCATATGCATACAGAAATATAGAGTAACCTTAATAAGCGCCAGTTTTGTACAATAACACTTTAAAAGTGCGGAGAAAAATGTTCAAGTCAAGTGATATTGACCAATTTTCAATGTAGCTCATATCTAATTTAATTACATCATCAAAATTATCGATTTCAGAACGTCCAGAAACTTGCCATAATCCAGTAATACCGGGGAGAACTTCTTGACGAATAAAATGTTTAGTTTGGAATTTTTGTACGTCGCGAATTGGTAAAGGTCGAGGACCAATAAAACTCATTTCACCGACTAATACATTAAAGAATTGCGGTAATTCATCCAAGCTATAACGACGTAAAAACTGACCGACTCTAGTTACTCTAGGGTCATTTTTCATTTTAAAAAACACACCGTCTTTCATTTCATTTTTAGCTTCTAAAGAACCTTGAATTTTTTCTGCATCGGTAATCATTGTGCGGAATTTCCAAATCATAAACTCTTTACTATGTAAACCAATACGTTTTTGACGGAAAAATATTGGTCCGGGAGAATCCAGTTTAATCAGTACAGCTATAGATAAATAAATGGGTGCAAGTAGCACAATTAAAAATAGCGAGAAATAAAAGTCAAACAACCGCTTTAACCAAAAATCAACCCCAGCAAAAATTGGTGCTGTAATGGTGGGGAAAGCTAATTCTCCAATCAAACTAAACTGAGATTTGGAGAAGGGAAGTTTATTTTCTGTTGGTAGAATGTGTACGGTAATTCCTGCATTATAAAAATGCCAGCAAAGAAAGGAACGGTTTTTAATTGAATTCCAGGAAATAAATATTTCCTCTACATTTTGGCTGCGTAAAAATGCAAAAGTCTTTTCTCTATTAACCCAATCAAGACAGCTAGAATTGGCAAAACCTTGCACTGTATAACAATTATCTTTTTCGACAATGTTCATTAATTGCTCTTTTTCTTGAGCATTTGCGATGATAAAAATTGAATGACGAATTATACCTTTTTGACGGAGAAAATTAGTCGATAAATCGAATATTTTTCTGACAGTACAGACAAAAACGATAGATGTAAACCAATACAGTAAATAATCAGAACGCTGAATGTAAGTACTTGAGTTGTAGATATAAGTGATGAATAATAGCAGTATTGATGATAAAGAAATTGCTTTAACAATGCTTACATAGTCGCGACGGTACATACCTGCTCGGTAAACACCACTGTTAGCAAGAATAACAATTTGAACTCCTAAAGTGAGTAATAAAAAGGGTAGATTTTTTGTCCATTCAGACTGTAAAGGAGAACTGTAATTAGTAACTAAATTCCAAGCGATGCTCAAGGATGAAATATCAAGTAACATTAATAGAATTACACGCAGCAATCGGATAAATAACCCTCGCTGTATAGTTGCGATTTTAGCGGAGCGTAAGTCTGGTTTAAAGTTATTTATGGCTACATTTACGTAAGACACGATAATCAAATCTCCTGTGATAAATGTGTGTGAAATAAGGTTAGTTGAATTATCAGAATTAATCTAATAGAGTATCTAGTAGGATTTTGCTTGATCAGAGAAATCAAGGATTTCCTGAATCAATAACTTACCGACAAACCAGGGTTGAACTAAATAGCGTTTCCATAGTCTTTTGGGTTCGCTAAACAGACGATAAGACCATTCCAAACCCATTTTTCCCATCCACCGTGGTGGGGTAGGAACAACACCTGCAACATAGTCCATACAAGCACCACTGGGTAGAATCGCATTGGTATGAAGCTGTTCGAGATTATCGAGAATCCAACGTTCTTGACGAGGCATACTCATTCCTACCATTAAAATGTGAGGTTGGAAAGCGTTGATTGCAGCGATGGTAGTTTGATTGTCTGGACTATGTTTAGTCACGTCGATATAACCATGAGCGCAAGCAATCTCTAAACCAGGGTATTTTTGACGTAAAATTTCTGCTCCTTGTTGAGCAACTCCCGGTTTAGAACCTAAATAAAATATGCGCCAATTTTTGCTAGTAGCTTCTTCCATTAAAGACCATACCCAGTCAGCATAGGTAACTCGATGTTCTCGCTCGATGGAATATCCGCGCAGTTTAGCAATGAATACTAATGGCATACCATCAACATGGATATAATCAGCCTTGTCATAGAATGCACGCATTAGAGCGTCATGATGATAAATATACAGACTATGCAAATTGTGATTGGCAATAATCCATTTTTTTTGCTGTTGAATAGATTCTGCAATTAGACTATTTAATTGGGTAATATTAAGTGCATTTACTTCAATACCGAGAAATTTTAATGGGGAACGATTCATAGGTTTAAGATGTTTCAAAAGTTAAGAATTATTTGTAGATAACAGAACATTGGCGATAGATTGTGCTTTTGCATTCCAGGAATATTTCTCTTTAATTAAGTTGTATGCAGCCTGAGCAAGGGGTTGATATTTTCCTTGGTTTGAAGCAACATCTAAGATTTTTTGGGCAATATCTTCGGTGGAATAACTTGTTACTAATAGATGTTCAAGATGACGAAATTCTTCTAATCCACGCAATCCTTCAGGTGTAGAAATTACTAATTTTTGACTTGCGAAATAATCAAGGGCTTTATTCCGCGCTCCTCCTGCTACTGCTTGCTTAGAAAATGGTAATAGGGTAATATCTGCATATTTAATATGAGTGACAAAATCATTTCTACTGGGTAAGAATCCTGTGAATGAAATATTAGATGGTAATGTTTCTTGAACATCATTTATGCTGCGACCGATAACAATAAAGTGAATTTTATTCGGCTGATTTTCTAGCTTTTTCGCAATATCTATTGTCATGGATACTGACATATCATTAGTCGGAAATCCATAGGTTTTCGGCGCTACAACTACTACAATTTTAGCTGGTCGTAATTGTTGATAAGGGTCTGTATCATTTAAAGAATGGCTATTTAATAAGTCTTCTGTAACTCCATTTCCTATACAGGATATTTGTTTGGGAGTTCTTCCATACCACTGAGAAATTAATTCCGGAGTAGATTCCCCAGCTGCAATGATAGGATAACCAGAAAAAATAAGTATTCCTTGAGCGAAATAGGTTTTAATACATTGTTTTAACTCTTGAAACCAATTATTAACTGAAGATAAACGAGTCCAATATTCATAAGCAGAAAAAGTATGAAAATCCAAGACAAGAGAGCAATTTTGATTTTTTTTGAGTTTAAGAGCAATTAAGGCAGCTATACTTGGAAGTGTTTCTTGAGCATAAATAATATCTGGACGAAACTCATCAATAGATTTTTGTATTGCTTTAATATATGATTTAAGACTTCTAGAACCAACAGAAATTGCCGGTGCATAATTAACAGATGAACAGTTTAATCCTAGTTGACAAACATCAAAATATTTAACCAGATATTGTCCGAGATAAAAAGGTCTTGTAAAAGCACCAAAAGGCTCGCTAGAATCAAGATTAGAAACAATTAATAAACGTTTGCCCATAATATAATTGGTAATTGGTAATTGCTGATTAGTAATTGGTAATTGGTAATTGGTAATTGGTGATTGAGAATAATATTAATGAGTTCTGGTTATTTTTTAATTACTCCCCCGAACCGCTTTAAGATTACCTTTCACACGTAGGGTAAAGCTCATCTTTTTTACCTCTTTTCTCTGCGTACTCTGCGTCTCTGCGGTTTTTAAAATCAGTAATCATAAGAGCAGGAAGGGAGTAGTATTATGCAATTTACTACGATATTTATTCTGTAAATGTTGGAGATGCAGCGAGATTTTTATAACCAATAACAGCACGAATATAAGGTAATAACCAGTAAATTAACCAAAATGGTCCGGAATGACGGGAGCAGAATGTAGTCCAAGGTTTGAGAGGAAATCCTTTAACGTGTAATATTTTTTGTAAGCGTTGTTGCAGTGGTAAATTAGTGTCAGCCCAGCTATTACGAATCGAATTTTTACTGCAAGTACCAACATAACCGGGTGCAATCCACACAGAACAGCCTAATTTACGCGCTCTGAGACCATAATCTAAGTCTCCTAAACTATGAATAAATGCTGGGTCAATATTGCCAACTTTTGCAACAACACTATGAGGAATCAACACACAATTACCAAACATTGAATCACATTTTTGGATAACTTGAGTCGGTTCTAAAAATTCAAATTTATTGGAATACCATTTTTTAGATTTAACTGCTCCTCCATAGGTAGGTTTTTTAGTAATTGGATCTTGAGTTGTACCTACGACAATCGAATTTTCACACCCTTGTTCGGTCAAATCAAACTGAATTTTCAACAACCTATCTAAGGTATCAGTTTCTAAAAACGTGTCATCATTCAACCAAAGATAATAATTGTAAGAATTTTTAATTGCTTCTGAGAATGCTAAACGCATTCCTCCAACCCAAAATAAGTTACCGTTTCCTTGAAGAATTTTTACTTGCGGAAATTCTGTTTTGATTGCTTCTGCTGTACCATCAGAACTACCATCATCAGTTAGAAAAACATCAAATGTATTTGTTTGTTGATGTAAGGCACGTAGACAAGCAAGAGTTGTTTCTCTTCGGTTAAAACAGGTCATGATGACCGCTATTTGTGCTTTGTTTATTGTAGTTTTCATTTATTGAAATTAATAGGTTTTACTGTGAAATAATCGTGAAATATTTATCGAATTTGTTCGTTAAACTTAAAGATTTGCTACCCGTTCTATCCAACCACTCAAGTTAATATTCAAATTAAAGTTGTTCAACTTTTTCTCAAATTTTCTCACGGTCAACATATGTCTATGTAATACAGAAGTACGCGGCATTTGATGAGCAATTACTCGTTCACATAGCCATTGATATTTATCAGAATTTAAGTTGAGATTTTTCAGTTTTTTGATTTGTTGATTCCAGTCATGGTAGTAGAATAAATTAAAATAATGCATCGAAATTAAATCATCCCATTTTTTTAACCGCCATTGTTTTGATAATCGATTGTGTAAAGGTAATGGATAACTATAATTATCGGAAAAATGGGAAACATTTTCTGACAATGCACATAAGGTTACAGATAAAACTGATTGTTCGACAAAATAAATACCCTGGGGAGGAGCAATATCTAAACGCATTACTTTTTCAAAATTTTCTTTCCAGGATGTAAATATACCTACATTTCTTCTAACTGCAACTAAACCGGAATTCCAGTAAGCTCGGATTTTTTTATTCCCAATTGGAGTGTTGACAAATATTTCTTTTTTAACTCCTAGCACTTCATAAAGCTTTTGCCAATACCATTCATGAGGGTCGTTGTTACCTGTAGAACCGATACCTTGACCATATTCAGGACGCATTCTGACATTACAATCTGTGGGGAGTAAAAATTCGGTTGGTTCTGCAAAAAAGCATTTATCGCTATCAAGAAAAACTAAAATTTCTGCATCTATATTTTGTTCAGCATATGCACAAGTGAGGGGTTTATTTGCTAAATAATATTCGTGAAATTCTTGGTTTATTGGTAGTTGTTGATGAATCACTCCTAATTGTTGAAATGCTTGTTGTGTTTCAATGGCAATTGGTGTACCTGTTCGAGGATGAAAACTATATATTGGGGTGTCTTTCAAGTTACCACAGAATTTACGAATACTTTCTGCAAGCATCAATGATTGAGGTTCTAAACGACCTGGTTCTGTACAAATTATGAAGGCTAATGGTGTTGTCATTTGATTTGAATCCTTGGTGGTATTTTTAAACAGTTATTTATTTAAACCGCAGAGACGCTCTTAGCGCTGAGGAAAGAGAGAAGGAATTATTCGATGATTTAGATTGCTTTTTTTTCCGAGATAATTTGTGTAAATAGTTGAGAATAACGTTTTGCTTGTAGTTCTAGAGTGAATTCTCGTTGGGCTTTTTCTCGTGCGTAGAAAGATAGTTTTTCGTGTCTTTGAGTGTTTTCTAAAACCCAAATAATTCCTTGAGCAAAATCATCAATATCGTAAGGTTTGGCTAAATAACCACACTGTTGATGGTCGATTATATCTTTTAAACCAGTTGCGTTAAATGCTACTACCGGAGTTCCACAAGCGAGAGATTCGGAAGCAGTTTGTCCGAAGGATTCTTGTAGAGATGGAACGAGCATTACATCCGCAGCAGAGTAAACAGCAGCTAAAGATGTGTCATCATATAGATGTCCTAAATAGTGGGTTTTGAATCCTAATTCTGGTGGATTTTCTGGTTGAGAAGCACCAAAAATTACTATTTCGGTATTGTCTTTACAAGCAGATTGACTTAATTTTTGTAAGGCTGGTTGTAATAAATGAAATCCTTTGTTTTTATCGCTGGTTGCTTCTAATGCTCCAAATAAAATTAGTTTTTTATTTTGAGGTAAATCGAGAATTTCGCGAGCGATATTTTGTGGAATAGGTCGATATTTTTGAGTGTTCAATCCATGAGGAATCACTTCTATTCGTGAGTTTTTAAATAATGAACTAGATTTAGCACATTCAGCTATCCAGTTACTAGGAGAAATCAAAGTTAGATTTAAGTTGCTTAACGTTTTAACTTTACGATTGTGTACCCAGCGAGATAAATCGCGATCGCGATTGCTATTAAGTTGCGGGCAAGCACCACAAGATTCGGTATAGCGTTGACAATCTCTAGCAACATGACAACCTCCAGTAAACACCCACATATCATGAAGTGTCCATACTAAAGGTTGTTTGAGTTTGGCAATGGATTCTATTTGCATAAAAGCTCCACTAATCCAATGCAAATTAATAATATCTGGGTTAATTTTATTGACTTGGGGGACAACTCTATCTGGTAGCCATTGACTAAAAAATGTACTTTTGGTTCTATTTTTATAAAGCTTCAAAGGTAATGTTTCAAATGTCAATTTGGTTTTAGCTATACCTTGGAATAATCGTATTTTTGGTGCAATTACTGTTTTATCACTACTTGATTTTTCTTGGACTAACATTTGTGAATCTAGTCCGATATGTTGTAATCCTTTATGTAATCTATATGCAGCCCTAGCAGCACCACCGTTAATATCATGAGTACTTAAATGTAAAATTTTCATTGATTATTTCTCTTTTTTAATTCTTTTAATTGTTTAAATAATTAATTAGTATTAAGCTTGTGCCAAATTGAGTAATGTTTTTCTTCTAACTCTGTGATATTCCATCGTTAAAGTTAGAGAAGTTGTCAAATACATAAACCAATTCCAGCTAGGAGTTAATAATCTAGCTTCAGAAATATTCACGATAATAATGATGACAAGCATTTGCATTGGTAAATAATCTTCAGGTTTTTTCGCAACTAATACAACTCGATAAAGTGCCATGGTAAAGAAGCGAATAAAACTGATGATAAAAATTAAGAATCCACCAATTCCTACATCTAACATTATCTCCAAAAAGCCATTATGAGAATTACTTGCCCATTCGTAAGTTAATCTGGTATTGGAAGCGAATGGACTAGTCCAAAATCCAGCGTATCCGTAGCCAAATAAAGGTCTTTTGAGAATTTGGTTTAATACAGGTTCCCATAAGTCGGTACGTCCATTTAAAGTTAAATCTTTGCCAGATGTACCAACTAGAGTTTCTGCGTTCCCTGCAATTAATATTAAACCGCTAACTAATAATATTAAAACAAAACTAATGGCAATTATTTGTAATTTATAATTGTTGTTTGTACTAAGTTTATATAAAGGTAAAAGAGATATCATTGTGACAACAATCATTAAAGAAGTTGTGGAGCGGGAGAGAATAATCAAACAAATAGATAATGCAAATATTGTTAATCTGAGCCAACGAAATCGAGATTCACTCAAAGCTAAATGTAAAAAAGTTCCTGCACTCCAAGCCATCATGTATCCCAATTCATTTTTATGACCAAAAATTCCAGCCCACATTCCAGCTAATTCTGGTGTTGTATGAATTCCTCCGAAACTTGGTAGTAAGGGAAAAATTATTGATAAAATTGTTGTTGTTCCCAGTGCAAAAGCGATGAATCTAATTTGTTCTTTGAAGCTATAGCGCATCGCTAGATAAATTGCTAGCAAATATATTCTAATCAAACCTCGGATGTATGTTAAACTCGAAGCCATATCTGCTGACCATAATACAGAAAATAGAATTATTATTAGTAGTAATAATTGAAATACACCTTTACTACCGACATATATAAATCTTTTCCAATATTTGGCAATTAAAGCAAATAATATTAAATATGATGTAGCATTTAATAATTTATCTACCATGGCACCTCCTAAAGGATTTTCGGAAATTTCATGGACTGGTTTAATTGCCAAAGCACCTACAGTAATTAGTATTAATAAAAGTGTGGCAAGTTTTTCAATACGCTCAAGTTTCAATTTTTTACCTCAACAAACTACTTATTTAATTTACTACTCCCTATTCCCTACTTCCTATATTTAGGAATGCATAATTAATTTTTTGTCCCGAAGTATTTTCTTCAAATTCTGTTTAAAAATATCTATCCTAGTTGCATGATATACAGTATCTTGAATAAACTTATCTGCTTGTAAGTTTTTTACTATATAAGGTGGATGGTTTAAAGGGAATTTCATTTCTTCTGTAGGAAGATTGATAAATGAAAAGTCTTGAGAAGAATTAAAATTTGTGGAGTCTTCACCAACACCAACATTACTAATTAAATTGACATTAGGAATAATATTTAATCCACCTTGCATCCAGCAAGCAAATGTCCATTGATAATCCCAAGTGATACCTGTAGGATTCTCATAAATAGAATCAAATATATTTTGCCAATAACTTACTGCTTTAGAATTAGGAAGAATGCTATCTAAAATATTTGATTGTTTAATTTCTTGCCATAATTTAATATGTAAATCATAATGTTGCCAAGCACGTCTCCAACTTGCCCATCCCCAACAGTGACTATAAGATGAAAAGTAATAGCTATAATCGGTACGTTTTGTTCCTAATTGGGCATTTTGAGCAGCAATGGAAGTAATTCTACTATCGTGTCGATATTTTTCTAATAGTTCTTCACAAAACTGGAAAAATGTAATATTTGGTATACAATCATCTTCTAAAATAATTGTTTCTTCTACATTATCAAATACCCAATCTAAACCACTAGAAACTCTTTTTGCACAGCCTAAATTGACCTCAGAGTAATTTTTGATAACTTCGCAATCCCAATCAACCTTTTCGATTATTTCCCTTGTTGCAGCGCATTTTTCAGCTTCACCTTCACGGTCATGTCGAGGTCCATCGGCAATCACAAATAGCTTTTTAGGTTTAACTTGACGAATAAGTTCAAAAACTTTAATCGTTGTATGTGGGCGCTTGAAAATTATAAAAGTAATTGGTGTTTCTAGTTGTTTGCTCATGATTATGTTCTCCAATTTATGAAAATATTAATGCTATCTAGTTCGATATACGAGAATAAAAAATACAAATAATATGTTTAAAAATGCAATTCAAAATGAATATTTTAAAAAGATTATTTAGTAATTAATATTTAGAAAAAGGCAAAAAAGACTCTATTTGAATTTGAAATAATTTGCGCGTTCTTTTATCTACAGCATTACTCAAAAAAGCTGCCACAGCTTGAGATGAAATAGTTGCGATCGCGGCACCAAGTCCGGAATATTCAGGTATAAGTAAAAAGTTGAGAATGACGTTAAGAATTGCTCCGAGTAAAGTTTTACCCAAAGAAACATGATTTAATCCTTCTGCTATAAACCAAGGTGATGTTGCTACACCCATAAATACGAATAAAGAAGCCCAAATATGCACTGCTAAAATTGCTCCAGCTTCTATATATCCACTACCAAACATCATCAAAACTATATCTTTGGAAAAGAATGTCATGGGAATAGAAATTGCTAGGGATATATATGTTAATAAGCGCAATAACTGTCCGATTCGTTTATAATAATGATGCTCTGATTTCTCTTTAGCTGCATAAATTGCCGGAGCAACAGAAGAAACAATCGTAGTTGGAATAAAATACCATAATTCAGAAATACGTACAGCCGCAGAATAAATACCAACTTCGTTATTACCCTTCATTTGACCTAACATTATCTGGTCAATTTTCATAAAAATCAAAATAGCAAATCCCGAAAAAATCAACGGAAAACTTTCTTTAAGCAACTTTTTTGCAGTTCCAAAATTCCATTTCCAATTCCATAATTTAGAAAATCCTTTAACTTGATAAATACCAATTAAACCAATGGCACTCATGACAATTTCGGCTAATGTCACCCAAGCAAATGCTAATAACGGTGCTTTGATTAAAATTAAACCCACTTTCAGCAAAATACTGAATAAATAGGTGATATTTTTGGCAATCACGCTGTACTTTGATTGCACCTGGGATTGAAACCATAAATCAATAGTATCAGCAGAGCGAAAAATTCCAGTTATCGCTAAGATTGTCACCAGCCAGATTGTTAATGGTTTATTTCCTTCTAAAAATAAAATACTACCTACTACTAATAAAACCGAAACAGTTCCACCTATTAGTTTTAAACCAAAAGTAGTTCCTAAAATTTCTGATTTATCTGACGATTCTCGAACTAAATGACGCACTACTACATCATCTAAACCCAAAGTAAAAACTGGTGTAAATAAACTGACAAAAGCCAACCCATAATTAAAAAGTCCATATTGCTGAGTTCCTAAATAACGCGCTACCCATACTCCAACAAACAAACCCCCACCCATCCGCAAAACGCGATCGCAAAACAACCATCCAGTATTACTAACAATTTTTCTTAGTTTTGAATGAGATTTAAAATACGATAGGTTTTTAACTTTTAAGTTTTTCAGCATTAATAAATAAAAGATAAGAAATAAATTAACCTGTTATTCTGACAACATTTTTATCTGTGTAACTCTGCACTTAACTCCGCGCCCCTTTGCGTTAAAGATATCCCTTATTTATTTAATTTTCCAGCCAACAAAACTTTTAAATAATATCCAAACAGTAAAAAAAATCCCTTGAATTTCCAATAAAGAATTGGCTCCAATAAAAAAACAATTTTTAAATACGAGCTAAAATCACTCACTTTTGGACAAGGAATAGTTTTTAACTCTTGAAGTGATGCATAAGCTAAAAATAACGGTAAACTTAAGCTATTCTTCTGCATAATATGATTCATAATTGCAGAACGCTTTAACAATCTTTTATATTCAAAGCTAATATTAACATCTAAAGATTTATCATTGTGAAAATTATTATTTTTATGTATTCTATACATAACCAAAGGTTGAGACATATAAAACTTTTTAGCTCCCACTAAAGAAGCTCCCCATATTAAACAATCATCAGAACGAACCCTCCAATCATCTGTATATGGAATTGGCAAAATTTTATTGACGATTTCTCGACGCATCGATAATGTAGAAGTAATAGAACCAATCCATTCTCCAAGACAAAACGTTTTAATTACCGAATAACCCAAATCTATATCATATTCATATTCTTGAAATACCCCTTCTTCTACTCCAAATTTTTTGTATCCACAAAACAGGAAATCACACTCTTGATAGCGTCGATAAAAATCAAGTGCATTTTCTAAATATTCAGGTTCATACATATCATCCGCATCAAGAAAAAAGATAATATCTCCACTTGCAGCTAAAAATCCCTGATTAAATGAAGATAATTGCCCTTGATTTTTTTCCTTCAATACATATTTAACATTTGCTTCTTTCTCAAACTTAATAATTACTTCAGTTGAATTATCCGTAGATGCATCATCAACAATGATAATTTCATCAAATTTCACACTTTGATTTAAAGCACTGTTAACAGCATCTGCAAGAAAATTCGCATAATTGTAATTATTAATTAGACAAGTTGTTTTCATTTTCCTTTTCATTAGACTCATAAAATTCGCTTTTTTGAATTTTCTTGAACATAGTTTGTTTAATTGGTGAAAACTCATTTGGACTTGTAACCGACTCAATCGCTTCCTTGGTGTAATACAAATAGCTATTCGGTTCATTTTTCACATTCAAACCATTCACAACTATCCCCAAAACTTTCTGGTTTGACTGAGTTAAATATTCCTTTGCTGCATTTGCACTGTCTAAATCCACAACACCAGGACGAACTACTAGTAAAATACCATCTGTAAGGTCACTCAATATTGCTGCATCTGCTGTTCCAACTAACGCTGGAGTATCAAAAATTACAAAGTCATATTTGTGTGTAAAATTTTCTAGTAATATTGCCATTCGCTGAGAATCAAGCAGGGCAATGGGATTAGGAGGTACAACACCAGAACAAAGTACATCTAAATTAGGTAATACCTCTTGTACAGCAGCATTAATATTCAGTCGATCAATAATTACATTACTTAAACCCACCGCATTGGTCAGTCCCCAAGTATGATGTTGGATTGGGTGACGCATATCTGCATCCACCAACAATACTCGTTTTCCCGTACTAGCCATTGCTACAGCTAGATTTGCTGCAACTTCCGATTTACCTTCTTTACTAACAGAACTTGTGACTACAATGCTTTTTAATTGCCTATCAGAACAGAGAAATTTTAAGTTAGCTTGTAATATTTGATAAGCATTTCCCACAGGAAACTCTGGAATATCTCTACCAATAATCTGAGGAATTGCTCTATTTACTCCAGCCGTAGAAGACTGATGTTTGCTATGTTTACCCACTGCGGGAATGACTCCGAGCAATGTGTATTTCAAAACTGCTCTGGCTTCTTTAACTGTCTTAACAGAGCGGTCTATCAAGTCTAAACCAAAGGCTGCCATCAGACCTAATAAGACACCCGCAGCACCTCCACCGACGATAAATAGCATCTTACGCGGTCCCTGGGGTACATCAGGTACTAAAGCTGCGGAAATAATCCTTGCATTGGGAATCTTTTGATTTTCTGCGACGTTAATTTCCTGAATTTTCGTCAACAGGGTTTCGTAAGTTGATTGCGCTGCTTTGAGTCTACGCTCTAATTCACGCTGGATTTGTTCTAATTGCGGTAGAAAATCTGCTCGTTGTTTATAGACATAAAATTTGTTAGACAACGAACTAATTTGTTGTTCCAACCCAACACGCTCTGCTTCCACACGGGTAATCTCTGCAATCAAACCTTGTCTGAGTTCTCCTAATTGTAAATTTCCCTGTTGAACTTGCTGTTTATTACCGGCAATTTGCGTTGTTCTTTGATTGAGCAGACTTTTTAACGCTGCAACTTTTTCTTCCCAACTCACAACACTAGGGTGTCCCGATTTAAAACGAGTTTTCTCTAACGCTAATTGACTTTCTGCTTCCTGTAACTGAGCAAGTACTTTTTGTACTCCTGGTGTTTGACTCAACTGTGCAGATATTACAGCTTGTTGTGGTTCCACCTGAGCTTCAGCCCGTAAAGTTGCTAAACGTGCAGTTATATTTGCTAATTGAGCTTGATTTTGAGATATTTGTTCTTCTAATTTATTAATTGTCCCAACTGCTGCATTCGCTTCTTCATCTAAAGCAATGATTCGATGTTGTTCTTTAAATCGTCGCAATTCTAATTCTGCTTTTTTCACCGATGATTCTGCTTTTGGTAATTGCTCCAGAAGAAACTTGCGTGCAGTTTGTGCTTCTCCTTGATTGGCTAAAACATTTTGCTGAATATACTTATCGATAACTGTATTAACAATGTTGGCTGCTTTTTCCGGATTTGCATCAGTATAGGAAATTAATAAAACATCACTACCCTTAATTCCTTCAACATACAATTGACCAGCTAAAGTGGAAATTGGCAAACTTTCACCTTTTTCATCTGTAAGATTTAGTGCGCTAATTGTTTCTTGAAGTACAGGATTTGATGTAACAATACGTGTTTGAGTATCTAACGGATTATTATTTTGAGTTAATGCTTCCAAACGTCCTAAATCTTCCGATACCCCCGTCAGAGAAGAAGTCCGATTACTCTTAATCATCACACTTCCCTCTGCTCTATAGGTGGGTTTGAGAGAGAATGCATATAATGTTGCTCCCGTTACAGTCAGCGCACAAACTCCCAAAGCAGGTAACCATCGACGTTTTAGAACCTGTAAATATTTTTGAATATCTATTTCTTCAATATTGTCTAGAGTTTCCGTTGTCATAGCTACAAACAATCTATAATAATCTTGAAATTTGATACAATTGACATATGAAAATTAGTCGTTTTAAATGTAGAATGATTAAAGCACATTCATTTAAATCGACATTTACCATTCAGACACAATAGACCTTAGTAAAGACTGGATGATAGAAACTATCTCAGTCCAATTCTAAAATCATCAATTAAAGTCTTTTATGCCATAAATTTTTTGATATAATTGACTAACAACTGCTGAAAAATGCAAAGCCTGATGTCAATCGATAAAGCATAGATGCTGTTACTAATTAATCTTTAACCTTTGTTTTTGAGACTAACAGATTCCCCGACTAATTGACATTACCGAAAACTGTAATAATAAAGTTCCACACAGGTAGTAGGATAACTTTTAAAAAATCAAACTAGACAAGTTGCCATTGAATCTGAATTACTGATTAATTTTCATCCTTTATCCACTAGCTTTTAGTTAACATCAGTATTTATACAATTAATACCATAACATTCGATAGTAGAAATTCAACTTAAATAAAACTACTTCACAAAAAATTTATACGTGCATCTAAATAGTTAAGATTTATTTTTTGCAGACAAAATTTTGAAACCCTTGATAAATCTTTGTTTGCTCAGTTGAGATTATTTCATTTACATAGATAAAAATTCATAATGTAAATTATTGTACATTTAAGTAAAAATAAATACTCGGTTAATACGTAGGGTTGTTTGACATGACTTTTCCGCAAGTCTTCGGGAAATATCTCTCTATTCATAGTATTTAAAAACTTGGCTGACTCAAAAATCAAGTTTTTGAATTACCAGAAATTTCCTAACATTATATATAAATAATCTGTGATGTTATTAGCAGGATATTAAATGCTTGCTTTTTAATTTAAATATTTATCTAAATATCTATCTAATTAATATTTAAAATACAAAGTCCAAAAAATTGGTATTATCTAAACTGTCAAGCACATAATTAATATTTGAGCCATATTTTTTTAACCAAACGTTAACCGAAAAAGGTTTATTTATTAATACACTTTTCTTAGCATTTGAAGTGTCAGTATTAACATTTACACGTTTTTATTGATTAACTCAGGAAATACTCTGAGAAGAGATTCTGAGTTAGCAACAAATGCTTCAACTAGTTAATTAGCAAACAAATCCTATGGCTCAGACAACTGGAATCCTGCGTGCTGGACTTGTGATCAACAAGGTTTTGAGCAACTCAAATAAATTTGCAACTGATGTAAGCTACGATACGGGTAAAAATGCTGGTGATATGAAAAAATATTCGAGCAAAATGCATTTTTGATTCTAAAAAAATACTCGAACAAAATGCATTTTTAATTCAAAAAATTTGGATATTATATGTCAACAAATATTACGCAATGGAATTTTAATTCTCCCACACCAGATAATAGTACGAATACGGGTACTCTTGATCCTGTTGTTGGTACAGGAACAGCGAATTTACTCGGAACCAACGCATCTTTTGCGGCTGGTTTTCCCAGTGGAGCAGATGATAATTCCGGTTGGAATACAACTAATTACCCACTTTCAGGTACAGGCAATAAAACTGAGGGAGTGGAATTTCGAGTTAGTACGGTTGGGTTTGAGAGCGTTATTTTTAACTTTGATATTCGTCACAGTAATACTTCAGCCAATACCGTTGTTGTCCAATATTCGACCGACGGGACAAACTTTGTTGATTTCCAGACATTTACTGTGAATCAAGGAGATTCATGGTTTAAGCGTAGCCTCGATTTTAGTTCTGTCACAGAACTGAATAATAATCCTAATGCAGTTTTTCGCGTTGTTTCGGCTTTTGACCCTAATCTCGGTAACTATCGAGCATCAACATCGACTTCTAACTATAATCCTAGTGGAACTATCAGGTTTGATAACGTTACTTTTACTGGTATTGGGGCAACTACAAGTAATCCAGCAGTTAATTTATCGGTTGACCCGAACGTTGGAACAGAAGCAGACCGAACCGTAATTACCATTAGCGCGATCGCATCGACTGCGGTTACTTCTGACCAAACTGTTGATTTATCGGTGACTGGAACTGGTATCACTGCTGGTGATTATACTCTCAGTAGCACCACGATTACAATTCCTAGCGGTCAAACCACGGGAACTGCGACTTTTACCATCGTTGATGATACGGTAGTGGAAGGAACTGAAACTGCGGTTGTTTCCATTACTAATCCTTCTTCTGGAATTACTCTTGGTAGCACAACTTCCCAAAATATCACCATCATTGATAATGATGTCCTGACAACTCCAATCTACGACATCCAAGGTGCTGCTCACACTTCACCACTTGTCGGTCAATTGGTTACTACTACAGGGATTGTCACCGCAGTAGATACCAACGGTTTTTATCTCCAAGACCCTACAGGAGATAATAATAATGCAACTTCCGATGCTATCTTTGTGTTTACTAATTCTGCTCCTACCGTCACAGTTGGTGATGGTGTAGAAGTTGCGGGTACGGTAAGCGAGTTTACCCCTGGTGGTGTTGCTACTGGTAATCTTTCCACAACTCAAATTGGTGGAACTCCCACTGTCACCATCAAATCTAGCGGAAATCCTCTTCCTACTGCCACAATCATTGGTAGTGGTGGTAGAATTCCTCCTACCAAAAATATTGATGATGATGCTTTCGGTACGATTCCAAACAAAGGTAATTTTGACCCAGATACCGATGGGATTGATTTCTTTGAATCCTTAGAAGCAATGCGGGTGACAGCAAAAGATGCTGTTGCGGTTGCTGGTACCAACGGTTTTGGGGAAATTTTTACAGTTGTCGATAATGGTACAGGTGCTACAGGTATCAGTCAGCGCGGTACACTCAATATCAGCCCCGATGATTTTAACCCCGAAAGAGTCCAAATTCAGGAAAATACTTCAATTTTACCAGGGTTTACTCTTCCTCAAGTGGATGTTGGTGCAAAGCTAGGAGATGTCACGGGAGTTGTTGGTTATAGTTTCGGTAATTTTGAAATTTTGCCAACTCAGCCGTTTACTGTTACTCCTGCAACTATCCAACCAAAAACTACAACTATCGAAGGTAGTGAAGATAAACTGACAGTTGCGAGTTACAACGTTTTGAATCTTGACCCCAAAGTTGAAGACCGTGCTAAGACTAATAACCCTAATAGTAATAGGGATGTAGACGATGATGAAGGAAATGGGCGTTTTACTAAAATCGCTTCTCAAATCGTCAATAACTTGAAAACTCCTGACATCATTGGTTTACAGGAAATTCAGGATAATACTGGGGCTGAAATTAATGATAATGTAACATCCGCTAGCGAAACTTTACAAAAGCTAGTTGATGCAATTACAACTGCTGGTGGTCCGAAATACAGTTTTATCGACAACACATTTATCAGTAATAATACTAGTGGCGGTCAACCTGGTGGAAATATTCGCACTGCGTTCCTCTACAATCCAGAGCGTGTAAGTCTTGTAGATGGTTCAGTTGCCACAATTCAAGATAATGCTTTCGCTGGTAGTCGCTTACCATTAATCGCTAAATTCACCTTTAATGGTGAGGAAGTTACGGTTGTTAATAACCACTTCTCCTCCAAAAGTGGTAGCGCTCCAATTTTGGGTTTAAAGCAACCTTTTGAAGCCCGTCAAGAAGAAGTCGCAGTTAACGGAAGCCTTGGTCAGCGTCAAGCCCAAGCCAAAGCTGTCAAAGGTTATGTTGATGGAATTTTAGCAGCAGATGCTAGCTCTAACGTTGTTGTCCTCGGTGACTTGAACGAGTTTGAATTTGTCTCTCCTGTAAAAACTTTGGCAGAGAGCTTGACAAATTTAACAGAAACTGTTCCAGAAAACGAACGTTACACTTTTAACTTCCAAGGTAACTCCCAATCCTTGGATCATATTTTAGTTAGTGCTAACTTAGCTAAGAATGCCGGGTTTGATATCGTACACGTAAATTCGGAATTTGCGGAAACTGCTCAAAGAGCTAGTGACCATGACCCATTAGTTGCAAGTTTAAAAATTCCTAAAAACATGGATATGGACACCCCAAAAATTAATCTCAGTCAAATCGGTACTTATAAAGGAACTGGTGCGGAAATTGTTGATTACGATGCCACAACCAAACGTTTGTTTGTAACTGCTGGCGATATCATAGAAATTCTCGATGTTCGCGACCCAGCAAATCCGACTAAATTTGGTCAAATTGATATCACTGCTATTGGTGGTGGTGTTAACAGCGTTGCAGTTAAAAACGGTATCGTTGCAGCAGCAGTTGAAGCCAAAACTCCCCAAGACCCTGGTTTAGTTGCGTTCTACAACACCGACGGTGTATTCCAACGTTCCGTTACAGTGGGTGCGCTTCCCGATATGCTCACCTTTACCCCCGATGGAACCAAAATCTTGGTTGCTAACGAAGGTGAACCAAACAGCTACAATCAACCAGATTCCATCGATCCAGAAGGTTCCATTAGTATCATTGATATTTCTGGTGGTATTGCAGGTTTAGACCAAACTAATGTTAAGACTGCGAATTTCAGGGCATTTAACAACCAAAAACAAGCGTTAATTGATAAAGGTGTCCGGATTTTTGGACCAAACGCTACCGTTGCTCAAGATTTAGAACCAGAATATATTGCAGTTTCTCCCGACGGTACCAAAGCATTTGTAACTATACAAGAAAACAACGCGATCGCTGTTCTTGATATCGCGACTGCAACGGTAACAGATATTTTACCTCTTGGTTTCAAAGACCATTCTTTACCAGGAAATGGATTTGACGCAAGCGATAGAGATAATATCGTTGGCAATATCAAAACTCATCCCGTGTTGGGAATGTACCAACCAGATAGTATTGCTTCCTTTGCACTTGATGGTAAAACCTACTATCTCACCGCCAATGAAGGTGATGCGAGAGATTATACAGGTTTTAGTGAAGAAGTACGCATCAAAGACCTGACTCTTGACCCTACAGCTTTCCCCAATGCTGCTGATTTACAACAAGATGCAAATCTGGGTCGTTTGCGAACCACTAACGCCCTAGGGGATAGAGATGGGGATCGAGATTTCGACAAACTTTATTCCTACGGTGCGCGTTCTTTCTCTGTGTGGGACGATAGCGGTAAATTACTATTCGACAGTGGTGACCAGTTTGAAAAAATTACCCTAAAACAAACACCAACACTGTTCAATGCTAATAGTGGTGATCCTGCACTAGTTGATACTCGTTCCGATGACAAAGGACCAGAACCCGAAGCAATCACAGTGGGTGTAATCAATGGTAAACCCTACGCTTTCATTGGTTTAGAACGTGCTGGTGGTGGTGTGATGGTTTACGACCTCAGCAATCCCACAGCACCGGAGTTTATCCAGTATATTCGTACCGAAGGTGATATTTCTCCCGAAGGATTTAAATTTATCCCAGCTGCTGACAGTCCGAATGGAAATCCGTTGTTGGCAGTTGCAAACGAGTTGAGCAACACAACCACACTTTATAATATTGACGTTCCTCGCTTTACCCTACAACTACTGCACGCAGCTGACCAAGAAGCGGGTATCCCAGCACTTGATGACGCACCCCGTTTCAGTGCAGTATTAAATGCATTGAAAAATCAAGATGCTGATAAGGATGGAAATATTGACTATAAAAATACCGTCATACTTTCCTCCGGTGACGCTTACATCCCTGGTTTATTCCTGAACGCAGCCGCAGACCCCTCCCTTGCTCCTTTGTTGGGTAAACCAGATAAAGGAAGAGCTGATATTATCATTCAAAACGAACTTGGTTTCCAAGCCATTGCTTTTGGTAATCATGAATTCGATTTTGGTACAAAGTTTGTTAAATCGGTGCTTGCTCCCGATGGTGATTATCCCGGTGCAAAATTCCCTTATTTGAGCGCAAACTTAAACTTTGCACCCAACACTGACTTAGCTCCTTTAGTAACTGCGGATGGTCAAGAAGCGAGCAGCATTCCCGGTAAAATTGCTAAGAGTACAGTAATTACCGTTAACAACGAGAAAATCGGTGTAGTTGGTGCGACAACTCCTATCCTAGCGCGGATTTCTTCTCCCGGTAACGTCGGCATCCTCCCCACAAACCCGGATGATATTGCTGCTCTAGCTGCGGAAATTCAAAAATCCGTAGATGAACTCACAGCGGCTGGTATCAATAAAATCATCCTCCTCGCTCATATGCAACAAATTGGCATTGAGCAACAGTTGGCTGGTTTACTCAAAGATGTTGATATTATCATGGCGGGTGGTTCCAATACTCGCTTAGTAGACGAAACCGACCGTTTGCGAGATGGAGATACCGCTCAAGGTGTTTACCCAATTCTTCTCAAGTCTGCTACTGGACAAGATGTTGCTCTTGTCAATACTGATGGTAATTATAAATACGTCGGTCGTTTGGTAGTTGATTTTGACGGTCAAGGTAACATCATTACTGATAGTATTGACCCCAATGTTAGTGGTGCTTATGCTACCGATGATGCAGGAGTTAAAGCCCTAAATGCTCAAGATTTGGTAGATCCAGAAATCAAAGCGATTACCGATGCTTTACGGAAAGTAATTCAATCCCAAGATGGTAACGTCTTGGGTATCACCGATGTCTTCCTCAACGGTATTCGTTCCGATGTGCGGACTCAAGAAACCAACTTGGGTAACTTAACAGCCGATGCAAACCTCAATTATGTTAGAGGTTTAGATTCCACTGTTGCTGTTTCGATTAAAAACGGTGGTGGTATTCGTGATAGCATTGGTCGGATTGATACACCTCCTGGTGCTATTGAGTCGGAAAAACTTCCCCCCGAAGGAAACGAGTTATCTGGTAAACCTGATGGTGGTATTTCTCAACCAGATGCAGAGAATGCCCTCAGATTTAATAATGATTTAACCCTTATCACCCTCACCGCAGCACAACTCAAACAAGTCCTGGAACACGGTGTCGCAGGAACCAAACCTGGTGCTACTCCTGGTCAATTCCCCCAAATTGGTGGTGTTTCCTTTAGCTTTGATGCAACCAAACCTGTAGGAGAAAGGATTCAAAATGCTGCTATCCTCAATGACGATGGTAGTGTCAAAGAGGCTTTAGTTAAAGATGGTCAAGTTGTAGGAGATGCTAACCGGGGTATTCGCATTGTTACTCTTAGTTTCCTAGCTAATGATAATGGTAGTGGTGGTGGTGATGGTTATCCGTTTGCTGATTTTGTCAAAGCTAATCCCACTTTTGCTAATCGAGTTGATTTACTTGCAGTTGACCCCACCTTATTCGACCCCGGTAAAGCTAATTTTGCAGCTTCTGGTACCGAACAAGATGCATTTGCTGAGTATCTCTTAGCTAACTTTAATACACCGGAAACTGCATTTAAAATTGCTGACGTTCCACCAGCAAAAGATATGCGGATTCAGAATTTGGCTTTCCGTGATGATACGGTATTAGAGGGCTTTGTAAACGTTATCGAAAAGACCTCCAGTAAAATTCTTGAGGATGGAACTGAAGTTGAATTTATCGACTTAAGAAGTTTTACTGGTAAAGCAACGATCAACTTTACCATCAGTAGAGAAGCTGACTTCAACAATGAAGTTTACTTCTACAAAGTTGATGATATCACTGGTAGTGTTGGTGGTGTAGCAGTTGGTGAAAGTGGTTATCTCCAAGCTGCTTTGAACAAACGGGTTTCTCCTGTATTTGCTACTAGAGATGACAATACAGAAGCGGGAAGCTTCCAGTTTGATGCAGGTTCGATAGTGGTTCCCCTAATTATCGCTAATGGTGGTTTATCTCAAGCACTCAGCGGTGCAGCGGAAGTTTACTTCCCATATTTGGGTGCTAACACTGACGACGGCAATTTTGACCATATTAAATTCGTTGGTGAAAACACCTTCGGTTTTGAAGACTTACCCAATGGTGGTGACAAAGACTTCAACGATATCGTTATCAAGATTGAAAGCATTGTTTAATTAGGTGAGGTAAGAAGTCGGGTTTTTAGGATAAATATCTGTAATCTCACAGAACATTTATAAAAACTATAAAAACCTGACTTCTGCGATTGTCACCGAACTCAGGCTATCAAATAATTACACGTAGTAACGGAGCGGTTTACTATGTGTTTTTTTGTTTTGTAGAGACGCGAAATTCTAGTTTGAATATTGATGCATCAACTTTACAATTCCCAACGTTTAAGTAGTGCGAGCTTCTAGCTCGCTACTTACCACCAGGGAGCGAGACGCTCCCACTACCAATAAATTACCCCTTAAAATTAATGTGGTGGAGTACTATTAGTCCTTTGCATTAATTTTGATGGGTTTTTATCCCAATCCGCCGGGGAATGTAATTCCGCGTCTAATGGTAAAAGTCCTATAAATAGGACTAAAATACAACCCATCAAAACTAATGAAATAAACTACTATTAGTCCGCCACAGCAACTTTGATGGGTTAAATATTTGTAGTGCGTTAGCGAAGCGTGTCCGAAGGACATACTTCTAGCTCGCTGGTAGTAGCTAGCGAGCAAGATGCTCGCACTACCTTTACCCTTGGGAACTTATATGGTGGAGTACTATTACTCCGCCACATTAATTTTAAGGGGTATTACTTCAGTCCTATTTATAGGACTTTCGCTATTAGACAGGGACTTACAGTCCCTGGCGGATTAGATACCCACCCCTCATAACTTATGTGGTGGAGTACTATTAGTCCGCCACATTAATTCTGATGGGTTTGTTGAGCGTCGAAACTGTGTAGAGACGCTCATAGTATCCTGTCTCTACAATCCCGCATAACTAATGAAAAGGATTACTATGTTACGGATATTTATCGTAAAAACCCGACGAATGTGATTACTGGGTAGAATATTTTTGCAAACAAAAAAACAATCTCAATCAATTAGCATCGAAGTAGTTGAAACATAATAACGATACATTTTTTTAATTGATTTTTCATTTATATTTATAAAATAAATAGTGATATTTCTATGAAAACATACTTCTTAAGTAAGAAGAAATAATCAAATTTGTCTTATATGTAGAATTTTTATTTACTTACTATTAATCTAAATTTAACTAAACAATAAGTACTTATAAATAATTTATATATATCTTGATAGTTAGCAATTATAAATTGCATCGAGTGATATTTATTGCTCATCTAATTAGTAAAAATTAATCAGTATTTCACAAAAAATATGGCGAATTCTACCAAGGGTAATCACGTAATTTTTCTTCACCCCGATGGTGCCAGTCCATCTCATTATGCTTTCGCTCGATTTGTTGATAAAGGTCCCGACGGACGTTTGAATTGGGATATGATGTCCAATTCTGGGGTTTACCTGGGTCATATGAAAGACCAACTCGGTGGAACTTCCAATGCTGGTGCAGTTACCCACGCAACAGGTGCTAAAGTATACGCAGAATCTTTTGGTTTTGAAGAAGATGGTTCCTTGGTTACTTCCTTATCTGGGACTAATAAAACCATCGTCGAAGAAGCGATAAAAGCTAAGAAAGTTACTGCTTTAGTACAATCTGGTGCTGCATTTGAACCAGGTACAGCTGCATTTGTAGCCAAGACCCAACAGATAGATAATAACGGTCAGAGAATTGTACCCCGCGCTCAGGCAGCCGAAATTACCAAGCAGGTAATTGAGTCTGGTGTTGACTTCATCATGGGTGGTGGTGAATTAAATATGGTACCAGTGGGTACTGCTGGTTTCCACGGAACTGCTGCTGAATATGATGCACTCAGTACTAGTGCTACCGTTCGTCCTACAGAAAACCTGATTGACTTGGCTATAAGCAAGGGTTACACCGTAGTTTATACCGAAGAACAACTCAACGACCTGCTCGACCCAGCAAAAAACCCCACACCACCACAAAAAGTATTGGGTGTATTCGCTCCTATCCATACCTTTAACGACCGTCCAGAAGAAGTTTTAGCGGCACGGGGATTACCATTGTATGTGGGAACCGCTCCCACAATTGCTGAGATGCTCGAAGTTACTCAACAGTTGATGGAAAAGCATCCTAATTTTAATAATGGTTCAATTGCGATTGTTGAAGAAGAAGGAACCGACAACTTCGGTAACAACAATAATGCTGCCGGAACCCTGGAAGCTATGCGTCGTGCAGATGCAGCAATTGGGGTGGCAATGAATTTTGTTGAGAAGTATTCCAATACCTTGTTATTAACAGCGGCTGATAGCGATGCTGGTGGTTTACAAGTTCGTGACCCCATAACTGCTGGTCAACCTGTAGGAAATATCAACAACAACCCTACTACTTCTGCTCGTAATGTACCGATGGATGGTCAAACAGGGGCTAATACACTACCCTTTGTGACTGCACCAGATGCGAATGGAGGTGTTTTCAATTTTGGCATTGCTTGGGCAGGTTTACCTGATTTCCCCGGTTCCATTGTTTCCAAAGCTCATGGTTTGAATGCTGATAAGTTACCAGCGACGGTAGACAACACGGCAATGTATGAGTTGATGTATGAGACTCTATTCGATACCGAACTTGAATCTCGTAACCCTGCACCAACTCCTGCACCGAAAGCTACCAAAAGCACTGGTAACGTAATTTTTGTTCACCCTGATGGTACCAGTCCTTCGCACTACATGGCATTGCGGAACATTGACAAAGGTCCCGATGGTCGCCTCAACTGGGATAAAATGTCTAATGCGGGTGTATACCTCGGACATATGGAAAACCAGTTGACTGGTACTTCCAATGCTGGTGCTGTTACCCACGCTACAGGGGTTAAGGTATTTAATGAATCTTTTGGTTTAGAAGAAGATAACTCTCGTGTGACTCCCGCTTCTGGTAAAACTGGTTTCACTATCCTAGAAGAAGCGATTGAGGCAGGAAAAGCTACAGCACTCATTCAATCTGGTCATTTGGCAGAACCAGGAACCGCTGCATTTGCTGCGGAAATTACTAACCGTGATGGTAATAATTTAAGAGCGCGGGATAAGTACGCTGAAATCATTGAGCAGGTAATTCGCTCTGGAACTGATGTGATTATGGGTGGTGGTGAACTGTATATGTTGCCGCAAGGTACTACAGGTTTCCACGTCACACCGGAATTAGATGCAGCACAAACTAGTCCCGAACGTCGTCCTAGCATAAACTTGATTGATTTGGCGAAGTCTTTAGGTTACACCGTGGTGTATACCGAAGAGCAGATGAATCAAGTGGTAAACAGTACGAATCCACCACAGAAACTTTTAGGTGTATTTGCGGCAACGAATACCTATGACGATCGCACAGAGGAAGTTCTCGGTCTAAATACTGGCAGCCCCTTACCGTTGTACGTAGCGACAGCACCCACCGTTGCTGAGATGTTGGAAGCATCTTTAAAAATACTGGAAAAAGACCCCGATGGTTTCTTTGCGGTAGTTGAGGAAGAAGGTACCGATAACTTCGGTAATAACAACAACGCTGTTGGTACTATCGAAGCCATGCGTCGAGCGGATGCAGCGATTGGTGTAGCGATAGATTATGTAGACAAGAAAGACCCCAACACCTTGGTAATTACAGCCGCAGATAGTGATGCTGGTGGTTTGCAGGTGTACCAGTATAAACCTTATCCCCGTCCCGCTGGTAACTTTACCCCCACAACTCCGGAACTCGCAGATAGTGAACCCCAAGCACCTTTTATTGGTGTTAACCCTACAACCACCAATACAAACCGAGTTGTATTAGACGGTGTTAATGGTAGTACAGGTAGTCCCGAAGCTCCTTGGATACCATTTACATCTCAGGATAGTATCGATGGACCAATGGGTAATTTTGGTATCGCTTGGACTGGTACTCCTGATGTCCCCGGTAGCATTGTTGCGAAAACCTACGGGATGAATGCTGATAAGTTACCCAGCACCTTGGATAATACTGAAATCTACAATTTGATGTATGAGACGATGTTTGGTGCAGCTCCACAACTTGTAGCAGAGCAAAAACAACCAAGGTTAGTCACTGGTAATAGCGATGGTAGCCCGTTGATTGCTACTCTCAACGGTCGTTTCGATGGCATCAATGATATAGTATTTACCGGCGCAGGCAATGACGAAATAGATGTTTTGTCAACTTCTTTCATTGCAGGTCGCAACCGCATTAATTCTGGTAGTGGAGATGATATAACTTTCATTAGCAGCAAAAATAACCGTGTATTTGGTAGCGCCGGTGACGATATATTTGATGCTACCGATGCTATGGGTGGTAATCGGATGTCCGGTGGTGAAGGTAATGATATCTTCTTCCTTGGGATGAACGATCGCGCTTTAGGTGGTGCGGGTGATGATAAATTCTTCGTTCAATCCGGTGGTGGTAACATCCTCTTCGGTGGTGAAGGTGCTGACCAATTCTGGATTGTCAGTGCGGAATTACCCGAAGCTGCAAATACCATTATCGATTTTGAAATTGGTACTGATGTAATTGGTATTTTGGGTAGCGCTGATTTGGGTATTAATGCATCAACTTTAGAATTGAATGTAGTTGATGGTAATACCGAAATTGGTTTTGCTGGTCAAACATTAGCAATGCTCAACGGTGTGACTGGTTTGGATGCCGTCAAGACTAGCGTTGTTTTTGCTTGATATCTGCTGAGTTATTAGTTTGAACGGTTAATTATGGAGGAGACGGGGCGTATTGCTACGTCTCCTCCATAAATTATTGATTAATTTTGAATTTTACACAATAAAATCTGATTTTTTAAACTTATAAATACTCATCTAAAAATGAAAATAATTATTATTTAATAACCTTTAATGAATAATAGTTTAAAGATTAATATTTATTTGTTCGTGATTACTAAACTAATAATTAAATCATCTTTTGTATTCCGATTTACTTGAGTAATATACTACTTTTACTTACTTTATGTATGGAATTATAAAAAGCTTTACGAATTACAAAAAAAATGGCAATTATTAACGGTACTACAGGCAATGATGAGTTAATAACTGTAGGAAATAATGATGAATTATTAGGGTTAGAAGGTAATGATATTCTAGATGCTGGCGGCGGAAAAGGCGATAATATTCTGCGCGGTGGTGCGGGGAATGATGAGTTATTTGCTAATAAAAACGATGAATTATATGGAGAGGAAGGAGACGATTTTCTCCACTCCGATGGTGAAGGAAATAATCTACTTGATGGGGGTGAAGGAAACGATATAATTTTCCCCGACCGTAATGATACAGTTGATGGTGGTATTGGTGATGATATCATTTTCGCTGGACGTGGTGGTAACACTTTTACTGGTGGTTTAGGTAAAGATACATTTTGGATTGCTAATGTTGAATTACCAGAAAATCCAACTACAATTACTGATTTTAATTTCGCTGAAGATACAATCAGAGTCGATTTAGCTGGTGTTGAAAATTTCAGTGACCTTTCTATTACCCAGCAAGCAAATGATAGTATTATCAGCGCACTTGGTAGACAATTAGCAATTCTTCAAGGTGTTGCTCCTAGTCAATTAAATCCACAAAATCTGGTTGTTGATAAAAATGCTCCAGGGAATCCAGGATTAAACAAACCTATAATTGAAGATGCGACTTTTTCGATTCGAGAAAATAGTGCGGAAGGAACGTTAATCGGTACGGTTAATTCTGATCAACTGAATCAAAATAATATCTTCACCTATAGTATTACTAATGGTAATCTGGATATTGATGGTGATGGGAATACGGCTTTCACAATTGATGCAACTAGCGGTGAAATTATTGTTAATGACAGTGATGATTTAGATTTTGAAAATAATCCTATTTTTAATTTATTAGTTAAGGTTGCTGATAATAGTAGTTTCAGTCAGAATGCGAATATCACTATTAATTTGCAAGACGAACCTCTACCAGAATTTGATATTGAACAGAGTAAACAAGGTGTTTTTAGTTTAATTGGAGATACTAAGGAAAAAGCAAATCTTTTGTTTTCATTAATCGGTGCAGATGCTGATAACATCAGTGAATTAGGTGTCTTTATTGTTGATGAGAATAATGCTGTTAATGGCATAGCTCCCGGTTCTCCAGATTATATTCAAGAAGCATTACGACAAAGTAAAGTTATTTTTTCTGCACTCAATAATCAACCGAATGGTTATGCAGAATTAGATAAAACAAGGATTTTGGAAGGATATCAAAGCGGCGAACGTTTGGTATTTTATATGGTGAAAAATAGTACTACTGATAACGTCATTAGTGGTAAAACTTCTCCAAATAACGTTCTCTTGAGTTCAACTTTTGGTAGCAATGATTTTGCTCAAATTGAAATTACAGATATTGGTAATGGTAAATTTCAGCTAGCTTGGGAAGACCAAATTGGGGGTGGCGATCGCGATTTCAATGATTTAGTATTGAACTTGGAAATTACTGAGCAACCAGCACCAAATGGTACAAATCAAGCTAAGAATACTGCGGAATTAATCGACTTGAGACAATTTGCTGGTGAAACCATAACTGTGACAGCAGAAGTTTTCCGTGAAGCTAAATTTGATAACCTCATCGGTTTCTATGTAGTCGATGATATAGACGGGGGAATTGATATTGATGGGAATGGTACTATTGATATTACTCCTAACGATTCTGGATATCGCAATGCAGCTTTAAATAGAGTGAATCAACCTCTATCTGTACTCCAAACAGCAAACAATAAAGCAACTACTTTTGAAAATATTTCTGTTGAAGGAGGTCAAATTATCGCTCCTTTCATCGTTATTGATGGTACCCTCGAACAGGCACAAAATGGAAATGCAGAAGTTTATTTCCCTTATATTGGTGCTAATTCTGATGGTGTTGACCACATTCGTTTACTCGGTGACAATATTTTTGGTTTTGAAGACTTAGCTAATGGTGGTGATATGGACTTTAATGATATGGTGGTCAAAATTACTGTAGGGAAAGAAGTCGGATTTTAATCACAATTGTCTGATATATAGTACGGATATTTATCCTAAAAACCCGACTTCTAAAGATTTGGAATTGCTCGAATTAAGAAGTCGGGTTTTTATGAGAATTATGCGATGTGACCAATAGAAACTGGTAAAAACCCGACTTCTGAAGATTATAAAAAATAATCAAGCGAAATTATCTACAGTTAAATTATTAGCATTTATTCCTTGTAAAACGGCTACATGTACTCCACTAATATTTATTAGATTATTATGTTCCTGCTGAATAATATCAACATGATCAAAACCAACTACATAATTCGGGTCTTCGATAGATATTTCTTCTCGTACTAAATCTACAAAATAATCACCGTTTGGTTTTGAAAAAGAGAGTGATTTGGAAGAGTTTTGATTAATAAAATTATCTGCACTTAAACTATCAACATTCACATTTTGCAAAATTGCGATATCCCAACCATCAACAAAAATTACAGTATTTTTACCTCGTTGGATAATATCGATATCCTCTAAATCAACATTCAAACCAGTAATATCGAGAAAGTCATCATTAACTTTAAAATCAAAAATTTTATCCGTACCTTCATTTTGTTTCAAGACAAATACATCATTACCGATACCACCATTAAGACTATCATTGCCCAAACCACCCGAAATTGTATCGTTACCAGCATCACCCCAAATTCGGTCATTACCCGCTTCGCCGAAAATCAAATCATTACCACCTTTACCACCGATGCGGTCATTTCCTTCACCACCGTAGATAGTGTCATTTCCACCAATACTTCCACCACCAGAGGAATTATTTAAATCTCCTCGTAAAACATCATTACCACCTTGACCAAAAATTAAATCATTACCCAATCCCCCAGCTAAGGTATCATCAAGGTTTTCACCAGCAAGGGTATTATCCGCTTGATTCCCCACCATGATCTTGCTTTCTTCCGGAACAATCCCACCAAAACGGAGAAAATTGAACAACGTTGTGGAATCATCTTGATTATCCGGATTACTAATCAAATCGAAGAACTTTTCTTCATCTACATTCAATTCTGTAAGAGCGTCTGTATTTTCGACTAAACTTACTAAATCAGCTTTATTCTCAACTCCATCAATCACATCAATTAAACTATCAACAAAATTACTATCAAAAGAATCCAACAACGCTTCAACATTAATATCATTTCCAACTTCACCAAGCAAAGTTTCACTAAGACTCGAAAATATAGAGTCTATCGGAGATAAAAAAGAATTAGAAACTTGATTTGTCAAAATCACAACGGTAGTATCAGTTTCCGGAAAATACCGCATTCGGCTAATATAGCCAAAAGTAGCACCATCATGTCCCCAAACTTCACCCCAAGGAGTTTGTTCTTCGTATATACCTAAACCATAATCAGTTGCTATTTCAACTTCTTCTTGGTTGATATTTCCCCAAGAAAGCATCTGATTCAGACTTTGAGGTTGCAACAATTCACCACTCAACAGTGCATCAGTAAAACGTGCTACATCTTTAGTATTAGAGATAATTCCACCATCACTCAAGGTCGAAGCAAGAGATGAAAATGCATCTGTAGTATCTTCAAAAATACCATCTGCACCTAAACTTCCATCTTCTCCAATTACATCTCCATATCCTCGTACCAATTTTTCTCCTGGAATTTTATCTCCCACAAAATAGGTATTATCTAATTCCAAAGGTTCCAATATTAAGCGATTCACCTCACTTTTATAGGAATTACCCGTAGCAGCTTCAATTATCATTCCCAGTAAAAGATAATTGGTATTGGAATACTCGAAGGATTCCCCAGGAGCAAAATAAGGATTTTCTCCAGCTACATAATTATTAATTATTGCTTCCCGACTTCTATCAATATCAGCACCATTGAACACAGCGAATTCATCTGTAGCAAATTGTGGGTTATTTGTATAGTTGAAAATACCACTGGTATGATTCAATAATTGCTCGATGGTAATATCTTGACTATTGGGAATATTATTAATAATAGAATCGGGTAGCCATTTATCTAAACCATCTGTTAAATTCAGCTTTTCTTCCTCAATTAATTTCAGAACAATTGCTGCTGTAAAAGTCTTACTGATACTACCGATTTGGAACAAATCATCTGGATTTAATTGTGTTTGTGTCTCCAAATTAGAAATTCCACTAGCACCGTACCAAGTTCCTTCAGGACTAATAATTGCTACAGTAGCACCAGGAATTCCCGTATTTTCTACGCTAGCATCGAGAGATACTTGTAGTTGTTGAGCTAATTCGGAAGAGATATTTTGATTCATGATGATAATTTCCTTGTGTTTATTTTCTGGAAATGCTTCTCTTGTAAATTAACTGAAATGTTCATCTTTTTCATATTGTCTATAGTCATGCATATTTATGACTAAAGTCATATCGGCAACATCGCTCAAATAATTTAAGATTCTTGCTTTTGGATTAGTCTCGTTCCTAATCTCCCGGCTAATACCTTTTATTTAACCTAAATATACTCTTGATTTGTCACGCACGATCCGAGTTTTGTAACACTTGTAGTCATTCCTGGTACAAACTCAAGGTGCATTGGATGTTAGCAGTCAAGATAATTTATTTAATTAACCAGAAAACGTAGCTTTTGAAATTTGAAGATTTAGAGGGTGTTGATAAAATAAATTTAAAGAGCCGGGTGTGTTACGGCTTTCTGGGATTCGACAGGAAAAAGAGTAGGTAAAAATTTGCCGTAACGCACCAGCAACTTTTGGTTCGTTAGATGTATTAAAATTATAATTACTTATAAAAGTAACAATACCAACTAGATTATCGCTGATTAAAAAAACTACTATATATATTTATCAACCAATAAACTCAAAGGAATAATCAGTTCAAAAAAAAATAATTTATCTACTTATTATTTATCTAAAAAATTGTAGGATAAGCTTTGCTCACCCTACAAATAACAAGCCCTCAGAAAAACTACCTTTTGCTGTAAAAAAAATCCATTACAGCTCGCAATTTATCTATCCGGATTTTACTCGAACAAATCAAATAGGTATGTTTGCTAAAAAACAAAATAGGAATTAATTCTCAATCAATCAATATTTCCTATTTTTTTTATTTGTAATTAATTATTCTTTCTTTCTCTCAACACTAATAAATCTAACTTCAAAAGCGTTTAAAAAATATTCTGGGTGCCAAAATCTGCTGATTTCCGTAATGCTTCGGTATGTGTTCCTTTATAAGCAGTAATCATGGCTAATCCAAACGCAAGAGAGCAGTATATGCTCGAATTAATCAACCGGATGCGAATAAATCCGCAGGCTGAGTACGATATTCTAGTTAATTCTACTAACCCAGATATTCAAACCGCTTTGAGCTTTTTTAAGGTTAATTTAACTGAATTAAAATCTCAGTGGGAGCTACTTAAACCCGCACAACCTGTAGCTTGGTCTAATAAATTACATGACTCGGCTGTTACTCATACTCAATTGATGATTGATTATGACCAGCAATCCCATAATTTACCTGACGAACCATCTCTTCGCGATCGCGTTCGTAATACTGGTTATCAATTTACCACAGTCGCAGAAAATATCTACGCTTACGGAAGTTCGGTTTTTGAAAGTCATGCAGCTTTTGCCATCGATTGGGGAAATAATCCTAATGGTATCCAAAATGGAACAGGACACCGTAATGCTATCATGTCCAACAATTATCGAGAAGTTGGAATTGGTATCTTACCGGAAGATAATCCCTCGACAAAAGTCGGTTCTTTACTCACTACTCAACATTTTGCTAACAGTCAACAACTTTCCACAACTAATACTTCTTGGTTGCTGGGTACGGTATTTCGCGATGTTGATGACGATGATTTTTACAGTATCGGTGAAGGCTTAAGTAATATTACTGTGAATATTCGTGGGATTAGTAACCCCAACTTCAATACCTCAATCAAAACTCTAAATGCAGGTGGATACCAAACTTTATTATCTCCCGGAGAATATCAAGTCGAATTCATCCGAGAAAATAATACTGTTAAAACCCAACAAGTCACCATCGATAAAGAAAATATCAAACTTGATTGGATGATTGATGGTAAAACTTACCAGTTAGATAACGGAAAACGAGATGGACACTATAATTCCGGTAGCGGTGACGCAATTGTATTTAATGCTTACACTGTTAAATCTCCATATCAAACCATCGATTTTATTTCCGTTGGTTTATCTAACTTAGGTAATCCATCTGCTGTTTTTCTCTATCAAGATAAAGACAATGACAAACAACCAGACAGCGATGAAAAGATATTAGAAATAAATACTAACCTTACAGACACTGCGGGTTTTGCTCATATCTCTATCCCTTCCACAAAAGTCGAAAATACCTTCTTTGTTGGTGCTTTATACAAACACAACAACAATCAACCGACATGGATTCCCGTAAGTAATAACACTCCCACCAATCAATCTTGGATTACGACTAACAAGACTGGTAACTTAGACTTAGAAAGCTTTTCCACTTCCTTATTGGAGGGGAAAAATTGGCTGTTACGAGCTAGTTCATCAGACAATTCGATAATTACTCCTGTTGAACCACCCAAGGATATATCTATCGGTACAAAGTTGCAAAAAAGCAACAATATCGAATTAGTAGATTTAACTGACCAAAGTGGTACCATCAAAACTACTGTTACAGTAACTCGTGATGCTGATTACGATAACTTAATCGGTTTTTACGTAATTAACGATGTGAATGGTGGGATAAAAATCAATGACGAAATCATCAATCCGGGTGATACAAGATATAAACAAGCAGCTTTACAAAACCGCATAACCAGCCTCGACTTGCTGCAAACTAAGGATTCTATCCAAAGTAACTTTAATGGAACATTGAGTGGTGGTAGTATATTTGCTCCGTTTATCATTGTTGATGCTACCTTCAATGATGCTCTGGACAACAAAGCAGAAGTATACTTTGCATATCAACAAGCAAACAGCGACAACTTCGATCATATTCGCTTGTTGGGTGATAATATCTTTGGTTTTGAAGATTTACCCAATGGTGGCGATCGCGATTACAATGATTTAATTATTAAGATGGATTTTATTGTTTAAAACCGAGTCAAGTCAGAAGTCGGGTTTTTAGAATAATTATCTGTTTTTAGGAATATTTAACTGAAAACCCGACTTCTGAGAACTAGATTAACTTTTATTAGTTGAGAAAATATGTTGATAAAACTGATTACCTAGCGTCCACTTGCTTAGACTTCGAGGATTTACTTAACTTGAGTTAGCTACATTATTTTACCTATGATGTCAAGTTAAAATTGACGGTTTAAATAATCGCTATTGATTGTTTAATTAGAAGTATATACTGGCTTGATAACCCGCTTATATTTGTAGTCAGATCAAAAATCATATCATGTCCGGTAACGTAACCATAATAAAATCATTGTAGAGACGCGAAATTGCCTCTTTCAGAGGAGCTTCGCTAACGCGTCTCTACATTATCGCTAATTATGGGTAATCAAGCGGACATGATATCAGACATTACTTTTGAACAACGGTTAAACTATTCAATATACTTATTGCAAATTAAATAAAAGTAACAAAACTAGCAATGAATCAAATATACCCTTTGCAATTAGAAGATTTTTTAACTACTATAATTTTCAGTGATTACCCGAATAGCATATGTTCCCATATCTAGGTATTAATAACAGTCAGGAGATAATAGTCAAATAAGCCTTTAGCTTATGCTTGATTATTTATTAACCACATTAAAACCAGTTAATAACATACAAATAATGTGATTGAAATGATTGAAAGTAATTTATCACAGCGGCAAACCGGATGAAACAGATATTATGACCGCAATTTTGCAGATTGGCGATCGCACAATAGATGTTGATGAAATTATTCCGCTGCTCAAGCAGTACGGAATGCTTCCTCAATTGCTAAAAGAGATAGTTATTGATAATGCAACAGCTTCTATTCCGTTAACGGAACAAGAAGTGCAAAACGCATATAAACAGTTTTACCAGCAGCAGCAATTAGCCGATGAACAGCAATTACAAGCTTGGCTCAAATCCCGTGGTTGGGAACGCGAACAGCTAGAGTATTTAGTAACTCGGACTCTCAAATTAGAAAAATTCAAACAAGACACTTGGGGGACGAAATTAGAATCATATTTTCTGCAACGCAAGGAAAAATTAGATAAAGTAATTTATTCGTTGATTAGGGTAAATGATATTGCGATTGCCCAAGAATTATACTTTCGGGTGCAAGAAAATGAGCAGCCGTTTGCAGAACTTGCTCGTGAGTATTCTCAAGGACCAGAAGCACAAACAGGTGGTTTAATTGGTCCAGTAGAGTTAGGAGTTCCTCATCCAATTTTAGCGAAAATGTTGCTCAAGTCTCAACCGGGACAAGTTTTACCACCCACTCGTTTGGGAGATTGGATTTTAATTGTTCGCTTAGATAATTTTATTCCGGCACAGTTAGATGGAGCAATGCAACAGCGAATGTTAAACGAGCAATTTGAAACTTGGTTACAAGGAGAAATTGCTTCTGCAATCAAAGATGGTAAGTTATCGGTGGATAATTCTACTCAAAGCTAGTTCGATTTTGGATTTTAGATTTTAGATTTTGGATTGAAATGTAAACAGTTTCGAGTTATGCCGCTTAAAATATGGTTCATTTATGAGGTACATCATAGCTGAATCGCAAACACTCATCACTATCTTAAAATCCAAAATCTAAAATTCCCAAGCCTTATTTTTATGAGGTTAATCTAAAATCTAAAATCTAAAATCTGAAATCCAAAATTCCTATGACTTATACAACAACTAATATTCAAGAATTTTTAGCCGGGATTGCTCCCTTTAACCAGCTACAACCGGCTGTACTGACAAAGTTTTTAGAAAAAGCACAACTGTTCCGCTACCGCATGGGACAGGTAATTTTAGCGCGGGAAAAAATGCCCGCTCAAGTATCGATTTTGCATTCTGGACAAGTGCGTTTATTGGGTTACGAACCCGAAACCCAAATACCCGTAACTTTGGCAAGATTGCAGCCTGGAGAAGTTATGGGTTGGCTTGAAGCGGTACGGGGAGTAGCTGGTTCTACTGCGATTGCTTCCACGGAAGTTATATGTATTAACTTAAATACTGAGGATTTTCTGGCTTTATTAGCTCAAGAAGAAAGCTTTGCATCGTATTTTTACCGCCGTGCGGGAATAGTTGAAGTATTTGAGTTACTCTCGAAGCAACTAAAAACTCATGCAAATAGCCAGTTGATTCTAGAAGCATCCGATTGCAATAATTGTAAAGAACTAGCGCTGAAAATTTTTGATGATGCTCAAATTGCTAATCTAACAACTCGCGAAGCTGCAAAGCAATTAAGTTTTGATTATCTGTGGTTAGTGAGTGGAGGAACAGTTTCCCCTGACGTAATCGCTAATCGGTTTGACTCCACGGAATCTTTACCAAGAGGAAGTAGAGTACGTTTGTTAGGTTTACCTGCAAATGTTTTTTCACCTTCCGAGCGCATAGTGCAAGATGTCGGGGAAGAAGCACAACCAGCCCAAATAACTGAAATTATTCCTGGTGGAAGTTCAACAACATACGATGATATTCCCTACGCACCCGTCGAACCACCAGAAGCCCAGAACAATTTCAAACCGAGTAATGCTTCGATTAAATACCCTCACGTGCGCGGTAGTGGCGGATTAAACGGGATACTGGCTTGTTTCCAGATGTTGAGCAAGCATTTAAATATGCCCTTCCGTCGGGAAGTAATTCGTAAAGTATTAATTAACCAACAAAAACGCACGGGTTCCCTATCATTACAGCAGTGCGGTGCTGTGGCGCAATTGGTCGGTTTAAGACCCCAATTAATCGGCCTACCTGCAAGCGCTATTGGTAGAATTGAAGCACCTGCCATCGTACAATGGCAAGACAGTTTTGCCGTACTTTACGAAATTACCCCTAAAAATATTGTCCTTGGGGTACCAGAATCAGGAATCCTGCGTCAAAAACCCCAAGATGTGGCGCAGGTGCTGATACAATCGAACCCCCAACCCAAAGAGGAACAACAACAAGATGTCGTTCCTATATTGCTGCTGCAAGCCACCTCCGAAACACCCCAACAAAAATTTGGACTCAGTTGGTTTTTGCCTTCTTTAGTTAAGTATAAAGGCGTACTCACAGAAGTATTTGTCGCTTCTTTCTTCGTACAGTTATTTGGTTTGGCAAACCCTTTAGTTACACAGGTAATTATCGATAAAGTAATTAACCAGAATAGCCCGGATACTCTACAGGTTCTGGGTATATTCCTCTTGGTAATTGCAATATTTGAAGCAGTACTTACCAGTATTCGGACTTATTTATTTGTCGATACCACCAATCGGATTGACTTAACTTTAGGTTCAGAAATTATCGACCACTTGTTACGCTTACCATTACGTTACTTTGAAAAGCGACCCGTAGGTGAACTTTCCACCAGGGTGAACGAATTAGAAAAAATTCGCCAATTTTTAACCGGAACCGCCTTAACTGTGGTGTTAGATGCGATTTTCTCCGTGATCTACATCGTGGTGATGTTTATCTATAGCTGGTTACTGGCTTTAGTAGCTCTAGCGACATTACCATTATTTGCCATCCTCACCTTTGTAGTTTCCCCAATTGTCCGCCGACAACTACGAGTCAAAGCAGAACGTAACGCTGAAGCACAATCCCACCTAGTAGAGATTTTATCGGGTATTCAGACAGTTAAAGCCCAAAATATCGAATTGCGATCGCGCTGGCAATGGCAAGAACGTTATGCTCGCTATGTAAGTGCTGGCTTCAAAACGGTGTTAACTTCTACTAGTGCGAGTTCTACCAGTGGATTTCTCAACAAACTTTCCGGGTTACTCGTACTGTGGGTAGGGGCTTTTCTAGTATTAGACAAGAAATTAACATTAGGAGAATTAATCGCTTTTCGGATTATCGCCGGTTATGTGACTTCTCCATTACTCCGTCTGACTCAGTTATGGCAAAACTTCCAAGAAACTGCTTTATCCTTGGAACGTTTGAGCGACATTATCGACTCACCCCAAGAAGCCACTGAAGAAGACAAAGGCAACATTCCCATGCCGATGATTGAAGGGGCTGTTAAATTTGATAACGTCTCCTTCCGCTTCAAACCCACTGGACCGATGCAGTTAAATAACATTAACTTAGAATTTCCGGCGGGGGTATTTGTTGGTGTCGTCGGACAAAGTGGTTCCGGTAAAAGTACGCTAATGAAACTAGTACCGCGCTTGTATCCTTTAGAATCCGGACGCATTCTCATCGACGGTTACGATATCAACAAAGTAGAACTTTACTCGCTGCGAGAGCAAGTAGGAATTGTACCTCAAGATACCCTACTTTTTGAAGGTTCTGTACAAGAAAACATCGCCTTAAATTATCCTGATGCTACTCCAGAAGAGATTATCGAAGCAGCTAAAATTGCAGTGGCTCATGATTTTATCATGGAATTGCCTAATGGTTACAATAGTAGAGTTGGTGAACGAGGTAGCGCTTTATCCGGTGGACAGCGACAAAGAATCGCAATTGCTCGGACAATTTTACAAAATCCCCGTTTATTAATCCTTGATGAAGCCACCAGCGCCCTAGACTACGAATCCGAACGTCATGTATGCTTAAATTTAGCACAAGCCTTCAAAGGACGTACTGTTTTCTTTATTACTCACAGATTAAGTACTATCCGCAATGCTGACATTATCTTAATGTTAGACAAAGGTTACGTTGTAGAACAAGGAACCCATCAAGAATTAATGTCACTCAAAGGACGTTACTACTGTCTGTATCAACAACAGGAAGCGCAAATTTAAAAAAGGGGACAAGGGGACAAGGGGACAAGGGGACAAGGGGACAAGGGGACAAGGAGACAAGGGGACAAGGGGACAAGGGGACAAGGGGACAAGGGGACAAGGGGACAAGGGGACAAGGGGACAAGGGGACAAGGGGACAAGGGGACAAGGGGACAAGGGGACAAGGGGACAAGGGGACAAGGGGA
>Ga0209911_100062_pt1 | contig 118046 bp, 119 predicted proteins | sample FECB21metaG_FD_188301 | JGI IMG/M metagenome (GOLD analysis project Ga0209911, IMG submission 188301) | Cyanobacterial communities from the Joint Genome Institute, California, USA - FECB-21 (SPAdes) (version 2) | ecosystem: Environmental > Aquatic > Thermal springs > Hot (42-90C) > Microbial...
GCCCAGCGACCACGCTCAGGCGGCAACAGCGGCCCGATCAGCTCCCATTCCGCATCCGACAAGTCTCCGCGACCCATGACTGCTCCTCAAAAAGCAGTCCTGAATCAGAACTCTGGGCAAATGGGAATCCCTTTTGTCAACACAGCCTAATATTTAGCTAATATTTGAATATTTTTCTTACCAAATATTGTCGTGATTCTACATTTTTGCCTGGAGATTTCCTTGTATACACAGATTCGGCGCAATCCTGTTTTCATATTTTGAATATTTCACCCGATCTTCGGGATTGCCGCCGTGCGCCTGATTGAAACAGCACAAGAACATGGTCGCGCAATCATGCCGCCAACACCAGCGCAGGGAAGGATCACGATCATGGGCAAAATCAGAATACTCATCGAAATGGCCGGCGATACCAATGTGGCCAAGGCCGCCGCCGCCTTTGCCGCCGATACCGGCGCCGAAGGCGGTGCCGATGGTGCCAAGGCGATGATGAAATCGAAGACCGTCAGCGCCGCCGATGGCGTCAAGGGCCTCAGCATCGATACCGATTTCGGGGTGGCGGTGGTCACCGATATCGCCGCCGGGGGCCCCGCGGCCGGGTTTGCCGCGACCGATGGCGAAACGGCTTCGGGCGATGCGCCGGCCGCCTTCGACATGCAGCCGCCGATCTCGCAAACCTATCTGATGCGCGCCGAATGCGAGGCCGGCGAGGCCGAGAGGATCGCCGATGAGCTGCTGGCGCAGGACGGGGTGATCGGGGTGTTTGCCGATGTCGCGATCGAGCCGTGCCTGATCTGTCCCGGCTCGCCGCCGCTCGGCGATCATCACACGGTGGAACGGCTGCTGTGCACCGATGCGCTGCACCGCGCCGGGGCGACGGGCGAGGGCGTGTTGGTGGCGATCGTCGATACGGGCATCAACCTTGCCCGCCTTGCCGCAAAGGGCAAGCATCCCGCCTTCGATGCAACGCGCAGCTGGGTGCCGCGCGCGGGGCTGGTGCCAGGCAATCTGCCGGTGGGGCACGGCACCATGTGCGCCTTTGATGTCTGCATCGCCGCGCCCAAGTGCACCCTGCTCGATATCGCGCTGCTGCAATCGACCGCGACCGGCGCCACCCGGATGGAGGGCTTCCTCTCGGATGCGGTGCGGGCCTACAACCACCTCATCACCGTGATGCGCGCCCCGCGCCGCCCGGGCGAGACGCGCTCGCTGGTGGTCAACAACAGCTGGGGCATGTTCCACCCCTCGTGGGACTTCCCTCTCGGCCACCCGGGCAATTACAGCGATAACCCCAACCACCCGTTCAACCGCATCGTCGCCACGCTTGCCAGCCACGGCGCCGATATCCTCTTTGCCGCGGGCAATTGCGGCAGCGATTGCCCCGATGGGCGCTGCCAGGGGGTGACGACCAACGCGATTTACGGGGCCAACAGCCACCCCGAGGTGCTCTCGGTCGCCGGGGGGGACACCGGCAAGACCCGCGTGGGCTATTCGAGCAAGGGCCCCGGACGGCTGGCACGCAACAAGCCCGATATTTCGGGCTACACCCATTTCAGCGGATCGGGGGTCTATGCGGCCGATGGCGGCACCTCGGCGGCCTGCCCGGTGGTGGCGGGCGTGGTCGCCGCGATCCGCACCAAGCGCCCCTTCATCGCCGGCAATCCCGCGCGCACGCCGGCGGCGATCCGTTCGCTGGTGACCGGCACCGCCGAGGATCTTGGCAGCAGCGGCTATGATTTCCTCCACGGCTTCGGGGTGGTCAATGGCTGCGCCATCGCCCGGCAGTTGCAGCCGCTGGTCATCGATATCTGCCGGCGCTTCCCGCACCTGTGCCGCCCGGTGCCGGTGCCACCCGACCTGTGCCGGCGCTTCCCCCAGCTGTGCCGCCCGATCCCGCCGCTGCCGCCCATCCCGCCGATCCCGCCCGTGCCCCCGCTGCCGCCGATCCCGCCGCGCCCGGGGCTCGATGCCGACGCGGGCGATCCTTACGCCTGGGGCTGGCAGGGCGCCGCGGCGATGGGCGGCGTGCTCGATCTTGGCGATGGCAGCGCCCTGTCTCAGCTTGGCCTCGATGATCTGGCCGAACTGTTCTACTATCTCGGCCAGATCGATGCCCGTGCCGGCGCCGCGCGCGCCGCACCACCTGCCCCGGCCCCGGCAAGGCCCGCCGGGGGCGGATGCGGCTGCGGCGGCTAGGCGCGAAGCAGGCTAAGGAGACTTGCGGCCATGCCCGAACCCGAGAACACCGCGGCCGATGCCCCCGAGCCCGGTGACAAGGTGATGGTGCAGTTTCGCTATGTTGGCGAGGCTGTGCCTGACCGCGCGGGCGTGGCCGCCCTTTTTGCCATCCCGCTCGAGCTTATCGATCCTGATTTCGGCGTGATCGTCACCGACGAGGCCGAAAGGCTTGCCTGTGTGCTGGTGCCGCGCGATTGGGCCGCGCGCATCGATGCGCGCCTTGCCGGGGCCGAGGGGCCGGTCGGGGTGTTTGCCAACCCGCGCATCGCCCCCCTCGGTCCGCCGGGCGCAGGCGAGGAGGGCGAAGGCGGCGCCTAGGCGCCGAACCCCGCGCCCGCCTCCAAGGGCGCAAAGCGGATCAGCCGGCTGTCAAGGAGCGCAGCGCTGCGGTTGATCACCGCCTTCTGATAGTCAGGGTCCTTGATCATGGCAAAGAAGGCCGCGGCATTGGGATAGAAGGCGATGAAGCCATCGTCCCAGCGCTTTCCTTCAGGCCCGGTCACCATCGTCTCGCACCGCCCGCGCCACACGATCCTGCCGCCCACGCGCTGGAAGATCGGCGCGCTGGTGCGGCCATATTCCTCATAGGCGCGCCGCCCGCTCCAGCTCTTGCCTGCATGTTCGTGGCCTTCGGGATAGTGGGCAAGCGCGCGATAGGCGAGCAGGTTGAGCATGTGGATCGGCGTGTCGCGCGGCAGGGCCTTGAAGGCGGCAAAATTGGCCGCGCCCGGATCAATATAGGCTGTCATCCCCGTCCCATCCCTTCCCTGTGAGATCGCATTGCATATAGACCGTATCGAGCAGCCGTCCGAACTTCCTGCCAACCTTGCGCATCCGCCCGGCATGGACAAAGCCGCATCTGGCATGGAGCGCCACCGAGGCCGGCTCGCCCCCGCCGATCACCGCGATCATCTGCTCGAACCCGGCGGCGCGCGCCGCTTCGATCAGCGCTGGCAGCAGGGCGCTGCCGATCCCCTGCCCGCGCGCCTCGGCGGCGACATAGATGCTGTCCTCGCAGGTCGGGGCATAGGCGGGCCGCTCGCGGAAGCGCGCAGCATGGGCATAGGCGATCACCTCTGCGCCGCGCGCGGCGACGAGGAAGGGCAGCCCGCGCGCGGCGAAATCGGCGATCTTCGCCGCCCAGGCCTCGGCGTCGGGCGCCTCGAGATCGAAGGTGGCGGTGCCGTTTGCCACGTGCCAGGCATAGATCGCCGCGATCGCGCCGGCATCGGCAGGCGCGCTCGCGCGGATCGCCAGATCAGGCCAGCTGGTAGTCACGGAAGCGGTCGCGCAGGTCCCTCTTGCTGATCTTGCCGGTGGCGGTGTGGGGGATCTCATCGACAAACTCGACCGCATCGGGCAGCCACCACTTGGCCACCAGCGGCCTCAGGTGCTCGATGATGTCCTGCGCGCTGACCTCGGCCCCGGCCTTCTTCACCACGAACAGCACCGGCCGCTCGTCCCACTTGGGATGGGGCACGCCGATGCAGGCCGCCTCGGCCACGCCCGGGTGCCCGCAGGCGGCGTTTTCCAGCTCGACCGAGCTGATCCACTCGCCGCCCGACTTGATCACGTCCTTGGTGCGATCGGTGAGCTGGAGCGTGCCATCGGGATGGAGAATGCCGACATCGCCGGTATCGAACCAGCCCTCGTCGTTGACCGCGTCCTTCTCGGCCTTGAAATAGCGCTTGATCACCCAGGGCCCGCGGATCTGCAGAGCCCCGGCGGTCTTGCCGTCGCGCGGCAGTTCGGTGGTCATGTCATCAAGAGCAACCGTGCGCAGCTGGACGCCGAAGATCGGGCGGCCCTGCATCGCGGTCTTCTCGACCTTCTCCTCAAGGGTGAGGCTGTCCCAGTCCCAGGTCGGCCCGCCCACCGTGCCGATGGGCGAGGTCTCGGTCATCCCCCAGGCGTGCTGCACCCGGGTGCCGTTCTTGAGCAGCCGCTCGATCATGAACCGGGGCGCCGCCGAGCCGCCGATGGTGGCGGCCTTGAGCGGCGGCAGATCGAGACCGTTGGCATCGCAATACTGGAAATGCGCAAGCCACACCGTCGGCACCCCGGCGCTGTCGGTCACGCCCTCATCGAGCATCAGCTGGTGGAGCACCGCCGGATCGTTGACCGCGGAAAAGACGAACTTGATCCCCGCCATCGCGCCCGCATAGGGCAGGCCCCAGCTGGCCGCATGGAACATCGGCACCACCGGGAGCATCACCGAGGAGGCGCTGAAGTTGAACGCCGCCGGTTGCAGGCCGGCAAGGGCGTGGAGCACGGTCGAGCGGTGCTCATACTGCACCCCCTTGGGATTGCCGGTGGTGCCCGAGGTGTAGCAGATCATGCAAGGGTCGGTCTCGGCGCCCATGACCCATTCGAAATCGCCGTCCTCGGCCCCGATCCAGTCCTCGAAGGCGGGGGCGTGCTCGCCGCTGTCATAACAGATGTAATGTTCGACCGTGGGCCAGCGATCCCGCATCCGCTCGACGATCGGCTGGAAGGCGGCATCGTAACACAGCACCCGGTCTTCGGCGTGGTTCACGATATATTCGAGCTGATCGTCAAACAGCCGCGGGTTGACGGTGTGGAGCACCCCGCCCATCCCGGCCACGCCATACCAGCTGACGAGGTGGCGGGAATGGTTCATCGCCAGGCTCGCCACCCGCTCGCCCTGCTTGACCCCGAGCCGCTGGAGCGCCTGGGCCATCTTCAATGCATCGCGGCGGATGCCGGCCCAATTGGTGCGGGTGATGCTGCCATCGGCCCAGCGGCTGACGATCTCGCGTGTCGGCGCCTCGCGCGCGGCGTGATCGATCACCGCGGTCACCCGCATGGTCCAGTCCTGCATCGCTCCGAGCCTGGTGGCGGCCATTTCTCTCTCCCTGTCTGGCTGGCGCGGCCGGGCGCTGTGCCCTGAGCCCCGCGGAATCACGCCCGAATTCATGCCCGCCCGCCGCCGGCTTGGCAATCGGGGCGGGTGTGCGGCAGGGCGCCGGGCCCGATGCGCATGATTGTCACAGGCCTGCCATCGAGCCGGGCTAGCCCTTGGCTGTCAGCTGCAAGCGAAAGGACGATCATGACACGCACAGCACTTCTTCTTGCCGGCGCCGCTGCGATGGTCGGCGCACCGGCTGCGGCGCGCGAGGGCCAGTTCTATGTCGGCATCAACGGCGGGGTCAGCTTCGAGGACCAGGTGCGGGTGCGGATCGACAACAACCGCCCCGATGGCCTGCTCGAACCGGCGGCCTTTGCCGATACCGAGACCGGCATCGATGCCGATCTCGTGGTCGGCTATGACTTCGGGCCGCTCAGGATCGAGGCCGAGGGCGGCTACAAGAAGGCCGGATACCAGGGCCTTACCGTGATCAGTTCGACCATCCTTCCCGGCGGCATCACCGTGCCCGGCGGCACCGTGGTCGAGAACACCCGTGACCTGCGGATCTGGAGCGGGATGCTCAACGGCCTTCTGGAAGTGGGCAAGGATGATGGGGTGCAGTTCTTCGCTGGCGGCGGGGTCGGCTTTGCCAATCTCGACCTGCCGGTCGAGGTGGCCGGCGTGGGCACGGTGATCGACGACGACAAGACCGACCTTGCCTGGCAATTGCTCGCCGGGGCGCGCGTGGCGGTGAGCGACAATGTCGATCTTGGCCTCAAGTATCGCTATTTCGTCGCTGACAATTTCGATCTCGTTGCGGCCAATAATCGCCCGATCGTGGCCGATTACCGCGCCCATGCGCTGCTCGCGAGCCTGACCTACAATTTCGGCGGCCGCCCGGCGCCCGAACCAGCCCCGCCGCCGCCCCCGCCGGTGGTTGCGCCGCCCCCGCCGCCCCCACCGCCGCCGCCCCCGCCGCCGCGCCCGGCGTGCAACACCGGGCCCTTCATCGTCTTCTTCGATTTCGACCGCGCTGACATCACCCCCGAGGCCGCAACCATCCTCAATGGCGCCGCCACGGCCTATGCCAATTGCGGCATGGCGCGGGTGATGCTGGCCGGGCACACCGACCGCGCCGGCACGCCCCGCTACAACCTCGGCCTGGCCGAAAGGCGCAACATGGCGGTGCGCGATTACCTGGTTGCGCGCGGCATTCCGGCAGGCCGCATCGCTGCCGAGGCTTTCGGCGAAGCCCAGCCGCGGGTGCCCACCGCCGATGGTGTGCGCGAGGCGCAGAACCGCCGGGTCGAGGTGACCTACGGCCCGGGTTCGGGGATGTAAGGCGCCGCCAGCTTCCGGACAGCATCACCAGGGGGGCGGATCGCATCCGCCCCCCTCTTGCATCCGCTCCCTTGCCTTCAGGCAACCAGCCTGAGATGGGGGCGGCGCTTGACGGGGGCGAGCGCGACCTGGCTGATCCCTTCGACCGCGCCGAGCCTTTCGGCCAGCTCGCCCGAGAGCACGAAGCGCGTGCCGAGCCGCAAGTGCGCCGCCCCCCCGCCCGCGAGCTTCAGGCGCACCACCACCTCGCCATTGCCGCCCTCGCTACCGCCCCGCGCCGCCTCGAGCTCGCGCTTCAATTCGCCGAGCGCGGTGATGCTGGCGATCTCGAGCGAAAGCTGCATCGGGGTGGTGCCGCTCACCTCCCGCAAGGGCCGCGCTCCGCGCACGGTGAGGCGCGGCGGCTCATCGGGATTGGGGGCATCGAGCTCCACCGTCAGCAACAGGCACTCGCCCGCCGCGGCCCAGCGCTCGAAGGAAGGGATCAGCGCCTCCTCGAAGCAGGCGGCGGAAAACTGCCCGCTCGCATCGGAAAAATCAGCCCGCACGAAGGCGCCGCCCTTGCGGGTGCGCGCCTTGGTCAGCCCTTCGACCATCACCGCCATCACCGCACTGCCGCGTCCGCCCGGCGGCGCCCCGGCCTCGATCAGGCTCTGGTAGGAGCGCGCGCCATTGGCCGAGGCGACGGCGCGATATTGGTGCACCGGGTGGGCGGAGAAGAAGAAGCCGAAATTCTCGCGCTCCCTGGCCATGCGCTCGGCCCGGCTCCACGGCGCGGCCGGCTGGAGACGCAGCGCCGCGGCCTCGCCCGCCTCGCCGCCGAACAGCCCGCCCTGCCCGCTGCTGCGCTCGCGCGCGGCGGCATCAGCAAGCGCCATGAGGTGCTCGGCATTGGCGTGGAGCAGGGCGCGATCGGGCTCGAGCGCATCGAGCGCGCCCGCGCCGATCAGCGCTTCCAATTGGCGGCGGTTCATGCTGCCGGGGGGCAGGCGCTCGAAGAAATCCTTGAGGCTGGCAAAGGGCCCGCGCGCCCGGCGCTCGGCGACGATCGCCTCCATCGCCTTTTCCCCGACATTGCGGATGCCTGCGAGCGCATAGCGCACGCCATAGCCCGCATCGGTCTGCTCGACGGTGAACTCGGCCTCGCTGGCGTTGATCGCCGGCGGCAGGATGGCAACGCCGCCCGCGCCATTGGGATAGCGCCTGGCATCATCGACAAACACGCTGAGCTTGTCCGACTGGTGCATGTCAAAGCACATCGAGGCGGCGTAGAACTCCTCGGGGTAATGGGCCTTGAGCCAGGCGGTCTGATAGGCGAGCAGGGCATAGGCCGCGGCATGGCTCTTGTTGAAGCCGTAGCCGGCAAACTTGTCGATGAGGTCGAACAGCTCGTTGGCGCGCTGGGGCGCAATGCCCGAAACCTTGCCGCAGCCCTCGACAAAGCGGGCGCGCTGGGCGTCCATCTCCTCCTTGATCTTCTTGCCCATCGCCCGGCGCAAGAGGTCGGCCTCGCCCAGCGAATAGCCGGCCAGCACCTGCGCGGCCTGCATCACCTGTTCCTGATAGACGAAGATGCCATAGGTCTCGGCGAGGATCTGCTCGAGCTTGGGATGGGGATATTCGATCGGCACCAGGCCCGCCTTGCGCTGGCCGAACAGGTCGATATTGTCCATCGGGCCGGGGCGGTAGAGCGAGACCAGCGCGATGATGTCGCCAAAGTTGGTCGGCTTTACCGATTTGAGCGTGCGGCGCATCCCTTCCGATTCGAGCTGGAACACCCCCACGGTGTTGCCCGCCTGCATCAGCTGATAGACCGCCGGATCGTCGAGCGGCAGGGTGCCCAGATCGATGGCAATGCCGCGCGCAGCCAGCAGATCTACCGCCTTGCGCAGCACCGAGAGCGTCTTGAGCCCGAGAAAGTCGAACTTGACGAGGCCGGCGCTCTCGACATGCTTCATGTCGAACTGGGTCACCGGCATGTCCGAGCGCGGATCGCGGTAGAGCGGCACCAGCTCGGCCAGAGGGCGATCGCCGATCACCACCCCGGCGGCATGGGTGGAGGAATTGCGCGGCAGGCCTTCGAGCTGCATGGCAAGATCAACCATGCGCCTGACCTCGGGATCATTGTCATATTCGCGCTTGAACTCGGCCACGCCATTGAGCGCGCGCGGCAGCGGCCAGGGATCGGTGGGATGGTTGGGCACCATCTTGCACAGCCGATCGACCTGGCCGAAGCTCATCTGCAGGATGCGCCCGCAATCGCGCAGCACCATGCGCGCCTTCATCTTGCCGAAGGTGATGATCTGGGCGACGTGATCGGCCCCGTATTTGGCCTGGACATAGCGGATCACCTCGCCGCGGCGGGTTTCGCAGAAGTCGATATCGAAATCGGGCATCGAAACGCGCTCGGGGTTGAGGAAGCGCTCGAACAGCAGCCCCAGACGGATCGGATCGAGATCGGTGATGGTCAGCGCCCAGGCGACCAGCGAGCCCGCCCCCGAACCGCGCCCCGGCCCCACCGGAATGCCCTGCTGCTTGGCCCATTTGATGAAATCGGCAACGATGAGGAAATAGCCGGGAAAGCCCATCTTGGTGATCACCTCGACCTCGAAGGCGAGGCGATCGAAATAGGCGCGGCGTTGCTCCTCGCTGAGATCGGGATAGGCGGCCAGCCGGGCCTCGAGCCCGCGGCGCGCATCCTCGGCCAGCATCCGCGCCTCGCCCGCCTGATCGCCCGCGAGGCTCGGCAGGATCGGCTTGCGATAGGGCGGCGCCAGAGCGCAGCGCTGGGCGATCACCAGAGTGTTGGCGATGGCTTCGGGCAGGTCGGCAAACAGCTCCTCCATCATCGCCGCCGACTTGACGAAGGCCTGCGGGTTGGAGCGCACCCGCTCCTCGGCCTCGAGGTGGGTGGAATGGGCGATGCACAGCATGGCATCATGCGCGGCGTGCATCTGCGGCTCGGCGAAATTGGCAGGGTTGGTGGCCACCAGCGGCAGATCGCGCGCATAGGCGAGATCGATCAAGGCCTCTTCGGCGCGCGCGCAGACCGGATCGCCATGGCGCGCGAGCTCGACATAGAGCCGCCCGGGAAAGAGCTGCATCAGCCGCTCGGCAAGGCGCTGGGCCGCCTCGTGCTGGCCCTCGGCAAGGAGCCGGGTGAGCGCCCCTTCTTCCGCCCCGGTGAGCGCGATCAGCCCCTCGCTGCGCCCTGCAAGATCAGCCAGCGTGACATGCGGCGCGCGCTCGAGCGGGCGATCGAGATGGGCCCTGGAGACGAGGTGGCACAGATTGGCATAGCCTGCCTCGTCCTTGGCATAGAGCGGCAGGTGATCGATCGCCGCCCCGCCCTCCTCGCGCGCCACCCCGAGCAGCGCGCCGATGATCGGCTGCACCCCTTCGCTCTTGCACGCCGCGGCAAAGGCCATGGCGGCATAAAGCCCGTTGCGATCACAGATGGCGATGGCGGGAAAGCCGCGCGCGCGCGCGAGCTTGGCAATCGCCTTGGGATCGATCGCCCCCTCGAGCATCGAATAGCTCGAAAACACGCGCAGCGGGACGAAGCGGGCAAAGGGCATGGGCCAAGCCTAGGCCATGGCGGCGATTCCCGCAGCCCGGCGCGGCGCGGGTTGTCCACAGCCGCGCCCGGCGCGCCTCACAGCAGCGCCTCGATATCGCGCGCGATCCGCTCGGGCGTATCGGTGGGGGCATAGCGGCGCACCACCTTGCCCTCGCGGTCGATCAGGAACTTGGTGAAGTTCCACTTGATCGCGCTGGTGCCGAGCACCCCCTTGGCCTCGCGCTTCAGCCAGTCGAACAGCGGCGAAGCATCGGGGCCGTTGACCTCGATCTTGGCCATCAGCGGGAAGGTGACGCCAAAATTGACACTGCAGAACCGGGCGATCTCCTCGTTGCTGCCCGGCTCCTGCGCGCCGAACTGGTTGCAGGGAAAGCCCAGCACCTCAAAGCCCCTGTCCTTGTAGCGCTGATAGAGCGCCTCGAGGCCCTGATATTGCGGAGTAAAACCGCATCTGGATGCGGTGTTGACCACGAGCAGCACCTTGCCGAGCTTGTCCTTGAGATCGAGCATCTCGCCGCGGTTGGTGGTGACGGTGAAATCGGCAATCGTGGTCATGGCAACTTCCCTTCCTGCGCGTGCAGCACCCCGTCCTTGAGCCGCACCACCCGGTCCATCTTCGCGGCGAGGCGTTCGTTGTGGGTGGCGACCAGCGCGGCGCTGCCCTCGCCCCGCACCAGCGCGAGGAACTGGGCGAGCACCACGTCCGAGGTCGCCTCGTCGAGATTGCCGGTCGGCTCGTCGGCGAGCACCAGCGCCGGCCGGTTGGCCAGCGCCCGGGCCACGGCCACGCGCTGCTGCTCGCCGCCCGAAAGCTGGCTGGGCCGGTGGGTCAGCCGCGCGCCAAGCCCAAGCCCGGCAAGCAGCGCCTCGGCCCGCGCCTCGGCCTCGGCGCGCGGACGGCCGAGGATCATCTGCGGCATCACCACGTTCTCGCGCGCGTCGAAATCCGGGAGCAGGTGGTGGAACTGATAGACAAAGCCAAGATGTGCGCGCCGCAATTGCGTGCGCGCATCGGCGGAAAGCTCCTCGGCGCAGACCCCGGCGATGCGGATCGAGCCTTCAAACCCGCCCTCGAGCAGGCCGACCGCCTGGAGCATGGTCGATTTGCCCGAGCCCGAAGGCCCGAGCAGCGCGACGATCTCGCCCGGCATGATGTCGAGATCGACCCCGCGCAGCACCTCGATGCGCTCCCCCCCCTGGATGAAGCTACGCTTGAGGCCGCGCAGCGCCACGATCGGCTCAGGCTTATTCATAGCGCAGCACCTGCACCGGATCGGTGTTGGCGGCCTTGAGCGCGGGGTAGAGCGTGGCAAGGAAGCTCAAGGTGAGCGCCAGCGCGATGATCCCGGCCACCTCCCACGGATCGGTGCGCGAAGGCAGGGTGGAAAGGAAGCGCACCTCCGGATCCCAGATCTGCTGGCCGGTGGCAAAGGCGATGGCCGCGACGATCTGTTCGCGGAAGAACAGCACGATCGCGCCCAGCGCCAGGCCCGCCGCGGTGCCGATCGCCCCCACGGTGGTGCCGGTGGTGACGAAGATCTTGAGCAGGCTTCGCCGGGTTGCCCCCATGGTGCGCATGATCGCGATGTCGCGGGTCTTGGCGCGCACCAGCATGACGAGGCTCGAAAGGATGTTGAAGGCCGCGACCAGCACCATGAAACTGAGCGCAAAGAACATCGCCACACGCTCGACCTGCAGGGCCTCGAACAGCGCCGCATTCATGGTCTTCCAGTCGGCGACCACCGCCTTGCCCGAAAGGCTCTCGGCCACGGGCGCGAGGATCGTGCCGACCCGGTCGGGATCGTCCACCGTGACCTCGATCTGCGCCACGGCATCGCCCATCAGCAGCAGGGTCTGCGCGTCCTTCAGGGGCATGACCACGAATTTCTCGTCAAAGGTGTAGATGCCCACCTCGAAGATCGCGCCGACCTCGTAGCCCACCTGGCGGATCGACGTGCCGAAGGGCGTGGTGCGGCCCTGGGGGTTGATGATGGTGATGGTATCGCCCACCCGCACCCCGAGGTTCTGCGCCAGGCGGCTGCCGAGCGCGACCCGGCCCGAGCCGTCGAGCACATTGGCGATGTCGCCGATCAGCACCTTGTCAGAGAGCGCGCGGATATCGGCATCGGTATGGCCGCGCACGAACACCGCCTCCACCCGCCCGCCATAGCTCGCCAGCAGGGGCTGCTCGATCAGCGGCGAGGCGTCGCGCACCCCGGGCGTGCGCGCGAGCCGGGCGATGATGCGCTGCCAGTCCTCGATCCGCCCGCCATAGGCCTGCACCACGGCATGGCCGTTGAGGCTGGTGATCTTGTCGAGCAGTTCGGCGCGAAAGCCGTTCATCACGCTCATCACCACCACCAGCAGCGCCACCGAAAGCGCCACCACCCCCACCGAAATGCCCGCCACCAGCGCGATGAAGGCCTCGCCCCGGCCGGGCCAGAGGTAGCGCTTGGCGATCATCCATTCGAAGGGGGAGAGCATGAGAGGAACGATGAAGCCCGGGGAAACTGCGGTGCGCCATGCATCTAGGGCGCGCATGCGCGCTCGGCAATCCCGCCCGCATCCCTGTCCCCGGGCGGGGTGGTCACATCACGGTCGCCAAAAATGCGGGGGTTGCAGCGGTGCGGGCACTTGTAATTGATCGGTCACATCGCCATGGGGGCACAGCGCGACCGCGCCGGGCAAGACGCACAGGTTGGTGATGCCGATGACACCCTGCAATCTGACCCATCCCTGGCGCGATGCCGAGGGCGACAAGCTCGGCGAGGAATGCGGCATCTTCGGCGCGATCAACGCTGCCGATGCCGCGGCGATCACCGCGCTCGGGCTCCACGCGCTCCAGCATCGCGGGCAGGAAGCCGCCGGGATCGTGAGCTATGACGGGCAGGAGTTCTATGCCCGGCGCGGGCTTGGCCACGTGGCCGAGAACTTCTCCAATGCCGAGGCGATCGCCGCGCTTCCCGGGCACATGGCGGCAGGCCACGTGCGCTATTCCACCACCGGCGGATCGGGCCTCAGGAACGTCCAGCCGCTCTATGCCGATCTTGCCAGCGGCGGCTTTGCCGTGGCGCATAATGGCAACATCTCCAACGCGGGTGCGCTGCGCGCCGATCTCGTCAGCAAAGGCTCGATCTTCCAGTCGACCTCGGATACCGAGGTGATCATCCACCTGGTTGCCACCAGCCGCTATCCCACCATCGCCGACCGGCTGGTCGATGCGCTGCGGCTGGTCGAGGGCGCCTATGCCCTCATCGTGATGACGCCCGAGGGCATGATCGCGTGCCGCGATCCGCTCGGCATCCGCCCGCTGGTGATGGGCCGCATGGGGCCAGACAACGGGGGGGCGATCGTCTTTGCTTCGGAAACGGTGGCCTTCGATGTCGTCGGGGCCGAGCTCATCCGCGAGGTCGAGCCGGGCGAGCTGGTGCTGGTCAACTTCGCCGGCGAGATCCGCTCGGTGCGCCCCTTCGGCAGCCTGCCGCCGCGCCCCTGCATCTTCGAGCATGTCTATTTCAGCCGCCCCGATTCGGTGTTCGCCGGGCGCAGTGTCTATGAGGCGAGGAAGGCAATCGGCATCCAGCTGGCGCGCGAGGCCCCCTGCAGCGCCGATGTGGTGGTGCCCGTGCCCGACAGCGGGGTGCCCGCCGCGATCGGCTTTGCCCAGGAATCGGGCCTGCCCTTCGAGCTTGGCATCGTCCGCTCGCACTATGTCGGGCGCACCTTCATCCAGCCCGGCGACAGGGCGCGCCATTCGAGCGTCAAGCGCAAGCACAATGCCAACCGCGCGCTGGTGGAAGGCAAGCGCATCGTCCTGATCGACGATTCGATCGTGCGCGGCACCACCTCGCTCAAGATCGTCGAGATGATGCGCGATGCCGGGGCGCGCGAGGTGCATTTCCGCGTCGCCAGCCCGCCCACGGCCCATTCCTGCTTCTATGGGGTGGACACGCCCGAGCGCTCCAAGCTGCTCGCCGCGCGGATGGAGCTTGAGGCGATGCGCACCTTCATCAAGGCCGACAGCCTCGCCTTCATCTCGATCGAGGGGCTTTATCGCGCGGTGGGCAAGGAGGGGCGCGATCCGGCCTGCCCGCAATTCTGCGATGCCTGCTTCACCGGCGACTATCCCACCAGCCTCACCGATCTGGCCATCGCCGAGGCGCGCAGCGCCGAGCTTCCCTTTGCCGATCCCAAGGCCGCCTGAGACAGCATGACCCAAACCGACAAACCGCTCGCCGGGCAGACCGCGCTCGTCACCGGGGCCAGCCGCGGCATCGGCGCTGCCACTGCCAAGGCATTGGCCGCGGCCGGCGCGCACGTCATCCTCGTGGCGCGCAAGGTCAAGGCGCTCGAGGAGGTCGAGGATGCGATCCACGCCGCGGGCGGCAGTGCGACCATCGCTCCGCTCGACCTGGCCGAGCCCGATGCGGTGGCCCGCCTCGCTGCAGCGGTGGCGGGGCGCTGGCAGGCGCTCGACATCCTCGTGCTGGCCGCGGCCTATCTGCCCGAGCTGACCCCGACCGCGCAGATCGATCCCAAGCAGTTCAACCAGGCGCTGCTCACCAATGTCGTGGCCACCCAGGCGCTGATCGCCGGCTTCGACCCGCTGCTGCGCCGCGCCAGCGCGGGCAAGCTCATCGGCCTTACCAGCAGCGTTGCCGCCGCGCCGCGGGCCTATTGGGGGGCCTATGGTGCGACCAAGGCGGCGTTTGAAAACCTGCTTGCCACCTATGCCGCCGAGGTCGAGCGGCTCGCGCCGCTCCGCGTCGCGATCATCGATCCCGGCGCCACCCGCACGCAGATGCGCGCGCGCGCCTATCCGGGCGAGGATCCGGCCAGCGTCAAGCCGCCCGAGGTGGTGGCCGATCGCCTGGTGGCGCTGATCGCGGCAGGCTTTGACAGCCTCCACCGCGCGCGCATCGAACAGGGCGCCTGATTGCCCGCGCGTTAACCCCGTTTGGAAAGACGGCCTTAGGGATTGGCGGCGCAAGGTCGCGCATGGCCCGCCACCGGGCCATCCCGCAGCCAGACCAGCCAGGGCACACAGCGATGCGACGCGACCTTGATCCCTACAGCAGGGCAGCGCAGGAAGACCGCTGCGCCCCGCGCACCAAGCTCACCATCCCGGCAACCTTGCGCGCCTCGGGCGGGCGGGCGTTCCAGAGCGTTGTGCACGATCTTTCGATCTCGGGCTTTTCCGCCGCGGCGATCAACCGGATGCACGAAGGGCAGATCTGCTGGCTCACCCTGCCGGGGCTGGAGGCGCTTCAGGCCGAGGTGGTGTGGTGGGACAATTGCATCGTCGGCTGCGCCTTTGCCGAGCTGTTGAGCCCGATCGTGCACGACAACATCCTCCAGCGCTACAGCAATGTCGGGGTCTATCGCCAGCTGATCTGAGCCGCGGGCGGCGCGGGCGGCGCTAGTCGAGGCTTGCGGCGATCTTTTGGCTGAGCGCCAGCAGCCGCGCGCGCTCCGGCCCGCCGCTTGCCCGCGGCCAGTTGCCGACATAGGCGATCACCAGCCGCTTGGCCGGCACGATGGTGATGGCCTGGCCGAAGATCCCTTGCGCGCCATAGGCGCCCTCGGGATAGGCCCACCATTGGTAGCCATAGCCGAACCCCGGCATCTCGGGGGCAAAGCTCACCTTGGCGGCGCCCGCCTCGGCAAACCAGCCCTCGGGCACCAGCCCCTTGCCCCCTTCGAGGGCAAACAGGCCCATGCGGGCATAATCGGCGAGGGTGAGCGAAAGGCAGCACCCGCCGATATTGCCTCCGCGCGGATCGACCATCCAGAACATCGGCCCGGCAAAGCCCGCCGGATCGACGATCTTGCTCTTGGCATATTCGGCCAGCGGCCTGCCGACTGCATTCTCGACCAGCAGGCCGATGAGATTGGTCTCGCCGGTCTTGTACACCCACCTGGCGCCCGGCTCGGCCTCGCGCGGCAGGCGCTTCATCTGCGCGACAATCGCATCGGGGCCATATTCGACGACGAAGCGGTTCATCTGCGCCACATCGGTTGCCGGATCGGTGTAATCCTCGTTCCACTTCACCCCGCTCGTCATGGTGGCAAGCTGCTTGACAGTGACGCCCTCATAGGCGCTGCCCGCAAGGCCGGGGATGTATCTCGTCACCGGATCGTCGAGGCTGGCGATGAAGCCATCCTTCACCGCCGCGCCGAGCAGGGTGGAGGTGAAGCTCTTGGCCACCGAGAAGCTGGTCCAGCGATCCTCCGGGCCAAGCCCAAGGCCATAGGCTTCAAAGCGCACCTTCCCGTCCTGCACCACGATGATCCCGGCGGTCGCGGTCTCGGCCAGCACCGCGGCAAGCTCGGCCTCGAGCGCGCTGGCGAGCGGCGCGCCCCTGGGCAGCGCGCGCGGGGCGGGCGCGGGCGGCACCTCGTGCCCAGCAAACCACTGCTCCATCGCGCGGAAGCGCGCGGCGCGCTCGGCATCGCTCCAGAACAGCACCTGCAAGTCTTCCGGCGCGCGCTGAGGCGGCTGGGTGAGCGTGACTGTGCCTGCCCCCGGCTCGGCCAGCGCGGGCAGCGGTGCAAGCGCCACCAAGGCGGCACAGACCAGCCCCGAGGCGGCGCGCGCGATCATGCCCATGTTCTGTCCCTTCTCCCGTCTTCGCCCCGCCATAGGCGGGCGCAACCGGAAAGGGCAAGGGGGCGCAAGCGCCTCAGGCGCTCTTGAGCGCCTTGAGCGCCGCGAGCGCCCGCGCGCGCGCGGCGCGGTGGGCGACGATCTTGCGCGGGTAGGCCTGCGGGCGCCGCCCATATTCCTCGGGATCGTGGATGTAAGGCTCCTCCAGACCTTTCAGTTCGGGCACATGCGCACGGATATAGCGCGCCGCATCGAACTTTTCCGATTGCGACAGCGGGGCCATGATGCGGCTGAACATGTTGGCATCCACCCCGGTGCCCGCGGTCCACTGCCAGTTGGTGGCGTTGGAGGCATAGTCGGCATCGACGAGGCAATCCCAGAACCACTTCTCGCCCTCGCGCCAGTCGATCAGCAGGTGCTTGATGAGAAAGCTCGCGGTGATCATCCGCACGCGGTTGTGCATCCACCCGGTCTGCCACAGCTGGCGCATCCCGGCATCGACGATGGGGTATCCGGTGCGGCCCGCTTGCCAGGCCTCAAGATCGCGCGCGGCGGCCTCGTCGGTGGCAGGATCGCGCCAGGGGAAGCGATCAAAGGCCGCGTGGTAATTGCGCGTCGCATAGGCGGGAAATTGCAGGATCGCGTTTTGCGCATAGTCGCGCCAGATCAGCTCGCCCTCGAAGGTCTCCCAGCCTTTCGAGCACCTGTCGCTGAACCGGTGCCAGATCTGGATCGGCGAGATCTCGCCAAAATGAAGGTGCGGCGAGAGGCGCGAGACCTTGTCCTCGCTGGGGAAGTTGCGCTTGTCGTGATAGTCGTCGAGATCACCCGCCCAGGCCTCGAGGCGCCTGTGCGCGGCCTCCTCGCCCACCTGCCAGAAAGCGCGCAGGCCCCCCGCCCAATCGGGTTTCGTCGGGAGGAGGTTCCATGACGCAAGCGCCTCACTGGCGGGCCAGTGTGCGGGCGCATCGAGCCGCTCGGGCGCCGGGAGTTCGGCACGCGGCGGCAAGGCGGCGCGCAGCGCGCGGGCAAAGGGCGTGTAGATCTTGTATTGCCCGCCGGTGCCGGTGGTGATGCTGCCCGGCGGCATCAGGTAATTGCCGTGATAAAGCTTAAGATCGATGTGCGTGGCGAGCTTGCGCTCGGCATTGCGCCACCACGGCTCGTAGTGACAATTGGCGTGAATGGTGGCGGCGCCCGTTTCGGCTGCCAGTTTGGCAAGTTCGCCCACCGCCTCGCCGCGCCGCAGGATCAGCCTTGAGCCGCGCGCCGCGAGGCTCTTGCCAAGGCTCGCCAGCGAATGGTGCAGCCACCAGCGCGAGGCCCCGCCATAGGCGTGGTGCCTGGGGCTTTCGTCATCGAGAACATAGACACACACCACCGGCCCGGCCTTGGCGGCGTGAAAGAGCGCGGGGTTATCGGCGAGGCGCAGATCGCGCCGCAGCCATACGATTTGGGTCATTGAACCACCTTCCCCCTCCTCTTCAAAGGAAGGGCGCGAGACTTGGTGAGCGCAGCGATCCAATCGCCGCGGGTTGGTGTTCGAGGCAGTGCGCGACGCATCCGCGCCGCACCACTGCCCCCAGCCCCTCCTTGCGAAAAGGAGGAGAGTTAGGTTCCGCAACGCACCCTGGGCGCGCCAAGTTCCTCGCACTTCGCATCTGGCAGCGCCAATTGGCGATCAATCGATGATCCGGCATCCTTCCGGAAGCGCCACGGCGAAACGGTCCTTCACACGCGCGTCCGTAAATCGGGCATCCCCGATCCACAAGGCGCCACCCTCTCGTTTGTGGACATAAGGTGCCCTCGACCAGAAGAGGAACGCGTCGATTTGGGGATCGGTCTTGCGCGCTCCTGCAAGGTCGCACCCTGCAGGATCGTAGCCGTCAAGCCACGGTTCTTTGCCGGGAGTCTCGACATACCATCGCCCATGAGAGGGATTGCCGACCAGTTTCTCGCGCTGCCAGAAGGCGAAGGGAACCGGCGCAGCAATCGCCATCACATCACCTCGCCCACTTTCAGCGAGAAGCGAGCGCTCGACTGTGGCCGTGATCGCCCCGTTCACCCCGATATAGGCCAGTGCCGCCGCAATCCCCAGCTGCGCCGGCCGCATCCACGCCCCGCCCGCCTTCTCCCGCCGCCGCGAGAGCCATAGGCTGGCACTCAGGATCGCCCATAGCCACGGGTCGATGATGAACAGCATGTCACCGTAGAACCATTGCGAGGAAAACGGCTCCAGCAGCCGGATGCCATAGACGTTGAGCCAGTCGAGCGCCGGGTGCGTCAGGCAACCGATGAAGGCCAGCGCATAGAGCCAGCCAAACCGCACCGGCAGCCGCCCCGCGGGCCTTGTGCCGCGCCGCGCCTGCCAGCGGTCGAAGCCCCACAAAAGCCCCGCCAGCACCAGCGGCAGCAGCACCAGCGCGGGCGGCCCGTGGGTGATGCCGCGGCGGAAGGCGAGGTGCCCGGTGCCCTCGAGCCAGAGGAAGCAGGCAACATCCACATCGGGCAGGTTCGCGCCGATGATGAGGGCCGGCATGGCAAGGCCCGTGCGGCGCTTCAGCCCCGCCTGCCCCAGCACCGCGCCGACAAGGCTATGTGTCAGATTGTCCATCGCTTTGCAGCGCTAGCGCGGCGCGTGCGCGTGCGCGAGTGCAAATGCGCTTGGCGAAGGCGCCCGCTCTCGCCTATCGCAGCGCCAAAGCCATGGGAGAGAACCTGAAATGAGCAACGCGCCCTATATCCGCCCCGACATGAAGGCCTTTCTCGAGATGATGGCGCAGGTGAACGGGCCCAAGCTGAGCGAAATGAGCCTTGAGGAAGCGCGCGCCTCTTACCTTGCCATGCACAACCTTGCCGACCGCCCGGCGCGCGCGCTGCCGGTGATCCGCGATCTTTCCTGCCCCGGCCCCAAGGGCGAGATTCCCCTGCGCCTCTACGACCCGCGCGAGCGCCGCGCGGGGCCGACGCCCGTCATCACCTTCTTTCACGGCGGCGGCTTCGTCATCGGCGATCTCGACACCCATCATGCGCTGTGCACCGAGATCGCCGCGCTGATGGATCTGCCGCTGGTCGCGGTCCACTATGCCCGCGCGCCCGAGGCGCCCTTCCCCGCCGCGATCCTCGATTGCGAGGCGGCAACGCGCTGGATCGCGTCCAGCCCCGAGGCGCTGGGCCTTTCCGCGAGCGGCATCATCACCATCGGCGATTCGGCCGGGGGCAATGCCACGGTGGTGGTCGGCCAATTGCTCGCCGCGAGCCCGGCTGCCGTGCCGGTGGTGCTGCAGGTGCCGATCTTCCCGCTGGTGGCCGATGCCAATGGCTCGCAGAGCATGGCCCAGTTCAGCGAGGGCTATCTCCTCACCGCCGAGACCATGGCCTTCTTCGATGCCGCCTATGGCGCCGATCGCTCTGACCCCCGCGGCTTTCCGATCCTCGGGCGGCACGACAACGCGCCCCCCACCATCGTGGTGACCGCCAGCCTCGATCCGATCCGCGATTCGGGCCGGGCCTATGCCAAGGCGTTGGTCGATGCCGGGCGCGACGTGGTGTTCCTCGAGATGCGCGGGGTGACGCACTCCTTCACCAACCTGCGCCAGATGGTGCCGAGCACGCAGGCCGATCTGGAACGCGTGATCGCGGCGATGAAGTTCATGCTGGCCAATCCGGCATGAGCGATCCCGCAAGCCTGCCCTATCGCCCCTGCGCGGGCTTCATGCTGGTGAACCGGGAAGGCCTCGTCTTCGTCGGCGAGCGCATCGATGCCAGCGCCCAAGGCTTCTGGCAGATGCCGCAGGGCGGGATCGATCCGGGCGAGGACGAGGCCGCGGCGGCGCTGCGCGAGCTTGCCGAGGAGACCGGCATTGGCCCCGATCTCGTCGAGGTGATTGCCCGCAGCGCCCGGCCCCATCTCTACGATCTGCCGGCAGAGCTGCTGGGCAAGGTGTGGAAGGGGCGCTATCGCGGGCAGGAACAGCACTGGTTCCTCGGCCGCTTCCTGGGCGAAGACAGCGACATCGATCTTGCCGCGCACCACCCGCCCGAGTTCAAGGCCTGGCGCTGGGTGGAGCCGGAGGCGCTGCCGCGGCTCATCATCCCCTTCAAGCGCGCGGTCTATGAAGCGGTGGTGGCCGAGTTTGCCCCGCTGATCCGCGCCTCAATTGGCGGCTGAGGCCGGCTCGGCGCTGCTCTCGGCAGCGAGCCGTGCCGCCGGACCGCGCGCGATCGTGGATTGCAGCGCGCGGGCCTCGGGGCAATCGGCCCCGCACAGCGATTGCAGCGTGGCAAGGTTGCGCTTGGCCTTCTCCACCGCGCCCTTTTCGGCCAGCGCAGCGCCCTCGCCCGAGATCGCGGCAAGATTGCCCGGCTCGCGCGCCAGCGCCTCGCGGTAATAGCGGATCGCCTTGCCCTGCAGGCCCTGCTGGCGCGCCGCCTCGGCCAGATCGATGAAGATCGGGGTGAAGCCGGGATCGACCGCCAGCGCCGCCTCGAAGGCGTCGGTCGCCGCTTGGGCATCGCCCGCGGCCAGCGCCGCGCGGCCCTCGGCCATGAGCGCCGCGGCGCGCGGATCGGGGGCGGCGCGCCCACCCGCAGTGGTGACGCTGGCACTGATCGCAAGGCACAGCGCAAGGGCAGCGGCAGCGGGCGCAAAACGCATCACAAGCTCCTTGATGGCATCGATCCGGGAACCGGCTGAGAGCATATCATGCGAAGCTATCATGGTGAACGCAAGGCCGCGATGAAAAAACCATCAGTGCCGTGATGAAGCGGATCGAGCCGCATTCCCTCGCCCCGCGGCGTGCCCAAGGGCAAGGGCACGGCCTCGCTGCGCCAGCCCGGATGGCGCTCGAGGAAGGCGGCGATCCGCTCTGCCCCTTCGGCATCGAGCAGCGAACAGGTGACAAAGGCGATGCTGCCCCCGGGACGCACCAATCGCACCGCCAGATCGAGCACATGGTCCTGCAAGGCCGTGAGCCGCGCCAGTTCCGCCCGATCGAGCCGCCAGCGCCCTTCGGGATTGCGCCGCCAGGTGCCGCTGCCCGAGCAGGGCGCATCAACCAGCACATGATCGGCCTTGCCCGCCCAGGGGGCCAGGGCCTGCAGCTCGCGGCCGGGATCGAGCAGCACGATCTGCGCAAGCGCCGCGCCCGCGCGGGCCGCACGCGGGGCAAGGTTGCCAAGGCGGCGCTTGTCGGTGTCGGCGGCGACCAGGCTTGCGCCATTGCCCAGCCGCGCGGCCAGCGCGAGCGTCTTGCCCCCGGCGCCCGCGCACAGATCGATGATGGTATCCCCGCGCGCCACGGGGAGCACCTCGACGATGAGCTGGCTGCCCAGGTCCTGCACTTCGATCAGGCCTTGGGCATAGGCCTCCCATTGTTCGACCTGGGTGCCCGGAGCAAAGCGCAGGCCCTGCGCGCTGGCGAGCGCCTGGCCCGGTTCGGGCAGGGCGATGCAGGCGCGATCGGCCTTGAGGGCATTGACCCGCACATCAAGCGGGGCGCGCTCCAGCAGCGCGGCGATCTCGGGCGCGCCAAGGCCTGAGGCGCGTAGCGCCGCGGCGAGCCATCGGGGGGCAAGGCCGGTCGCGGCGGCCTCCTCGCCCTCGCCCCGCGGCGCGGGGCCATGGGGGGAGCCGTCGAAACAGGCCGCGAGCGCCGGATCGGTCTCGGCCAGCGCCAGCAGCGCCGCGCGCCCGCTGGCCGGCACCGGGCCACACAGGCGGATGGCACGGTAGGCCAGCTCGCGCACCGCGCGCCGATCCTTCGCCCCGGCATAGCGGCGGGCGCGGAAATAGTCGGCGATCAGGCGGTCTGCCGGGGCGCCCCTGGCGCGCGCAGAGGCAATGATCTGGTCAAGCAGCTCGATCGCCGCCTGGACGCGCGCCGCCGGGGTCATCGCCCGCCCCTAGCGGGTGGGATAATTGGGCGCCTCGCGGGTGATGGCGACATCGTGGACGTGGCTTTCCGAAAGCCCGGCATTGGTGATGCGCACGAATTGCGCGCGCGCCTGAAGTTCGGGGATGGTGGCCGCCCCGGTATAGCCCATCGCCGCCTTGATCCCGCCGACGAGCTGGTGGATCACGTCGGCGACCGGGCCCTTGAACGGCACCTGTCCCTCGATCCCCTCGGGCACCAGCTTCATCGCGCTGACATCCTGCTGGAAATAGCGATCGGCCGAGCCGCGCGCCATTGCGCCCACGCTGCCCATGCCGCGATAGGCCTTGTAGGAGCGGCCCTGATAGAGGAACACCTCGCCCGGGCTTTCGCTGGTGCCGGCGAGCATCGAGCCGATCATCACGCTCGAGGCCCCGGCGGCGAGCGCCTTGGCGGCATCGCCCGAGGTTCTGAGGCCCCCATCGGCGATCACCGGCACGCCCGCCTTGGCGGCTTCCTCGGCGCTTTCCATGATCGCGGTCAGCTGCGGCACGCCCACGCCCGCCACCACCCGGGTGGTGCAGATCGAGCCCGGCCCGATGCCCACCTTGACCGCATCGGCCCCGGCATCGACCAGCGCGCGGGTGGCCTCGGCGGTGGCGACATTGCCGGCGATCACCTGCACCGAATTGGAATGCTTCTTCACCCGCTCGACCGCGCGGGCGACCTCGACATTGTGGCCGTGGGCGGTGTCGATCACGATCACGTCGACCTCGGCCGCGATCAGCGCTTCGGTGCGGGCAAAGCCGAGATCGCCCACGGTGGTCGCCGCGGCCACCCTCAGGCGCCCGGCGGCATCCTTGGTCGCGGCAGGATATGTCACCGCCTTCTCGATGTCCTTGACGGTGATGAGGCCGATGCAGCGATATTCATCATCGACCACCAGCAGCTTCTCGATCCGGCGCGCGTGGAGCAGGCGCCGGGCCTCGTCCTGGCTGGTGCCGAGCGGCACGGTGGCAAGGTTCTCGGTGGTCATCAGCTCGCGCACCGGCTGCGCCGGGTTCTCGGCAAAGCGCACGTCGCGGTTGGTGAGGATGCCGACCAGCTTGCCGGTGGCATCGACCACCGGAATGCCGCTGATGCGGTTGGCCTGCATCAGCGCCTGGGCCTCGCCCAGCGTGGCATCGGGGCCGATGGTGATGGGGTTGACCACCATCCCGCTCTCGTAGCGCTTGACCGCGCGCACCGCGGCGCATTGCGCCTCGATATCGAGGTTGCGGTGGAGCACCCCGATCCCGCCCAGTTGCGCCATGGCGATCGCCATGTCGGCCTCGGTCACGGTGTCCATTGCCGCCGAGAGCACCGGGATGTTGAGGCCGATCTCGCGGGTCAGCCGTGTCGAGGTGTCGGCCATGCTCGGCAGCACACGCGATTCGCGCGGGCGCAGCAGCACGTCATCGAAGGTAAGGCCGAGGGGGATATCCATGGCTGCCACTTTCCGCGTCATCGAGAGAGGAAGGCTCCGGCAAGGGAGAATCGTGGCGGCCCATGTAACCGCGCTCGGGGCCCAGCGCTAGGGCCGCGCCGCGGGCGGCGGCTGATAGCGCGCCGGATCGGCGATGAGGCGGATCAGCCGCTCGTGGAGCAGCAGGTCATCGATCGCCCCGCCAAGCTCGATGCGCCCGGCCTCGTCCGAGGGGCGGTGATAGTGGCTGTCGAGGAAGGGGCGCAGCAGCGCCTGGCTGCCGTAGGTGCTCGAGAGCAGCACCGCGGGCACGCCGTGCTGGAGCAGCGCCCAGCCATCCTGGCGCTGGAGGAAGCTGTCGGCGAGCGCCTGATCGCCAAGCCGCCTCCCGCTCGAGGCGATGGTCTCGAGGATGAGGCCATCGAGCGGGGTCTGCCCGCGCCCGACAAATCCGAGCGGCGCGCCCGCCGGGGCGAGCGCGACCATGTCGAAATTGAAGGCGGCAAGGATGCTTTCAAGCGGCAGCGGCGGCGCCTTGATGAAGGCGCGGGTGCCAAGCAGCCCGTCCTCCTCGGCGGTGACGGCAAGCACATAGATGTCGCGCCCGAGCGGCGGGCCGGCCCTGAGGCGCCGGGCAAGTTCCAGCAGCACCGCAAGGCCGCTGGCATTGTCGGCCGCGCCGTTGCAGATCCGGTCTGTGGCCTCGGGCGGCGCACATTCGCCGAGGTGATCCCAATGGGCCAGCAGCAGCACCGCTCCCGATCCCGGCGCGGTGCCCGGGATGCGGCCAATCACGTTGTAGCTGACGAATTCGCGCCGGTCGCAGGTGGCCTCGAGCGTCATCGCAAGGTTGAGCTCGAGCGGCTCGAAGGCGCTGGTTTGCGCCTCGGCGCGCAGCCGCGCCCAGCGTTTGGGCCCCAGCACCTCGGCGAGCGCGTCCTCGGTGAGATAGGCGGTGAGCCGGTCGGCCTCCTCGCTCGCCAGCTCGAGCCGGGGGCGCCCCTCGCGGCGCCTCACCTCGGCGAGCGCCGCCGCATCGGGCAGCACCGTCACCACCGCGGTGGCGCGCTGGCGCAGCAGCGCCTCGCGCCGCGCCGCATCGCGCGGCGGATCGGCCAGCATCACCACGATCGCCCCGGCAAGCGCATCGCCGAGCACCGAGCCATCGCCATAGCCGACGAACACCACCGGAACCCCCGTGCCCGGCCCGCCCACCGCCAGCGCCCGGCGGCGCGGGGTGAAGACCGCCGCTGCATCCTCGGGCACGGCAAGGCTGCGGCGCCCGTGGGTGAGCACGAGGCGCGCGGTCTGCGGCACGCTGGCCACCAGTTCCACCGGCAAGCGCCAATAGCTGCCCGGATCGCCGGTGCCCGAAACGAGGCCGATCTCGGCCATGCGCCGTTCCAGATAGGCCGAGGTCGCCCGCCCGCCCGGCGTGCCCGGCTTGCGCCCGGCAAACTCGTCGCTCGCCAGCACGGCAATATCCGCCATCAGCCGCGCGGCGATCGCCTCGCGCTCGTCCACCGGCGGGCCGGGGCGCGGCGGGGACGCGCAAGCGGCAAGCGCAAGGCTTGCCAAGAGCGCCCACAGCCAGCCGCGCCTTACCGGTCTCATTCGGCGGTCCAGCCCCCGTCGATGCTGTAATTGGCACCGGTGATGCTGGCCGCGGCATCGCTGCACAGGAACACCGCCAGCGCCGCGACCTCCTCGGGCGCGACGAAGCGCTTGGTCGGCTGCTTGGCCAGCAGCACATCGCGGATCACCTCCTCGCGCGAAAGCCCGCGTGCGGCCATGGTGTCGGGGATCTGCTGCTCGACCAGCGGGGTCCAGACATAGCCCGGAGAGATGCAATTGGCGGTGATGCCGTGGGTGGCAAGTTCGAGCGCGATGGTCTTGGTGAACCCGGCAAGGCCGTGCTTGGCAGCGACATAGGCGCTCTTGAACGGCGAGGCGGCGAGCGAATGGGCGCTGGCGGTGGAGATGATGCGGCCCCATCCGCGCGCCTTCATCCCCGGCACCGCGAGGCGCGTGGTGTGGAAGGCCGCGGTGAGGTTGAGCGCGAGGATCGCGTCCCACTTTTCCGGCGGGAACGCCTCGACCGGGGCGACATGCTGCATCCCGGCGTTGTTCACAAGGATATCAACAGGGCCGATCTCGTCCATCATCGCCGCGATTGCGGCGCCGTCCATGAGGTTGGCGCCATGGTGGCGCGCGCCGAGTTCGGCGCAGAGCCGCGCGATCTCATCGGGATCGCCAAAGCCGTTGAGGATCACCTCGGCGCCCTCGGTCGCCAGCGCCCGGGCGATGGCAAGGCCGATCCCCGAGGTCGAGCCGGTCACCAACGCGCGCTTGGCCTTGAGCATTGCTTGCTTCTCCTGCACCATCGGGCTTGTTGCGCCACGCTTTTGCCGCCATCAGCGCGGCTGTCCAGCGATTTGCGCGCAGCGCGCGGCAGAAGGAGGGGGAGGCCATGCGGCTCGGGCCATTCGACACATCGCGCATCACCGTGCGCTCCTCCGAGGGCGGCGGGGGCGGCGGCATGGGCCGGGCCGGGGGGATCGGCTGCGGCACCCTGGTGATCGCGCTCATCGGCGCGCTGGTCTTCGGGATCGATCCGATGCAAACCATCGGCATGGTCGAAGGGGTGCAGCAGCAGATGGCCCCGGCCGGCGCCGATGCCGCAGGCGGTGGCGGGGCGCGGCTGAGCGAGGAGGAGATCTGCGCCAGCAGCGCCTATGCACGCGAGGCCTGCAACGCGCTCACCAGCCTCAACGCCACCTGGGCGGCGACCTTCGCGCGCAATCGCCTTGCCTTCGCGGAGCCGGTGCTCGACCTTTACCGCGGCGGGCGGGTGACGACCGATGGCTGCGGCAGCGCCACCTCGGCCGCCGGGCCGTTCTACTGTCCGGCGGACAAGGGCATCTATATCGACACCGGCTTTTACGATCAGCTCGCGCAGATGGCGGGCACCGGGGGCGATTTTGCCCGGCTCTATGTGATCGCCCATGAATATGGCCACCACATCCAGAACCTCACGGGCCTTGCCGCGCAGGTGCGCTCGGCGCAATCGGCCAATCCTGCCGCCGCCAACCGGTTGCAGGTGGCGATGGAACTCCAGGCCGATTGCTACGCCGGGATGTGGGCGGGCAAGAACCGCAACCTCATCGAACCGGGCGATCTCGAGGAGGGCCTCAAGGCCGCCAGCGCGATCGGCGATGACACGCTGATGCGCAACGCCGGGCAGCGCATCAACCCGGAAAGCTTCACCCACGGCACCAGCCGCCAGCGCATGGAGGCGCTGCGGCGCGGGCTCGAGGCGCGCGATGATGCGGCATGCGATGTGTTCTTTGCATGAGGGAGAGTGTGATGATCCGCCCGATGCTGTGCGCCGGCGCGCTGGGATTGGGGCTGGCGCTTGCCCCGCTGGCAAGCGCCGCGGCCCAATCCATGCCCGAGCCCGATATCGAGGAAGTGGCCAAGACCCCGCTGCGCGATCTCAACCTCGATGCGCGCGACATCCCCACGGTGCTGGTGATGGCGGCCGAGGATCCTTACAAGACCACCGGGCTTGGCCGCTGCGCCGCGCTCACCCGCGAGATCGCCGCGCTCGATGAGGTGCTGGGCGCCGATTACGACATTGCCAGCGATGACGGGCGCGACCGCATCAGCGAGGGGCGGATCGGGCAGAGCCTGGTCGGCTCGCTGATCCCCTTCCGCGGGATCGTGCGCGAGGTGACGGGGGCGGCAAGCAACGACCGGGCGCTGCGCGCCGCCTACACCGCCGGGATGGTGCGGCGCGGCTTTCTGAAGGGCCTTGGCCTTCAGCGCGGCTGCGCCTACCCCGCCCGGCCCAGGCACAAGGCGGGCCGCTAGCCCGCCCCGCGCCCGGCGCTGCGGCCTCAGCCCTCGCCTTCGCCGGCGCGCCAGCGGGCGATCTCGCGGTCGAGCTGCTCGATCAGGCGCTTGCGCATCGCCTCGGGGATGGAAGGATCGCGGGCGATCTCGGCCCGGGCGCGCTCCAGCCCCGAGCGGGCCGCGGCAAAGGCGCGCGCCTCGCAGATGGTGACGATGGTCTTGCCATCGGCGCTGGTGCTGGTCTCGCCCGCCCCGCCCTCGCCAGGCTTGCAATGGCGGCGCATGACGATGCGCGGCATGGCGGCGCGCGCCTCGGCCGAAGCGCTGCGGGCCTCCTCGGCGGCGCGCCGGGCTTCCTCGAGGATGCGCGGCATGTCCCGCCGCACCCGTTCAAGCTCGGCCATGCCCTCGCGCAGCGACAGCTCGATGATCTCCTCGCTGGTCTCCTCGCCCGCGCTGCCCTCGGGGCCACGCGGCGCGTCCGGGCGGTCGCGCAGCACCAGGCGCATGGTGGCAGTCTTGCCATCCTTGTCGGTGATGGTGTGCGCGCGCACCACCTCCCCGTCCGCGGTGATCACCCGGTGCGTGCCATCGCCAAGGATGATGCGATCCTTGACGCCCGCCGCGGGCGCTTCGGGCGCCTCGGGAGCTTCAGGTGCCGCAGGGGCTTGCGGCGCCACCGGGGCTGCTGGAGCTGCCGGGGGGGCTGGCGGCACCGCGGCGGCGGCGCGCGGCGCGGCTGCGGCATAGCAGATCGAGGCGGTGAGCGGCAGGGCCAGCAGCCCGGCGCCGACGAGTGCGCGCCCGGCGAGGCGCCGGCGCCCGGTGATGTGGGACATGGACATGCTCCTCAAGCGATGAAGGATCGAGCTTTCGCCCAGCACCGGGCAGGCCATCGGCGCGCTCAGCGCCACCGGCGAGGCGCCGCGCGCGGCCCCGGCAAAGCGGGCGATGAGCGCGGCATAGGCGGCCCGCTCGGCAGGCGAGCAGCGCGCCACCACCCGGGCATCGCAGGCCGCCTCCTGATCGCGCCGCAGCGCCAGCCAGCCATAATGGGCAAGCGGGTTGAACCAGTGCAGCGCGAACAGCGGCTGCACCAGGAAGTTGACCAGCAGATCGCCGCCGCGGTGATGGGCGAGCTCGTGCGCCAGCGCGAGGTCGCGCGCCTGGCGATCGGGCATGGCAAGAAAGCCGCAGGGCAGCGCGATCACCCGGTCGAGCACGCCAAAGGCCAGCGGAGCGCTGGTCGCCGGGGTCTCGACCAGCCGCACCGCGCCCATGCCTTCGGGGAGCCATCCGGCGAGCCGTCCACGCACCCGGCCGACTTCGCGCGCCTCGGCGAGCAGCGCGGCGCGCAGGGCGAAATAGGCGGCAAAGCGGCGCCACAGGAACACCCCCGCCCCGCCGAGCCACAGCGCGAGCAGCACGTCGCCCAGCGGCAGCGCGTCCAGCAGCGCAAAAAGATCAAAGCCTGCAAGCGCGCCCGGATCGGCCACCGGCGCGCTGGCCGAGGCGGCCCACAGCACCGCCTCGCCCGAAACGGCTGAAGCCTCGGGCCCAGGCGCGAGCGGCATGGCCCCAGAAGCGGGAGCGGGCGCAGCGGGCAGCAGCGCGGCCGGCGCCATCGCGGCCGGCAGGGTGATCGGCGGCAGCACCAGCCGCAGCGCCGGCAGCGCCCAGAGCGCATAGGCCGCCTCCGGCCCGAAGCTGCGCGCCACCGCCCGGCGCAGCACGAGCACCAGCGCGATCAGCACCCCGGTCCACACCAGGGTTTCGAGCATGACCGCGCTCATGGCCGCAGCTCCTTGAGCAGCGCCTCGATCTCGGCGAGATCCTCCGCGCTCAGCGCCTCGCTTTCGGCAAGGTGCGCAACCAGCGAAGCCGCGCGCCCGCCGAACAGGCGATCGAGCAGGCGGCGCGATTCGCCCTCGACATATGCGGCGCGGGCGATGAGGGGCGTGTAGAGATAGCGCCGGCCATCGGGCTCGGCAGCGAGCGCGCCCTTGCTCACCAGCCGCGCAAGCAGGGTCTTGACCGTGGGCAGGCTCCAGCCGCGCGCGGCGCACAGGGCCTCGCACACCTCGGCAGCGGTAAGGCGCGGGCGCTCCCACAGCACTTCCATCACCGCGTGCTCGGCCTCGGTGATGCGCTCGCCGGGGCTGTCATCGGATGGGGAGACCACCATTTCCCTCCTTGATGATTACGTCTGTAATCGTGACGGCTACAGGTGTAAACCTTGCCCGCGGCTGAACGGCGCCGCGCCGCGCTTGCGCTTCGACGAAGCGGCGATAGGCTCTGACGGATGACATGCCCCCGCCCCCTGTCCGCAATGCGCCCCACCCGCCCAGGCCTTGCCCGGCGCGCGCTTGCCGTGCTCGCCGCGCTCGGCGCGGCATTCCTCGCCCCTGCCGCGCCGCGCGCCGCGGCAGAGGATGCCTTCATGCCGATCACCGAGCCGGTCGAGCTGGCCCCGGACGGGGGCGAGCTGGTGGTGGGCGATCTCACCTTTCGCGGCGGGGTGGCGATCGCCCCCGACAAGGCCGGGATCGGCGGCATTTCCGCGCTCGAATGGCACGAGGGCCAGCTCTACGCGGTGAGCGATGACGGGCGCTGGCTGGTGCTGCGCCCCGAGGATCTGGGCGGCCGCCTCGTCGATGTCTCCGAGGTGCGGATCGGCGCGCTTGCGGACATGAAGGGCGCACCGCTGTCCGGCAAGACGCGCGGCGATGCCGAGGCGCTCACCCGGCTGGCCACGGGCGATTGGCTGGTCGCCTTCGAGCAGGAGCACCGCATCTGGCGCTATGGCGCACTCGGCGGGCCGGCACAGGCGCGCGAGGCCGGCGCCGACAGCCTGATCGCTGCGGCCAGCCCCAATGGCGGGATCGAGACGCTCGCCGCCTGGCCGGGGGGCCTGCTTGCCTGCGGCGAATGGGTGAAACCGGATCGGCCCAATTGCCTGCGCCTCACCGAGAGCGGGCCTCAGCCCTTCGCTCTTACCGCCCCCGCGGGCATTGCCGAGGCCGGCGGGGTGCCGACCGATGCCGCCTGCCGCGCCGATGGCACCTGCTATGTGCTCTTGCGCAGCTACCAGCCCGGCGAGGGCAATCGCGCGGCGATCGTGGAAGTGACGCCCGGCAATGACACGCGCCTCATCGCTCTCCTCGCGCCCCCGCTCCGGCTCGACAATTTCGAGGGCCTGGCGCTGCGCGAGGAGCCGGGGCGGCGCTTCCTCTATCTCGTCTCCGACGACAACCTCAACAATTGCGCCGTACGCGAACGCCCCGGCTGCCAGCGCACCCTGCTGCTCAAGTTCGAACTCGCCCCGCCCCAAGGCGCTGCCCGCGCGCCGCTCACCCCGGCCGATTTTGTCGGCAGCGCGGCAGCGCGCCCGGCGGCGCGGCCTTTGCCGCAAGCGCAGGGCGTGCCGGTGGTGCTCGAGACCAGCCTTGGCCCGATCACCATCATGCTCGAGACCGAGCGCGCACCAATCACCGCCGGCAATTTCCTGCGCTATGTCGATGAGGGGCGGCTCGATGGCACCAGCTTCTACCGCGCCATGGACCTCGTGGGCGCGCGCCAGCCTTCGGGCCTGGTGCAGGGCGGCACCCGCGGCGATCCCAAGCGCGTGCTCCCCCCGATCGCGCACGAGCCGACCAGCGCCACCGGCCTCAGCCACGTTCACGGTGCGGTGGCGATGGCGCGGCTTGAACCCGGCAGCGCCGATGGGGATTTCTTCATCCTGATCGAGGATCAACCGGGCTTCGATGCCGATCCGGCGGCGCGCGACCCGCAATGGGCGGCGGGCTTTGCCGTGTTCGGCCATGTGGTGGAAGGCATGGAGGTCATCGCCGCGATCCACGCCGCCGCGCGTGATCCGGATGCGGGCGAAGGGGTGATGAAGGGGCAGATGCTCGCCGCCCCGGTGACGATCCTCAGGGCGCGGCGCGCCGCCCCTTCCCCGTCCGCGCCGTGAGCGCCGCCTCGTCGAAGGCGGGCCGACCCACCGGAGCGCTGGCGACCTCGGGCATTGCGGCCTCGATCTCGGCGAGCCAGGCGCGCGCCCCGGCGCCGATATTGACCTGCGGGAGCGAGGCGAGAAAGCGCGCGCGCGCCTCCCACTCCGCCACCATCCGCCCCGCCATGCGAGCCGCCTCTTCCAGCCCCACCGGCTGGCGCAGCGCGCGGTTGATCAGCGCATCGCCAAAGAAGGTCCAGTCGTTCTCGGCGACGCAGCCGAAGGAGGTGCGCGTGCTCGCTGCGGCGGTGAGGATCGCGGTGTCCGGCCCGGCCAGCACCGGCACGAAGACGCCCGAATGGCAGGCCGAAAGGATCAGCAGGCGGCGCCGGATCCCGGCCTCGTCGAGCGCGCGCTTGAGGCCCGCGGGTGAAATCACGCCATAGCCGCTGTCACCCCAGTGATAGGCAAGGCCAAGCTCGGTGCCGTGGCTGGTGGTGTAGAGCACCAGCACGTCCTCAGCCGGATCGAGCATCCGCCCGATGTGATCGAGCGCCTCCATCAGCGCGCTCACCGAACCGTGCGGGGCATCATCGCGCGCCCCATCGGGCCCGGCGAGCACCAGTGTGCGCGCTGCGGCGCCATAGCGCGCGCCCAGCACCCGCCCGGCCTCGCGCGCCTCGCGGGCAAAGACGGGATCGCTGTCGAGCGCGACCGCGATCACGAAGGCATCGGCCCGGCCCGGCTGCTGCGGCGCGAGCGCGCCGAGCGCGGCGGCGAGCCGCGCGGCCTGTTCGCGCCGTGCCGCGGGCGAAAGGCCGCGGTGCAGCTCGGGATTGAGATCGAAGGAACGCCGCCAGGCCTCGCGGGTTTCTCCACTGCCGAGATCGGGAAAAGGCTGGGTGTGGGGCGGCGGCAGATAAGGATTGGGCGCGGCCGATTGCGACAGCGCCGGCACCGCCAGCAAGGCCGCCACGGCCGCAGCGATGATCCGGCCCCTGTTCATGCGGCAGGGAGGGTGACCTTGGCGCGCCGCATCGTCAAGCCGCAACCCCATGCCCGCGCGCGGCGCGCCAGGCGGTCAGATCGCGTGCGAGCCAGGCCCGGCGCAGCCCCCGCCCGGTGATCAGCCGCGAGAAATCGGCCCCGTTGTCGAAATGCTGGAGCTGGCGGTGGTAGTAGTTCACGTATTCCGCCAGCGCGAGCATGGCCGCGCCGCTCGCTGCCCAGCGATCACCCGCCGCGCCGCCGGGAAGCGGGATGATGAAGCCTGCCCCGGCCAGCCCGCAAGCGATGCCGGTCAGCACCAGCAAGGGGCGATCCCAGCGGTCTGCCAGCCGCAGCGCCTTGTCGAGCGCCGCGCCTTGTCCCTGGAGCGCGCGCAGCTTGCCGCGCCAGTAGAGCCCGCCGACGATCAGCAGCCCGGACATCGGCACCATCGCCGCAAGGCTCGGCCAGCCGATCGCGCCGCCCATGTGAAGGCCGATCGCGACAAGCAACAGCGGCACCAGCGCGGCATTGGCAAGCTCGACCTGCCAATACCACGCCAACCGCCGCGCGACCCGCCCGCCGCGTGCCATCAGCAGGCCCCGCGGACGGGCACGCGCCGCATCAATAGACCCGCGCCTTGGGCTCAATATAGGCGATGTCGTCGGTGAGCGTGTAGGTGTGCACCGGGCGGTAATCGATGCGGATATTGCTGCCGCGCCCGCCCCAGCCGTCGAACCAGGCGACGGTGTGCTTCATCCAGTTGACATCATCGCGCTGCGGATAGTCCTCGTGCGCATGGGCGCCGCGGCTCTCCTTGCGGTTGGCGGCGCTTGCCATGGTGACATTGGCCTGGGCCATGAGGTTATCAAGCTCGAGCGTCTCGATGAGGTCCGAGTTCCAGATCAGCGAACGGTCGGTGACGTGGATGTCCTCCATCCGCTTGTTCTGCTCGGCCAGCTTGGCCACGCCCTCGTCCATCAGCTTCTGGTCGCGGAACACCGCGCAGTGCTTCTGCATCGCCTTCTGCATCTCGGCGCGGATCTGCGCGGTGGGCGATCCGCCCTTGGCGTAGCGGAAGTGATCGAGCCGGGTGAGCGCGAAATCGGCGCTGTCGCCGGGAAGCTCGGGCTGCTTGGCGCCCGGCTTCAGATTGTCGCGCAGGTGATGCCCGGTCGCCCGGCCAAACACCACGAGGTCGATCAGCGAGTTGGAACCCAGGCGGTTGGCCCCGTGCACCGAGACGCAGGCCGCCTCGCCCACGGCATAAAGGCCAGGGACGATCGTATCGGGGTTGCCGTCCGGCCCGATGGTCACCACCTGGCCGTGATAGTTACACGGGATGCCGCCCATGTTGTAATGCACCGTCGGGGTGACGGGGAGCGGCTGCTTGGTAAGATCGACCCCGGCGAAGATCTTGCCGCTCTCGGTGATCCCCGGCAGACGCTCGGCCAAGACCTTGGGATCGATGTGGTCGAGGTGGAGATAGATGTGGTCCTTCTCCGGCCCGACCCCGCGGCCCTCGCGGATCTCGAGCGCCATCGCGCGGCTCACCACGTCGCGGCTGGCAAGGTCCTTGGCCGAGGGGGCATAGCGCTCCATGAAGCGCTCGCCTTCGGAATTGGTGAGATAGCCGCCCTCGCCCCGCGCGCCCTCGGTGATCAGCACGCCGGCGCCATAGATGCCGGTGGGGTGGAACTGCACGAACTCCATGTCCTGCAGCGGCAGGCCGGCGCGCAGCACCATGCCGCCGCCATCGCCGGTGCAGGTGTGGGCCGAAGTGGCGGTGTAGTAGCAGCGGCCATAGCCCCCGGTGGCCAGCACCACCGCCTGAGCGCGGAAGCGGTGGATGGTGCCGTCATCGAGGCACATCGCCATCACCCCGACGCAGCGCCGCTCGCCGTCGCGCTCGGCCATGATGAGATCGAGCGCGAAATATTCGATGAAGAAGTCGGCATAATACTTCAGGCTCTGCTGGTAGAGCGCATGGAGCATGGCGTGGCCGGTGCGGTCGGCCGCGGCGCAGGTGCGCTGCACCGGCGGGCCAGCGCCCATGTTCTGCATGTGCCCGCCAAAGGGGCGCTGGTAGATCGTGCCATCGGGATTGCGGCTGAACGGCACGCCGGCGTGCTCGAGCTCATAGACCGCCGCCGGGGCCTCGCGCGCGAGATATTCGATCGCGTCCTGGTCACCCAGCCAGTCCGACCCCTTGACGGTGTCGTACATGTGCCAGGTCCAGTGATCGGGCGAATTGTTGCCGAGCGAGGCGGCGATCCCGCCCTGCGCCGCCACGGTGTGCGAGCGGGTGGGGAAGACCTTGGAGATATTGGCGGTCTTCAGCCCTGCCTCGGCCGCGCCCATGGTGGCGCGCAGGCCCGATCCGCCCGCGCCCACCACCACCACGTCATAGGTGTGATCGATGATGGTATAGGCGCCCTGAAGATTGGGGGCGCCGCCGTTGCCGAAGGTTGCATCGGCCATCACACAGTCCTTCCGAAAGCGAGGCTGGCGACGCTGAAGATGGCAAAGGCGCCGCCGCCGATGGTGGCAAGATTGAGCGCTGCGATCAGCGCGAATTTCGAACCGGCGTCGTGGATGTAATCCTCGATCACCACCTGCAGGCCCAGCCGGGCGTGCCAGAACAGGCTGATGACGAGGAGGATCATCGCCGTGGCCGCAATCGGCGCAGAGAGCCACTTGACGATCGCGCCATGGCTATAGTCGCCCAGCAGCGCGAGGCTGACGACAAGCCAGCTCATCAGCACCACATTGCCCGCCGCGGTGAAGCGCTGCACCAGCCAGTGATGCGCGCCGTGATGCGCCGCGCCCAGCCCACGCACCTTGCCGATCGAGGTTCCGTTACCCATCGCCCTTCCCCCTTCAGCGCAGCAGCACCGCGGCCCAGAAGGCGGCGGTAAGGGCCAGCGCGATCAGCGGCGCGCCGATCGACCAGGCACGGTTGGTGGTGAGTTCATAGCCCGCGCCAATATCAAGCACGAAGTGCCTCAGCCCGCTCATGAAATGGGTGAAGAAGGCCCAGGAAAGGCCGACCAGCACCACCATGCCCACGGGCGATCCCATCACCGCCTGGAATGCGGCATAGGCCTCGGGCCCGCTTGCCAGCGCGCCCAGCCACCACACCAGCACTGCCAGGCCGACAAGCGCCATGCCATCGCCGGTGATGCGGTGCAGGATCGACACCAGCATGTGCGGCCCCCAGCGCCACACCTGCAAATGCGGAGAAAGCGGTCTTTGGTTCATGGTGATCCCGATATGTCCCTGTTGACTGCCCCATCCCCTTAGCGCCCCTGTTGCTTGTGGCAAGCGGCGAGGCGGTGGACAGGGCTTGCAAAGTTTCGGATAGGCACTTGCATGGGACACATTCTTGTCACCGGATCAAGCCGCGGAATTGGCAGGGCCGCGCTCACGCTCCTCGCGCAGCGCGGGGCCAGGGTGATCGGCCATGGCTCGCGCCCGCAGCCCGAGGATGCCGGCGGCCTTGCCTTCATCGCCGCCGATCTTGCCGATCCCTTGAGCGTCGATCGCCTGTGGCACGCCGCGCTCGAGCTCGCCGAGGGCAAGATCGACGTGGTGGTCAACAATGCCGGGCGCTTCGAGGCCAACCGGCTCGAACGTTCGGACATCGAATGGCTCGATGCCTGGGAGGATACGCTGCGGGTCAACCTCACCGCCGCGGCGCAATTGTCGCGCCTGGCGGTGCTGCACTGGCAGGCCGAGGGGCGCGGCGGGCGGCTGGTGCATGTGGCAAGCCGCGCGGCCTATCGCGGCGATTCCCCGGCCCATTGGCACTATGCCGCGGCCAAGGGCGGGATGGTGGCGATGCACAAGACCATCGCCCGCGCCTATGCCGGCCAGGGGATCTTGAGCTTTGCCGTCACCCCCGGCTTTACCGATACCAGCATGGCGGGCGATTATCTTGCCAGCCGCGGCGGCCCCGGCCTGCTCGCCGACATTCCGCTCGGCCGGGTGGCGCGCCCCGAGGAGATCGCCCGCATCATCGCCTTCTGCGCGCTCGATGCGCCAGAGAGCATGACCGGCGCGGTGATCGATGCCAATGGAGCCAGCTTTGTCCGCTGATCCCACCTGGAAACTTTCGGCCCATGCGCCCAAGGACGTGATCGAGGCGGCGCTGCTTGCGCATGAGCGCCTCGCCGACTGGGACGCCGAGCTGGTGATCGCCGGGCGCGAGCTGGCCGAGGACCGGCCCGGTGACTGGGTGCTCGAGGCCTGGTATCCGCGGAAGCCCGGGCCAGAGGTGATCGCGGCGATAACCGGCCTGTTTGCCGGCGGCGCCCCGCCGCTTAGCCTCGAGGAGCTGCCCCCGGCCGATTGGGTGACGCTGAGCCAGCACACCACCCCGCCGATCCGCGCCGGGCGCTTTCATGTCCACACCCCCGATTTTCCGCCCGATCCGGGGTTGATCGATCTCGTCATCCCGGCCGCGCAGGCCTTTGGCACCGGCCACCACCACACCACCGCCGGGTGTCTCGAGATGCTCGGGCACATCCGGGCAAGCGGGCTGATCGCGCGCCGCATCGCCGATATCGGCACCGGCACGGGCCTGCTCGCCTTTGCCGCGCGCGCGCTGTGGCCGCGCGCCCAGCTCACCCTTACCGATATCGACCCGGTCTGCGCCGGGGTGGTGGCGGCGAACGCCGAGCTGAACGCCGTGCCGCTCGGCCCCGGGCCGGGCGCGGCGCTGATGATCGTGGCCGATGGCATGGCCGATCCGCTCCTTGGCTTGCGCGCGCCCTTCGATCTGCTCATCGCCAATATCCTTGCCGGGCCGCTGGTCGAGATGGCGGGAGATTTCGGCAAGGCGGTGCGCCCCGGGGGAAGCCTGCTCCTTGCCGGGCTGCTCGCCGGCGCGCAGGAGGCCGCGGTCAGCCGCGCGATGCGGCGCGCCGGCTTTCGCCCGGTGGCGCGGCTCGAGCGCGGCGACTGGGCGATCCTGTGGCTGCGCCGGCGGCGCGCGCGCTAGGGCGCCTCGCGCGCCAGCACCTCGGCGAGCAGATCGAGCGCGTTGCGGGTGAAGGCACCCATGTTGGCGATGCGATCATCGCTGCCGGTTTCGATCAGCCGCGTCTCGGCCACCCCCGGGCCGGCGAGCGCCGCGACCGAGCGGCCCGCCGGCGCGCCCGAGGGATGCGCCGATCCCCCGGCCGATCCGCTCTCGGCAAGGCCCCACGCGGCGCCGAAATGGGCCGCGATGGCGCGGGCCTGGAGCAGGGCATAATCCGCGCTCGCCCCGCGCATCCCGCGATAGGCCGCGCGCGGCAGGGCAAGGAGCACGTCGCGCGCGCGCAGCGAATAGACGATCCCGCCGCCGACGAAAACATCGAGCGCCCCGGGCACGGTGAGCAGGCTCGCAGCGATGAGCCCGCCGCTGGCCCCATCGGCCACCGCCAGCTTCTCCCCGCGCGCGCGCAAGAGGCCGGCGATGCGCAGCGCCTGGGGGTGAAGTGCGCGCAGGAGATCCATCAGGAGCCTTTAAAGAAAACTACGCCAATGGTTTTCATCCACAATCGCAATAGGCAGACCTTTTTCGCGCATTTCAACGGCCTTAAGGATTTTGTTACCCATTGAAGAATGCTTCCACGACTGCGTTGCATATGCTCCGATAACCAAGACGCGGGTATGGCGAGTAAGCGAACCCGTTTCGCCTCCGAGTTTGTGAACAGCTTCTTCACAGCGCCTTCGCTCACCGAAAGCGAACGTGCCTGTGAAACAATATCTAATTCCTTGAAACTGCAAGGTTGGCTTCGGACTACAGAGAGGGAGATCGGAGGACTTTAGGAGTTCACCCGGTTCGATGCGGCCTCCAGTTAGGCCTTGAAGTAACTCGAGAAGCTCTATTCGCTCATCTTGAGAAAAGTCGCCATCGGCCAACATAATTGACACTCGGTCAAGCAGGTCCCGAATTATTGGCTGATCGATAATGTCAGAGTTTGCGATGAGCCAGCTTTGCAGTAACTCTGCCTCGGCATCGTTGATGACTCCGTCCGCACACAATCCCCTTGCCAGCCCAATCAATTCATCGATTTGACGTGAAGAAATCCGGTCACTGCCGAGCCGGTTCTTGAGATTTTCGTCCATCAGAAGCTGCCTCCACTATCTCCTGCCAACTCGCCTCGTCGATCACCTCGATCCCGAGCTCGGCGGCCTTCTTGAGCTTCGAGCCCGCGCCCGGCCCGGCCACCACCAGATCGGTCTTGGCGCTCACCGATCCGGCCGCCTTGGCGCCGAGCCTTTCGGCCTGGGCCTTGGCTTCCTCGCGGCTCATGGTCTCGAGCTTGCCGGTGAACACCACGGTCTTGCCCGCGACCCGGCTGGCGAGGGTTTCGACCTCGTAGCGCGGCGGGGAGACCTCGCTGAGCAGATCCTCCCACACCGCGACATTGTGCGGCTCGTGAAAGAAATCGCCGAGCGCGCGCACCACCACCGGGCCGATGCCGTCGATCGCGGTCAGTTCGGCGAGCGCCTCGGCATCGCCGGCATGGGCGCGGGTGGCCAGATCGCGCAGCACCGGCAATTCATGGAGGTGCCTCATCAGGTCGCGCGCGGTCACCTCGCCGACATGGCGGATGCCGAGCGCAAACAGCAGCCGCGCGGCATCGGGCTGACGGCGCGCCTCGATCGCAGCGAGGAGGTTGTCGACCGATTTCTCCTGCCAGCCCTCGAGCGCGAGGATCTCGGCGCGGCGGCGTTTCAGGCGGAAGATATCCACCGGGCTTTCGAGCCAGCCCAGGGCAAAGAACTGGGCGATGGTCTTTTCCCCCAGCCCCTCGATGTCGAGCGCCTTGCGGCTGACGAAGTGCTCGAGCCGCTGGATGCGCTGGGCCGGGCAGATGAGGCCGCCGGTGCAGCGCACATCGACCTCGCCCTCCTCGGCCACCGCCTCGCTGCCACATTCGGGGCAGTGATCGGGAAAGACGAAGGGCGCGCGCGGCGCATCGCGGGTGAGGTTCTCGACCACCTGCGGGATCACGTCGCCCGCGCGCTGGATCACCACGCGGTCGCCCACGCGCAGGCCAAGGCGGGCAATCTCGTCGCGGTTGTGGAGCGTGACATTGGTGACGGTCACCCCGCCCACCAGCACCGGGGCCAGCCGGCCCACGGGGGTGAGCTTGCCGGTGCGCCCGACCTGGATGTCGATCGCCTCGAGGCTGGTTTCGGCCCGCTCGGCCGGGAACTTGTGCGCCAGCGCCCAGCGCGGCGCCTTGGCGACAAAGCCGAGCCGCTCCTGCCAGTCGAGCCGGTCGAGCTTGTAGACCACGCCGTCGATCTCGTAGGCGAGGTCTGCCCGGGCCCGCCCGATCGCCTCGAAGCGCGCCATCAGCGCTTCGAGCCCGCCCTCGACCCGCGAAAAGAGCGGCGAGACCGGAAAGCCCCAGCCCCTGATCGCCGCGATCACCTCGGCCTGGGTGGTGCCCGGCAGCGCCGAATGGGCGCCCCAGCCATGCGCCCAGAAGCGCAAGGGGCGCTGCGCGGTGATGCGCGGATCCTTTTGCCTGAGGCTCCCCGCGGCAGCGTTGCGGGGGTTGGCAAAGAGCTTGCCGCCGGCTTCCTGCTGCGCCGCATTGAGCGCGGCAAAGGCCTGTTTTTCCATATAGACCTCGCCGCGCACCTCGAACACTTCGGGCACGCCTTCGGGCAGGGTTTGCGGGATATCGGCAATATGCGCGACATTGGCCGTCACGTCCTCGCCCACCTGGCCATCGCCGCGGGTGGCCGCGCGCACCAGCTGGCCCTGCTCGTAGCGCAGGCTGCACGAGAGGCCATCGATCTTGTCCTCGGCGGTGAGCGCGAGCGGGGCATCCTCGGGCAGGGCAAGGAAGCGCCGCATCCGTGCCAGCCACTCGCCCACCTCCTCTGCCGAGAAGGCGTTGTCGAGGCTCATCATCCGCACCTCGTGCGTGACCTTGCCGAGCGGCGAGGCGGCCACGCCATGGCCAACCTTGCGCGAGGGGCTGTCGGGGCGCACCAGGTGGGGGAAGGCCGCCTCGATCTCGGCATTGCGGCGCACGAGCGCGTCGTAGGCGGCGTCGGAAATCTCGGGCGCATCCTCGAGGTGATAGAGCCGGTCGTGCCGGGCGATGGCGCGCGCGAGGCGCATCAGCTCGTTGGCGGCTTCGGCTTCGCTGAGCGTGGCGGGGTCTTTCATCGGATCACCTCTCGCCCTCGAGCACCGCCAGCATTGCCGGCTCGTTGGCGATATAGGCCGGGTTGCCGGGGGTCAGAATGGCGAAATGGCTCGCGCCCGGGTTGGCGCGCACCGCAACGGCCGCACCGCCCGCGGCGAGCGCGGCCTCGGTCTGGGGCGAGGGCGCGGGCAGGCGTGCCTGCACGAACAGGATGTGCGCGAGCTGCGGGGCGCGGGCGGCGGGGGAAATGGCCTTGTAGCGCGCAGGCGCGGCGGCGGGGGCAGCGCCGATGAAGGGGGCGACGGCGGAAAACTGGCACAGGGCATCGAAGGCGCCCTGCTCGGCCCCGATATCGCCCGGCCCGTCGAGCACGATCGCGGCGCGTGCGGCAAGCGGCGCGCGCGCACCGAGCGGGCCGTCGGCCCCGTCTCCGCGCGCGAGCCACAGGGCCGGCAGCGCCCCGGCCGAATGGCCCACCAGGGTGACGCGCGCACGGTCGATGGGATAGGTCGCCGCAACCGCGTCGATCAGCCTCGCCGAGGCGGCCCAATCCGTGAACGAACCCGGCCAGCCCCCGCCATCGCCGACCTCGCGGTAATCGACATTGAGCGTGGCAATGCCAAGTTGCTGCCAGCGGGTGGCGAGCGGGGCCATGTAGGCCTGGCTCGCGATCCCGGTCTGCCAGCACCCGCCGTGGAAGATCACCGCCAGCGGGAAGGGGCCTTGCCCTTGCGGCAGGCGCAGCTCGGCAAAGCCGCGCGGGTGATCGGCATAGCGCAAGATGGCATCCGGCGCCGAGGCGGCGAGGTTGGCATCGGTGCCGAAGCTGGCATGGTTGGGCGCCGCGGCGGGCGGGGCCTCCTCGGGCGCGGACATCGCGGGGGCGCAGGCGGCCGCGAGCAGCGCGGCCGCGGCCAGGGACGCGCGCCTCACACCCCCTCCAGCAGGCGCTCGGCCTGGGCGCGGGCCTCGGGCGTCACCTCGGCGCCCGAGAGCATCCGGGCGATCTCCTGCCGCCGCCCTTCGGCATCGAGCAGCACCACGCTGGTCTTGGTCACCGTGCCGCTCGAGGACTTGGCGATGAGATAGTGGCGGGTGCCGCGCGCGGCGACCTGGGGGCTGTGGGTGACCGCGAGCAATTGCCCGCCCGCCGCGAGCCGCGCCAGCCGCTCGCCGATCGCCGAGGCGACCGCGCCGCCCACCCCGCGGTCGATCTCGTCGAAGATGATCGTCGCCGCCCCGCCCTGCTCGGCGAGCGCCACCTTGAGCGCGAGGATGAAGCGCGAAAGCTCGCCGCCGCTCGCGATCTTGCCGAGCGGGGCGAAATCGGCGCCGGGATTGGTGGCGATCAGGAACTCGGCCGCGTCCATCCCCGCCGGGCCCCACTTGTCCTCGGGCAGCTCGGTCAGCGCGGTGCGGAAGCGCGCGGCATCGAGCTTGAGCGGCGCCAGCTCGCCTGCCACCGCGGCATCGAGCCGCGCCGCGCCCGCGCGCCGCGCCGCGCGCGCCGCCTCGGCCCTGGCGACATAGGCGGCGCGGGCCTCGCGCGCTGCGGCCTCGAGCGCATCGAGCCGCGCCTCGCCCCCCTCGATCGCATCGAGCCGCGCGCGCAGGCTGCGCGCCAGTTCGGGCAGATCATCGACCTCGCAGCGGTGCTTGCGCGCGACGGCGCGCAGATCGAAGAGCCGCGCCTCGGCCCGCTCGAGCGCGAGCGGATCGTGCACCAGCGCCTCGGCCGCGCGGGCGAGCCGCTCCTCGGCCTCGCTCGCCTCGATCACCGCCCGGTCGAGCGCGGCGAGCGCTTCGCCCAGCAGCGGATGCTCACCGGCGATGCGATCGAGCCGGCGCGCGGCCACCCGCAGCGCCGCGAGCGGCGAATCCGAACCTTCCCAAAGGTGCCTGAGCGCCGCGAGATCGCCCGCCAGGCGCTCACCCTTCTGCATCTCGGCGCGCGCGAGGGCGAGGCGCTCCTCCTCGCCCGCCACCGGGTCGAGCGCGGCAAGTTCAGCCAGGTGGGCGATCAGCAGCTCCTGATCGGCCTTGGCCGCCTCCACCGCGGCGCGCGCCTCGGCCAGCTGCGCCTCGGCCCGCGCCCATTCGGCCCAGGCGCGCTCCAGCCCCGCGGTATCCACCCCGGCAAAGCGATCGAGCAGCGCGCGGTGGCCGCGCGGGTTGACGAGCCCGCGCTCGTCATGCTGGCCGTGGAGCTCAACCAGCGCCGGGGCGAGCGCGCGCAGCAGCGCCACGCTCACCGGCTGGTCGTTGACGAAGGCCTTGGAGCCGCCATCGGCGCGCAGCACGCGGCGGATGAGCAGCGGCTCGCCCGGATCGCGCGCGATCCCCGCCTCGTCGAGCGCCGCCGCGACCCCCTCGGGCAAGGCGGCAAACTCGAACGCCGCCGTCACGCTGGCCTGCTCGGTGCCGGCGCGCACCAGCGCGCTGTCGGCCCGGTCACCCAGCACCAGCCCGAGCGCATCGAGCAGGATCGACTTGCCCGCCCCGGTCTCGCCGGTGAGCACCCCGAGGCCGCGCGCAAAGGCAAGGTCGAGCGCTTCGATGAGGACGATGTTGCGGATCGCAAGGCGGGTGAGCATGGCCGGGGCCGAGCGATAGCGCAGGCAGCCGCGCGCGTCACCAGCCGATCGCAGCACCATCCCCAAAGCCGGGGCGCCGGCGGCAGTGACGCCTCAGCGCCGGGCGCGCTCGATGAGATCGACCAGCTCCTCGAACTTGGCCATTTGTTCTTCGGCGCTGCCGCTGGCGATCGCCTCGTTGACGCAGCAGGCGACATGATCCTTGAGCACCTGGCTTTCGACCTTGGCGAGCGCGGCGCGGATCGCGGCGATCTGCTGGAGAATCTCGATGCAATAGCGCTCATCGGCGATCATCTGTGCAACGCCGCGCACCTGCCCGGCGATGCGGTTGAGCCGCTGCACCTTGGCCTTGGTGCTCTCCTTCATCGCCGCCTCCCTTGCCCCAAGCCCTTGCAATACCCATGGGGGGTATATAGAAGACCGGCGGCCTGAGCCCAAGACCTTTCTGCCCGCACCCATGCCGCTCTCCCGCCGCCGCTTCCTGTCCGGCTCTGCCGCCTCGCTCGCGGCGCTTGGGCCCGTGCCTGCCTGGGCGCAGGGCCATTCGCTCCACCGGATGAAGGGCGGCGCCCCGATCCGCGCCGGGTTCGACATGGTCTCGGGCGAGGCGATCGCGCTCAGCGTCGCCGCCGGGGTGCGCCGGGTGCAGGGGCGGCGCGGGCTCGCCATCGCGGTCAATGGCTCGGTGCCCGGGCCGCTCATCCGCCTGCGCGAGGGCCAGCAGGTGCGCCTTGCCGTCACCAACCACCTGCCCGAGGACACCTCGATCCACTGGCATGGCCTGCTCGTCCCCTTCCACATGGACGGGGTGCCGGGGATCAGCTTTCCCGGGATCAGGCCGGGCGAGACCTTCACTTATGCGTTTCCGGTGCGCCAGGCCGGCACCTACTGGTATCATTCGCATTCGGGCCTGCAGGAACAGCAGGGTCATTATGGCCCGCTGGTGATCGATCCGGCCGGGCCCGAGCCGGCGGAATACGCGCGCGACTACATCATCCTGTTGAGCGAGTTCACCCCGCGCGATCCGCACCAGATCATGGCCCGCCTGCGCACCGGCGAGGGCTATTTCAACTACCAGCAGACCAGCTGGAGCGATGCCTACCCGCTCTCGGGCCGCGCGCGGCGGATGTGGGCCAGAATGCGCATGCCCCCCACCGATATCGCCGATGTGACGGGCGCGGCCTATACCTATCTCGTCAATGGCTTCGGGCCCGAGGAAGCGCCCACTTTCCGCTTCACCCCCGGCGAGCGGGTGCGCCTCAGGATCATCAACGGCTCGGCCATGACCTTCTTCAATTTTCGCATCCCCGGCCTGCCGATGACGGTGATCGCCGCGGATGGGCAGAATGTCTTGCCCGTCGAGGTCGATGAGTTCCAGATCGGCACCGCCGAGACCTATGACGTGATCGTCACCCCCACGGCCGAGGCCCATGCGATCGTGGCCGAGAGCATGGACCGCTCGGGCATGGCGCTGGCGATGCTGGCAAGCCGCGACGGCGCACGCGCTGCGGTGCCGCCGCTGCGCCCTCCCCCCCTGCTCGACATGGGCGACATGGGCATGAACCATGGCGACATGAGCCATGGCGATGGGGGCGCGGGCGGCCACGCGGGCCATTCCATGGCGGGCATGAAGATGCGCGACACGCTGCTCTTGCCCCCCGATGTCAAGGTCGGGCCGGGCATCGACATGGTGTCGATGGCGCCGGTGGACAAGCTCGGCGATCCGGGGATTGGCCTGCGCGATGTGCCGCACCGGGTGCTCACCTACCGGATGCTCGCAGCGCGCGAGCCCAACCGCGACACCCGCCCGCCCGCGCGCCTCATCGAGCTGCACCTCACCGGCAACATGGAGCGCTACATGTGGTCGTTCGACGGCGAGATGTATTCGGCCGTGGCCGACAAGCCGATCCGCTTCGCCTTCAACGAAAGGGTGCGGGTGAAGCTCGTCAACAACACCATGATGGCCCACCCCATCCACCTGCACGGCATGTTCTTCGAGCTGGTCAACGGAAAGGCGCCGGCGCGCCAGCCGCGCAAGAACGTGGTGATCGTCCAACCCGGGGCGAGCGCGCAGTTCGACCTCACCGCCAACGCGCCGGGCGACTGGGCCTTTCACTGCCACCTGCTCTATCACATGCACGGCGGGATGATGCAGACGGTGACGGTGATGGGGCCGGGTGCGTGAGGCGCTCTGCACTTGCCTCGGTGCTGCTGGGGCTTACCGCGCCGGCGCCGCTCGCCGCGCAGCACCAGCACCATGGGGCAGAAACGCCCGCGCCCACACCAGACCCCACGCCAGCCCCGGCACCGGCTCCCGATCTCCATGCCGCGCATGCGGGCGAGGAGCCAGGCGGGGCGCCGGGTGAGCCCCCGTCCCCCGGCCCCGAGTTCGAAACCCCGCCCCCGCCCGAGGCCGGCAGCGGCCCGCCGCGCGCCGCCGATGCGATCTGGGGCGCTGAGGCCATGGCCGCCGCGCGCGCCGCGCTGCGCCGCAGCCATGGCGATTTTCCGCTGTTCTGGTTCCAGGGCGATCGCATCGAGACGCAGCTGCGCGAGGGGGCCGATGGCTTCCTCTGGGACATCCAGGGCTATTATGGCGGGCCGACGCGGCGGCTGTGGTTCAAGAGCGAGGGCGAAGGCGCCTGGGGCGATGGGGTGGAGGAGGCCGCGCTTCAGGCGCTCTATGCCGCGGCCTTTACGCCCTTCTGGGACGTGCAGGCCGGGCTGCGCCAGGATCTCGCCGGGCCGGACACCACCCATGCGGTGATCGGGGTGCAGGGCCTTGCGCCCTACATGTTCGAGATCGATGCGGCGCTGTTCCTGAGCACCCGCGGCGATCTCACCGCGCGGATCGAGGCCGAGATCGACCAGCGCATCACCCAGCGCCTGATCCTCCAGCCGCGCGTGGAAGCGAACCTTTCAGCGCAGGAGATCCCCCGGCTCGGCATCGGCGCCGGGCTCGATGAACTCGCGCTCGGCGCGCGGCTGCGCTATGAATTCGCGCGCGAATTTGCCCCCTATGTGGGGATCGAGCAATCCTGGCGCGGCGGGCGCGGCGCCGATTTCGCCCGCGCCCGGGGCGAGGCCCCTTCCGTCACCAGCCTCGTTGCCGGCATCCGTTTCTGGTTCTGATCGAAAGCCCCAAGGAGTTCGCCCGATGCGTTTGACGCCTGCCCTTGCTGCCCTTGCCCTTGCCCTTGGTCTTGGCCTTGCCGCGCCCGCACCGCTTGCCGCCGAGGTTCAGCTCATCGCCTCCACCCCTGCCGACAAGGCCAGCGCCAAGGCCCCCCGGGTGGTGCGGCTGGCCTTCAGCGAGAAGGTCGATCCGGCGCGCAGCGTGGCGGCGATCGTGATGACGGCGATGCCGGGCGTGGCCAACCACGGCGAAATGCCGATCCGCAATTTCACCCCCAGCTGGTCGCAGGATGGCAAGACCCTCGCGCTCACCCTGCGCCAGGCGCTGCCCGCGGGCACCTATGAGGTGCGCTGGCAGGCCGCCGGGGCCGATGGCAAGCTGGTGCGCGGCACGTTCGGCTTCACCGTGGGCTGAGCGCGCCCCCGCCCCCGGCGCGCGCTCCCGGTCAGGACGGGGTGACGCCGCTGGCGTGTTTCTGCACCAGCTGGTAGGCGCGTTCGTACCACTTGGAGCCGGGGTAATTGGCCCCCAGCACCGCGGCATATTTCACCGCCTCGGCCGGCAGGCCAAGGGCAAGGCTGCTCTCGCACAGGCGGTAGAGCGCCTCGGGCGCGTGGCTGGTGGTCTGGAACTTGTCGATCACGTTGCGAAAGCGCATGTCGGCAGCCAGCCACAGCCCGCGGCGCTGGTAGTGGCGGCCGATCTCCATCTCCTTGCCGGCGAGGTGATCGGCGACGAGATCGAGCTTCAAGCGCGCATCGGCGGCATATTCGCTCTGGGGGAAGCGGCGGTTGACCTCGCGCAGCGCGGTCTGCGCCTGCTCGGTGATCTTCTGGTCGCGGTTCACATCGCTGATCTGCTCGTAATAGCTCAGCGCGATCAGATAATAAGCATAGGGCGCATCCTTGTTGCCCGGATGGATCGAGAGAAAGCGCTGGGCGTTCTGGATCGCCTTGTTGTAATCGCGCGCGACATAATAGCTGAAGGCGCTCATCAGCTGGGCGCGGCGGGCCCAGGGCGAATAGGGGTGCTGGCGCTCGACCTCGTCGAACAGCGCCGCGGCCTGGAGCGTGTTGCCCTTGTCGAGCCGCTCCTGCGCGGCGGCATAGAGCGTTTCGACATCGCGCGCGACATAGGCGACATCGCGCCCGGCCTTGTTGCCGGCGCAGGCGGAAAGGCTGGCAGCCGCCGCGGCAAGCAGCGCGGCGCGGGCAAGGCGGGGGGAGAAGATCTTGGCCATGGCCCGGCTCTATAACGGCCGCCGGGCTGAACGCCAAGTGAAGCTGCAAGCCCCATCCCCATGGCCTTCAGCTTTCCTACTTGCGCGCCCTGTGATTTCCTCGCGCCCCATGACCCGCCGCAAACCGCCCCGCACCGCCCAGCCCCCCGTTCCCGCCGGGGAACTCCCGCGCTTCACCCCCGTTCCGCGCCAGTCGCCGCGCCACGACGGCTGGACCGAGGAGCGCCAGATCGCCTTCATCGAGGCGCTCGCCGACACCGGCTCGGTCGAGGCGGCGAGCCGGGCGGTGGGGATGAGCGCGCGCGGCGCCTATCACCTGCGCCGCCAGAGCGGGGCCGAGAGCTTCCGCGCCGCCTGGGAGGCCGCGCTCCAGCTCGGCGTGGCGCGGATCGAGGACGTGGTGATGGACCGCGCGCTCAACGGGGTTGAGGAGCCGGTCTATTCCTACGGCAAGCTCGTCGGCACGCGCCGGCGCTACAACGACCGGCTGCTGATGTTCATCCTCAGGAACCGCGCGCCCGAGCGCTTTGCCGAGGGGCGCTCGAAGGCGCTCAACGCGATCGGCCGGATGCAGCTTGAACAGCTCAAGCAGAAATGGCGCAAGGAATGGGAGGCCGAGCGGCCGAAGGTGAGCCACGCCGAGGTGCGCGCCAGCATCGACCGCAAGATCGCGGAGATCCGCAAGGACATCGAGGCCGAGCGCGCCGCGCTCTGGGCGCAGATGAGCGATGAGACCAAGAGCGCCTGGGCGCGCTTTGTGGAACTGCGCGCGCGCGATCTTGCCGCAATCGAGGCCAGCCCCACGGGGCGCAAGCTGATCACGGTGGAATGGGACGCGCGCGCGCAGACCTTTTCTTCGGCTTCTTCGGCGAGCGGGGCTTCTTCGGCGAGCGGGGCGGCGGGGGCGGCGCAGGGCCGCGGCGCGGTGTGAGCGCGCGCGTGCTCGGGGCGCTGGATTTTCTGCGCAGCGGGCTTTGAAACCCAGCGCCTCCTCAGTTCGAAAAGGCGTGAAAGCTGCGATGCCATGACAGGAATTGCGGGTGGGGGTGATCGGCTTCACGCGTTGGCAAAATGAGCTTGCCGGTGGGATTGATGATTGCCTCAACACCGCCCCGGTCATTGACCTTTCGGTGGATCATGATCTCGTAATTGTCGGCAATGCCGATCAGGCCACGATCGAACATCCAATGCGCGGTGCCTGACAAGGCAAGCCCGTTCCTGATCGAATCTGGCCCTCCATGTTCGACAGGACGAATATGCGCGGCTTCGGCTTCGAGCCGACCGCCCCCGTTGACAAGGCGCCATCCGGTGACCGCACAGCGGCCGTCATAGGCGTGGAGCACCGCGCGCCGGAACGCGCGATCGCGAAAGGGGCGGCTGAGAAGGGACTGGACGAGCGGGCGTTCGACTTCAAATGGCGTCTGTTCTTCGCGAAGAACATGGGGCCGCGCGGGCTCGCCTATGCGCGGCAACATCTCATCATCAGGCAAACCCAGCGAGACAATTCGGGCAAAATCAGAGGGCGAAAGCGGGCGCACCGCGGCCTGGGCATTGGCAAGATCGCGCTCGACGGCTTGGCCATCGACAATATGGGGCACGGTGGGGTTGAACGGCAAATAGCTGCCCGGTTCGATAAGGGCACGAAAGTGATCCGCCCGGTCGGGATCGGGAATGATCCTGGCTACCTTGGCAACGGCAAAGAAGCCTTTGGAGTGCGGAACCTTCACCGGCTCGCGGTAAACGATCCAGTCGCCCACCATGTGCCTGGCGCGGGACAGGTAGCGTTTGGGAAATTGGTAATGGACCTCCGGGATGTCGTCGTAGATCGACCCGTCCTTGTGCATGAAGACGCCAAAGCCCATGCGGAAGTGATCGAGCGCGAAGCCACGCAAGTCAAGCGGCACACGGCCCTGCTACCGGTGCGCAGGGCAGCGCAGATGGCCCGGCCTCAAAGCCAGGCTTGGGCGCGCCACGGCAAGCACCTCGCCGCAGCCTCAGGCGAAGCGTAGGGCAAGCCTTCGGTAAAGCCATGCCATTGCCCTGGTGCCCGGACAGTCTCTCGCAGACCCGTTGCAGGTCAACAGCAGCGTCGTCCGCGCCACTGCAACTTGCGGCGGTCTTGCGTCGATTGAAGGGCAAGATTGTGGACGCGCCGCGGCAAAGCGGCGGCCTGGGTGGCCTTTGGCCAGCTTCGCTTCCAGACGGGTTGGGCTGGCGCCGTCCCGCTGGCCGAAGTCACAGCCTCTCGCTCGCAAGCCTCGCTTGCGCGCGGGGCGTCACTCCTCCCCCATCCTGAGCGCGGCGATGAAGGCTTCCTGCGGGATGCTCACATTCCCGTATTCGCGCATCCGCGCCTTGCCCTTCTTCTGTTTTTCGAGGAGCTTCTTCTTGCGGGTGATGTCGCCGCCATAGCACTTGGCGGTCACGTCCTTGCGCAGCGCGGGGATGGTCTCGCGGGCGATGATCTTGCCGCCGATCGCCGCCTGGATCGGGATCTTGAACAGGTGGCGCGGGATCAGGTCCTTGAGCCGCTCGCACAGCCCGCGCCCGCGTTCCTCGGCATTGGCGCGGTGGACGATCATCGACAGCGCATCGACCGGCTCGCCATTTACGAGGATGTTCATCTTGACGAGATCGCCCTCGCGGGTGCCGATCTGTTCATAATCGAAGCTGGCATAGCCGCGCGAGATCGACTTGAGCCGGTCGTAGAAATCGAACACCACCTCATTCAAGGGCAGCTCATAGGTCACCTGCGCGCGGGTGCCGACATAGGTCAGGTCGGTCTGGATGCCGCGGCGGTCCTGGCACAGCTTGAGGATCGCGCCGAGATGTTCATCGGGGGTGTAGATCACCGCCTTGATCCACGGCTCCTCGATCCGCTCGATGCGGTTGACATCGGGCCAATCGGCCGGGTTGTGGATGTCGATGACCTTGGCGTCCTCGTGCTTCGCGTGCGACAGGTGGATGCGATAGACCACCGAGGGCGCGGTGGTGATGAGATCGAGATCATATTCGCGCGCGAGGCGCTCCTGGATGATCTCGAGGTGCAACAGGCCCAAGAAGCCGCAGCGAAAGCCGAAGCCGAGCGCCGCGCTCGATTCCATCTCGTAGGAGAAGCTCGCATCGTTGAGCCGGAGCTTGGCGATGCTCTCGCGCAGCTTTTCGAAATCGGCCGCATCGACCGGGAACAGGCCGCAGAACACCACCGGCTGCACCGGGCGATAGCCGGGCAGCGGTTCGGCCGCCCCGTTCTTCACCGTGGTGATGGTGTCGCCCACGCGGGCCTGCTCCACCTCCTTGATCTGCGCGGTGATGAAGCCGATCTCGCCCGGGCCGAGTTCGGCCAGATCGGTGCGCTTGGGGGTGAAGCAGCCGACCCGGTCGATGAGGTGCTGGGTGCCGCCCTGCATGAAGCGGATCTGGAGCCCCTTGGTGAGCTTGCCGTCGATCACCCGCACCAGGATGACCACGCCGAGATAGGGATCGTACCAGGAATCCACCAGGCTCGCCTTGAGCGGGGCCTCAGGATCGCCCTTGGGCGGGGGGATGCGGCGCACCACCGCCTCGAGCACCTCCTCGATGCCGATGCCGCTCTTGGCGCTGGTGAGCACCGCCTCGGAGGCATCGAGGCCGATGATTTCCTCGATCTCGGCCTTCACCTTGTCGGGATCGGCGGCGGGCAGGTCGATCTTGTTGATGACCGGCACGATCTCGTGATCATGCTCGATCGACTGGTAGACATTGGCGAGCGTCTGCGCCTCGACCCCTTGCGCGGCATCGACCACCAGGAGCGCGCCCTCGCAGGCGGCGAGTGAGCGCGAGACCTCGTAGGCGAAGTCGACATGGCCGGGGGTGTCCATGAGGTTGAGCTGATAGGTCTCCCCGTCGCGTGCGGTGTAGGAAAGGCGCACGGTCTGGGCCTTGATGGTGATCCCGCGCTCCTTCTCGATGTCCATGTTATCGAGCACTTGCTCGGACATCTCGCGCTCGGACAGCCCGCCGGTGAACTGGATCAGCCGGTCGGCCAAGGTCGACTTGCCATGGTCGATATGTGCGATGATCGAGAAATTGCGGATCTTGGTAAGGTCGGTCATACCCCGGGCGGATTAGCGCCGGGGCGCGGTAAAGTCATGCGCCAAAAACGCAACACCCCCCTCAGCCCGGCTCGGCGCGCGGGCTTGCGGCATAGCCGAACTTGGGCACCGCGCCGCCCTGTCCGATCCCGACGAAGCGGCCCGGCGCCAGCGCCGCGAGCGGCGCACCGGCGGCGGCGAGCGCATAGGGGGAGACGCGGTTGCGGGTGCACAGCCCACCCGAGCCGTCCTCGACCAGCTCCTGCTCGAACTCGAGCCCCTGGACATCGCCATTCGAGCGGGTGACGGTCGCCACCGCCAGCTGCCCGCCGCCAAGGTCGACCACGAACTGCGTGCCCTTGGGCACATCGACCAGGCCCTGGATCAGCGCCCCGGTGCGCGAGAGGTTGCGCAGCGTGACCTCGTAGGCATAGTCATCGTGGATCACCTGGATCTTGCGGAACACGGTGCGGCGCCGGGCGCGGCGGGTGCGATCGGTGCCGGGGGCGATCTTCCAGCTGCCTCCGGCCAGCTCCTGCGCCAGCGTGTCTTCGTCCACCGGCTCGCTGAAGATCGGCCCCTCGAGATAGCGCACCCCGCAATCCTTGAGCGCGGCCAATAGCCCCGGGCTTTCGATCCCGTTGGCGATGGTGTCCATCTGCAGCGCCCCGGCGAGCGCCACGATCGCGCGCACCAGCTCGAGCCCGCGCCCCTCCTGACGCTCGGCCTCGGCGAGCAGGCGCTGGTCGATCTTGAGGCTGTCAAAGGGCGCGCGGCGCAGATAGGCGAGCGAGGAATAGCCCGAGCCGAACTCGTCGAGCGTGAGCCGCACCCCGAGCTTGAACAGCGCAGCCAAGGTGCGATCGACGGTGCTGGCATCGCCGAAGAACACCGCCTCGCTAATCTCGAGCTCAAGCCGCCCCGGCGCAATACCGGCGCGGGTGATGGCTTCTTCCACCAGCTCGACGAAGCCTTCGGCGAGGAACAGCGCCACCGGCACGTTGACCGCCACGCGGATGGTCTCGGGCCATTGCCCGGCCCGCGCGCAGGCCGCGCCGATCGCCCAACGCCCGACCTCGCCCACCAGCGCCGAGCCTTCGAGGATGGCGGCGAACTCCTCCTCGTCGATGATCCCGCGGGTCTCGTGGAGCCAGCACACGTGGGCCTCGAGCGCGCAGACCGTCTCGCTCGCCACCGCGACGATCGGCTCGAAGCGCAGGAACAGCTCCTCGCGCGCGAGCGCGCTGCCCAGTTCCTGTTCCAGCCGGCGGCGGAAGATCGTCTCGTTCTCAAGCTCGCCCGAGAAGAAGCGGTATTGCCCGCGCCCGCCATTCTTGGCGGCATAGAGCGCAAGGTCAGCCGCGCGAACCACCTCCTCGCGCGTCACCCCGTCATGGGGCGCGATGGCGATCCCCACCGAGGCGCCGATCACGCAGCGCCCCTCGGCAAGGCTGTAGGGCTGGCCGAGCATGGCGATGATCTTGAGCGCCAGCTCGCCCAGCACCCCGCGGTCGGCAATGTCGGGAAGCATCACCTGGAACTCATCGCCGCCCAGGCGCCCGATCTCGCATTCGCGGTCGATCGCGCGGCGCAGCCGTTCGGCCACCTGCTTGAGCAGCTCGTCGCCCGCGGCATGGCCGAGCGTGTCGTTGACATGCTTGAAGCGATCGAGATCGAGCATCATCACCGCGCAATTGCGGCGCGCCGCCTGGAAGGCGGTGAGTGTGGTCTCGAGCTGGTGCGCCATGCGGTAGCGGTTGGAAAGGCCGGTGAGCGAATCATAGCGCGCCAGCCGGGCGGTTTCGGCCTCGCGGACATATTCCTCGGTGATGTCGGTGGCGGTCCCGCGGAACCCGGCAAAGCCGCCGCCGCCCCCGAGCACCGGCTGGCCCGAGAGCCGCAGCACCGCGCCCGCGCCCTGTTGCGCCGCGCGCACCGCGAGGTTGGCAAAGGGCTTGTGCGCGGCCAGCAGCAGGGGCAGCGAACGCCCGCGCCCTTCATGATCAACGGCTGTCAAGAGCTGGGCCAGCGGCTTGCCGATGAGGTCGCCGAGCGGCACCCCGATCCGCGCCGCCATCGCGGGCGAAAGATAGGTGAGCACCCCTTGGGCATCGCTCGCCCAGAACCAGCCCAGCCCCGATTGCTCGAGCGCATCGAGCATCGCCAGCCGCTCGTCATCGGACAAGGCCGAGACGCCGGCGGCAGAACCGCGGCGGGCGCCCCCGCCGCCCCGGGATGACAAGAGACCCTTGAGGGACATCTGACGCGCGGATCCTCCAGACCGTGGCCGCGCTCGCCCTGCGCAGCGGCGGCGCGGCCTTCATTCGCTTGGGGTAAGCGCTGATGGTTATTATTCCGCTAAGAGGCGAGCCAAGGCCGGCAGGCTCACCACCACCGGGCCGAGGAAGGCTGGCCCTTGAGCACCGCGAAGCTGCCATCGGCGCGGCGCTTCGGGGGCACGTGGAACGCGATCCCGACGCGGTTCTCGTGCGACCAGCGCACCTGCCCGGAGACCGACTTGTCGGCGCTGAACTCGATCCTCAGGGTGCTGCCCGCGGGCATGTTCCACAGCCCCTCGATGATCGCTCCGCGCTCGGAGATGTTGCGCAGCGTGGCGTCGCGGCGGTTGCCATTGTGCACCACCGCCACCCGGCGCAGCAGGTTCTGGCGCGGGGCGCGGGTCGATTGCGGGCCATCGGCCTCAGCGACAAGATCGCCCGCCACCAGCGCGGTGGCATCGGCGGCGCTCATCGGCTTGCAATAGATATGGCCCCGGACATGGCTGCAACCGAGCAGGCGCACCAGTTCCAGCGCATCGCGCGTCTCCACCCCCTCGGCGGTGGTGTCCAGGTGCAGCGCCTCGGCCAGCGAGGTGATCGAGGCGATGATCGCGCCGTTGCGGCTGCCCTCCTTGGTCGCGCCCTGGACAAAGCTGCGGTCGATCTTGATCTTGTCGAAGGGCGCCTTCTTGAGAGCGCCCAATGAGGAATGGCCGGTGCCGAAATCGTCGAGTGCCAGCCGCACCCCCACCCGCTTCAACGCCTTGAACATCGCGTCGGTGCCGGCGCTGTCGTTGAGGAACACGCTCTCGGTGAGCTCCAGTTCGAGCCGCAAGGGAGCAACCCCGCTGTGCGCGAGGGCATTGGCGACGATGGTGGGAAGGTCAGGATTGGCAAATTGCCGCGCCGAGACGTCGACCGCGCAGCGGATCGCGCGCGGCCAGCAGGCGAGGTCCGCGCAGGCCTTGCGCAGCGCCCATGGGCCGATGCGGTCGATGAGCCCGGCATCCTCGGCAATCGGCACGAGCTTGGTTGGGCTGATCCACCCGCGCCTCGGGTGGTTCCAGCGCATCAGCGCCTCGAAGCCAACGATCCTCTCGTTGGCGGCATAGCCCACCGGCTGGTCGTAAAGCTCAAGCTCGCCGCGGGCGATGGCCTCGCGCAGGTCTTGCTCCAGCTCGGCGCGCTCCGATGGTGTGGGGCTGCGAAAGCTGGGTGATGATCTCCTGCGCGAGATGGCCGAGCATTTCGCGCCTCTGGTGGCCGGGCACGATCACCTGGAACGCGTCACCCCCGAGGCGTCCGCAGCCGCCCGGCCGTGCCGATCGCGCGCTCGAGCCGCTGCGCCACCTGCCTGAGCAGGGCATCGCCCGCCGGGCGGCCGAGCGTGTCGTTGACATGCTTGAAGCGATCGAGATCGCGCATCAGCACCGCGCATTCGCGCTCGCGCCCGCTGGGGGCGGCAAGGATCTGCTCGAGCGCCTGGCTCATCTGCACCCGGTTGGCAAGGCCGGTGAGCGGATCATAGAGCGCGAGGCGCGAGACCTGCTGCTCGCTGCGGCGCTTCTCGGTGAGATCGGTGCCGTGGCCGCGAAAGCCGCAGAAGTTGCTGTAGCTGTCATGGACCGGGCGGCCCGTGAGCGCCCACCAGCGCTCGTCCTCGCTGGTGGCGGCGCGCACCTCGACATCGTGGAAGGCCGAGCGGGCCGAGAGGTGGAAGGACAGCGTGCGCGCGGCCCCGACGGCGCCGGCGCCGGCATCGACGATGGTGCTCAGCGGCTGGCCGCAGATCTCCTCGACGCTCTTGCCCAGCACCAGCGCGGCCTTGGGCGGGATATAGGTGATGAGCCCGCGCCGGTCGGTCTCCCAGAACCGGCCCTGCCCGGTCTCCTCGAAGCTCCTGAGGATATCCTCGGCGCGTGCGGCCACCCGCGCGCGGGCCTCGCGTTCACGGCGACGGCGTTCGGCGGCCTCCCATTCGAGCCGGGCGATCAGCGCCAGGGTGATGGCCGCCCCCACCAGCGAGACCAGCGTGAGCATTCCCGGGGCGATCAGGGCAAAGTCCGATCAGGCAGCGATCTGGGCGCAGAACAGCGAGATGATCCGCACCTCGAACAGCGCCGCGGTGGCGGCGTTGATGCGCAGCAGCGTTGCCACCGCCCATTGCCAGGGCAGGCCCTCGCCCACCCACCCGGCGAGCGCCAGGCCCGCCAGCGTCATCGGGCTCACCACGCCCACCAGCAGGACCAGGAGCCGCATCGCCCGCCCGCTCTCGGCTCGGCGCTCGCGCGCGGCAAGGGCCAAGAGGCCGGTTCCCTGCGAGGGCAGGCCGTCGGTGACGAGGGCGGCGATGGCAAAGCCCACCGCCACGAAGGCCGCCATCATGCTGGCATGGCGGGGCAGGACGTGGTTAAGATCGGCAGCCGGATCGGCCTCGTGCGTGCCGCCCGCGCCGGCCCGCAGGCGGTGAGGCGCGCGGCGCGCGGCGCGGCTGCGCTGGTCGCTCTCGGGCGCACGGGCCTTGGCCGCCGCGCGCAGATCGCGCCCCGGCGCGCGCGCGGCACGTCTGAGCCGAATTTGCGGACAGGCTCCCCGGACACCCCCGGGCCTCTGGCGCAGCACCCTTGAGCGAATCGTTAGGGCCGCGCCGGAGACCGCCGCGCTCGGGTCTCGAGACCGGCGCGGCGCGCTTGCAACTTCATCGGGCAGGCTGCATGCTCGCGCCCGGCGGCCCGTCGGCATCGGGCGCGGCCAAACAAGAGGGGATCGTCATGGCAGACAGCAAGATCAGGCTCGAGAACGAAGCCGCCCAGTCCACCCTGGCGCTGGGGCCGTTGATCGGGGTCGCGCGCGAGGATTTCGTCGGCGCGGTGGCCTTGCTGCTGCGCGAGACCGCGAGCGATCCGGCGCGGCTGGTGCGCCACACCACGGCGATGGCCGAGGACATGGTCAAGATCATGACCGGCAAGAGCGAGCTTGCGCCCGATCCCAAGGACAAGCGCTTCATGGATCCGGCCTGGCAATACAACCCCTTCTTCCGCGCCGGGGTGCAATATTACCTCGCGGTGCAAAAGGGGATGCGCAGCTGGCTCGAGGAGCTGGAGCTTGACGAGCTGGAGCGCAACCGCGCCAACTTCATCGCCAACATCATCCTCGACGCGCTTGCCCCCACCAACACCCTCGTCGGCAATCCCACCGCGCAAAAGCAGATCATCAATTCGGGCGGGCTCAGCCTCATCAAGGGCTTGCAGAACGCCTACAACGATCTCGTCCACAACAAGGGCATGGTCAGCCAGGTGGACAAGCGCCCCTTCAAGCTCGGGGTGAACATCGCCACCTCCAAGGGCAACGTGGTCTATCGCGACGAGATCATGGAGCTCATCCAATATGCGCCGAGCACCGAGGAGGTCTATGAAATTCCTCAGCTCACCATCCCGCCGCAGATCAACAAGATGTATATCAACGACCTCAGCCCCGACAAGTCGGTGGTCAAGTGGCAGGTCGATAACGGCATCCAGACCTTCGTGATCTCGTGGCGCAATCCGAGCAAGGAGCAGGGCCATTGGGGCATGGCCGATTACATCGCCGCCTGCGAAAAGGCGCTCGAGGTGGTGCAGGCGATCACCGGCTCGGACAAGGTCAATGTCTCGGCCGGGTGCTCGGGCGGGCAGACGGCCTCGGTGCTCGCCTCCAGGCTCGCCGCCACCGGCAACCCCGTGCTCGGCACGCTGACGCTGATGGTCTGCGTGCTCCACCCGATGCCGACCGATATCGAGGCGGCCTCGCTGGTGAGCGAAAACGGGATGCAGCTTGCTCGCCAGCGGGCGATGAAGCAGGGCGTGATCAAGGCCGACGATCTGGCCCGCGGCTTTGCCTGGCTCAGGCCCAACGACCTCATCTGGAACTATGTCATCAACAACTACCTGCTCGGGCAAGACCCGCCGGCCTTTGACGTGCTGTTCTGGAACGCCGATGCCACCAACCTCTCGGCCAGCCTGATGGGCGATTTCCTCACGCTGTTTGAAACCCTTGCCTTCACCAAGAAGGGCGAGGTCGAGATGGCCGGGCACAAGATCGACCTCTCCAGGGTCACCGCTGACCTGTTCATCCTCGGCGGGGTGACCGATCACATCACCCCGTGGAAGGCGACCTATCGCTCCACCCAGCTGTTTGGATCGAAGGACGTGACCTACGTGCTCTCGCAGAGCGGGCACATGCAGGCGATCCTCAATCCGCCCACCAATCCCAAGGCCAAGTATTTCATCCAGAAGAAGAAGGGCAAGCTGCCGCCGAGTGCGGACGAGTGGCTGGCCGGGGCCGAGGAGGTCAAGGGCAGCTGGTGGCCGCTGTGGATGGAATGGGTGCAGGCGCGCTCGGGTGCCAAGCGGCCGGCGCCGGTGAGCCTCGGCAATGCCCAATATCCGCCGCTTGAAGCCGCACCGGGACTCTACGTCGTCGAAGAAGTCTGATATGGCGCTGACGCGCGCCGCCTGCGAGGGATAGGGCCGAGGCGTGCAAGAGCTTGGGGGCGCGCGCGCTATGGGATCGGTGCGCGCGCCCGACCCGCGCCCTCGCGCGCGGCAGAAAGGACGGAATTTGCATGGCCGATGCGATGGACGATGCGCTCGTCACCATGGAACAGGTGGGCGGGCGGACGCTACGGACTGCGGCATGGCGGCTCGACATGCCCTCCGATCACCTGCCGATCCTGTTCTTCAACGGGATCGGGGCCAATATCGAGGCGGTCGCCCCGCTTGCCGCGGCCCTGCCCGAGCGCGGCTTCATCATGTTCGACATGCCCGGCACCGGCGAATCGCCCGATCCGGTGATCCCCTATAACCCCTTCACCATGTGCTGGACCGCCGCCCAGCTGCTGGCGAAATACGGGCTGGATGAAGTCGATGTGATGGGCGTGTCCTGGGGCGGGGCGATGGCGCAGCACTTCGCGCTCCAGCACCCCGGACGCACCCGTCGGCTGATCCTCGCCGCCACCACCCCGGGGATGCTGATGGTGCCGGGCAACCCGGCGGCCTTCACCAAGATGGCCAATCCGCGCCGCTATATCGACCCCGAGTTCATGAACGAGCATTTCGCCACGCTCTATGGCGGGCTCGACAAGGACGGGGCCGAGCACCAGAAGGATCGCCATATCGGCCGGCTCAAGCCGCCAAGCCCGCGCGGCTATTTCTACCAGCTGCTGTGCATGATCGGCTGGACCAGCCTGCCCGCCCTGCCCTTTCTCGCCAAGCAAACGCTGATCATGATGGGCGAGGATGACCAGATCGTGCCGCTCATCAACGGCAAGATCTTGAAGGCGATGATCCCGCGCTCCGAGCTCGTCACCTTTGCCGGCGGCGGGCACCTCTTCCTGCTCACCCATGCCGTTGAGAGCATCGCCGCGATCCGCGCCTTCCTCGATGCGCCCCAGACCGCGCGCGAAGCGGAGGGCATGGCCGCGGCCTAGGCGCGCAGCGCTGGACAGGCTGCCGGGATTGCGACATTCTTGCGCCCGAGAGGGAGAGAAAGAATGGCGCAATATGATCTCATCATCCGCGGGGGCACGATCGTCGATGGCACGGGCGCGCCGGCCTTCACTGGCGATGTGGCGATCCGCGACGGGCTGATCGCCGCGGTCGGCGCGGTCACCGGCAGCGCGCGCGAGGAGATCGACGCCACCGGCAAGATCGTCACCCCCGGCTTTGTCGATATCCACACCCATTACGACGGCCAGGCGACCTGGGACCAGGAGATGGCGCCCTCGAGCTGGCACGGGGTCACCACCGTCATCATGGGCAATTGCGGGGTCGGCTTTGCTCCGGCCAAGCCCGATCGCCACGAATGGCTCATCAGCCTGATGGAGGGGGTGGAAGACATCCCCGGCACCGCGCTTGCCGAAGGGATCACCTGGGATTGGGAGACCTTCCCCGAATATCTCGACGCGCTGGAAAAGCTCCCCCGCACGGTCGATGTCGCCACCCACGTGCCCCACGGGGCGGTGCGTGCCTATGTGCTGGGCGATCGGGAGCGTCCTGGCGCGGTGCCCACCGAGGAAGACATCGCCGAGATGAGCCGCATCGTCGAGGAAGGCGTGCGCGCCGGGGCGCTCGGCTTTTCCACTTCGCGCACGGTGCTGCACAAGTCGGTCGATGGCGAGCTGGTGCCCGGCACCACCGCCACGCCCGAGGAGCTGATGGCGATCGGCCGGGCCATGGGCCGCGCGGTCGCCGGGGGCGGCCATGCGGTGTTCGAGATGGCAAGCGACCTCAAGCGCGAATGGAACGAGTTTGCCTGGATGGGCCGCTTGAGCCGCGAGGCGCGCATTCCCGTCACCTTTGCGGCGCTGCAATCGATCGCCAAGGAAATGCCGCTCGATGAACAGATCGCCCAGATGCGCGCCGAAAACGCCAAGGGCGCCCATATCGTCGCGCAGATCGCGCTGCGCGGCAACGGCATCATCATGGCCTGGCAGGGCACCGTCCACCCCTTCCGCTTCCGCCCGAGCTGGCAGAAGATCGCCGATCTGCCGTGGGAGGAACAGAAGGCCCACCTGCTCGATCCCGCCTTCAAGGCGCAGCTTCTGGCCGAGCCCAATGATTTCAGCAGCGCGCCGGCCGATATCGGCGGGGTGGTGATGGCCATCGCCATGGGCTGGAGCCTGCAATACGAGATGGATCCCGATTTCGATTACGAGCCGGGGCCGGAGGCAAGCATCAATGCTCGCGCCGCGGCCGCCGGCGTGGCCCCGCAGGAATATGCCTATGACCTTTTGTGCCGCGACGAGGGCCGGGGCTTCATCTATCTGCCGATCCTCAACTATGCCGATGGCAATCTCGATTTCCTCGTGCCGCTCCAGCACGCCGAGGACACGGTCAATTCGCTTTCGGATGGCGGGGCCCATTGCGGCACGATCTGCGATGCCGCCTCGCCCACCTTCATGCTCGAGCACTGGGTCAAGGGGCGCAGGCGCGGGGCGCGCATCGCGCTCGAACATGCGATCAGGCGCCAATGCCATGACACGGCGCGGCTCTATGGCCTCGAGGACCGCGGGGTGATCGCGCCGGGATATCTTGCCGATTGCAACGTGATCGACCTGGAACGCCTCAAGCTCGGCAAGCCCTGGCTCGCCTTCGATCTGCCCGCCGGCGGCAAGCGCCTGCTGCAGAAGGCCGAAGGCTATGTCGCCACGATCAAGAGCGGCGTCGTCACCTTCCGCGAAGGCAAATGGACGGGCGCAACGCCGGGCGGCCTCATCCGTGGGCCCCAGCGTGCGCAGTTGGCCGAGGCGGCCGAATAGGCCGCCCGCGCCGGGTCACACCCGCATCGGCATCAGCACATAGAGGGCGCGGGCCTGATCGTCCTCGCGGATCAGCGTCGGCGCCCCGGCGTCGGCGAGGTGGATCTCCACGCTCTCACCATCGATCTGGCCGAGAATGTCCTTGAGATAATTGGCATTAAAGCCGATCTCCATGGCCGGCGCGCGGTATTCGGCGGCCAGTTCCTCGGCTGCGGTGCCATTGTCGGGCGAGGTGACCGAGAGCGTCACCCGGTCATTGTCCAGCGCGATCTTGACCGCGCGGGTCTTTTCCGTGGCGATGGTGGCAACGCGATCGACCCCGGCGTAGAGCAGCTTGGGATCGACCTTGAGCAGCTTGTCATTGGCGGTGGGGATCACCCGGCTGTAATCGGGGAAGGTGCCATCGATCAGCTTGGAGGTGAGCACCACCCCGCCCTCGCCGCCGAGCGTGAAGCGGATCTTGCTGGCCGAGAGGTCAACAAGCACATTGCCGTCCATCGCTTCCTCGAGCAGCTTCCTGAGTTCGCCCACCGCCTTTCGCGGCACGATCACGTCGGGCATCCCGGCAGCGCCCTCGGGCCGCGGCAGGGTGAAGCGCGCAAGGCGGTGGCCATCGGTGGCCGCGGCCTTGAGCAGCGGCTCCTCCTCGTCGCTCACATGCAGGAAGATGCCGTTGAGGTAGTAGCGGGTCTCCTCGGTCGAGATGGCAAAGCGGGTGCGGTCGATGAGTTCGGCCAGCAGCCGCGCGGGCAATTCGAAGCTGGTCGGCAGATCGCCCTCGACGATCACCGGGAAATCATCGCGCGGCAAGGTCGGCAGCCTGAAGTTCGAGCGGCCCGCCTTGACCTCGAGCCGGTTGTCGAGAGTGGCAAGGCTGACCTGGCTGCCGTCGGGCAGCTTCCTCGCAATGTCGTGCAGCAGGTGGGCCGAAACGGTGATCGCCCCGGGCGCCGCGACCGCAGAGGCGGTCATTGTCTCGACCACCTGGAGATCAAGGTCGGTGGCCATCACCCGCACGCTGCCGCCGGCATCGGCATCGATCAGCACGTTGGACAGGATCGGGATGGTGTTGCGCCGCTCGACCACGGATTGAACATGGGAGAGACACCGCAGCAGCGTCGCGCGTTCGATCGTGGCCTTCATCGCTTGTCCCTATCGGTCCTCAAGACGCCAAGGCGGCAAAGGAATCGCCCCCAAGCGCCGGAAAGTCCGCAAAACCTTAGCGCCGGCGCCAACAGGGGCAAGTTGGCGGCTGTGCCAGCGGCGACTCGGCTGGGGATAAGGGGGCGCGCAGCGACCTCGATCGAGGGCCTAACCCACCATCGCCATGCCGCCGTTGACGTGCAAGGTCTCGCCGGTGACATAGGCAGCCTCGCGGCTGGCAAGATAGGCCACGGCCGCGCCGATCTCGGCCCCCTCGCCCATCCGGCCCATCGGGATGCGGGCGTTGATCGCGGCCTGCTGTTTCTCGTCGAGCGCGGCGGTCATGGCAGTGCGGATGAAGCCGGGGGCAACACAATTGGCGGTGATCCCGCGGCTGGCGACTTCCTGGGCAAAGGCCTTCGTCATGCCGGTGAGGCCCGCTTTCGCCGCGCAGTAGTTCATCTGCCCGGGATTGCCGGTGGCCCCCACCACCGAGGTGATGTTGACGATCCGGCCGAAGCGCGCCTTCATCATCGGCTTTGCCGCAGCGCGCATCAGCCGAAAGGCGGCTTCGAGATTGATGCGGATCACCTGATCCCATTCCTCGTCCTTCATCCTGAGGGCAAGGTTGTCGCGGGTGATCCCGGCATTGTTGACGAGGATCTCGATCGTCCCCAGCGTGTCGAGCATGGCCGGCACCAGTTCCTCGACCTGCTTGGGATCGCCCAGGTCGCAGGTGATCTCGACATGGCCATCATGGTCGTGGTGGGGATAGGCCTCGTTGAGCTCGTCGCGAAAGGCGCGCAGTTTGGCCGCGTTCGAGCCCGACAGCGCGAGGCGCGCCCCCTGCGCCGCAAGCGCATGGGCAATCGCCGAGCCGATCCCCCCGCTCGCGCCGGTGACCAGCGCGTTCATGCCCCTCAATGAAAACATCAGGCGATCTCCCTGGCAAAGGCCTCGAGGTCGGCCATGGTGACAAGGCTTCTGGCTTCGGCCTCACCATCGATCCGGCTGACCATCGGCCCCAGCACCTTTGCCCCCAGCTCGACAAAGCTTTCCACCCCATCGGCGCGCATGGCAAGCACGCTTTCGCGCCAGCGCACACGGCCCGTCACCTGCGTGACCAGCAGCCCCGCCTCGGCCTCGGGATCGCTCACCGCGGCAGCGGTGACATTGGCATAGAGTGGCAGAGTGAAGGCTCCGGGCGGCGTCGCGCCGAGCGCGTCGGCCATGCGCGCTGCCGCCGGGGCCATCAGCGAGCAATGGAACGGCGCGGAGACATTGAGCATCATCGCGCGCCTGACCCCGCGCTCCTTGGCAAGCGCCACCGCGCGCTCGATCGCGCCCTTGTGGCCCGAGATTACCACCTGGGTGGGATCGTTGTCATTGGCAACCTCGCACACCTCGCCCTCGGCCGCGGCCTGGGCAAGCGCCTCGGCCTCGGCCAAGCCGGCGCCGAGCAGCACCGCCATCGCCCCCTCGCCCACCGGCACGGCTGCCTGCATCGCTTCGCCGCGCAGGCGCAGCAGCCGCGCGGCATCGGCAAGGCTGAAGGCCCCGACCGCGCAGAGCGCCGCATATTCGCCGAGCGAATGGCCGGCCACGCAATGGCCGTGCTCGGCAAGGGCAATGCCGAAATCGCGCTCGAGCACGCGCAGCGTGGCGATGGCATTGGCCATGATCGCCGGCTGGGCATTGGCGGTGAGGGTGAGCGCGTCCTCCGGCCCCTCGCGCATCAGCTGTGACAGTTTCTGCTTGAGGGCCTCGTCCACCTCCTCGAAGACCTCGCGCGCGGCGAGGCTCGCCGCGGCAAGTTCCGCCCCCATGCCAACCTTCTGGCTGCCCTGCCCCGGAAAGAGAAACGCGCGCATGTGCCGATCCTGCTCTTGTGTGATTTTGGCGCGCGCCGTTAGGCCCGCACGGGCGGGCTGGCAAGCCCGAAGGGCACCACGTGATTGGCCGCATTGTGCCCGATGAGCGCGCGGCCGAGATAGGCAATGCCCGCCCGGGCGCACCAGAAGCGCGCGATCTCCTCCTCGCTCTGCCCAAACTCCACATAATTCTCAGGCACATCGGTGATCGCGCCAAGCCTGAGGCCGACAAGCCGCGGGAGCGTGGCGGCAAGGTGGAAGAACAGCCGGTCGATGGCATAGAGGTGTTCGGACACCTCCTCGACCATCAGCACATGGCCGGAAAGATCGGGCATCAGCGGCGTGCCGGTGAGCATGGCGAGGGTGATGAGGTTGAAGGCCGCTGCGGGGGTGGTGCCATCGAGGCTCGGTTCCACCCCGCTGGTGTCTCCCTGAAGCCAACGCAGCACCCGCCGGATCGCCTCGCGCCCGCCTTGGGACAGGGCGCTCACGGGCATGTGGCCATGCACGCTCTGACCGATCCCGGCGCGGTAGAGCGCGGCCAAGAGATAGCCGCAATCGGAAAAGCCGACATAGGTCTTGGCCCGTGCAGCCGCGTTCATCTGCGCCACCGCAGCCTCGGCAATGCGGTTCGAGCCATAGCCGCCCTTGGCAAACCACACGACATCGAAGGCAGGATCATTGGCGCAGTCGAGCAGCGCGGACAGGCGCACAAGATCATCCCCGGCAAAGTGCCCGGCGCGGGCATAGCACTGGTCGTGAAAGCTCACCTTGAGCCCCGGAAACTCGGCCGCGACCAGCGCCAGCAGTGCATCGCGGTGGGCTGGCGTGATCGGCGTGGCAGGGGCGCAGACTGCGATATTCGTCATGGGCGCGAGCCTAGGGCGCTTGCCAGTCCCGGTGCAAGCCCATATCCCTTGCCCCCATGGACCATGGGATCACCGCCGGGTCGCTTGCGGGGCGGCCCCTGTTCTTCTGCGGCATCGGCGGATCGGGGATGCTGCCGCTGGCGCAGATCGCGCAAGGGTTAGGCCATCCCGTCGCCGGGTCCGATCGCAGCCGCGACCAGGGGCGCACGCCCGACAAGTTCGCCTGGCTCGAAGCCCACGGCTTTGCGCTCCATCCCCAGGACGGCAGCGGCATCACCTCGCCCGAGCAGGTGCTGATCGCCTCGGCCGCGATCGAGGAGAGCGTCCCCGAAGTCGCCCGCGCCAAGGCTCTGGGCTGCCTGCGCCTGAGCCGGGCCGAATTGCTCGCCAGCCTGTTCAACGCCGCCGATCATCGCATCGCAGTGGGGGGCACCTCGGGCAAATCCACCGTGACCGGGATGATCGCCTGGATCCTCAAGGAGAGCGGGCTCGATCCCACGGTGATGAACGGGGCGGTGATGAAGAACTTCGTCACCCCGGACAATCCCTATGCCAGCGCGCGGATCGGCGCGCCGGGCCTGTTTGTCAGCGAGGTGGATGAAAGCGACGGCTCAATCGCGCTTTACCGGCCCACCATCGCGGTGCTGCTCAATGTCAGCCTCGATCACAAGAGCATCGAGGAACTGCTTGATCTGTTTGGCAATTTCGTGGCGGCAAGCCAGATCGCGGTGATCAATCTCGACAGCGAGGAGGCGGCCCATCTCGCCAACAAGGCGCGGCGCAAGGTGACCTTCGGGATCAGGGCGGCAAAGGCCGATATCGCAGTGGAGCCGGATTCGATCGACCAGAGCCCGCTCGGCATCCGCGCCGCGGTGCTCGACAACCGCCGGCGCGAGGCGTTCCCGCTGATCCTGCCGATGCCCGGGCTGCACAACCTTGCCAATGCACTGGCGGCGATCGCGGCGGCAAGCGCCGTCGGGATCGGGATCGACCGGGCGGTCTATACCCTGCGCGGCTTTTCCGGCCTTGCGCGCCGGTTCGACGTGATCGGCACCTCGCCCCGGGGGATCACGGTGATCGATGATTTCGGCCACAACCCGGAAAAATGCGCCGCCACGCTGCGCACGCTCAAGGCCAGCGAAGGACGGGTGATCGCCTTCTTCCAGCCCCATGGCTATGGCCCGCTGCGCCAGATGGGGCACGAACTTGCCGCCACCTTCGCGCGCGAGCTGGGGCCGGATGACATCACCATCATGTGCGATCCGGTCTATTTCGGCGGCACGGTCGATCGCAGCGAGGGCACGGCGCGGATCGTCGATCTGATCACCGCCGCGGGTGGCCATGCCGAACACATCCCCGAGCGCGACGCCTGCGCCGATCGTATCGTTGCGCTGGCGCGCCCGGGGGACAGGATCGTGGTGATGGGCGCGCGCGATGACACGCTGACGCAGTTTGCCCAAACGCTGCTCGCCCGCCTGCCATGAGCCTTTATGCCCGCGCGCGGCGCCATGCCTGGCGGATGATGGGCGTGCTCGCCGCCGGCGTGGTGCTGGTGGCGCTGGTTGATCGGCTCGCCGGCCATTCCACCCTCGCCTTTGCCGCGGCGATCGTGATGCTGCTCATCGCCAATGCGCCGATGCTCGGCTTCAACTGCCCCACCTGCGGCAAGAACGCCTTCTTCCGCGGCGTGCTGGTGGTGCCCTGGCCCAACCGGCGCTGCACGCGCTGCGGCAGCGACCTTGACGCACCCGCTCCCCAAAATCGCTGATGGAGCAAGGGCCTTGCGCGCATTAGCTTTGCGCCCATGCAGCCGCGTGATTTCAGCCTCGATACCCTGCTTGCCAATTGCGCCCAGCGCCACGGCCACCGCCTTGCCAGCGTGGATGGTGCCCAACGCCTGACCTATGCCGAGCTTGACGCGCGCGTTGCCAGCCTTGCCCGCTGGCTGCTCGCGCGCGGGATATCCCCCGGCGATCGGGTGGCGCTGCTGCTCACCGATGGGGCGCCGTTCCTCACCGTGCTGCTCGCCGCGGCGCGGATCGGGGCGATTGCGGTGCTCTTGAACTGGCGCCTCGCCCCGGGAGAGATCGCCTGGATCTGCGGCGATGCCCGCCCGGCGATGACCTTTGCCAACCCGCGCTTTGCCCACCTGCTGACCCAGGCCGAGGCGGGCGAGGTGATTGCGGTTGACGAGCGGCACGATGCCGAGGGCCAGTTCGAGACCATCGTCACTCGCGGCGATGACACGGCAGGCTATCGCTATGACCTTGGCCTTGCGCTTGCCCCCGATCGGCCGGTCTATATGATGTACACGAGCGGCACCACCGGGCGGCCAAAGGGGTGCCTGCAGGCGGGCAGCGCGGTGGCGGCAAGCGCGCTCGGCTTTGCCCAGCACCGCCGCTTCACGCATGAGGAAGTGCTGCTCTCGGTCAACCCGCTGTTCCACGTGGTGGGGATGCAGCAGGTCGCGGCAATGCTCGCCTGCGGGGGCACCAGCGTCTTTGCCGGGCGCGATGATGACAGCGCAGGCATTCTCGATCTTCTCCACCGCGAAAGCTGCACCACCACCAGCGCCTTTCCCACCATCTGCTTTCCCTGGCGCGCCATGGATGCGGTGCGCGGCGGGCGCATGCCGCTCACCAACTACACCGGCGGGGCCGGGACCGGGCGCCCTGAGATGTATGAATTCATCGAGAAGGAATGGGATGCGCGGGTGGTGGGCGGCTATGGCCAGACCGAGATCTGCGGCTTTGCCACCTTCATCGACTATCCCGATATGCTCGAAGCGCCGCGCTCGATCGGCTGGACCCTGCCCCATGTCACCATGACCGTGCTCGATCCCGAGGGCCGGCACCTGCCCCCCGGGGAGGAGGGCGAGCTCGCCTTGCGCGGCCCCTCGGTGATGCTCGGCTACTGGAACAATCCCGAGGCGAGCGAAGCGGCGCTGGGCCACGGCTGGCTGCGCACCGGCGATCTCGGCACCATGGACGAACGCGGGCGCGGCTACCTTCTCGGCCGCGCCAAGGAGCTGATCAAGACCGGGGGCGAAAACGTCTATCCGGCCGAGGTCGATGCCGTCTTTGCGGCCATGCCCGAAGTGGCCGATGCCGGCTGCTGCGGCGTGCCCGACAAACAGTGGGGCGAGGCGGTCAAGGCCTTCGTGGTGCTCAAGCCCGGCATGAGCCTGACGCGCGAGGAGATCACCCGCCGGTTCAAGGGCCAGATCGCCGGCTACAAGCGCCCGCGCTATATCGAGTTTGTCGACAGCCTGCCGCGCGATCCGATCGGCAAGCTGCTGCGCCGCGAACTCGCTGCCCGGCCAGTCACGCCCGATCAGGCCGCCTGAGGCCGGATCGCGCCGGAACGGGTGCTCCACCCGATCCCGGCCTTGCAACTTGGTCACGGATTTGCAATCTGGCGGTCAGGAAGTGCTCTCCTCGTGCCGGGGGCGCGGCAGAGGATTACCACCCATCATGACAGGCTATGAGCTGACCAGACAAGCGCGGCTGACGCGGGCACGGCACTGGCTGCGCCGCATGCTCGGCCCCTGGGGCGTGTTCATCCAGGGCTTTGTCCAGCACCCGCGCATGGTCGCCTCGGTCATCCCGTCCTCGCGCTACACCATCGCCAGGATGCTGGCGCCGGTTGACTGGCAGGCCTGCCGGCTGTTCGTCGAATATGGCCCGGGCGTGGGCACCTTTTGCGGCCCGGTGCTCGAGCGGCTGCGGCGCGATGGCACGCTGATCGTGATCGACACCAACCCGCTGTTCATCGACTATCTGGCGCGCACCATCCGCGACAGCCGCTTCATCGCGGTGCACGGCTCGGCCGAGGAGGTCGAGGCGATCATCCGCGCCCACGGGCACGAACATGCCGATTACATCCTCTCGGGCCTGCCCTTTTCCAATCTCCCCGAAGCGGTGGGCCAGCGCATTCTTGCCGCCACGGCGCGGGCGCTGCGCCCGGGCGGCGCCTTCATGACCTACCAGTTCAGCCGGGTCGCGCGCGATCTGACCGCGCAGTTCTTCAGCAGGGTCGATGACGGGTTCGAGTGGCGCAACGTGCTACCCTGCCGCCTCGCCTGGGGCTGGAAGGACAAAGACTGAGCCATTGCCAGGCAGCGGCACTTGCGCCGCTGCGGTTGATATTCCTTCGGGCAAGCCCCGGCCCGCCCCCCTTTTTTCGAGAGCCGGGGGCCGCGCTGGCGTGAGCGCGGCTATCCCGAATTTGGGCGGCTTGCGCCCGAGGATAGCCGGCCCGGCAATGGGCAGCCTCACGTTTCCCATTGCCGGACCGGTACCACCCTGGGGCGTCAAGGCGCTTGGGTGATCACCAGCAAGGACTTTTCGTCCTCGCTCTTGCCGAGCTCCTCAACCAACTTCTGGCTGTATTCGCAAAAGCCATCGGGATCCTGGGCAAAGATCGCCAGCTCGCCGCCCATCATGATATGGTAGGCGCGCATCACCGCGTCCGCCTGGGAATTGGGCTTGCCTGCTTCTGCCCCTTCCAGCACGGGCTTCAAGGTTCGGAACATGGCCCGGATCATGAGGTCACGATCCTTTTCAAAGCCTTCGCAGCTGATCGCGGTGGCTTCCTGCTTGGCCAGCAACACAAGCCGCAGGAACAGGGGCTGCATGACGTCCCGTGCGGGCACCGCAGCCTCGAGTTCCTTGAGCGCATAGCTGTGCACGTGCATCCCCATGCGCGCGCTGACGGGAGTCTCGCTGCGGCGCACCAAAGTAGCCGTCTGTCCGGCGGCGTTCTGGGCCGCCACGTTCTGGCCGAACAAGAGGGTGCAGGCAGCGGTAAGCAAAAAGATCTTGCGAAGCATGTCTGATCTCCATGACGATTGTCTTACGCAGCGCAAGCGCGCTTGCAGCAATCCAGCCCAAGGCCATTACAGGCGTTCAAAGGAAGTGGCGCCGTTGTTATAATAGAACATGCAGCGCCACCTTTCGTAATTCACGGTCATGGGGCTTCTGCGGCTCTGCATGATCACGTCGATCCGCTTACCGTTATTGTGCGGTCTCACGCTCTCGATGAAAATGTTACGCAGCCCCCGGCGCTCACCCCGATCTCGGCAGACCTGGCGAGCCCGATCGGGATCGATACTGCTCCCCCAACCACCAAAGCCCCCTTCCCACGAGCCACCCGAGCCGCCGAAACCGGCCGAGGTTCCGAAGATCCGCTTCGTCCAGGAATAAGAGAAATAGCCGTTCTCGTAGCATTTGCGCTGGTTGGGCACGCAGGTGACGCCGTAAGCCGGGCTGAACGGCTCTCCATAATAGCCGATGTCCCAGTCCTGATCGTGCCTGTGTTTTTTGCCATGCTTGGAAGCAATCGCGATCCCCGCCCCGATGACTGCAAGGCCCGCAATCACAGCGGCGCTCGAATCGCTCTTTTCACCCTCCTCCGGTTGGCTGCGCCGTTCCTGCGCTACGGCGTGCGGCGGCGCTGCCGTCACTGTCAGGAGCGCAAGACTAGCGGCAAAACCCGTCAATCCTTTCATGTGGTTTTCTCCCCCTGTTGCGCAACAAACTCGCGTTGCGGCCCTGTGATGTTATAGGCCAGCGGGAAGCGAAAGATATCCATGAATGACCCGTTGTTGGTCAAACCGGCGCCACGGCAGGCGAAACTCTGCCAAGCATCCCGGCGAGGCTGATCCCCAGGGTGCAGCGCGCCCAAGCGCTTCAACAAACCCTAACGACCCCGAGCTGGACGAGGCGGTCGGCTACCGCGATCCAGCGACCAGCGACACTGGCAAAGGTTTCCTTGATCCCCTCGATCGCGATCACCCGGTCGGTCACGACCAGCTTGCCACGGCGCCTTTCCTCGACCAGACCGCAAGTCTTGAGCCGCGCAACGCTGCGGCGCACAGTCTCAAACGGGAGCTCCAGCGCTCGCGAAGCGGCCCGCCGGGACATCGTCCCGCGCAGGTCGTCGGGGACCTGCATTCTCGGGCCGATCGCAGCAGCCAGCGAAGGCTGACGCACCACCTTTTGGGCGGCGGCGAGCATGAGCACGTGCAGGACGGCCATGTCGACCGGACGCAGCCCGAAGATCGTCCTGATCTCCAGATTGATCTGGCTGAGACCATTCATGATCTCGAAGGCCGCACGCAGCGGGCTGGCCATGAGGACATCCTCGTCGAGGTTGAGCCGCACGGACTTGCTCGGGCCTCCCATCGGGTGGATGATCTCCGTCTGACAAAGCGTGATCGCACCCCTGAGGCTGCCAGCGGGATTTTCGGCATGCAAGCATCAAGGTGCACTGATCCGAAACGACAGCCCGCGGGCGGCTCGCCGCCGCCTGCGTGATCAGCGCGTCGCAGCTTCCAACGCCAACCTTCCGGCCTCTTCGCGCGCAAAGGCGCGCTGATAGGCAGGGCGCGCGGTCAGCCGCGCGCGGTAGTCCTTGAGCGTCTGCGGCACGCCGTCGTCCAGCCCAATGCTGTCAGCGAGGATCAGCGCGTAGCCGACGCAGATATCGGCCACGGTGAAGCGATCGGCGCACAGATATTCACGCCCCTCGAGGCGCTGTTCGACCTTGACGAGGCGCTTGTGGAACCACTTGGCGTAAGCCCGGCCCGCCTCTTCCAGCCCCTTGTCCTTCTCGAACAGGCAGAAGCGCATATAGACCGTCTGCGGGAAGGTGATCGTGGCATCGGCGTGATAGGTGAAGTCGCAATATTCGGCGTAATCCCTTGCGCCCGGGGCGATGGCGAGGTCGGTGTAGCCCTCGCGCGTCGCAAGGTAATGCGCGATGGCGCAGCTCTCGGTCATCTTCGTCTCGCCATCCACCAGCAGCGGCACCGTGCCGAGCGGGTTGAGCGCGAGATAGTCGGGCGCAAGATAGCGCGGCGGAAAGGGCAGGACGCGAAGGTCAATATCGACCCCGGCCTCCTCGGCCGCCCAGGTCGCGCGCAGGCCGCGCGAGCGGGCGCAGGTGTAAAGGATAGGCTTGGTCATGGCGACCTTGCCTAATGCTTTTCGGCGCTGCCCACACCCAGCACTTTGTGCAAGGCAAAGGCGATGGCCGCGCCCAGCACCAGGCCGACCAGGGCCGAAAGCGCCGTCGCGGTGAGCCAGCCCAGCACTCCGCCCGCGGCGCCCGCGCCCGCGTGCACCCAGTGCTCGGCGGCGTGGATCAGGCCGTAGAGCCCGTCCCAGCCAAGCTTGTGGAGGCTGTCGACCACGATGTGCCCGCCGACCCAGAGCATGGCGATGGTGCCGATGATCGAGAGCACCGCGAGCAGCTGGGGCACGAAGCGCAGCAGGAAGCGCCCCGTGCCCTGTGCCGCGCTGCTGGTGCGGCGGGCAAGGGCAAGGCCGATATCGTCAAGCTTCACGATCAGCCCGACCGCGCCATAGACCGCCACCGTCACCACCACCGCCACCAGCGCCAGCACCGCGGCGCGCATCGCCAGGCTCTCGGCCGCGACCTCGGCAAGCGCGATCGCCATGATTTCTGCCGAAAGGATGAAATCGGTGCGGATCGCGCCCGCCACCCGCTGCTTTTCAAAGGCGACCGGATCGGCGATCTCGTCCTCGAGCGTTGCCCCATGCTTGGCAAAGCCGAGCTTTTCCATCACCTTTTCCGCGCCCTCATAGGCAAGGAAGGCACCGCCCACCAGCAGCAACCAGACGATCGCCTGGGGCAGGAACTCCGACAGGAGCAGCGCGGCGGGCAGCAGGATGATGAGCTTGTTCCTGAGGCTGCCCAGCGTGATCTTCCAGATGATCGGCAATTCGCGCGCCGGCGAAAGGCCCGTCACATAGCTTGGGGTGACCGCCGCATCATCGATCACCACCCCTGCGGTCTTGGTGCCGGCCTTGCCCGCGGCAGCCGCCACATCGTCGATCGAGGCCGAGGCCGCCTTGGCAATCACCGATATGTCGTCGAGCAATGCGACCAGTCCTGACGGCACGGCAAACCCCCTTGATGCGAATCGTGTGGCCTAACCCGGCGCCTGCCCCGGCAGTTCCCGCGCGACAAGTCTTGCAATTTGCGCGCAAGGCTGTAAGAGGCCGCGCTTCGGCGGGGATGCGCCCCGGCGATGTGTCGAAGAAAGCCGGAGGGGCCCCGCGCGCCGCATGAGGTGCAGGCGCCGGATCAGCCAGCGATCGGCAGGGAAGTGAAAGGACGCAAGGATGGCGCTCTACGAGCACGTCTTTCTTGCGCGTCAGGACTTGAGCCAGGCTCAGGTTGACGCGCTGGCGGCGCAAGCCACCGAAATCATCGAAGCCAACAACGGCAAGGTCACCAAGATCGAGACCTGGGGTCTGAGGTCGCTCGCCTACAAGATCGCGCGCAACCGCAAGGCCCATTTCGTGCTGCTCAATATCGATGCCCCCGGCAGCGTGGTGGCCGAGCTCGAGCGCCAGACCCGCATCAACGAGGACATCATCCGCTACATGACCGTGCGGGTCGATGCCCATGAGGAAGGCCCCTCGGTGATGATGCGCAAGAACGAACGCGAGCGCAAGCGCCGCGAAACCCGTGAGGAGCGTGACTGATGGCCCGCCCGTTTTTCCGTCGTCGCAAGTCCTGCCCCTTCGCGGCCAAGGATGCGCCCAAGATCGATTACAAGGATGTGCGCCTGCTCCAGGGCTTCATGTCCGAGCGCGGCAAGATCGTGCCCTCGCGCATCACCGCGGTTTCGGCCAAGAAGCAGCGCGAACTCGCCCAGGCGATCAAGCGCGCGCGTCATCTCGGCCTTCTGCCCTACATCGTGAAGTAAGAGGGGACAGTCATGGAAATCATTCTCCTCGAACGGATCGAAAAGCTCGGCACCATCGGCGATGTGGTGACGGTGAAGGACGGCTATGCCCGCAACTTCCTGCTGCCGCAGAAGAAGGCGCTGCGCGCCAATGAGGCAAACCGCAAGATCTTCGAAGCCAACCGTGAGCGGCTCGAGAAGGAAAATGCCGAACGCCGCGCGGCGGCCGAAAAGCTCGGCGAAAAGGTCGAAGGCGCCGAGGTGGTGCTGATCCGCGCCGCCTCCAACGCCGGCCAGCTCTACGGCTCGGTCAGCGTGCGCGACATCGTTGCCGGCCTGGCCGAACTCGGCCACACGGTGGACAAGCGCATGGTGATCATGGGCGCGCCGATCAAGACCATCGGGATGCACAATGTCACCATCGCCCTGCACCCCGAGGTGCGGGTGACGGTCAAGGCCAATGTCGCCCGCTCGGACGACGAAGCCAAGCTGCAGAGCGAAGGCGTGGACGTGCTCGCCCAGATGTTCGCCGACGAGCAGCGCGCGATCGAGGAACAGGCCGAGGCGACCCGCATCGACACCAGCCTCGAGCCGGGCGAGATCCCGGCCGAGCTGCGCGAGGGCGGCGAAGAGGCCTGATCCTTTCGGCCCCACGGCCAGCACACACGGCAGGGCGCGAAGGTCGGATGCGATCTTCGCGCCCTTGTTGCAATCACCGTCCGGCTGCGCCACGGCCTTGCCACACAAGCATAACAACAAGGGAGCAGAACATCTGCCATGGTCGACATCCCCGCCATTCTCGCCCAGCTTCAGGAGCATTATGACGAAGCCGTGCGCAACCTGCGCGAGGACGTGATCGCCTTCGGGCGCGATGGCACCCTGCCCCCGCCCAGCCGGCGCGAGGATGGCTCCTATGCCTATCCCCAGATCACCCTGCATTATGGCGGGATCGGCGCGCCGCGCGATCGCAGCCGCGCCTTCGGGCGGCTCGAGGCGCCCGGCACCTATGCCACCACCATCACCCGGCCCGACCGCTTTGCCGCCTATCTGACCGAGCAGCTCGAGCTGATCGCCGCCGAATATGAGATCGAGGTTACGGTCGAGCGCTCGCGCCAGGAGATCCCCTTTCCCTATGTCCTCGACGGCGAGGCCGGGGCGGCGATGGTGGGGGTGGCCCCGCAGGAGATCGCGGCGCATTTTCCCTCGACCGACCTTGCCCTCATTGGCGATGAACTTGCCGACGGGATCGAGCTCGATGGCGATCACCCCATGCCGCTCTCGCTGTTCGATGGGCTGCGCACCGATTATTCGCTGGCCCGGCTCAAGCATTACACCGGCAGCGAAGTGGCCGATTTTCAGGACTTCATCCTGTTCACCAACTATCACCGCTATGTCGATGAATTCGTGAACTGGGGCGCGCAGCAAATCGGCAAGGATGGCTATGAAGCGCTGACCGGCGCGGCCGGGCTCGACATCCGCGCGCCCACGCCCCACGCGCAGGATCAGCTCAATGACACCGCCTGGCGCCGCCACCAGATGCCCGCCTATCACCTCATTCGCAAGGATGGGCGCGGGATCACCCTCGTCAACATCGGCGTCGGCCCCTCCAATGCCAAGACCATCTGCGATCACCTTGCGGTGCTGCGGCCCCATGCCTGGATGATGATCGGCCATTGCGGCGGGCTTCGTTCCACCCAGAAGATCGGCGACTTCGTGCTCGCCCATGCCTATTTGCGCGATGATCACGTGCTCGATGCGGTGCTCCCGCCCGAAGTGCCGATCCCGCCGATCGCCGAGGTGCAGCAGGCGATGGCCGCGGCGGCCGAGCAGGTCTCGGGCGTTCAGGGCGCCAACCTCAAGCAGCGGATGCGCACTGGCACGGTGGTGACCACCGATGATCGCAACTGGGAGCTGCGCTATTCCTCCTCGGCGCGGCGCTTCTCGCAGAGCCGCGCGATCGCGATCGACATGGAAAGCGCCACCATCGCCGCCCAGGGCTATCGCTTCCGCGTGCCCTATGGCACGCTGCTGTGCGTCTCGGACAAGCCGCTCCACGGCGAGATCAAGCTGCCGGGGCAGGCCAACAAGTTCTACGAGGAAGCGATCGCGGCGCACTTGCAAATGGGGATCGTCGCGGTCTCGCGCCTGCGCGACGAGGGCGACCGGATGCATTCGCGGAAATTGCGCGCCTTCAACGAGCCGCCCTTCCGCTGAGCCGCGGTGGCGGCGGGTCGGATGGCAGCCCCGCGCGGGGCTGCGCTGAGGGCCCTACTTGCCGAACACCAGTTCAGCGGCGTTGCTGATGGTGTTCTCGAAGCGCCGGACGCTGCTCAGGAACACGGCCGCGGGAATGCCATCGCCGGTCACCACGTCCCAGGTGAACACCGGATCGCCCTCGTCATCGAGCGAGGCAGAGGCATAGCGATACTTGGCGGCGAAATCCGATACGGCCCGCGCCGTCCACGGTTCCTCGCGGTCAAACGCGGTGCGAAACTGCACCGAATCGCAGCCCTTGTGCGTGTTCTTGTCGCAGCCATAGAACAGCATCGTCACCCGGTAACCCTCGCCCCGGAAGCGGATCAGCGGATCGCCCAGATCGTCCTTGTCGAGCGTGGTCTCGTAGCCCGCACCCTTGAGCACCGCGACCAGCCCCTCGGGCTGGGCTGCGCTCACCATGCCGCGCTGCGTCTGCGCGGCAGCGGGCATGGCAAGAACGCCGCACAGCGCGAGGCCCGATGCAAGCGCCAGCGCACCGCGCGCTGCATTGATACGTGATCCCATGGTCTTCCCCCCCAATCGCGTGTCCGACTCGCTTCTATCCCTCCACCGGGCAGCGGTCCACCTCTATCCCTTGCCCTTGGTCTTGGTCTTGCCGCCCGCGGCATTGGCAACGATGAAATCGATGATCTGCCCTGCCACGTCCTTGCCGGTGGCGCTTTCGATGCCTTCAAGCCCCGGCGAGGAATTGACCTCCATGATCACGGGGCCGTGATTGCTCCTCAGCATGTCCACCCCGCACACGTTGAGGCCCATGCGCCGCGCCGCGCGCACCGCGGTCGAGCGTTCCTCGGGGGTGATCCGGATCACCTCGGCCGCGCCCCCGCGGTGGAGGTTGGAGCGGAACTCGGTCGGCGCGCCGGTGCGCTTCATCGCCGCAACCACCTTGCCCCCCACCACCAGCGCGCGGATATCGGTGCCGCCGGCTTCCTTGATGAATTCCTGCACCAGGATGTTGACGTTCGCGCCGCGGAAGGCCTCGATCACCGACTTGGCGCTCGACATGGTCTCGGCCAGCACCACGCCGATGCCCTGCGTGCCCTCGATCAGCTTGATCACCACCGGCGGCCCCTTGACCGCGCGGATGATCTCCTCGGCGGCCTTGGGATCATTGGCATAGGCGGTCAGCGGCAGGCCGAGCCCGTGCTTGGCGAAGATCTGCAGCGCGCGCAGCTTGTCGCGGCTGCGGCCGATTGCAACGCTCTCGTTGAGCGGCCAGATCCCGGCCATCTCGAATTGCCTGAGGATGGCGAGGCCGTAATTGGTGATCGAGGCGCCGATGCGCGGGATCACCGCGTCATAGGCGGCGATCGGCTCACCATTGTAATAGACCTCGGGCCGATGGCTGGCGATGTGCACGGTGCAACGCAGGGTGTTGAGGATGTCGAGGCTGTGGCCCCGCGCCTCGGCTGCCTCCTTGAGGCGCCGGTGCGAATAGAGGTTGGCGTTGCGCGCCAGCATCGCGATCTTCATCTGTGGTCATCCCTCGCCGGCGCTCTAGCCGCGGCCCGGCCCCATATCCGCAATCCCTGCGGATTGCAGCCACGAATGGCCGCTATCCACCACCGCCCGCCGCCTGAGCGCGGTGCGGCCAATCAGCATCGGGAACTGCATCTGGGAACGATCCGCCAGGCTTATTTCCGCCCGGAAGGTGAGGCTACCGATCGTGAGCGGCGTCTTGATGACAAAGCGGCGCTGGGTCTCGCCATTGGAACTGGTGACCCCGCGCAGATCGACATGGATCGCCTCGCAGAAATGGCGCACCCCACCCCAATCGACCGCAAAGCGCACGAACCGCGCGCCCTTGCGGGTGAAATCCTCGAGCACATGGGCATGGAGCGAGGAGGTGCGCGCGCCAGTATCGATCTTGGCCGGAATGCCATGAAGGCCAAGCTCGGGCAGGCTCACCAGCTCGCGCCAGCCCACCACGATGAGGGGCTTGGTTATCGAGGGACCGGGCGCCTTCAAGGCAGGATCGCCAACCCGTCCCCGCCCTCGCCCGCCTTGAGCCGCCGCAGCACCTTGCCGCTGGCATAGTCCACCTCGGCGATGGTGCTGGTGCCGGTTTCGGCGACATAGATGCGACTGCCATCGGGCGACCACAGGATCGTCACCTGAAAGCGCGCCTCGGCCTCATCGGGCGGAGAGACCACGATGGTGCGGATCACGCGCGCGGTGGAGGTTTCGATCACGCTGAGGCTGGCGTCCTGAAGGTTGGACGAGATCGCAACATCGCCCTGCGGGCGCAGCGCGATGCGCAAGGGAAAGCGCCCGGTGGCGATGGTCTTGCGCACCTCGAGCGTTTCTGGATCGAGGGCAAAGGCCTGGTTCGATCCGCGCGCCGAGACCCACAGGGTCTTGCCATCGCCCGACAAGGCAATGCCTTCAGGCTCCTCGCCCACTGTCACCGAGCGCGGCGCCACGCCCGGCGCCAAGGCCACCCGGGTAACGGTGCGCGAGCCCAAGTCGGTCGTCCAGGCGGCGCTTTCATCGCCCGCGACCGCGATCATGTGGCTGCCCAGCTTTCCGGTTGCAAATTCCTCGAGCCGCGGCGCGCCCGAGAGCGGTGCACTGATGCGAAACAGCGCGCGGCGCCCCTCGGCGGTGACATAGATCGCGCCTGACGGATGCCAGACGATCCCATGCGGGCGCGCGTTTTCCTCCAGATCGATGCTGGCAACCCTTGCAAGATCGACGGTGCGGAAAATGTCCACGCTTGTCCCGCCATAGCAGGCAAGCGCGACATGCTGGCCATCGGGCGCGGTGGCAAGCTCGTGCGGATTGGCGCAGCTGGGCACCCGCAGCACCTCCGCGCCGCTGGCAAGATCGAGCCTCGAGAGCATATTGCCGCGCTTGGCGGCGACGAACAGCGCGCCCTCAGACCTTGCTGCGGCGGCAGGAATGCTGGCGGCAAGCACCGCCAGCATCGCTGCGACGAGGCTGCGCGAAGGCCGCATCACCACCCCGCCTTTTCGCCCTTGTTCTGCTTTTCCAGCCACTTCATCAGCGGGGCGAAATATTCCATCATCGCCTTGCCGCTCATCTGCCGGGTGCCGGTGAAGGCTACGAGCGCATCGGGCCAGGGCCGCGAGGCACCCATTTCCAGCATCGCGTTGAGCTTCGCGCCCACCTCCTTGTTGCCAAAGAAGGAGCAGCGGTGGAGCGGCCCCTTCCACCCGGCAATATCGCAGGCCGCCTTGTAGAACTGGAACTGCAGCAGCCGGGCAAGGAAATAGCGGGTATAGGGCACGTTGCCGGGAATGTGATACTTGGCGCCCGCGTCGAACCCATCCGCCGGACGCTCAACCGGCGGGACGATCCCCTGATACTGGCGCCGCATCCGCGTCCAGGCGGTGTTGGTCTCGGCCTCGGGGATCGAGCCGTCGAACAGACCCCAGCGATAGCGGTCGATCAGGAGGCCGAAGGGCAGGAAGGCTACCTTGTCCATCGCCTGGCGCAGCAACAGGCCGATATCCTTGTCGGCGCTCGGCACGTCCTTGGGATCAAGCAGGCCAATCTGCACCAGATATTCGGGCGTGATCGAGAGCGCGATCATGTCGCCGATCGCCTCGTGAAAGCCGTCATTGGCGCCATTCAGATAAAGCAGATCCTGCTTGTTGTAGGCGCGCTGGTAGTAATTGTGGCCGAGCTCGTGGTGGATGGTGATGAAATCATCGGCATTGGGCTTGATGCACATCTTGATGCGCAGGTCATCGACATTGTCGATATCCCAGGCCGAGGCATGGCAGATCACTTCGCGGTCGGCCGGCTTGACGAACTGGCTGCGCTCCCAGAAGGTCTCGGGCAAGGGCGCAAAGCCGAGCGAGGAGAAGAACTGCTCACCGATCTTGACCATGCCGATCGGATCGAGGTTCTTCTTCGTGATGAGGTCGGTAAGGTCATAGCCGATATCGCCCGCGCCCGGGGGGGCGACCAGCGGATAGATATTGCCCCATTCCTGCGCCCACATATTGCCGAGCAGATCGGCGCGGATCGGGCCGGTGCGCGGCTGCACCGCATCGCCATACTTCTCGTTGAGCTTGCGCCGCACATAGGTGTGGAGCGCGATGTAGAGCGGCCTGACCTCCTGCCACATGCGCTCGGTCTCGGCGGCGAATTGCTCGGGCGGCATGTCATAGCCCGAACGCCACATCGCCCCGAGGTCGGCAAAGCCGAGCGCGCGCGCACCCTCGTTGGCGAGCGCGGTCATGCGGGCATAGTCCTGCCGCATCGGCGCGCCGACATTGTCGTGCCAGCTCACCCACATTTCCTTGAGTTCGTCGGGCGAACGCGCGAGATTGCCCATCTCCGCCTCGATGTCCGAGCCGTTGATCGGCTGGCCGCCAAGCGTGCCGCGGCCGCGCCCATAGGCCGAGTTGAGCCGGGTGGCGATGGCGTTGAGCTCCTCGGCCGCACCCGGGCGGGATGGCGCAGGCAGCGAGATGCCGATGCGCAGCATGTCGAGCTTGCGGCGCGTCTCGGCATCGAGATCGGCAAGTCCGGCATAGCGCGCCGCCTCGTTGGCATAGGCGACCTGGCGCTTGGTCAGCTCGGCGCCGTATTGTGCCGCCAGCGTGTCGGTGTCGAAATTGATGTAGGTGGCGTTGAGCCAGCTCACCCGGCCATAGTCGACGAGGAAGGGGGCAAGCTCGGCCTCGACCCGGGCCACGAAGGCGCGCGCATCGGCAGCGGTGGGGGCACCAGCTTCGGCCGTGGCCGCAGCCGTGTTGGTGGAGGCAGGCGCGGCGTCATCCTCGGCGGCAAGTGGCGCAGCCAAGGCGATGGCGAGCGCGGCGACAGCGCCGCGCAGAACATGGGCGGTAATGGTCATCGGATGGGTTTCCCGAAATTGATCATGGGACTGCCCGGCGGTGTGAACCGCCCGGCGGCGGGAATCAAGCCGTGAGGAAGGCAAGGATCCCCTCGCCCAGCTCGGGCCGGGTGGCGCTGTCGAGGTGGCCGCCGGGGATTTCCTGATAGCGCGCGCGCGGCAGCAGGCGTGCAAGCTCCGGGGCCGAGCCGTTGTCCTCGTCGCGCGCGCCGCAGATCACCAGCGTCTCCACCTCCACCGCGGCCAGGCTGGCCGGATCGAGATTGGTGAAGGTGTCGAGCAACAGCCGTGCCGCCACCCGATCAACCCCCTGGGATTTGAGGAACTGGCGCGAAAGCCAGGCCGGATCGTCGCGGGTGATGGTGTCGAACTCATCGATCACCCGGCGGAAAAAGGCCCCGCGCCGCTGCCAGTCGGCAAGGCCGGAAATCCCCATCCCCGCCAGCACCAGACGCCGCGGGGCAAAGACGCCGCTGGCACAGCCATGAGCCGCGGTGCGCGCGCCGAGCGAGAAGCCGACCAGATCATAGCCTTCCTCCTCGAGGGCGAGGTGCGCGATCAGTGCGGCGACATCGCGCACCAGCACGCTCGGTGGATAGGCCGCCGGATCGTGCGGCGCCGCGCTGTGCCCGTGCGCGCGAAAATCGAGCATCACCACCCGCATGCCGGCCCCGGCAAGGCGCGCGGCATGGCCCCACTTGATCCAGTTCATCTCGGCCGAGGAAAACAGGCCGTGCAGCAGGATTGCCGTGCGCCCCCCGGTCCCGGCACTGTGATAGGCCAGGCGGGTGCCATCGAAACTGTCGAACATGTGCGTGGTGATGCTCATGGCCCGCCTGCTAGCGTGCCGCAGACGCGAGTGCCAGCGGGATTGAAAACAATAAGCATGCTTATTATAAGCCCACCCATGAGCATCGCCACCGGCTATCGCCTTGCCGACAATTCGCGCCAGCTGCGCCGCCTGTTTGACGAGCGGGTTCGCTCGCTCGGGCTTACCGGGCCACAGGCGCGGCTGCTCCTTGCCCTGGCCCGCAATCCTGACCGCAACCAGGCCTTCTATGCCGAGCGGCTCGAGATCGAGCCGATCACGCTCACCCGCATCTGTGACCGGCTCGAGGATGCCGGCTGGGTCGAGCGCCGCGCTGCACCGGCAGACCGGCGCGCGCGCATCCTGCACCTTACCGACAAGAGCCGCGGCATCGTCGCCCGCCTTGAGCAGACGGTCGAAACCCTGTCCGAGGACATGCTCGCCGGCTTTGACGACAAGGAGCGCGCGCTGTTTGCCGCCATGCTCGCACGGATTGCCGAGAATCTCGCCGTCGCGCGCCAGCCCGAGGCCGCCCATGGCTGAGGCCGATCCCCTGCGCCCTGCCCCGGAGACGGTCAAAGCCAGCGCGCCCGCGGCCCCTGCCGGGCCGTCCCCTGCTGCCGCGCCGCGGGGCCGGTGGCGGCGCTGGGCGGTGATGCTGGCGGTGCCGCTGGTGCTGGTGATCGCCGCGCTTGCCTATTGGCAAAGCCTTGCCGGGCAGGTCTCGACCGACAATGCCTATGTCAAACAGGACCTTGTCTCGGTCAGCGCCGAGGTCGGCGGCAGGATCGTCGAGGTCGCGGTGGCCGAGGGCGAGGATGTCGCCGCGGGCGACCTCTTGTTCCGCATCGATCCCGAGCCCTATCGCAACCAGCTGGCCGAGGCCGATGCCGCGATCGCCGCGGCCGAGGCCAATCTCGTCGTGCTCAGCAATGATGCCGATCTGACCGGCACCGAGATTTCCGCGGCGCGCAAGGATGTCGCCTTTGCCGAGGCACGGTTCGAGCGGGTGCGCGCGCTGCGCGAGAAGGGCTTTGCCACCAAGGCCGATTACGAGGCGGCCGAACAGGCGGTGCTCCAGGCGCGCGAGGCCGTGGCCCGGGCGCAGGATCGCCAGCGCGAGGCCCGCGCGCGGCTGGCGACGGGATCGGCGGTGCCCGGGATCAACCCCCAGCTTGCCGCCGCCCGGGCGCGCCGGGCCAGCGCCGAACTGGCGCTGCGCCGCACCGAGGTGCGCGCGCCCGCCGCGGGCCGGATCGCCGAGGCCGATCGGCTCCAGTTGGGCCAGCAGGTGGTGCCCAACCTGCCGGTGCTCACCCTGGTGCGCGCCGGATCGGCCTATATCGAGGCTAATTTCAAGGAGACCGACCTTGCCGACATGGCGGTGGGCCAACCGGCCGAGATACGCATCGATGCCTACCCCGGCGTGGTGCTCAAGGGCCGGGTCGCGAGCATCGGCGCGGGCACGGGGGCGGAATTCTCGGTGCTCCCGGCGCAGAACGCCACTGGCAATTGGGTCAAGGTCACCCAGCGCGTGCCGGTGCGCATCGCGCTCGAGGGGCAAAGCCCGCGCCGCCTGATCGCGGGTCTTTCGTGCGAGGTGACGGTCTTCACCGATCGCCGCCGGCGCGGCTGAAATGGCCAGCGCGGCGGCCAATCCCTCCGCGGTCGGGCCGAGCGCGCCCTCGCACCGCCCCGACCGGGCCGAGCTTGAAAGCCGCAACTATCCGCTGATGATCATCGGGGTGATGGCAGCATCGCTGTTGCAGATCCTCGATACCACCATCGCCAATGTCGCCCTGCCGCACATGCAATCCTCGCTGGAGGCGACGGTCGAGACCATCACCTGGGTGCTCACCAGCTACATCATCGCTTCGGCCGTGGCGCTGCCGATCACCGGCTGGCTCGCGGACCGCATCGGCGCGCGGGAGTTGTTCATCGGTTCGGTGGCGGGCTTCATCATCGCCTCGGGCCTGTGCGGCCTTGCCCAGAACCTCGAGGAAATGGTGATCTTCCGCGCGCTGCAGGGCGTCGCCGGGGCCTTCATCGCCCCCCTCAGCCAGTCCTTCATGCTCGATACCACCCGCCCCTCGCGCCACCCGCAAGTGATGGCGCTGTGGGGCATGGGGATCATGATCGGCCCGATCCTCGGGCCGATCCTCGGCGGCTGGCTCACCGAAACCGCCAATTGGCGCTGGGTGTTCTTCGTCAACCTGCCGGTGGGGCTGGCGGCGCTGGCCATCCTCGTCTTCTGCCTGCCAACCCGACCGCGCCGCATCCGGCGCTTCGACCTTGCCGGCTTCCTGCTGCTGGCGCTGGCGCTGGCGGCTTTCCAGCTTATGCTCGATCGCGGGCAGCAGCGCGACTGGCTCGCCTCGAAAGAGATCTGGGCCTATCTGCTCATCACCCTTTCGGCGACCTGGATGGTGGTGGTGCACTTTGCCACGGCCCGCAGCCCCCTGTTCGAACGCGCGCTGTTTGCCGATCGCAACTTTGCCCTGGCGCTCGCCTTCATGGTGGTGATCGGGATCGTGATGTTCGCGGTCATGGCCCTGCTTCCGCCGATGTTGCAGAACCTGCTTGGCTATGGCGTGATCGACACCGGGCTGGTGCTGATGCCGCGGGGGGTGGGGATCCTCGTCTCGATGCAGATATCCGGGCTGCTGATGCGCCGCGGGATCGACGCGCGCCCGGTGGTGGCCAGCGGCTTTCTCATCAGCGCATTCTCCCTGTGGCAGATGGCGCATTGGTCGCTCGCGGTCGATGCGCGCCACATCATCATCAGCGGCCTTGTCCAGGGGCTGGGAATGGGCCTCGTCTTCATCCCGCTCCAGGTCAGCGCCTTTGCCACGCTCAGCCCAGCCCTTCGCACCGACGGATCGAGCCTGCTCAACCTGTTCCGTTCGCTCGGGGCCTCGGCGGGGATCGCGTGGATGACGGTGCTGCTGGCGCGCAACCTCCAGGTCGCCCACGGCGATCTTGCCACCCACGTGACCGCGGCCACGGGAAGCGTCATCGATTTTTCCACCACCGATCGTTTCCAGGCGCTCGGCGATGCGGGAATGGCGCTGATTGATGCCGAAGTGAACCGCCAGGCGGCTATGATCGCCTATATTGATGATTATTGGCTGATGATGTGGATCACCCTTGCCGCTGCCCCGCTGGCGCTGCTGATGCGCCGCAACCGCGCGCCGACAGGGCCGGTGGCGCTGAGCGAATAGGCCTACCAGTAATCCTGCATGATCGCGCCTGCCCATTCCGGCTCGCGCAGCGCCCCGCGCGGGGCAAAGCCCTGCATCACCGGCTTGATATCGAGCACCGGGGTGCCATCGACCGCATCAAGCCCGCGCAGCCGCGGGGTGAGGCCGTCAACCCCGAGGATCTCGCAGGTCGTCAACCCGAGGCGGTTGGGTCGGTTCTTGCCGCGCTGTGCAAAGATCCCGACCCGCGGCCAGTCCGCGCGCCCGCGCGGATGGCGCGCGCCGGTCTCGATCTTCGCCTCGGGCACGCGGTCGAACAGGAAGATCACCTCGCAATGGCTGAAATCGCCGAGCCCGGCGAGGGCATCGGGGGTAAAGCGCCTGGGATCGAGCACAATCGCCGCCTCAACCGCGCCCCAATTGTCATCGATCACCTGCGCACGCCCGCCCACGACATGGCCGATCGGATGGAGCGTGATCGCGCCCCCCGCCTCAGCGGAAGAAGCACTGGGTTCCAGCATAGAGCATCTCCACCGCATCATCCTTGATGAAGCCCCCGATCTTCTCGCCCAGCGCAAACTCCTCGCCGAGCGTGCTGCCGGCGATCGGGGCAAAGCCCGGGGCGGCCTGCGCAACCGCGCGCGGGCTGGCGAGCGCCACCTTGCTGCCGGAAAGGCGCAGCGCGCCGCGACCCGGCGCATCGCCATCCTGCGGCTGGTGCCAGTTCCAGCCCACCAGCCGCCCTTCCTGGAAATGGACGGTGAGCCCGCCGGGAAAATCGATGAAGGTGATCGGCCCTGCCGGGCAATCGGGATTGGCGCCGCTGCGCATCGCCGGGCCGAGCACGCGGGCCAGCGCGGCCTCGACCTCCTTCTGCCCGGCGGCGAAATAGAAGGCTTCTGCCCCGGCGCTCAGGCCCTCGCCGCGCAGTTCGACCACATCGGCGGCAAGCGCCTCGCCCGCCGCCGCGCCCTCTGCGCGCTCGGCCGGGCTCGGCACTTCGCCGCCGTCGCAGCCCGCCGCGAGCAGCAAGGCCGCCAGCACAGCCAGCCCCGCGCGCATTGCGCCTAACCCTTCTTCAGGTGCCGGCGGCCGAGCAGTTCGGCAATCTGCACCGCGTTCAGGGCCGCGCCTTTCCTGAGGTTGTCCGAGACCACCCACATCGACAGGCCATTCTCCACCGTCGAATCCTCGCGCACACGGCTGACGAAGGTCGCCGCATCGCCAACGCATTCGATCGGGGTGACGTAACCACCATCCTCGCGCTTGTCGATCAGCATCACGCCCGGCGCCTCGCGCAGGATATCCTGCGCCTCGGCCGCGCTGATCTCCTTCTCGAACTCGATATTGACCGCTTCGGAATGGCCGACGAACACCGGCACTCGCACGCAGGTGGCGGTGAGCTTGATCGCGGGGTCGAGGATCTTCTTGGTCTCGACCACCATCTTCCATTCCTCCTTGGTCGAACCATCCTCGAGGAACACGTCGATGTGGGGGATGACGTTGAAGGCGATCTGTTTGGTGAACTTGGCGGGCTCGACCGGATCGCCAACGAAGATCGCGCGGCTTTGGGCGAACAGCTCGTCCATCCCCGCCTTGCCCGCGCCGGAAGTGGACTGGTAGGTCGCCACCACCACCCGCTTGATCCGGGCGACATCGTGGAGCGGCTTCAAGGCCACCACCAGCTGCGCGGTCGAGCAATTGGGATTGGCGATGATGTTGCGCTTACTGTAGTCGTCGATCGCATCCGGGTTCACCTCGGGCACGATCAGCGGCACATCGGGGTCCATGCGGTAGAGCGAGGAATTGTCGATCACCACGCAGCCCGCCGCGGCGGCCCTGGGGGCATAGTGCTTGGCTGGGCCGGAACCGGCGGCAAACAGGGCGATGTCCCAGCCGGCAAAGTCGAAATGCTCGATGTTCTTGCACTTGAGCATTCGCCCGGTATCGCCGAACTCGATCTCGGTCCCGGTCGAGCGCGGCGAGGCAACCGCGGCCACCTCGTCGCAGGGAAATTCGCGCTCGGCCAGCACCTGCATCATCTCGCGCCCGACATTGCCGGTCGCGCCGACCACTGCCACCCGATAACCCACCTGGCATTCTCCTTCTGTCTCGCGTGGGCGCCATAGCGTGCGCGCGGCCAAGCGCAACGCCTATCCGCAAAGGCTGCAGACCTATTCGGCGGGCGGCGTCACCCCGTGGGCGGCAAGGAAGCGGAAGATGCTGTTCCACAGGTGCGGGCCCACCATCGGCCCGCCGACACGATGGGTGTAGCCGGGATAGAGCATCATCTCGAAGGGGCGGTTGGCCTCCTGCAGCACGCTGATGAGCTCGCTGCTGTGCTCGAACACCACATTGTCATCGGCCATCCCGTGGATCAGCAGCAGCGGATCGGCAATCCGCCACGCCTCGTCAATCGCGCTCGCGCGGGCATAGGCCTCGGGCACCGCACGCGGATCGCCCATATAGCGCTCGGTATAATGGGTGTCATAGAGTTCCCAGCGTGTCACTGGCGCGCCCGCGATGCCGGCGGCATAAAGTCCGGGATCGGCCTCAAGCATCTTGAGCGTCAGATAGCCGCCATAGGACCAGCCATAGATCGCGATCTTTTCAGGATCGACGAAGGGGAGGCTCTTCAGGAAGGCCGCGCCCGCCTTCTGATCGCGCACCTCGACGCTGCCCATGGCACGGTAGAGCGGCTGCTCGAAATCGACCCCGCGATTGGCCGAACCGCGGTTGTCGAGCACGAAATAGATATAGCCCTTGTCAACGATGGCCTGGGCGAGCGTCCCGCCCCAGCCGCGCGTCACCATTTGCGGCCCCGGCCCGCCATAGTGGCTGAAGAACACCGGATAGCGCTTGCCCGGCTGCATCTTGGGCTTGAGCATCATCCAGTGGAGCGGCGTGCCATCCTCGGCCGCAATCGTCCCGAATTCAGGCGTGGCATGGCCGGCAAGGAACGGGGCATAGGGATGCGCGCCCTCGACCCGGTTCTCCTCGATCCAGGCGACCAGCGTGCCATCGGGCGCGGCGAGATAGGATTGCGGCGGCTGGCTCGGGCTCGAGCGGGTGACATAGAGCATCCGCCCGGCCCCATCCATGCTGGCGCCATGGGTGAAGGCGGGATCGCTGAGCCGTTCCGGCTCGCCCGCTCCATCAAGCCGGGCACGGTAGAGCTGCTGGGTCAGCACCTCGTGTGTGGCAAGATAGGTGAAGGTGCCCGCCGCCTCGTCCACCCCCACCAGCCGCGTGGTGGGCGAAGCGCCCCGGGTCAGCTGCTGCCAGCGCCCGTCCCTGAACAGGTAGAAATGGCCAAAGCCATCGCGCTCCGACCACCACAGCAGGCCGCCATCCCTGAGGAAGCGGTAGTTGTCCGACAGGTTCACCCAGTAATCGGGCCGCGCCGCGGTTTCGCTGAACCACATCTGCGCCGCGCCAGTGGCGGGATCGATCTTGAGCATGTCGATCCGGCTCTGCGCGCGGTCCTGCCGCTGGACATAGATTGCTGAAGCATCAGGCGCCCAATCGACCCGGGCGACATAGATATCGACATTGGGGCCAAGATCGACCTTGACCGGGCCCGAACCATCCGGGTCCATCACGTAGAGTTCGACCACGGCGTTATCGGTGCCGGCCATGGGATAGCGCTGGTCATAGACCCGCGTGCCCTTGGCGCCGATCGCCGCGCGGGTGACGATCCCCACCGGGGCCTCATCGGTGCGCTGCACCACCAGCCGCTTCTCATCGGGCGCCCACCAATAGCCCTCGAGCCGGTGCATTTCCTCCTGAGCGACGAACTCGGCCTCACCCCAGCGGATGGCTTCACCCTCGCCTGCGGGCGTGATCGGGCGCGCCGCTCCGCCCACCGGCCCAACCCACAGCCGCCGATCGCGCACAAAGCTGACGAACCGACCTTGCGGCGAAAGCTGGGGATTGAGTTCGGTGCCCTCGGTGTCGGTCAGCCGGGTGATGGTGCCATCGAGCCGGGCCAGGAAAAGATCGCCGTCAAGCGGCACCAGCACCCCTTCCCCATCGGCCGCCCATTGATAGGTGATGATGCCCTTGAGATTGCCGATGCGCGCCCGCTCGCGCTGCATCTTCTCGTCTTCGGACAGTTCGCGCCCCGAGCCGAGCCTCTCGGAATCGACCAGCATGCGCCATTGGCCGGCCTCGATCTCAAAGCCCCACAGGTCATAACGCTCGCGATCCTCCACACGGTTCCTGAGCAGTGTGAGCCAGCGCCCATCGGGCGAAAGCCGCGCCTGACGCGGGGCCGGGCCATCGAGGCCGGGCGAGGCAAACACCCGCTCGAAACTGAGCACGGGGGGCTCGGCGTTCACCGGCGCCTCCGCGGTTGCAGGCGCGGCAAGAAAGAGGGTGAGAGCAGCAATGAAGCAAGATCGCATGTCAAGGACAGGCCTTTCGCATTGGGCACGAACGGCCCGGTTCATGGCGAAGGGCAAACGAAATTGCAAAACCCCTGCTCGCGCATGTCCCCGCACCGGATCACGCAGCGGAGCACAGCAAAAGGGCGGCACCTTGCAGCGCCGCCCTTCGATCCTCGTGAGGCAGAAGGCCCTTAGGCCTTGGGGGCGTTCTCGCGCCGCTCGGCAATGCGGGCGCTCTTGCCGGTGCGACCGCGCAGATAATAGAGCTTGGCCCGGCGCACCACGCCGCGGCGCACCACGGTGATGCTGTCGACGATCGGCGAATAGAGCGGAAAGACGCGCTCCACCCCTTCGCCGAAGCTGATCTTGCGCACGGTGAAGTTCGAACCCATGCCGCGGTTAGAACGGGCGATGACCACGCCCTCGTAGTTCTGGATGCGCTCGCGGTTGCCTTCCTTGACCTTCACCCCCACGCGCACCGTATCACCGGGGCGGAATTCGGGAATGTCCTTGGCGAGCTTGGCGATTTCTTCGGCTTCGATCTGCTGGATCAGGTTCACTGGTCCGGTTCCTCGTTTGCACGCTGCGCGCCAGAGGCAGAACGGACCGGATCGCCACAATAGCGTTCCCACAAGTCCGGCCTGCGTGACCGAGTATCCTCTTCGCTCCTGGCCTTGCGCCAGGCGGCGATCCTCGCATGATCCCCCGATCGCAGCACTTCGGGGATCGTGCGCCCTTCCCAAGTCAAAGGTCGGGTGTAGTGCGGGTATTCGAGGAGGCCCTGTTCGAACGACTCCTCCACCCCGCTTGAAGGCGCGCCCATTACGCCGGGAACGAGGCGAATGCAAGCATCGAGGATGGCCAGTGCCGCGATCTCGCCGCCGGACAGGACAATGTCGGCAAGCGAAACCTGTTCGATCTCCGGCCGGGCCTCGAACAGGCGTTCATCGAAGCCCTCGAACCGCCCGCACAGGATGATGACGCCGGGGCCTGCGGCGAGTTCGCGGACGCGGGTTTGCGTGATCGGCTTGCCGCGCGGGGTCATGGCGAGGATGGGCCGTCCACCTCTCGCAACGCTGTCGAGCGCGCGCGCCAGCACATCGCACTTCAGCACCATCCCCGCCCCGCCGCCTGCGGGCGTAGCATCAACCGTGCGGTGCCTGTCAGTGGCAAAGTCGCGGATCTGCACCGTCTCGCAGGCCCACTTGCCCTCGGCAAGCGCGCGGCCCGCCAGCGAATGTCCGAGCGGCCCGGGGAACATCTCGGGGTAGAGCGTGAGAATGGTGGCGGCGAAGGTCATCGCCACGCGACCCCTTCCTGCGCCCGCGTATCGACGTGGAGCGCGAACACATCAGGCCGCGCATAGTGCCCGTCAGTATCGAGGTTCGCGAGGCCCTCAGCGACTTCGGCCAAATCCAGCTCGGCGAACAAAGTCTCCTCCGCCTCACCCGCCTGCGCAAGCACGCGGGTATCGGGTGCGGCAATCAGCGAGCCGCCGCGGTTGAGTGCCGCTCCGGGGATGGCTTCGAGCAATTCGCGGGCAACTTCAGACCCGCCGACACGATCCAGCCCCGCGAGCAGATCGTCCTTGTTCTGCACCAAACCCGCCGCCAGAACGAAGCAGCGGCCCTCCATGGCATAGTGCCGTGAGGCGATCTGGTGGCTTTCGCGCACCGTAGGCCAGGCGGCGATGTGCACATCCTCACCCAGATTGTGCATCGCCGCGCGCGCCAGGGGCATCCAGTGCTCCCAGCAGATCAGCGTGCCGAGCCGGCCCCACTCGGCCTCGTGCACCCCCAGCGTCGAACCATCGCCGCGTGCCCAGATCAGGCGATCGCCGTGGGTGGGCACCAGCTTGCGGCGATCCAGCACCGGCAGGCCGGGGCGGAAGGTCAGCTGGTTGTTGAACAGGCTGCGCCGCACCCGCTCATGCGCGCCGATGCTGATGATCGCCCCGCTGGCATCGGCAAGCTCCTGCAAGGGCAAGAGCCGCGCGTCGCCCGTGACGACGGCTTGCTCGAGCATGATCCGGTGCAGCGCCTTCGCGCCGGGGTGGTCCCACAAGGCCGCGCCCGGTGCCTCGTCGAGCCAGAGCGGATAGCCGCCGAGGAAGGTCTCGCCGAAGGCCACCAGGCGCGCGCCGCTCTCCACCGCCGCGCGCGCCAGACGCACGGCCTTGTCGATCCCGGCGGAGACGTCGAGCGGGATGGGCGCGGCCTGGACGAGGGCGACGGGAAGCGTGCTCATGCGCCCGCGCTTACGCCCGCCGGTCAGTCCCCGCAACCATCGCCGCCGCCGCTGTCACCGCCCCCACCATCTCCTGCCTCGGCGCCGCTGCCCTGCTGGCGCATGGTATGGACCGGCTCCCAGGCGGTGCCGACCAGCACCCTGGTGCCGAACAGCGCCACGGCCAGCGCCGCCTCATCCGCCCCGGGCGCCTCGCGCAGCGTCTTTGCCTTGGCGCGCGCCGTCTCGAGCGCGGCGATGCCGCCGCGGGTGCGCTTGTCTATGAGGAACATGCGGATCACTGCCAGCGACACGGTCAGCGCAAGGAGCGCCCCCAAGAGACCGATCGGCGCGCCATCGGCGCCGTCCAGACGCTGGCGATAAAGGCCGAGGGCAAAGAGAGGCAAGAAAGGCATAGCCACCGCCCAGCGCAGCCAGGCAAGCGCATCGGGCGCGAGCATCAGCCCTTCGCGGCGCAGCCGCGCGATCGCCCGGTTTGCCTCGATCGCCAGCAACTTTTCAGCCTCGGCGCTGGTGAAGGGCGCAGGTGCGGCGAGCAGCGCCCGGCCGCCCGGGGCGGTGGCAAGCGCCCCCTTGCGCGCCATAAACCGGCCATCCTCTCTCTGGACCAGCGCGCCGCTGACAAACAGATCGGCAATCACCGTATCGGCGTAACGCCCCGGGCCACCCGCGAGCAGCGCCAGCGATTCGGGATCGAACGAATCGCTGGTCCGCCCCGGACTGCGCAGCCGGGTCTCGAGCCATTTCGATGCCAGCCAGCAGCCCCCCAGCAAGCCGGTATAAAGCAACAGAAACTCGCTGCCCGTCGCGGACGAGAACAGCTGCATTATGTTTTCCTTTCCGCAGGCCTCATTCCTCGCGCGCAGCATGAGGCCCGGCGCCAGCGCGACCCGGCGCGGAGAACGATAACACCAATTGTGTTAACGCGAAGTCGCAAGGCGCGCCTGTGCCGATCTGCACCTCGGCGCGAGGGGCAGATTCCCGCGGGCGCGGCGCTCCAACGGGCGCAAAGGCGCGCCGAAGCGCTGCTAGAGGTCGTCGATGAAAGCGGAATTGATCACCATCCGCTCGGCATCCCAGCTCAGCACTGCTGCCGGGACGAGGGGCACCAGCACGCGCCTGGGCCCCTTGGCCGGCGCCGGCTCGCGCGCGATCTCGACGATGTCGCTGGCGCCATAATTGGCGATCTCGACCACCCGGCCGATGGGCACGCCCGTCTCACTCACCACCGGCAGATCGATGAGGTCGATGTGGTAAAATTCGCCCTCGGCGAGCGGGGGGAGCGCGGCGCGTGGCACGGTGAGCGCGGTGCCGCGCAGCTGCTCGGCAGCGGCGCGGGTGGTGCACTCGGCAAAGCGGGCAATCGCCCCGCCCTTGCCATCATCACGCAGCTTCACAAGCGTGAGCGCCCCGTCGTTGAAATGGCGGTGGCGGGAAAGCGCTTCCACCCCTTGCCCGAACAGCTTGAGGCGCACCTCGCCCGTCACCCCGTGCGCGCCGGCGATGGCGGCCAGGGTGACGGGCCGGGACATTACAGCGTGCCTCAGGCCTCGGCCCCGGCCTCGGCCGCAGCTTCCTCAGCCGGAGCTTCGGCCGCGGCGCGGGCGGCTTCCTCGGCCTCGGCCAGCTTGGCGGCGCGCTCCTCGGCGCGCTCCCTGGCCTTCTCGCCCGGCTCACCCTTCTTGGGGTTGTTGCGCGGGGCGCGCTCGCGGATCCCGGCGGCATCGAGGAAGCGGGCCACGCGGTCGGTCGGCTGGGCGCCGACGCCGAGCCAGTAGCGGGCACGATCCTCGTTGAGCTTGACGCGCTCGGGCGAATCCTTGGCGAGCAGCGGGTTGTAGGTGCCGATCTGCTCGAGATACTTGCCGTCACGCGGGCTGCGGCTGTTGGCAACGACAATGCGGTAATAGGGGCGCTTCTTGGCCCCGCCGCGCGAAAGCCGGATCGAAATGGACATGCTATCTACCTTTCACAAGATTGGAACAATGATCTTCAACCATCTGTCATAAAGCTACTTCTTTACCCGCGGCGGGCCACCGAGCCCGGGCAGGCTGCCGCCCCCGAGCCCGGGCAGGCCGCCCGCACCGCCAAGGCCCGGAAGGCCCCCGGCACCGCCGCCGGGCAGGCCGCCCATGGCCCCGCCCGCACCGCCTGCGCCGAACATCGCGGCAAGGCCCTTGAGCCCGCCCATCTTGCGGATCTGCTTCATCGCCCGGGCCATTTCCTGGTGCATCTTGAGCACCTTGTTGACCATCTGCACATCGGTGCCGCTGCCTGCCGCCACGCGCTTCTTGCGCTTGGCGTTCATGAGGTCGGGATTGGCGCGTTCCTTGGGCGTCATCGAAGAGATGATCGCCTCCATGTGGATGAGCACCTTGTCATCGAGCCCGCTCGCCTGCATCGCGGCCTTGGCCTTCTTCATCCCCGGCATCAGCCCGGCCAGCATCCCCAGCCCGCCCATGCCGCGCATCTGGCGCAATTGCATCGCCAGATCGTCGAGGTCAAAGCGGCCCTTCTCGATGTTGCGGGCGAGCTTTTCGGCATCCTCATGCCTGATCGTCGCCGCGGCCTTCTCGACGAGGCTGACGACATCGCCCATGCCGAGGATGCGATCGGCCACCGAGCCGGGGCGGAAGGGTTCGAGCGCGTCGAGCTTCTCGCCCGTGCCGGCAAACTTGATCGGCTTGCCGGTGACCGCGCGCATCGAGAGCGCCGCCCCGCCGCGCGCATCGCCATCCATGCGGGTGAGGATGATGCCGGTGAGCGGCACCTCGCTGCCGAAGGATTGGGCGACGTTGACCGCATCCTGACCGGTGAGCGAATCGACCACCAGCAGCACTTCGTGCGGGGTGGCAACGCCCGCCACCGCCTTCATCTCGGCCATCAGCGCGTCATCGACATGCAGGCGCCCAGCGGTGTCGAGCAGCAGCACGTCGAAGTTCTGCAGGCGCGCCGCCTCCATCGCGCGGCGGGCAATATCGACCGGCTGCTGCCCGGGCACGATCGGCAAGGTCGCCACATCGATCTGGCGGCCGAGCACGGCGAGCTGTTCCTGCGCCGCCGGACGGTTGACGTCGAGCGAGGCCATCAGCGCCTTCTTGCCGTGGCGCTCGCGGATCAGCCGGGCAAGCTTGGCGGTGGTGGTGGTTTTCCCCGAGCCTTGCAGGCCGACCATCATGATCACCACCGGCGGGCGGGCATCGAGCCGCAACCCCTCGACCTCGTGGCCGCCGAGGGTGGCGACCAGCTCGTCGTGGACGATCTTGATCACCATCTGCCCCGGCGTCACCGAGCGCAGCACGTCCTGGCCCACCGCCTTTTCGGTGACGGCATCGATGAAGCGGCGGGCAACGGGGAGCGCGACATCGGCCTCGAGCAGGGCGATGCGCACCTCGCGCATGGCCTCGCGCACATCGCTCTCGCGCAGCGCGCCGCGGCCCTTGAGCTTGTCGAACACCCCACCAAGGCGGTCGGACAGCGTATCGAACATCGCCAGCTTCTCCTCGCGAACACCGCAGCATTCGCATCACGCGAAAAACGCCGGCGGACGAAACCTCGTCGGCCAGCGTTGCGGAAAGCACCCCCTTGGGGCGATAAGTTCCGACTTCGTTTGTTTGACTGGTGGAGCCTAGCGGGATCGAACCGCTGACCTCAACACTGCCAGTGTTGCGCTCTCCCAGCTGAGCTAAGGCCCCGAGCCAGTCATCTTGCGAGCCGAACGATCGCGCCAGGCTCGCGGGAGGGGCCCATTATAAGGGCCGCTCTCCCATTGCAAGCGGTAAATCAGCTTTCCTCGTCGTCATCATCGCCCGAGGTGGCAACGCCCAGATCATCATCGCCGCCCAGATCGACATCATTGTCGGGCGAATCACCGTTCTCGTCGATGTCCTCGATATCCTCGAGATCGCCGAGATCCTCGTCCGCGCCCAGATCGGCATCGGCATCGGCATCAAGCTTCTTCTCGGCTTCCTCGAAGGGAATCGGCTGCTTGGACTTGAGCACCGGCTCGGGCAGCCAGGTTTCACCGCATTCGATGCAGGTGACCGGGTCATCCTTGCCGAGATCGTAGAAACGCTCGCCACATTTCGGGCAGGTACGCTTGGTACCCCATTCGGGCTTGGCCATTGTCATTCCTCAGGTCGGGCCGCCCGCGCAAACGGGCAGGCCGGGCATCATGCTTATGATTCGCGGGTGGCTTGATCGCAAAAAACTGGTCTGCGGCAAGCGCTTTATCAAGTGCCCCGCCGCAAAGCGCGGCGCGCCTTGCCAGAAGCGCGGGGCGCTGTCAAAGACCGCGCCCGCATGACCTGCCACCGCTTTGCCCCCCTCGGCCCCTTGCGCGGCACGATCCGCGTGCCGGGCGACAAGTCGATCAGCCACCGCGCGCTGATGTTTGCCGGCCTCGCGGTCGGACGCAGCCGCATCACCGGGCTGCTCGAGGGCGAGGACGTGCTCGCCACCGCAGCAGCGATGCGAACCCTTGGCGCCGCGATCGCGCGCGAGGATAACGGAACGTGGGTGGTCGATGGCGTGGGCGTCGGCAGCCTGCTCGAGCCGCACGCGGCGCTCGACATGGGCAATTCGGGCACCTCGACGCGGCTGTTGATGGGGCTGGTGGCGAGCCACGCCCTCACTGCCACCTTCATCGGCGATGCCAGCCTCTCGCGCCGCCCGATGCAGCGGGTGATCGATCCGCTTCAGCTCATGGGGGCGAGTTTTCACGCCAGCCCCGGCGGCACCCTGCCGGTGATGGTGAGAGGCGCCGCGCCGGCGGTGCCGATCAGCTACCGGCTTCCGGTCGCCAGCGCCCAGGTCAAGAGCGCGGTGCTGCTTGCCGGATTGAACACGCCGGGCATCACCCGGGTGATCGAGCCCGTCCCCACCCGCGACCATACCGAGCGGATGCTCGCCGGCTTCGGCGCCCGGCTCGAGCTGGGCGAGGAGGATGGCGCCAGGGTGATCGCCATCCACGGCGAGGCCGACCTTCGGCCGATGGACGTGGTGGTGCCGGGCGATCCTTCCTCGGCGGCATTCTTCATGGTCGCCGCCAGCATCGTGCCCGGCAGCGACCTCGTGATCGAGAATGTCGGCCTCAATCCCACCCGCAGCGGCCTTGTCACCGTGCTGCGGGCCATGGGCGCCGACATCGTCGAGCAGAACCCGCGCGCGGTTGGCGGCGAGCCGGTCGCCGATCTGCGCGTGCGCCACGCACGCTTGAGCGGCATCGATGTCGATCCGGCGATTGCCCCGGCGATGATCGACGAATTTCCGGTGCTCTTCGTCGCCGCCGCCCTCGCGCAAGGGACGACCCGCACCCGCGGGCTCGAGGAACTGCGGGTGAAGGAGAGCGACCGGCTTTCCACCATGGCCGCCGCGCTCGGCCTTGCCGGGGCGCGGGTGGAGGAGGAGGCCGACGGTCTCGTCATCCACGGCACCGGCGGCGAGCCGCTGCCCGGCACGAGCGAGGGCGCCCATGTTGCCACCCGGCTCGATCACCGCATCGCCATGAGCATGGCGGTGGCGGGACTTATGAGCCGCAGCGGCGTCGAGGTGGATGACACCGCGCCGATCAACACCAGCTTTCCCACCTTCATGGGGCTGCTTGCCAAGGCCACCGCCGCGTGAACACCCCGCTCGATCTGCCCGGCGTGATCGGCCTTGTCGGCACGGCCTGCATCATCGGCGCCTATGCCTATCTGACCTTGGCCAAGGCCACCAATCCCTTCGTGCTCCATGGCATCAACCTTCTGGGGGCGGGGCTGCTCACCATCTCGCTCATCTACCACACCAATTGGGCGAGCCTGGTGCTCGAGTTCTTCTGGGCCAGCATCGCGCTGCTGGGCCTTGCGCGCGCCTGGCGCAGCCGCAGCGGGGCATCGCCATGATCATCGCCGTTGACGGGCCCACTGCCTCTGGAAAGGGCACGATCGCCAAGGCACTGGCGGCGCATTTCGGTCTGCCGCACCTTGATACCGGGCTGCTCTACCGCGCGGTCGGGCGGCAGGTGCAATTGAACGGCGGCGATCCCGACGATCCGGGCGATGCGCTCGCCGCCTGCGATTTTCCCGATGCCTTGCTCGATGACGCGGTCCTGCGCTCCGAGGAGGTCGGTGGCTTCGCGAGCCGCGTTTCGGTGCATCAAGAGGTGCGCCGCGCGCTCTATGATCGCCAGCGCGCCTTTGCCCTGCAACCGGGCGGCGCCGTGCTCGACGGGCGCGATATCGGCACGGTGATCGCGCCCGAGGCCGAGGTGAAGCTGTTCGTCACCGCCAGCGTGGCTGAGCGCGCGCGCCGCCGCTGGCTCGAGATGCAAGCGCGCGGGATTGACGCGCCCCTCGCCGAGATCGAGCGCGACATTGCTGCCCGCGACGCCCGCGACATGGGCCGCAAGGACGCGCCGCTCAGGCCCGCCGCCGACGCACTGGTGCTCGACACCACGCATTTCAGTCGCGAGGCCGCCATCGAGGCGGCGATCGAGGCGGTGCGCGCCCGGCTCGCCGCCGGCTGAGCGCCGCGCTGCCCCGCGCGCGAAGGGGCGATTCTCCTTGCTTTTCGGCCCGCCCTCGCCTAGGCGCGCCGGCGTTCTTGCCAATCAGCACTGGTTGAAGGAACCTTCGCGTCGGCATGGGGCCGCGCGGAGCAGTCTGCCTCTTGCCCCGCCAGCCCGCGCAATGGTGCACGGGAAGCGGAGAAAGACCCCGGAAAAACCGGTGGCCGGTAGCACAACGAACCAAGGACTAGACCTGCCCATGGCAACCCAGATGCCCACCCGCGCCGATTTCGAGGCGCTTCTCAACGAACAGCTCGGCGGCGCCGGCGATGAAGGCTTCGAAGGCCGCGTCGTCAAGGGCACCGTCACCGCGATCGAGAACGGCTTTGCCGTGATCGATGTCGGCCTCAAGAGCGAAGGCCGCGTGCCGCTCAAGGAATTTGCCCGCGATGGCGAGGATCACGGCCTGACTGTCGGGGCCGAGGTCGAGGTCTATGTCGATCGGGTCGAGAACGCCGATGGCGAGGCCATGCTCAGCCGTGACCGCGCCCGCCGCGAGGCCGCCTGGGACAAGCTCGAAGCCGAGTTCGGTGAAGGCAAGCGCGTTGAAGGGCGCATCTTCGGCCGGGTCAAGGGCGGCTTCACCGTCGATCTCGATGGTGCCGTGGCCTTCCTCCCGGGCAGCCAGGTCGATATCCGCCCGGTGCGCGATGTCACCCCGCTGATGGACGTGCCGCAGCCCTTCCAGATCCTCAAGATGGACCGCCGCCGCGGCAATATCGTGGTCTCGCGCCGCGCCGTGCTCGAGGAAACCCGCGCCGAGCAGCGCAGCGAGCTGATCAACGACCTGTTCGAGGGCCAGATCATCGACGGCGTGGTCAAGAACATCACCGATTACGGCGCCTTCGTCGATCTCGGCGGGATCGACGGCCTGCTCCATGTCACCGACATGAGCTACAAGCGCATCAACCACCCCAACGAGGTCATCAACATCGGCGATACGGTGCGCGTGCAGATCGTGCGCATCAATGCCGAAACCCAGCGCATCAGCCTCGGCATGAAGCAGCTCGAAAGCGATCCGTGGGAAGGCGTCTCGGCCAAGTATCCGGTGGGCATGAAGCTCAAGGGCCAGGTCACCAACATCACCGAATATGGTGCCTTCGTCGAACTCGAACCGGGCATCGAAGGCCTCGTCCACGTCTCGGAGATGAGCTGGACCAAGAAGAACGTCCACCCCGGCAAGATCGTCTCGACCAGCCAGGAAGTCGAGGTCGTGGTGCTCGAGGTCGATTCGGACAAGCGCCGCATCAGCCTCGGCCTCAAGCAGGCCCAGCAGAACCCGTGGGAAGCCTTCGCCGAGAAGCACCCGGTCGGCTCGGTGGTCGAGGGCGAAGTCAAGAACGCCACCGAATTCGGCCTGTTCATCGGCCTCGATGGCGATGTCGATGGCATGGTGCACATGTCCGATATCGCCTGGGGCATCTCGGGCGAGGATGCGCTGGCGCTCCACCGCAAGGGCGAGATCGTCAAGGCGGTGGTGCTCGATGTCGATATCGAGAAGGAGCGCATCAGCCTCGGCATGAAGCAGCTCGAGAAGGGCGCGCCCTCGCCCGATGCGGCCGCGGCCAGCAACCTGCGCAAGAACCAGACCGTCACCGTCACCGTGCTCGAGGTGCGGGACGGCGGGCTCGAGGTGCAGGTCGGCGAGAACGGCCCGACCGGCTTCATCAAGCGCTCCGATCTCGGCCGTGACCGCGATGAGCAGCGCCCCGATCGCTTCCAGGTCGGCCAGAAGGTCGATGCCATGGTGATCGGCTTCGACCGTTCGAAGAAGCCCACCTTCTCGATCAAGGCGCGCCAGATCGCCGAGGAAAAGGAAGCGGTGGCCCAGTTCGGCTCGTCGGATTCGGGCGCCTCGCTCGGCGACATCCTTGGCGCCGCGCTCAAGAAGGGCCAGGAATAAGGCCTCGCCCGCAAGGGAGATTACCGAAGATCACAGAAAAGGTCCGTCTGCCCGGCGCAGGCGGGCCTTTTCTCGTGCACCGCAAGCCGCTAGGCTCGCTGCCATGCTGCACGTCCACCAGTTTCCCTGCCTCAGCGATAATTACGGCTATCTCGTCCACGACACCGAGAGCCACGAGACCCTTGCCATCGATACGCCCGATGCCAGGGCCTATCTTGCCGAGGCCGAGGCCAAGGGCTGGCGTATCACCCAGATCTGGAACACCCATTGGCACCCCGATCACGCCGGCGGAAACGAAGCGATCAAGGCCGCCACCGGCTGCACCATCACCGGCCCGGCCGAAGTTGTAGGCAAGTTCCCGATCGACCGGATCGCGGCGCATGGCGAGACGCTGCGCCTTGGCGCGGTTGAAGCGGTGGTGATCGATGTTTCGGGCCACACCAAGGGCCACATCGCCTATCACTTTGCCAGCGCCGGGGTGGCCTTTGTCGGCGACAGCGTCTTTGCCCTCGGATGCGGGCGGATGTTCGAGGGCACGCCCGATCAGTTCTGGGCCAGCCTTGCGCGCATCAAGGCCCTGCCACCCGAAACGCTGATCTATTGCGCGCACGAATACACCGAATCGAACGCCCGCTTTGCGCTCCATGCCGATCCCGACAATGCCGCGCTCAAGGCCTATGCCGAGGAGATCGCCGCCAAACGCGCGCGCAGCGAATGGACGGTGCCCACCCGGCTCGAACGCGAGCTTGCGACCAACCCCTTCCTGCGCGCCGACGATCCGGCGATGATGGCGCGCTGGGGCGGCAGCGCCCCGCACGAGACCTTTGCAGCCCTGCGCGCGGCCAAGGACAATTTCTAAGGCCATGCAGGCCCTGCGTGTCACCCGCCTGTCGGACGACCTGTCCGGCGTGGCGCTGGTCGATTGGCCTGCCCCCACCCGCCAGCCCGGCGAAGTGCTGGTGCAGGTGCGGGCAGCCTCGCTCAATTTTCCCGATCTGTTGATGACCCGGGGGGCTTATCAGTTCAAGCCCGAGGTGCCTTTCACCAGCGGCCTCGAGCTTGCCGGAGAAGTGGTCGAGGCCGATCCTGACAGCGGCTTTGCCCCCGGCGACAAGGTGATGGGCGGCAACAAGACCGGCGCCTTTGCCGAACTGGCTTGCCTGCCCGCAAACAGGCTTTCCCTGATGCCCAGCGGCATGGACTTCCCCGTTGCCGCAGCGATGGGCGCTGCCTATGCGACCGCCTATACCGGCCTGGTCGAGCTGGGCCGGCTCGCGCCCGGCCAATGGGTGCTCGTGCACGGGGCGAGCGGCGGGGTGGGCCTTGCCGCCTGCGATCTGGCCCGGGCGCTTGGCGCGCGGGTGATCGCCAGCACCGGATCGCCTGCCAAGCGCGAGCGGATCGCCGCGCTCGCCCGGCCGCACACGGTGCTGATCGCCGAAGGACAGTTCCGCGAGGAGGTGGCGGCGCTCACCGACGGTCACCTTGCCGATATCGTCTTCGATCCGGTCGGCGGCGATGTGTTCGACGAATCGACCCGCTGTGTCGCCTTCGGCGGCAAGCTGGTGGTGGTGGGCTTCACCTCGGGACGCATCGCCACTGTTTCCACCAATATCCCGCTGATCAAGGGCTTCAGCATCATCGGCCTGCGCGCCGGGGAATATGCCCGGCGCCTCCCCGAACGCGGCGAGGCGATCACGGCGGAGATCCGCAGGCTTGCCGAAGCGGGGCAGATCGCCCCCGCGATCGACCGTGTCCTGCCGCTCAGCCGTTGGCGCGAGGGCTTCGAGGCGATGGCGCGGCGCGAACTCGTAGGCAAAGTGGTGTTCGCACCCGGCGGGTGACCGGCGTGGATCCAGCAGACACAAGGGGCCGCCCCGCAAGGCTGCCCCTTCGCGTGATATCCGTGGGAGCCGGGCTCAGAGCGAGCCGATGAAATCGTCGGCGAGCTTGCGGTCGGCCGCTTCGTCGTGGAGCTTGCCGATCAAGGTCTTCGAAGATGCGGTGGCCGCAGCAACGGCGCGCGCCTTGACTTCGGCAAGCGCGGCCCTCTCGGCCGCGGCGATCTTGCTTTCGGCCATGGCGGTGCGCCGCGCCACCATCGCCTCGCTCTCCGCCTCGGCGCGGGCAAGGATCGCCTCGGCCTCGCTCCGGGCGCCGGCAAGGATCGCCTCGGCGTCCTTCTCGGCGCTAGCGATCCGCGCGGCATATTCTGCGCGCAGCGCCTCGGCCTCGGTGCGCAGCGCGCGCGCCTCATCAAGCGCCTTGCGGATTTCGGCGATCTTGGCGTCGAGCCCGCCGGTGACCATCGCCGGGACCTTCTTCCACACCATCACCGCGATCAGCACCAGCATCGCGATCGAGACGATCTGATAGGCTTCGAGCCCTAACAGGGTCGGCTCGAGATGGGCCGCGCCATGCGCAGCGGTGCTGGCCGGATCAGACATGGGCAAGCGCCTCCTTCACCGCGGCCCGGGCGGCCGTCTTGGTCACCTTCGCCCCGGCAAGGCGGCGGACGATATCCTGCGCCGCCTCGACCGCGACATCCTCGATCTCGGCGAGGGCCGAATCACGCGCCGCCGCGATCGCCGCCTCGGCCTCGGCAAGGCGGGCATCGATCGTGGCCTGGGCCGCGGCAAGCCGTGCCTCGCGCGCAGCGGCGGCCTCGGCCTTGGCCTTGGCGATGATCGCCTGGGCCGCGGCGCGGTTGGCATTCTCGCGCGCCCGCCATGCCGCTTCATCGGCATCGGCCGCGGCCCTTGCTGCTTCGGCAGCAGCCAGATCGGCCGCGATCTGGTTCTCGCGCGCTTCGACGGTGGCGAGCACCTTGGGCACCATCCCTCGTCCGACGATGAAATAGACAGCGCCAAAGAAGATCAGCAGCCAAAAGATCTGGCTGGCATAGGTCTGCGCCAACTGGGCGATCTGGGGCATGGTGATAGGCCTTGCGCGCGAACAAACCGGTAAGGCGCGGCAGGCAGAGAGCGCGCATGCGCCGCCCGCCTGCCGCTGCAGCTCGTCAGGCGACGAAGATCAGGATCATCGCCACCACGAAGGCCAGCAGGCCGAGCAGTTCGGCCGCGGCAAAGCCGATGAACAGGCGGCCCTGCTGCCCGTCCGCCGCACCAGGGTTGCGCAGGGCGCTTTCAAGGAACGAGCCGAAGACGTTGCCCACGCCGATCGCGGCCATGCCCGCACCGATCGCAGCCAGGCCCGCACCGACCAGCTTTGCAGCTTCTGCTTCCATTATAAACTCCTTTGGATTGAAACGGTTGAACTCGAAAGATGAACCTTAGTGGAGATGCTCGGCGTCGTTGATGTAAAGCGAGGTCAACAGCGCAAAGACATAGGCCTGGATGCCCGCAACGAGGATCTCAAGCGCGGAAATGGCGATCATCAGGGCAAAGCTCGGCAAGCCCACCAGCGCCCCGATGCCGATCCCGGCATTGGCGCCATTGATGACGAAGCCCGAGAGCACCTTGAGCAGCACGTGCCCCGCCATCATCGCCACGAACAGCCGCAGCGCCAGGCTGAAGGGGCGGATCATGAAGGAGAACAGCTCGATCAGGAAGATGAGCGGCACCATCACCGCCGGAGTGCCATGCGGCACGAACAGGCTGAAGAAATGGAACCCGTGCTTCCAGAAGCCCACCACCAGCACGATGCCGAAGCTGATCGCCGCGAGCACGCCGGTCACGGTAAAGTGGCTGGTAAAGGTGAAGGGATGGATGCCCACCACGCCAAGCGGCAAAAGGCCGAGCAGGTTGGCGAGCAGGATGAACATGAACAGCGAGAAGACATAGGGCACATATTTGCGCCCTTCCTTGCCGATATTGGCCTCAAGCATGTTGTCGATGAAGCCGGTGAAGGTCTCCACCGCCATCTGCCAGCGGCCCGGCACCAGCTCGCGCTTGAGCCCGCCCGCAACAAAGATCGTCAGCACCACCGCGGTGACCAGCATCCAGGCGGCGCTGTTGGTGAAGGAAAGATCGTAACCCGCAAACTGGAACGGCACCACCGGCTCGATGGTGAACTGGTGCATCGGGTCGACTTTGCCCTGTTCGGCTGCCACTTGCGCTGTGTCCCTCGTGCCTGATGAATACGCGCGCTCCGCAAGCCCCCTAGCGGGGAGGATCGTCGGAGCGCGTGTTCGCCATCCGGAAGATGTTCCTGAAGGCCACGGCTATTCCGAGGAACAGCCCGACCATCAAGCCCCAGGGCGCCGTATTGGCCAGGCGGTCGAACAGCCAGCCGAACACGAGCCCGCCCAGGATCCCGCCCAGAAGATCCGCCAGCACGCGGTTGCCGCTGCGGTAATTCGCATCGACCCCCTGCACCTGCGGGCGGCTGCGCTGCTCCTCGCGCTCGCGGGCGGCCTTGAGCCGCGCCTCAAGCGCATCGATGCGCGCATCCTCCTCAACGGGTTCCCGACCGGGTGTCTCGTCACTCATGAACCGGCCTTTAGAGGCAAGGCCAGGTCGGTTGCAACAAGCCACCCCGCCAAGGGCGCCGCCCCCTTAGAAGGGGGGCAGAAATGTGTCAACATCGCGCGGCGAGACTTTTGTGCAGGTGCGAATTGTGACCGCTCGGCCCAGGGTCGCCGCTGCGCTGCGGGGGCAGCTTGCGCGGCTCACGGACAGCGCGGATCGCGGATCGGTGGGGCGCTGGTGCGGGTGTGCCAGGTGCCATCGGGCGCGCGGTATTTCTCGCCCGGCACGGTGCGCAGCACGGCCTGGCACCCGGCGGTGAGCGCATAGGCCTCGAGTGTGGCGTTGTTCTCCTTGGCCTTCTCGGCATAGACCGCGCGGCGCTTGATGTTGATGTCATCAACCAGCCGCTGCAGCACCGGATCGGCCGGGCCGACAATGCCGAGATAGCCATCGGCCTGCTCACCCACCTTGCCCTCGGCGCGCGCGGCGGCATAGGCCGGATCGCGCTGCGCCAGCGCCGGGGCCACCACCAGGCCGAGCGCCACCAGGGTCGTGCCCGCGGCGATCATTGCAGTGCGCATCATCCCTCACTCCTGTCCCGCGGGCCTTCTCTGTTCAGAAGATTTCCGCGTTTTCCTCGATCGTGTTGGCCGCATCCTCGGCCAGCCGATAGATCACTTCCTGCCGGATGTTGATGTTGAGCTCGATCACGATCGGCTCGCTCGGCGCGGCGATGTTGATGCAACCGCCGCCGAACAGCGAAAGGATCGCCGCGCTCGCCATCAGGCTCCGGCGCCTTGCCCGGCCTGACCACGCCTGCAGCCCCGTGTCTCGCCGGAAGGCTCCGGCAGGCCTCGCAAGACGGCTTGGCGCGATCAGATCTTGGCTCATCATGGCTGGCTTTCGCTTTCGGAAGGTTGAACGGATGGCTGGCGCTCCCGGGCGGGCACGAGGCGACCGCCTTTGGTGGTGAGCAGGCCCTTGTCCACCGGATTGCCGAGATATTCGGCATCCCAGAACGAGCGCACCATCGTGGCAAGCTCGTAGAAGTTCTCCGAGCGGACATTGACCTTGAAGCGGATCGGCAGGCGGGCAAGCTGCCGCGTCAGGAAATCGCGGCTGGTGCCCGCGCCCTGGCGCACGCCGTCGAAATCGAAATTGGTGACAATTTCACCGGCAAGATCGCCGTTCAGCCCCACCTCCATCCGGCGATAGTCGAGCGAGCGCAGCGCGGCAAAGGCATAGTTGCCGATTGCGCCCAAATCCTCATAGCTCAGCTCGCCGATATAGGCGACATTGCCCCCGCCCGGGCGGCTCACCAGCACCCCGCGCGCGATCCGCCCATTGCCATTGGCATCGAACACCACGGGCACGATGCCATCGAAAGTGCCGGTGGCGCCGAGATTGGTCAGTTCCATCTGCGCCACGAAGGTCGCGGCATCGAGCCCCGTGATCTCGAAGACATAGCGGCGCTCCTCGCTCCGACTGAAATCCATCACCAGCGGGCGCAGGCTGAGGCTGCCGCCCATGAAGGGAAAACGCGCCTCGTGCAGCGCAAGGCGCGTGCCGCCGGAAAGGTCAAAGCGCACCCGGCCGTCGAGCACCTCGACCCCGGGGTTGATCGCGGCGATGGTGACCGTCTGATCGGGCGCGGTGGTGAGATCGAGGAGATCGGTGAACACCACCTCGCCCTTGAGCCCGCGCACCGGGCCGAAGGCCGCGGCGAAATCAAACCCGTCGCTGCGCAGGCGCCCACGGCTGGTGACATCATCGCCGCGCCAGGCAACCTCGCCCTCGCCACTGATCGTGCCTTTGGCCAAGGCCACCACGCCCTTGGCCAGATAGGTGAGATCCTCGGGCTGGAGATCATCGCCAAAGGCAATGCCCGGGACGCTGAGCAGCGCCCGCCCGCTGGCCTTTTCCAGATCGTGGCTGAGCGCAACCTCCACCACCCTGCGCCCCGATCCGGGGTGGGCAAGCGTGGCGGTGGCGGCAATCCGATTGCCGTCAAGGCTGAGCGCGGCGCGTTGCGCGCTGAGCGGGGCGAAGCGGGCCACGCCCCCGGCGGGCCGGTCAGTCAGGGTGAAGGCGCCGTCATCGATCCTGAGGACGCCATCGGTAAAGCGCCAGCGCCCGGAGATCGCCGAAAGATCGAAGGGCACCGCCGCGATCCGGGCCGCGCCGCCGGCAAAGGCGCCGCCGGCCCCGCCATCCATCCGGCCGGTGAGGCTCGCGGCGGAAAGCGCAACCGCGCTGCCGTCGGCACCGATCTCTACGGCAAGCGCAGTGGCCGCAAAGGGCGAAGGATAGCGCAAGGCGAGGCCCTTGGCGGCAATCCGCGCCGGGTTTTCGCCCAGCGTTCCGGCAAGCGTGATCGGCCCGCTGCGCGCGGCAAGGCGCAGGGCGCGATCATAGGCGAGCATCGGCGCGCCGCGCTCGGGGCACAGGGTGATGCTCTGGCCCTTAAGCGCAAGCCCCGAAAGCGCCAGCGCGCCGAAGCGGATCGCAGTGCAGCGGGTGCCGAGCGCAAGGCCGCCCGCCTGCGACCACCTGCCTTCGAGCGGCAGGGAAAGATCGCTGAGCATCCCGCCCGGCAGCGCGCCGCTGGCGGCAAGCAGGCCGTCAAATCGCAGCGCGCCGCCGCGCTCCTGCATGAGCGCCAGCCGCGGGATAGCCACCCGGTTGGCGCCGGCGGCATAATCGGCCATGGCAAGCCGCGCGCTCCAGCCGCCGCCCGGCGCCGGGGCGATCCGCGCGTTGAGCTGCGGCAGGCCCTCGCCGCCAATCAGCAGATTGCCGCGCAGCGCCCCGAGGCCCGCTGCACCAATGTCGGCGCTCACCTGCGAAAGCGCAGCGATTCGCTCGCCGCCTGCGGCCGTGATCCGGGCCTCGGGCACGATCAGCCGCGCCTCGCCGGCGCGGTGGCGGATGATCGCCTCGGCCGCAAGGCTGGCGCGGTTGATGGCCCGATCAAAGGCGGCGCTGGCCTGCGCGAGCAGGGGGGCAAGCAGCGTGCCTTCGAGGCTGGCGCGCGCGGGGGCGAGGCTGGGGCCAAGAGGGTGTGCCGGGGCGATCCCGCTGGCCCGCACCTGCCCCTCCCACTGGCCGCGGGCCAGATCGCCCGCGCCGCGCCAGCGGCCCTCGGCGCTCAAGCGATCAAGCCGCCCCTGCGGCGTGCGCAGGTCGGCAAGCGCGAGGTCATGCGCCAGCGCGGCTGCCGCCTTGTTCCAGGAAAAGCGCAGCGTGCCGCCGAGGCGTGCGGCAGCAAGCGTCTCCAGCGAAATGCCGCCGCCCTCGATCGCCAGATCGCCCTTCGCGCCGGCAAGATCGCGGCTCAGCTGAGCCTTGACCCCGGCTGCAAGCTGCGCCGCCCGCACGCCTTGGCAAGCAAGCCCGCCAAGCCGCAGCGGCCCGGAAAGGCGCGGCGCCCCGTTGCGGGTGGAAAGCTCACCAAAGAGCGTCGCCCGTTCGGCGCGGCAGCCCTCGATGCCAAACCCGGGCGCTGTTGCCCCGAGCACGCCGGCAAAGCCATCATCGAGCCGCCCCGCGCCTTCGAGCCTGACCCCGATGCGCCCGTAATCGCTCTCGATCAGCCCGCGCGCATCTTTGAGCTCCAAATCGACCGCCGGGAGCGCGGGCGGCGCATCGCTTTTGGTGAAGACCAGCGGATCGAGCGCGCCAAGGCTGAAGCGCCCGCCGCGGTAGCTCGCAAAGAGCCGCGCGCCTTCAACCTCGAGGCGGCGCAGCTCGGGCCCGGCCCAGCCCACTCCGGTGGTGACCACGACCCGGCGCGCGGTGAAATCGGGCCGTGCCGGATCGCCGATGACGAGATTGGCGATCACCTGCTCGCGCGGGCCGATGGCGATGATGTCATAGCGGGCCGGCACTCCAGCGCTGCCGAGATAGTCGTCGATCACATCGCGGGCGATGTCCTCGCGCGCCAGCCACAGGGCGCCTGCGGCGACAAGGGCGATCCCCGCCGCGCCCTCGGCCAGCCGCCTAAGCCAGCGCCGCCTGCTGCCGCGCGCGGGCCGGTGCGTTGCCGCTGGCGGAGGGGTTTCAGCTTGCAAATCAGGCGCCGCCATCGCCTGCCACTCTTGCGCGCATCATCGCGCAAAGGCAATGAGCGAGACGGTGGCTCGGCTGATCCGGAGGTCAAATGGCTGAGACGGAACAGGGTTTCGATTTCGGCACGCCGCCGCCCGCCCGCAGCGAGGCCGGCAAGGCGGCGGGCGAAGGCCACCGCGCCCGGCTGCGCGCCCGGCTGCTCACCGGCGGAGCCGAGGCGCTCGCCGATTACGAGGTGCTCGAATATCTGCTCTTTGCCGCGATCCCGCGGGGGGACACCAAGCCGATCGCCAAGGCGCTGATTGCCCATTTCGGCAGTCTTGCCGGCGTGCTCAATGCCGATCCCAAGGCATTGCAGCGCGTCAAAGGCGTGGGCGAAAGCAGCGCCGCTGCGCTCAAGGCCGTCGCAATCGCCGCGCGCCGCATGACCCGCGGCGCAATTGTCGGCAAGCCGGTGCTCTCGAGCTGGCAGGCGCTGCTCGATTATCTTGCCACCGACATGGCGCATCTCACTGTCGAGCGCGTGCGGGTGCTCTATCTCGATGCCAGGAACCGCCTGATCGAGGATCATCACGTCGGCGATGGCTCGATCGATGAGGCCGCCATCCACCCGCGCGAGGTGATCCGGCGGGCGATGGACCTCGGGGCAACCTCGATGATCCTCGTCCACAACCATCCCTCGGGCAGCCCCGAGCCGAGCCGGGCCGATATCCACATCACCCAGCGCATCGCCGAGGCCGGGCGCCTGCTCGGCGTTACCGTGCACGATCACGTGATCATCGGGCGCGAGGGTCATGTGAGCCTCAGGGCCAAGGGCCTGATCTGAGGCTTGTCATCGCCGCCATGTCGGCCTAGCCCCCGCGCCCGATCCCGGTTGAAGGAATTGACCAATGGTCCCCCGTTACGCCCGCCCTGCCATGACCGCCCTGTGGGAGCCGGAAGCCAAGTATCGCATCTGGTTCGAGATCGAGGCCCATGCCACCGAAAAGCTCGGTGAACTCGGCGTCGTGCCCAAGATCGCGGCCAAGGCGCTGTGGGACTGGTGGGCAACCAACCCCGCGATCGATGTCGCCGCGATCGATGCGATCGAAGCGGTGACCAAGCATGACGTGATCGCCTTTCTCACCTGGGTCGCCGAGCAGGTGGGCGAGGAGGCGCGCTTCATGCACCAGGGCATGACCAGCTCGGACGTGCTCGACACCACCCTCGCGGTGCAACTCACCCGCGCCAGCGACATCCTGATCGCCGATCTTGACGCCTTGCTCGCCGCGCTCAAGGCCCGGGCCTTCGAGCACAGATACACCCCCACCATCGGCCGCAGCCACGGCATCCATGCCGAGCCGGTGACCTTCGGATTGAAGCTGGCGCAGGCCTATGCGGAGTTCGATCGCTGCCGCGCGCGGCTGGTGGCGGCGCGCGCGGAGGTTGCCACCTGCGCCATTTCGGGCGCGGTCGGCACCTTTGCCAATATCGATCCGGCGGTCGAGGCCCATGTTGCCGAGAAGCTCGGCCTTGCGGTCGAGCCGGTCAGCACCCAGGTGATCCCACGCGATCGCCACGCGATGTTCTTTGCCACTCTCGCGGTGATCGCCGGCTCGATCGAGCGGCTCGCGGTCGAGATCCGTCATCTCCAGCGCACCGAGGTGCTCGAGGCCGAGGAATATTTCGCCCCCGGGCAAAAGGGCTCGAGCGCCATGCCGCACAAGCGCAACCCGGTGCTGACCGAAAACCTCACCGGCCTTGCCCGGATGGTGCGCGCCTATGCCCTGCCCGCCCTGGAAAATGTCGCGCTGTGGCACGAGCGGGACATCTCGCACTCCTCGGTCGAACGCTTCATCGGCCCGGACGCGACGATCACGCTCGATTTCGCGCTTGCCCGGCTTACCGGCGTGATCGAGAAGCTCCTCGTATATCCCGAAAGGATGCAGCAGAACCTCGATGCCATGGGCGGGCTCGTCCATTCGCAGCGGGTGCTGCTTGCCCTTACCCAGGCCGGGGTGAGCCGCGAGGGGGCCTATGCGCTGGTCCAGCGCAATGCGATGAAGGTGTGGGAATCGGGCGGCAGGCTCAAGCTTCTCGATCTGCTCAAGGCCGATGGCGAGGTCACCGCTGCGCTTTCACCGGAAGAGCTCGAGGCGCTGTTCGACCTCGGCTACCATTTCAAGCATGTCGATACGATCTTCGCGCGGGTCTTCGGCTGAACCGGGCAGCGCTGGACAAGCCGGGCAAATTGCCTAGGCTGGCACGGGGGACGCAAGCATAGGGAGGGCCGCAAGGCGTGAGGATATTGCGCAGCATTGCCTGGGTTCTGGCAGCCCTGGGCTTCCTGATCTTCGCGATCTACAACTGGCAGCCGGTCGAGCTGACCTTGTGGCAGAACCTGGTGCTCGAAACCAAGGTGCCGATGCTCGCGCTCATTGCCTTTGGCGCGGGCTTCCTTCCCATGTGGGCCTATCACCGCAGCATCGCCTGGGGCCTCAACCGCCGCATCCGCACGCTTGAGAACTCATTGAAGCAGGCCGCGCTCGCCCGCGCCAACGAGGCTGCCGCAGCCAAGGCAGCGGCGGTGGACAGCCCCGGAGAAAACGCCGGGAATGGCGGTGGGCAAGGCCCGGGGTCGCTCGCCCCGGTTCCCCCCGGCAGCGAGGGCGAGAGCGCATGAGCAATCCGGTCTATCTTGCGCTCGATGTGCCGCAGCTCGCGCCGGCCAAGGCGCTGGTCGAGAAGGTCAAGGCGCATATCGGCGGGGTCAAGCTGGGGCTTGAGTTCTTTTGCGCCCATGGCGGGCACGGGGTGCACGAGATCGCCCATTGCGGGTTGCCGATCTTCCTCGACTTGAAGTTCCACGACATCCCCAACACCGTCGCCCGGGCGATGCAGGCGATCCATGTCTATGAGCCGGCGATCGTCACCGTTCATGCGAGCGGCGGCCGGGCGATGATGGAGGATGCCAAGGCCGCCGCCGCCGAAGGCTGCAAGGTGGTGGCGGTGACCATGCTCACCAGCCTCGATGCCGCCGATCTTGCCAGCACCGGCATCTATGGCAGTGCCGAGACCCAGGTGATGCGCCTCGCCGAGCTTGCCCATGCCGCCGGGCTCGACGGGATCGTGTGCTCGGGCCAGGAGGTGGGCATGGTCAAGAAGGCGTGGAAGGACGGCTTCTTCGTCGTTCCCGGCCTGCGCCCCGCAGGCAATGGCACGGGCGATCAGAAGCGCGTCGTCACCCCCCGGGCCGCGCGCGACAATGGCGCGAGCGTGCTGGTGATCGGCCGGCCCATTTCGCGCGCAGATGACCCGGTGGCAGCCGCGCGGGCGATCGAGGCGACGCTCTAGGGGCACCGCATGGCGGACCATGCCGCTCCCAACCTTCCCGCGCGCGATTTTGCGGCGACAGCGCGCTTCTATGCTTCGCTGGGCTTCGAGGAGGATTATCGCTCCGAGGGATGGATGATCCTCTCGCGCGGGGATGTAACGCTCGAATTCTTCCCCTACCCCGATCTCGCCCCCTACCAGTCCTCGTTCAGTTGCTGTCTGAGACTTGATGATCTGGCCGCCATGATGCGCCAGGTGGAAGCGAGCGGCGTGCCCGATGCCCGCATCGGCATCCCGCGTCATCATCCGCCCGCGCCCGAACCGAGCGGGCTCAGCATCGCCTATCTGATCGACCCGGACGGCACCCTGCTGCGCCTCATCCAGAACGATTGAGCGTATGACCAGCATCCTGCCCGCCACTCCCGCCGACGCAGCGGCCCTCAAGGCGCTGATCGAAGGCGCCTATCGCGGCGATTCGGCCAGGGCGGGATGGAACCACGAGGCCGATATTCTCGACGATGAACGCATCGCTCCGGGCGAGCTCGAGGCGATGCTGGCCGATCCTGCCGTCACCATCCTTACGGCCCGTGATGGCGAAGCGCTGATCGGCTGCGTGGCCGTCACCCGCAAGGATGCGGTGCTCGGTTATCTCGGGATGCTGTGCGTGCGGCCCGATCTGCAATCGGCAGGCCTCGGGCGGCGCCTGCTCGAGGAGGCCGAGGATCATGCCCGCGCGCTCGGCCTTGCGGCGATGGAAATGACCGTGATCGACAGCCGGACAAGCCTCATCGCCTGGTATGAACGGCGCGGCTATGCCCGCACGGGCGAAACCCGCCCCTTCCCCGTCTTGCGCGATCCCCCGATTACCTTCGCGGTGCTGGAAAAGCCGCTCGGCCCCGCCTAAAGGCGCGGGGCATGGCCACCCTTGTCAAGATCTGCGGGCTTTCCATCCCCGAAACCCTCGCCGCTGCGCTGCGCGCCGGGGCAAGCCACGTCGGTTTCGTGCACTTCGCCAAGAGCCCGCGCCACCTTGCCCTGGCCGAGGCCGCACGCCTGCGCGCGCTGGTGCCGCCGCAGGTCAAGGCGGTGCTGCTGCTGGTCAATCCTTCGGCCGATCTGCTTGCCGAGGCGGTGCAAACGGTGCGCCCGGACATCATCCAGTTCCATGGGAACGAGCCGCCCGAAATGATCGCCCGCTTCCGCGCCGAGACCGGCATTGCCGCCTGGCGCGCGCTTGGCGTGCGCAGCGCCGAGAGCCTCACCGAGGCCGATCGCTTTGCGGGCGCGGTCGATCGCCTGCTCTTCGATGCTCCGGCCAGCGCGCTTCCGGGCGGCAATGGCACCCGTTTCGATTGGAGCCTGCTTGCCGCCTATCGCGGGCCCACCCCCTGGGGGCTTGCCGGCGGGCTCACCCCTGCCAATGTGGCCGAAGCCATCCGGCTCACCGGGGCACCGCTGGTTGACACCTCGTCGGGGGTGGAGAGCGCGCCGGGCATCAAGGACGTGGACAAGATCGCTGCCTTCTGCAAAGCCGCGCGGTCATGAACACGCCTCTCAATTCCTTCCGCACCATGCCAGATGAGCGCGGCCATTTCGGCCCCTTCGGCGGGCGCTATGTCGCCGAAACCCTGATGCCGCTGGTGCTCGAGCTCGAGCGCGAATACCGCAAGGCGCAAGCCGATCCGGCATTCGAGGCCGCGTTCGACGATCTGCTCGAACATTACGTCGGCCGCCCGAGCCCGCTCTATTTCGCCCCGCGCCTCACCGAGGAACTTGGCGGCGCGCAGGTGTGGTTCAAGCGCGACGAACTCAATCACACCGGCGCGCACAAGATCAACAATTGCATCGGCCAGATCCTGCTCGCGATCCGCATGGGCAAGAGGCGCATCATCGCCGAAACCGGCGCGGGCCAGCACGGGGTGGCGACCGCGACGGTTTGCGCGCGCTTTGGCCTGCCCTGCGTGGTCTATATGGGCGCCGAGGACGTGAAGCGCCAATCGCCCAATGTCTTCCGCATGAAGCTGCTGGGAGCCGAGGTGGTGCCGGTGACGAGCGGGCGGGCAACGCTCAAGGACGCGATGAACGAGGCGCTGCGCGACTGGGTCGCCAATGTCCACGACACCTTCTACATCATCGGCACCGCGGCGGGCCCGCACCCCTACCCCGAGATGGTAAGGAACTTCCAGAGCGTGATCGGGCGCGAGGCACGTGCGCAGATGCTTAGCCGCACCGGGCGCCTGCCCGACCTCTTGGTCGCGGCGATCGGCGGTGGCTCGAACGCGCTGGGGCTGTTCCACCCCTTCCTCGATGATCCCAGCGTCAAGATGCTCGGCGTCGAGGCCGCGGGCCATGGCCTTGATGGCGATGAACACGCCGCGAGCCTGCTCGGCGGTTCGCCCGGCGTGCTCCACGGCAACCGCACCTACCTGCTCCAGGACGAAGACGGCCAGATCACCGAAGGCCACTCGATCAGCGCCGGGCTCGATTACCCCGGCATCGGGCCGGAACACGCTTGGCTCAAGGAGACGGGGCGGATTGATTACACCGCCGTCACCGACGAGGAGGCGCTCGCTGCCTTCCAGCTTTTGTGCCGCACCGAGGGCATCATCCCCGCGCTCGAGCCCTCGCACGCGATCGCGGCGGTGAAGAAGGTCGCACCCACCATGCCCAAGGACGCGATCATCCTCGCCAATCTGTGCGGGCGCGGCGACAAGGACATCTTCACCGTGGCCGAAAGATTGGGAGTGGCGCTGTGAGCCGCCTTGCCACTGCCTTCGGCAAGAGCCACCCCGCGCTCGTCTGCTTCATCACCGCGGGCGATGGCGACACCGCGGCCAATCTCGATGCTCTGGTCGAAGGCGGGGCTGATGTGATCGAGCTCGGCATGCCCTTCACCGATCCGATGGCCGATGGCCCGGCGATCCAGGCGGCCAATCTGCGCAGCCTCGGCGCGGGCACGACCACGGCGGACGTGCTGCGCCACGCCGCCGACTTCCGCGCTCGGCACCCGCAAGTGCCGCTGGTGCTGATGGGCTATGCCAACCCGATGGTGCGGCGCGGGCCCGAATGGTTCGCCGAGGCTGCCGCTGCGGCGGGCGTTGATGGCGTCATCTGCGTCGACATTCCGCCCGAGGAGGATGACGCGCTCGGCCCGGCGCTGCGCGCGCGCGGCATCGCCCCGATCCGCCTGGCTACCCCCACCACCGATGCCGCGCGCCTGCCGCAGGTGCTCGAAGGCTCGCAAGGCTTCCTCTATTACGTCTCGGTCGCCGGGATCACCGGCAAGCAGCAGGCCGCCATCGAGAGCATCGCGGCCAATGTCGCGCGCATCAAGCAATCCACCAGCCTGCCCGTGGCAGTGGGCTTTGGCGTGCGCACGGCCGAACAGGCCGGGGCGATCGCCAAGGTGGCAGATGGCGTCGTGGTCGGCTCGGCGCTGGTGGAGCTGTGCGGCGCGCATGGCGCCGAGGCACCGGCCAGGCTAAGGGAACTCACCGCAGCCCTCGCCCATGCGGTTCACACCGCCCGTCAGGAGCAACTGGCATGAACTGGTTCACCCGCGTCCGCAATTCGCTCGGCTTTTCCTCGCAGAAGAAGACCACCGAGAAGGATCTGTGGATCAAGTGCCCGTCCTGCCAGGAGATGCTGTTCGTCCAGGATTACGAGAGCAACCTGTCGGTCTGCCCCAAGTGCGAGCATCACGGCCGCATCGGCGCCGATGCGCGCCTCGCGCTGCTGCTCGATCCGGGCTTTGAACTGCTGCCGATCCCCGAGGTGACCGAAGACCCGCTGCAGTTCAAGGACACCAAGAAATACACCGATCGGCTCAAGGCCGCGCGCGCGGCGAGCCCCCACAAGGATGCCTTCGTCGCCGGCTCGGGATTCATCGAGACCCGCCCGGCGGTGGTGGGGGTGCAGGATTTCGGCTTCATGGGCGGCTCGATGGGCATGGCCGTGGGCCAGGCCTTCTGCGAGGGTGCGCAAAAGGCGCTCGATCGCGCTTGCGCCTATGTGGTGGTGACCGCCGCCGGGGGTGCGCGAATGCAGGAGGGCATTCTCAGCCTGATGCAGATGCCGCGCACCACGGTGATGACCAGAAGGCTCAAGGCCGCAGGGCTCCCCTATATCGTGGTGCTCACCGATCCCACCACCGGGGGCGTGACGGCAAGCTATGCCATGCTCGGCGATATCCACATTGCCGAGCCCGGCGCGCTCATCGGCTTTGCCGGGCAGCGGGTGATCCAGGACACCATCCGCGAGCAACTGCCCGAAGGCTTCCAGCGCGCCGAATATCTGCACAAGCACGGCATGGTGGACATGGTGGTGCACCGGCGCGAGCTGAAGGCAACGCTCGGCCAGCTGCTCGACTATCTGCGGCCGGTAAAGGCGGCCTAGCTGCCGATGCGCGACTTCGGGCGCTCGGACGATCCGCGCGTTCAGGCTGAGCTCGATCGCCTCGCGGCCCTGAGCCTGCCGCAGGGGCGGCTCGGGCTGGAGACGATCACGGCACTGCTCGCGCGGCTCGGCAACCCGCACCGGCGCTTGCCGCCGACCTTCCATGTCGCCGGCACCAACGGCAAGGGATCGACCTGCGCCTTCCTGCGGGCGATGCTGGAGGCGCAAGGCTACAAGGTCCACGTAACCACCTCCCCCCATCTGGTGCGCTACAACGAGCGCATCCGCCTCGCAGGCGAATTGATTTCTGATGCCATGCTGGCCGAGGTGCTCGCCGAGGTGCTTGATGCCGGCGCCGATCTCGGCCCCAGTTTCTTCGAGGCGACCATCGCCACGGCCTTCCTTGCCTTTTCCCGCGTGCCGGCCGATGCCTGCGTGGTCGAGGTCGGCATGGGCGGGCGGTTTGATGCCACCAATGTGCTCGAGCCGCAGGTGCTTGCCGCCTGCGGGATCGCCGCGCTCGGCCTTGATCACGAGCGCTTCCTGCTCGCCCCCGAAGAAGGCGTGCCGAAAGCGCCGATGGCGCGCATCGCCTTTGAAAAGGCGGGGATTGCCAAGGCGGGCGTGCCGCTGGTGACGCTCCACGACACCTATCCGCCCGAAGCGCAGGAGGCGATCCGCGCGGTTGCCGCCCGCACCGGGGCGGTGCTGCGCGAGGGCTTTGCGAGGTGCCGCGCCTGTGCCGACCGGGCGGAGTTCCTGCGTGATGATGAGGCCGCGGTGCCGCTCATCCCTGCGCTGGCGGGCAGGCATCAGGCGCTCAACCTGTGCCTGGCGATCTCGATGCTGGCGCACCAGGACAGGCTCCCCGTGTCCGAAGCCGCGATCATTGCGGGGGCAAGCGCCGCGCGCTGGCCCGCCCGGATGCAGCGCCTTGGCCCCGGCCCGCTGACCGCGCTTGCCCCCGATCGGCCAGTCTGGCTCGACGGTGGGCACAACCCCAGCGCCGGCGCTGCCATTGCAGGCCATTTTGATGGGCCGCTCCACCTCATCATCGGGATGATCGCGGGGAAAGATCCGCGCGCGATCATCGCGCCGCTCGCGGGCCGTAGCCGCAGCCTTTTGGTCGTTCCGGTGCCCGGGCACGAGTGCCACCCGGCCGAGGCCTTTGGCCCAGAGGCACGGGCCGCGCCGAATGTCCCCGAAGCGCTGCTGCGCCTGCCGGCCGATGGCTATCCCATCCTCATCACCGGCTCGCTCTATCTTGCCGGCGAGGTGCTGCGGCTGAACGACGAAATGCCGCTCTAGGTCCTGTCTGCATTCATCTGAACCAATCGAGTGCTGAGATGAGGAAGACAAAGCCCATGAAGCTGGTCAGCGTCTTCTCGCAGCGCAGGGCGATCCTGCGGAAGCGTTTGATCCGCTGGAAGAAGTTTTCGACCTTGTGGCGTTCTGCATAGAGGTCGGGGTCGAGGGGCGGCTTG